>OOCB01000056.1_pt1 | contig 162034 bp, 126 predicted proteins | sample 1671351 | NCBI WGS metagenome assembly OOCB01 (sample SAMN06348148, study PRJEB24527) | human gut metagenome | biome: human gut; feature: ankylosing spondylitis patient; material: feces | host: Homo sapiens | place: China | collected 2015-10 | reverse complement strand
AATCAAGCTATATAATTATATAACACGTTCTTTTAACCTTTTGTTACATGTAGATTATTTAGTGATGCCATATAGATTATCACTTAAAAAGCAATGATATTGCTCACACTTACATGAAATATGTAGTCAAATTGGTTAAAATAACAGCAAACAACCCTCGCTGATCGCGAAGGTTGTCATTGATATCTTGTTCTATACTTTTACACCAGAACCGAAGCACCCATCAAGTATTTGTCCACTTCACGAGCAGCCTCACGGCCTTCATTAATCGCCCATACAACCAAGCTTTGACCACGACGCATGTCACCTGCTGCAAATACTTTATCCACATTGGTGTTGTATTTGCCGTAACGTGCCTTAACGTTTGTGCGACGATCTGTTGCAAGTCCCAGTTGCTCTACCAACGTTTGTTCCGGTCCATCAAAACCAATGGCAATCATGGCCATCTGAGCCGGGAATACACGCTCTGTACCTGGAATCGGCTGATAAATCTTGCGACCAGTCTCATCCACAATACGCTCGATCTGTACTGTATGCAATTCTTTGAGGTTCCCCTCATCATCTCCGACAAATTTCGTTGTCATGATGGAGAATTCACGCGGATCTTGACCAAACAACGCTTTGGCTTCCTCTTGCGCATAATCAAGTGTGTATACGTTCGGGAATTGTGGCCAAGGGTTGTTAATGCGATCACGTTCCATAGGCGCTTGTGTATGCGTACCGAATTGAGTGATCGTACGACAACCATGGCGTAGCGATGTAGCCACACAGTCAGATCCTGTATCACCGCCACCAATGACGATAATATCTTTATCTTTAGCGGACAGATATTGACCATCTTCCAGATTGGAGTCCAGATAACTCTTAATACTGCCATTCAGGAAATCCATTGCGTAATGAACGCCTTTTAAGTCGCTGCCTTCAATATTGAATTCACGCGGCTTCGTTGCACCACCGCACAATACAACAGCGTCATTTTCATCCACCAGTTGTTGTGCTGCAATATCTTTACCAATCTCGGTGTTCGTAATGAATTGAATGCCTTCTGCTTCGAGCAGATCAACACGACGTTGAACTACGTTTTTATCCAATTTCATCGTTGGGATACCGTACATCAGCAATCCGCCGACACGGTCCGAACGCTCATATACGGTTACCGAGTGTCCTGCTTTATTCAACTGAGCCGCAGTAGCTAATCCCGCTGGACCTGAACCTACCACAGCTACACGTTTACCCGTACGTTTTTCAGGAGGTTGGGGAACGACCCATCCTTCTTCGAAACCTTTTTCAATAATTGCTTCTTCAATCGTTTTGATGGTAACAGGCTGACCAATTAAGCCAACTGTACATGATCCTTCGCAAGGAGCTGGACAGACGCGACCTGTAAACTCTGGGAAATTATTCGTTTTGTGAAGGCGCTCAAGTGCTTCTCTCCACAGTCCGCGATATACAAGATTATTCCATTCTGGAATCAGGTTATGCACGGGGCAACCTGACGTGCCACCAATCATATCTATACCTGTATGGCAATACGGGGTACCACAATCCATGCATCGTGCACCTTGTGTTCTGAGCTCTTCTTCAGCCATGTGTTTATGAAACTCTTCCCAATCCTTAATCCGCTCCGCTGGCTCACGATCTGTTGGCAGTTGACGTTTGTATTCCATAAATCCAGTAGGTGTAGACATCTTACGTTTTCCCCCATCCGTTCTTGTCTTAATCCCTTCATGTGCATGGTTCTATATGAAATGGATTACTCATTACTTGAGTTTTTGTCTATTGTATCACAAAATCTTCTCGAAGATATTTCAATTATAGTAGCATTTACTGTGCTGAATATTAAATGGATTATCCGCATAATTATTTGTATTTTATACATCATATCTTTCAAGTCTACCCATGGTCAATACCCTTATTTTGGTGTTAAATGTGGTTTTGAACTGCGAAATCTGGTGTGTGTTAAAGAAATAAAAGGTCGAAACGTTAAGTGAATGTCAGATAATTTGTCATCAAATTCAACATATTTTGCTATAAATCGTTCTAAATTCCGAATATCAGACCTGTTTTAGAGCTTCACAACGTTAAAACCTCAAAACTTTTACACTTTTTTACTGTTTAATGCTTGGCCGTATGTATAATATACATAAATACCAATTACTTATGTTATATTAATGTTATATGTATTCCAGTTTAAACAAGTGACTCATTTTTTTTATAAAGAAAAGACGCTGTTCACGAATATTTCGCAATCAGCGCCTCTCATCATACAAATACGACCGAAGTCAGGAATTTCTTATGCCACATTTACCGTTTACGTTCGTAAAATTCGAATGTATACGCATGAACATTTTTTTCATCCTGTTCGCCTTCAATCTGTTCAATCAGTTCCCATTCGGACCAATCCACTTCAGGGAAAAACGTATCTCCCTCAAAATTCTCATGAATTTTGGTCACCACAAGACGATCTGCAAGTGGCAGGAACTCACGATACACTTGGGAACCCCCAATTACGCACAGTTCCTCACCTTTGGTTACACTCAGTCCCTCTTCAATCGTATGTACGATTTCAGCCTGTTCCACCTTGTAGTTCAGATCTCTTGTCACTACAATATTACGACGCTGAGGAAGCGGCTTACCACCAAAAGATTCCCACGTATTACGTCCCATGATAATGGTTTTGTTCAGCGTACGTTGTTTGAAAAATGCCATATCCTTGGGTAAACGCCATGGAATCGAATTATTTAATCCAATCACACCGTTCTCCCCCATTGCCCATACCAATTCAATACTCAAGGGTAATACACTCCTTCAATCCAAGTTTCTTGTCGAGATTGAACACATAATTAGACTGCAATTGGAGCTTTAATGCCCGGATGATGCTGATAGTTCTCAAACTCAAAATCTTCAAACTTATAATCAAAAATAGAATCCGGCTTACGCTTGATTACCAGCTTAGGTAAAGCATAAGGTTCACGCTCCAACTGCGTTTTGACCTGGTCAACATGGTTAGAGTAGATGTGAACATCCCCTCCAGACCAGATGAAATCACCTACCTCAAGATCACATTGCTGGGCGATCATATGGGTCAAGAGCGCATAACTCGCGATGTTAAACGGCAATCCGAGGAACGTATCTACGGAACGCATCGTAAGCATACAAGATAATTTACCCTCTGCAACGTAAAACTGAAACGCAAAATGACAAGGTGGAAGTTTCATATTATTGATCTCAGCCACATTCCATGCGCTGACAAGGTGACGCCGTGAATCCGGATTATTTTTGATCGAATCAATGACTGCAGAGATCTGATCAATTTTTTCTCCGTTTGGGGCTTCCCATGTACGCCACTGCGAGCCGTATACCGGACCGAGATCCCCATTTTCGTCCGCCCAGTCGTCCCAGATCTTCACACCGTTTTCTTTCAAATAAGATATATTGGTATCGCCACTCAAAAACCATAACAGTTCATGAATAACCGATTTGAGATGAATTCGTTTGGTTGTTACCAGCGGAAATCCTTCGGAGAGATCATAACGGAGTTGTCTGCCAAATACAGATTGTGTTCCTGTTCCTGTACGGTCTCCTTTATGCACGCCGTTGTTCAGAATATCCTGCAATAAATCAAGATAGTTTTTCATGTTGAAATCCCCTCACTAAAGAATATTTACACTTACCACTCCGATGACAGAACAACCTTCCGATCGCTGTTATCCCCAGATTTTTTTAATCTCCTTTTCCAAAGGTAAAATCCGGCGATAAAGACGAAGCGTATGCTTCCGATGCAGCTTTCCTTCAGAAAGCTTTTAGCTCCGCTTCTTCAAGTTTTTTCTGTCCTCTACGTTCTCGTGTAAAAGGTTAGTTTAACTAAATATATAGACCGTGATTGGCTTGGAGCCACATCATGACTGATCATTACTACAGTGTACCACAATTGAGTTGTTGATAAAATCAATTCACTGAAACTTATGAGCGTGTACCTTTTCATCATATCACATACAAGAGCATCTTAAATTTCTCGGCTCTTGCTCAGAAAAAAAGAGACGAATAACGCGTTAACGTCATTCGTCTCTTCTGATATACGTATAATGCCGGACGGATCCGAAGCTTAGATGATCTTAACGGGAGATGATGTGGATCGGGTGACCCATAACCAATTCCGCAGCTTCCATCACGATTTCGCCCAAAGTTGGGTGAGCGTGAATTGTGAGAGCCAGATCTTCCAAAGTAGCGCCCATCTCAATTGCCAAACCAAGCTCAGCAATCAGGTTGGAAGCTTCCAGACCTACGATTTGGCAACCCAATACAAGGCCGCTTTCTTCGTCAGCTACGATTTTCACGAAGCCTTCAGCGTGGTTCAAAGATACAGCACGGCCGTTACCCGCATAAGGGAACTTGCCTGCTTTTACTTTGTAACCTTTTTCTTTAGCTTCTTTTTCAGTGTAACCTACGCTGGAACATTCTGGATCTGTGAACACAACAGCTGGCATACATTTGTAGTCAACTACAGATGGTTGTCCTGCGATTGCTTCAGCAGCCACTTTACCTTCATAAGAAGCTTTGTGTGCCAGAGCCAGACCAGATACGATGTCACCGATAGCAAAGATGTGAGGAATGCTGGTACGACCTTGGTGGTCAACTTTGACAAATCCACGCTCGTCAACGTCAACACCAATCATGTCGAGACCCAGTTCTCCATCTGTGTTTGGACGACGTCCAACAGTTACCAGCAGGTAATCTGCAGTTACTTCTTTGGACTCACCATTTACAGAGTACTTAACAGTTACATCTTTATCCGTTTGCTCAGCACTTTCAGCTTTTGCACCCGTTACGATTTCGATGCCTGTTTTCTTCATGTTTTTAGCCACGAGGCTAGTCATGTCTTTATCGAAACCTGGCAGTACTGTGTCCAAACCTTCGATGATTGTTACTTTTGCACCGAATTTGGAGTACATTTGACCAAGCTCAGCACCGATATATCCGCCACCGATAACGATCATGCTTTTTGGTACTTCAGGCAAGTTCAGAGCTTCTGTCGAAGACAGAATGCGTCCACCAAATGGGAAAGGTTTCAGTTCGATTGGACGGGAACCTGTTGCAATAATTGCATTTTTAAATTTGTAACGTGGAGACTCGTGGTCATTGAATACACGAGCTTCGTTTTCGTTGATGAACATGCACTCACCGTTGAAAACTTCAACTTTGTTGCCTTTGAGCAAACCAGCTACGCCGCCAGTCATTTTCTTAACAACGCCGTTTTTGAACTCTTGAGTTTTGCTGAAGTCCACTTTTACGTTCTCAGCAGAGATACCAAAAGCTTCACCGTGAAGTGCAGACTCATATTGGTGTGCAGCAGAGATCAGGGCTTTGGATGGAATACATCCACGGTTCAAACAAACACCGCCCAGTTCGGATTTGTCTACGATCAATACGCTTTGGCCCAGTTGAGCAGCGCGGATGGCAGCTACATAGCCGCCAGGACCCGCACCAATTACTAATGTGTCGATATTGAGAGAAGCGTCGCCTACTACCATATCTTACACCTCCATAACAAGCAGCTCAGGGTTAGCGAGCAGCTGTTTAATGTAATTCATAAAGTTTTGTGCTGTTGCGCCATCGATGATACGGTGGTCAAAGCTCAGGGAAAGAGCCATTACAGGTGCTGCAACTACTTCGCCGTTTTTGATCACTGCTTTTTCGCTGATGCGTCCTGTTCCGAGAATAGCAACTTCAGGGAAGTTGATGATTGGAGTGAAGAACATACCTCCAGCAGAACCGATGTTACTGATGGAGATTGTGCTTCCTCTCATTTCATTCGCGCTCAATTTGCCCTCACGACCACGAGCAGCCAGATCACGGATAGAATCAGCAATCATCCAGATGGATTTACGATCAGCATCTTTGATAACAGGAACGATCAAGCCGTTGTCTGTATCTGTAGCGATACCGATGTTGTAGTATTTTTTGTAAACAATTTCGTTAGCTTCTTCATCAATCATAGCGTTCAGAGCCGGGAATTGGCGGGAAGCCGCAACCAGTGCTTTAACGATGAATGGCAGATAAGTAACTTTTGTTCCTTTTTTCTCTGCAATTGGTTTCATGCGAGTACGGAAAGCAACCAATTCAGTTACGTCCACTTCGTCCATGATTGTAACGTGAGGTGCTGTGTAAGCCGATTTAACCATTGCATTAGAGATCGCTTTACGGATACCTTTGAATGGTACGCGCTCTTCTTCAACGTGTTGATCAGCTGCAGCTGCTGGTGCTGCGGATTTTTTCTCTTCTTGAGCCGGAGCTTCGGAAGATGCCGCTGCGGAAGAACCGCCACCGTTTTTGAAGGATTCAACATCTTCTTTGGTTACTTTACCGTTGTTGCCAGTGCCGTTAACCTGAGCGATGTCTACACCTTGTTCGCGAGCAAATTTACGCACGCTTGGTGTTGCCAGAACGTCTTTGGCAGGTACTGCGGGAACGCTGTTGTTGCCGCCTTCTTTAGCTGCATCCGAGCTGGAAGCTGCTGCAGAAGAACCGCTTGTGTCAGCTCCGCCTTGAGCTGCATCTTTCTCTTGCTCGCCTTGATCGCCAGCAGGAGCGTCGTCTTGCTCAGGAAGTTCGCCTTCTGCATCGATGATCGCTACAACTTCACCAACGTGGCAGACTTGACCGTCTTTAGCGAATACTTCTGTAACTGTTCCGTTAACCGGACAAGGTACCTCTACAACCGCTTTGTCGTTTTGTACTTCCATGATGATGTCGTCGTCAGTTACTTTGTCACCGACTTTGATGTGCATCTTGATGATTTCGCCTTCGTGCAGGCCTTCGCCCAATTCAGGGAATTTATATTCAAATTTAGCCAACTGAAAAACCTCCTTGATTATGTGCTCAATCCTGAAAACAACCCTTAACTCCAAGAAACAACTGTTACTGCTAATGCAAATAACTGTTACTCAAGGGGCTAATGGCTGTTTACAGTGCAGCTTGCGTTGCGGTGTGAATCACCATACTGCGCCTTGCGGCATGTCAGATGATTAAATTAGAAATTTACGACTTTGTTAACCGCAGCAATGATACGCGCCGGGTTAGGCAGCCATGTATCTTCGATTTGTGCAAATGGATATACAGTGTCCGGACCAGCTACACGCAGAACCGGCGCTTCCAAGTGCAGGATTGCTTTTTCATTGATTTGGGCAATGACTTCAGCTGCAACACCTGCGCTCTTTTGAGCTTCCTGTACAACAATTGCACGGTTTGTTTTCTTAACGGAAGCAACGATAGTATCGATGTCGATCGGGCTAACCGTACGAAGGTCGATAACTTCAACTTTGATTCCTTGTTTTTCGAGTTCATCTGCTGCTTTCACAGAAGTGTGAACCATCATACCGTAAGTAATGATCGTTACATCAGAACCTTCACGAACAACGTTCGCTTTGCCCAATTCAACAACGTAATCTTCTTCAGGCACTTCTGCACGGAAAGCATGGTACAAGTTCAAGTGCTCCATGAAGAATACAGGATCGTTATCGCGAATAGAAGCGATCATCAGACCTTTTGCATCGTAAGGGTTAGAAGGAACAACGACTTTGATACCTGGTGTTTGCGTGAGCAGACCTTCCAGGGAATCTGTATGCAATTCTGCCGCTTTTACGCCGCCACCGAATGGTGTACGGAATACGATTGGAGAATTGTATTTTCCACCGGAGCGGAAACGCATACGAGCAGCTTGCACTACCATTTGGTCAAGGGCTTCGAAGATAAAACCAACGAATTGGATCTCAGCAACCGGACGGAAGCCTTGTACACCCAGACCTACAGCCAGACCACCAATAGCGGACTCAGCCAGTGGTGTATCAAATACACGCTCTTCGCCAAACTCTTTTTGCAGACCTTCCGTTACACGGAAAACGCCGCCTACATTACCTACGTCTTCACCGAAAAGCAGAACGTTAGGATCACGTTTCAACTCCACGCGAAGCGCATCACGGATTGCTTCTTTCATGTTCATTTGTGCCATTTGCTTCATTTCCTCCTTAAACATTGACAGTTCACATTTGAATTCGTACATGTATACCGGGACATTAAAGTCGCGGATGTTTATGCTTTATCGGAAAAAACTTATTGGAAATCAGCTTTTTGCTCTTCCAAGTGCTTAGGCGTTTGTTCGAACATGCTGTCGATCAAGCCTGAAATCGTCATTTTCTCGGTTTTTTCCGCTTTTTTGATCTCTTCATTTACTTTAGCTTTTGCTTCTTCTTTCACACGTGCTGTATCTTCTTCAGTCCAAAGACCTTTTTTCTCCAGATATTTAGCGAAACGTGCGATAGGATCTTTAGCAGACCATTCTGCCTCTTCTTCTTTTGTACGATACTTGGAAGCATCATCCGAAAGGGAGTGAGGACGGAAACGGTAAGTTACTGCTTCGATCAATGTTGCGCCTTCTCCGTTACGTCCACGCTCAGCAGCTTCCTGAACAGCTTTGATAACAGCGAAGATGTCCATACCGTCAACTTTAACACCTTTGATACCTGCTGCTACCGCTTTGTGAGCGATGGAAAGAGCTGCAGTTTGTTTAGCAAAAGGAGTAGTGATGGCATAACCATTGTTTTGTACAAAGAAGATAACAGGCAGTTTGTATACACCAGCGTAGTTCAGACCTTCATAGAAGTCACCTTCAGAAGAACCGCCATCACCTGTGTACGTGATAACAACTTGTTTTTGTTTCTTCAATTTGTAACCCATAGCGATACCCATTGCATGCAGAATTTGTGCACCAATGATGATTTGTGGCATCAATACATTAACGCCATCTGGAATTTGTCCACCATGTTGGTGTCCACGGGAGTACAAGAATGCTTGATAAAGAGGAAGTCCGTGCCATACGAGTTGCGGAATGTCACGATAGCCAGGACATACAAAGTCTTCTTTTTCAATTGCAAATTCACTACCAACCATTGTCGCTTCTTGACCAGATACTGGAGCATAGAAACCAAGACGACCTTGACGGCCCAAGTTTACGGCACGGTCATCCCAAGTACGGGTAAATACCATGCGGTACATAATTTCTTTTAATTGATCATCGGAAAGTGTAGGCATCATGTCTTTGTTAACAATTTCGCCGTCAGGAGACAGCACGGACAGAGCTTCTACATCCTCTGTATACACTTCATAAGGAACCTTGCTCATTTTTTTCTTCACCTCAACAAAAAATTTGAATATCAAGTTCCGCTGTTATAATATTATTATACACCTGTTTCACTCCATACGTCAAAGAAATCCGTAATTTTTTTATGTTTCCTGCCGGATTGTATGTATAACAGGGGCTTAATATTGGTATAACAGCATAATACATGATTGCGTGTTTGACCTAACCCCGCACAAGGGTAATCTTACCGTATTGCGCGGTCGAATGCAAAAAATTAACCGAGAAAGGTGACGTTTTATGACGGATTCCCGCTATTTGAAACGCACGATTGTGAAGGAAGAGATTGAAAGTCGCTATCTCGGAGAGAAGCGAACGCTCCGTATTTACCTTCCTCCGGGCTATAACGAATTGCTTAGCTACCCTGTCGTTTATTGTCAGGATGGCGAAGAATTTTTTAATTTCGGACGAATTGCTACAACAGCTAACCAAATTATTCTGGACGAAGGAGCCGAACCTTTCATTATTGTAGGGGTTCAGGTCGATGTGTCTGTGAGAACGCAGGAATATGCTCCATTTGGAGATCGGTTCAAGGCATATACCGCTTGCTTCGCTGAAGAGATTATTCCCTATATAGAAGAGAAATATCCTGTACGCCGTTCTCCACAGGAACGCATTCTTGCCGGAGATTCGCTCGGTGGCAGTGTTTCGCTTCATCTTGCTCTGTTATATCCGGATCTGTTCACACGTGTGATCAGCATGTCTGGCGCCTTCTACTCTGCTTCACAGGAAATCTATGCCGCAGCTGAAGATCTGTCCTGGCTCTCGATCTGGATGATCGTTGGTTTGCAGGAGACTGATTTTGAGGCAGACACGGGTACGTATAATTTTGTTCAATTAAACCGGGATACTCGAGAATTGCTGGAAAAACGTGGTGCCCTCGTCTCCTACCAGGAGAAAGACGGAAAACACCAATGGGGTTTTTGGCAGAAGGAATTGCCCGAAGCATTACTTTATTTTCTCCAGGAAAGATAAAAGGACCACTTTAACAGGCGGCTGAAATGCCGCTATTGTTTTTCATTTTAATGATACCGCTTACAATTGTAATCTGAAAAAGAAGCAGGATATCCTGCTTGCTTTAAGTGATCTAATCCTGCTTCTTTGTCGAATTACAAATTGAGCATGAATTTCGTTTGCTTTTTACACTAAGGAATGTTCCGCTTCAATCTTACTCAACAGAACATCGCAGCCTGCGTTAACCAGCTCGTACACCTCTTCAAAATTGCCTGTGTAATATGGGTCAGGTACTTCTCTGAGTTTTTCCTCGGGAAGCATGTCCATGAACTTGATGATGTCCGCCTCAGCTCCGCCTGGAACGTTGCGCACATTATCTGCATTGGAATTATCCATACACACAATGTAATCAAATTGAGTAAAGTCTTCGCTGGCGAACTGTCTTGCTGCCATGTTGGCATAAGAAATCTGGTACGAATCCAGCAATTTTCGAGTCCCTTCATGCGGAGGTTTACCAACATGCCAGTCCCCTGTACCCGCTGAGTCCACACGAATCTGGTGTTCAAGCCCCTTCTCCAGGACTTTGTGACGCAAAACGGCTTCAGCCATTGGTGATCTACATATATTGCCCAGACATACAAACAAAACATTAATCATATTAATCCCCCTTGCTTAACGTACCTTGAAGTACCGACGATGTTGGCTGTGTCACAATGTTCTCCGGCTGAGGACTGACGTTTCCGGTCTCAGATGGTACGAGCGAACGACGTGGCAGTTTCCATTTATAATGTACAGAGCACATCCGGAAGAACACAACGGCCGCGAAACAAAATAATAATCCAGCATTCGTTGTTAACCAACCCATACCTATAACAAATCCGGCTGTCATTGCCCATACAGCATAGATTTCGTCACGCAATACAAGCGGTTTACGTCCAGCAAGCACATCACGAATAACGCCCCCACCAATACCGGTCATCACTGCTGCAACGATAACTGCGCTAATGGGATGTCCCATGTTCGCCGCGTACAGCGCCCCTTGAATTGCAAATGCTGCGAGTCCGATTGCATCAAACAACGCCTCTGTTCGCTTCCAGTGACTAATCCACTTGAGAGGCAATATAAACGCAATTGCTACAGATACTAAGGCTAACATAATAAGTGATCCCTGACTCCATAGTGTCGTTACAGGTATACCTATAAGTACATTCCGGATAATCCCGCCTCCGAATGCCGTGACAAGTCCAAGCACTAGTACACCTAGAATGTCATACTCCTCTTCCATTGCCACGAAAGCGCCGGACATTGCAAATGCGATAGTGCCTATAATGCTGAATACTTCAAAAATGTGTAAGTCCAACCTGTTCAAACCTCACTTTTCAAGTCATCTCCATGTCGCTCTACCCATTGTATCCGCGAGCACTTAAATTGTGCAACCACATTTTGTGGATTATACTGGTTTGGTGAATATATTTGTACAGGTTCCAACATTAGATTTGGACTATGAACTATTTTTCTCTGAATTAGGAAGGATGAAATAAAATGACAGCGAAACGGATTATTATTTTTACAGGCGGAAACTTATCTGTAGAATTACTTCAGGAAATACGAGAAGATGATATGATCATCGCGGCCGATCGCGGTGCATTATTTTTAATTGAACACGGCATTCAGCCACACATTGCAGTTGGTGACTTCGACTCCATTAATGAAGAGGAACGTATTATTGTAAGTAACAATAGCATTCGATTCATTACATGTGACCCTGTTCATAAAGATCTTACTGATACAGAAATGGCTTTTGAGACAGCGCTAGATTACGAACCTTCTCACATCTTAATGTTAGGTGCTACAGGTACACGTATGGATCACACACTCGCCAATGTACATATCATGGTTCGCGCGATGCAGCATCACATCTCCTGTGCCATTCAGGACAAGCACAACTACATGACCCTGACCACATCCAAAGCTGTGGTTGAGCACCGTGACTATAAATACGTTTCTCTGCTCCCCTTGACTCATGAAGTTGCAGGAATAACTCTAGATGGTTTTATGTATCCACTAGATCAAGCCACCATTCGCATGGGACAATCCTTGGGTGTAAGCAACCAGCTCTTAGGCTCCTCCGGTACAGTCACTATCGATAGCGGCTTATTACTGATTATTCAGAGCAAAGATTGAATCTATTCGAATGCTATATAGTTATTTATTACGTTTTTGTAACCAGTGATTCAATGAAGAAAATAGGTTCACACATAATAAAGACCCTTGATATTCAAGGGTCTTTGTTGTTTCATCATTATTCTTCATCCGTCAATGATTAATTTTTTGACATTTTTAATCATATTTTAATAAACATACCCAAACCATTGTGGCGCAAGGGATTACACTCCCCTATCCAATTTCTAGGCTGTTACAAAGCTGTTATACTCGCTCTAGCAACTTAACGAAAACGAATTTTGGAGGTACTAACTAACATGAAAACAAACATCTTTGTCCAAAAGGCCGTAACCGTCGGGTTGTGCGCTACACTAGGTTTTGGAGCTGTATTAATGACTAACGCACCTGTTGCACAGGCAGCAACTGCTTCTGTATCCACAGGTCAACAAATTGTTAACTATGGCAAAAAATTCACTGGAACTCCATATAAATTTGGTGCTTCAACTTCAACAACCAAGGTTTTTGACTGCTCTTCTTTTATGAAATATATTTTCAAAAAGTATGGTGTAGATTTGCCGCGCACTTCCGTGAAACAATCCAAAGAAGGTAAAGCTGTGTCTAAAGCTAATCTGCGTGTCGGCGACCTGGTATTCTTCTCCAGTGGTAGCCGTTCTACCGGTTCCAATGTCACTCACGTAGGCGTTTATGCGGGAAATGGTAAGATTCTGCATACGTACGGAGCTCCAGGCGTAACCCTCTCTGATCTGGACTCTGGTACTTGGAAGAGAACGTATGTTAAAGCTCGTCGTGTACTTTAGATTCACATTATAGCTAATCAGTAAGGACCGGAGGTTACTATCCGGTCTTTTATTTTTACCCTCTTTTTGCCACACTCTAAACTGGTGATTCATGGAACTAACTTCATAATCTAATTTTTATCATGCAGCATATAACCGATCCCACGCACAGTATGAATCAGTTTCACACTTCTTCCCTTATCCACCTTAACCCTCAGATGTTTGATATACACATCCACAACGTTGGTATCCATCGCATACTCATATCCCCATACTTCCCGCAAAATATCACTCCGGGTACATGTTTCATTCACATGCAGGGCCAGAAACTCCAGCAATTCGTACTCTTTTGGTGTTAATGTCAGGTATTCACCCGCACGATTTACCCGTCTTGAACGCAAATTCACTTTAAGATCATGAACTACAATTACTTCTTCGCCCTCTGGTGTTGCATTCGCAAAAACACGCAATAAGTTTCGTATTCTGGCAAGCATTACGTTCATGTGGATAGGTTCCTCCATCACGTCATTAGCTCCATAATCCAGCCATTCCACGATGAACTGAGGAGATGCATTTGAAGTAATAACCAGTAGAGGTATAACCTGACCTTTATCTAACCATCGTTTTAATTCTAATTTCTGATCCTGACCACAATGTTTCGTCCCCTCTTCCCGGTCTACCAGGATGATCAGGTTAATATGCAACAACGAAGGCTCGACGGATTGGTTTAGTTCGGACCACTCCATTCGTTGCACCTCATACCCTTCGCTACATAAAACATCCTGAATAAGGCTGACCTGCTCTCCTGCTCCAATCAGCAAAATGGCTGTTTTCACTCTTTTTCACCCGGCCTGTCTCTATCCCCACTGCTCGCAGCAATGGTTGGTACAGATAGCATGCCGTAAAATGAAAAAGTCCATTCCCTCAAGGGAACAGACTTTGCTTCTTTCTTGCTTTAACCAAAGTAACGATGGACGAGCGTACGTGCTTCAGCTGTGTCTTTTGTTCCGTGTACGAGGACACGTCCATCTTGGAAAATGACCATTCTATGGACTCCTGTTGTAAAAGAAACCAGAAACGGATTGGATTCCACTTTTCCTTCTTGAAGTCTATCCAGACGTTCCGCTGTATGTTGAAGATCCAGATTCATGCGCCTTGCAGGTCGGATCTGAACGGTGTCCCTGCCACACAACACATCTGTTTTCTCCAGATTGGACGCAGAAAGATATGGATACGTTGCCGAAGTACCGCAGGAAGGACAGTCTTGCTTTTTCGCACCATCCACATTGATGGATATGTATTCGTTTCTCCACACGTCAAATGACAATAACTTACGTCTCAATGCATTTGCATTGCCACTAAGTAACTTCATCGCTTCTGCGGTCTGATTCGCCGTTACCATCTGTACGGCTTGAGGTATGATGCCAGACGTATCACAGGTATCTCCACCCAGAGGGACTTCACCCAGCAAACAATTTAAACATGGCGTATCTCCGGGCATAAACGTAAAGGTAATACCATAACTACCTACGCATCCACCATAAATCCAGGGAATACCGTGCTTCTGTGCCATATCATTAATAAGTAGTCGGGTATCAAAGTTATCCGTTGCATCCATGATCAAGTCTGTATGCTGAACGAGTTCTTCCAACTCATCTACTCTGACGTCCAACACTTTCCCTTCCACATGAACCGTGGAATTAATGGCAGATAAACGTTTTTCCGCCGCCATTGCCTTCGGTATCCGCTCAAGCGCGTCCTGTTCTACATATAATTGCTGCCGCTGCAGGTTACTCCACTCCACATAATCACGATCCACAATCGTTAAGTGTCCGACTCCTGAACGAACTAACGTTTCTGCAATTCCTGTTCCAAGTGCGCCAGCGCCTACAATTAAAACTCTGCTGCCCTTTAATCTGGCCTGGCCTTCCTTACCAAGTGGCGCGTACCGTTCCTGTCTGGAATAACGATTGGCCTGCTCGGAAGATGTTAATTGATCTGTCATGTATGAACCATTCCTTCCACCGGACTACTGGCTGCTGCATATCGCTTTACGGGAATCATGCCTGCCTCATATGCCAATCTACCCGCTTCTACCCCCAATCGCATCGCTTTAGCCATGCTCACTGGATCCCCTGATCCGGATACGGCTGTATTTAACAATACGCCATCGGCACCAAGTTCCATCGCATAAGCAGCATCTTTTGGGGAGCGCAATCCTGCATCCACAATTACAGGTACAACGGCCTGCTCAATGATGATCTCAAGGTTATAGGGATTGATGATACCTCTACCAGCTCCGATGGGAGAAGCGCCAGGCATTACAGCATGTACGCCAAGTAATTGTAGCCTTTTGGCCAGAATGACATCATCCGAAATATAAGGCAATACCGTGAAGCCCTTTTCCAGCAAAATTTCGCAAGCCTTGTACGTTTCAATCGGATCTGGGAGTAACGTCATTCCATCTCCGATGACTTCGACTTTTATCATATCACAAAGTCCTGAAGCCCGCGCAAGCTCGGCAATCCGCACCGCCTCTTCCGCAGTGGAAGCCCCTGCCGTATTCGGAAGAAGTGTGTATTTATCCAGATCCAACGTATCCAGTAAATGCTTCTGGTTACGCTCTTCCAGATTCAGACGACGAACAGCAAAGGTTAAAACTTCCGTTTCAGATGCTTCCACAGCCTGACTTTGCACTTCCAGATCCGAAAACTTACCTGTTCCAAGCAACAATCTGGACTCAAACGTATATTTACCAATGTTCAACATCATCAACCGCCTCCTACAAAATGTACAATCTCGATTCGATCGCCTTCTCTTAATGCCGTCGTTTCATGATACTCACGGGTTAAAATATGCTTGTTCAGCTCTACAACTACAGTCTTGACTTGCAAATCAAAAGATTGGAGTAATTTATCCACACGATTCAATCTGTCTTCAATCTCCATCCGTTGACCATTAACGATGATATTCACTGCACCACTCCCTTTCTGTTCAATCGCTCAGGGCTCAGCGCCTCAATTCCGAGTTCTTCTGAGCTTTTGCCAGCGAGCAACTCAGCGATAAGCCTTCCTGTTATCGCACTAAGCAAGATACCGTTGCGGTAATGTCCAAAGGCGGCGAACAACCCGGGTATACTCTTGCAAGCACCTATATAAGGCAGTCCATCGGGAGTTGCCGGTCTTACGCCTGCCCACGCTCGTATAAATTGTGCTTCCTTCATCCCAGGCACCCAGTGGGTAGCCGCTGTTAGCAGCTGCTGAACACCCTGTACAGAAACGTTCAAATCCGTTCTGCCTGGCAGACTGGTTGCCCCAAGCCAAACCTCTCCATTGGCTTTGGGAACAATATAGATATCCTCTGCATACACCGTTCTATCAGGTCTGTACCCTGCATGTTCATCTGAGAACTGAACGGCGGCTATTTCACCTTTTACCGACCACACAGGCAAGCTCAGATTCACATGTCTCATCAACTCTTCACTCTGTAATCCAGCCGCTATAATGACATGTTTGCATTTCATCTCACCGATCGATGTGGTGATCCCCTGCACACCGTGTTCGTTTGCTTGCACACGTATATCCTGTATGTCCTCCATAACCCGTGCTCCCAATGCTTGAGCGGATTCTGCATATGCCTTCGTTAGATGGACAGGAAGAATCTCACTCTCGTAAGGTCTGTAGTAGGCTCCATACGTATCTCTGTTAAGCCATGATGCCTCCTGTTGCACAACGGAACGGTCCCACCACACCTCATCAGCAGAAGCAGACAACGCAGACTTCCGATTGTCCTTATAACTACTTAATTCACTGTATGAACGAAAAGGAGTTAGGAATCCCTGGCGTTGCAGACCAGTCTCTACCTCACTGAGTGTAGCCATTAGCACCTGTTGCTCGATAAGTAACTGTCTACTCTGCCTGGCGAGCTTAGCCATCAAAGGATGAGCAAAATCCTCACTGTCTGCTGCCAGCATCCCAGCCGCTGCGCAAGAAGTGCCTCCTGCAATCGCCGAACGCTCCAGTAACAGCACATCCTGTCCATGGGAAGCAAGCTCATACGCAATGGCACATCCAACAACGCCTCCGCCTACAATAATCGTTTCTGCATAAATCTTATCCGGTCTATCAGTAATGATCTTTTTCATCCTCTCATCTCCTTGATTCAGCGGCTCAAACTTTCTGTAGCAACGATAGCCTGCCTTAATGATTCAGCGGCCCGATCCGGGGAATCGCTCGCCCATACATTCGAAATCACAGCGACTCCCTGTGAGCCTGCAGAGCGAATAGCGTGAATGTTTCCCGGTTCGATGCCCCCAATCGCCATGACAGGAATGGAGACACCAGAGCACACTTCAGCCAGAGCATATAATCCTCTTGGTTCAAGATCAGGCTTACTGCTGGTTGAGTAGACATGCCCGAAGAAAAGGTAATCGGCTCCCCGTTCTTCAGCGATTTTTGCCTCATCGATTGAATGAACAGATACACCCAGATGAATTCGCTGGACATTGCTTATAACAGCAGGGTTGTAGTTACGTATCGCATCTTGCCCCCAATGTACACCGCCATAGATGTCATTCTGTGAAGGCAGCTCTGAACCATTGATAACGATGCGACAAGACGGAACGCCAACACCACGCAGACTTTCAGCCCAACCGATCTTTTGTTGCCACGAGAGTTGTTTCTCTCGTATATGGATGTAGTCCACCCATGGCCAAACGTCCTTTGCAGCTTTTACAAAAGATGCTTGATTCCCTACACCCGTAGATACAACATGCAGTTCAAATGATCCGTGTACACGTTCATGAGAAATTACCGTACTTTTCATCTCCTTCCATGCGTGAATGCTATGAAAACACAAAAAAGCCACTCCCGTAGGGGAGTGGCTGCGTATTAATTATAGGACCAGATGACTGACTGATACATACAGTTCATTTCGTGCAATAAAGCTATAGACCTTATAGCCATAACGTTATACACGCAACTGCATGTTTCAATTTACTAAGCAAGACGGTTGAATTCTTTCGAATTGCCGTTTGCTCACGTCATTCACTGAAACGCGCTCGCCACTTCCCTACGCTGGTATGATCCAGATCAGGTGCAAAGGGTCCGGAATCGCATTCTTCCATCTCAGCCACATCGTGCGGCCCCCCTAGTGTTCATATGAAGTTGTAGCCTATGTTACCATAGAAGGATTTTTTTGTCACCGTTCATTTCTATTAAGCGTTGCTTGAATTGTCTAGTTTTTCTCAGACCATTCTTCAACATTCCATGTTTTGGTAACCCAACCCTCGTAGAAATCAGGTTCATGAGATACCAGCAACACCGTTCCCTTGAATTCTTGCAAGGCACGCTGTAACTCAGCTTTAGCTGTGACATCCAAATGGTTCGTCGGCTCATCGAATAGAATCCAGTTGCTTTCACGCATCAAGAGTTTGCATAGACGAACCTTGGCTTGCTCTCCACCACTCAGCATGTTAAGCGGACGGGTAATGTGCTCATTTTTCAACCCGCAGCGAGCGAGATGACCCCGGACTTCATTTTGGGTCAAATGTGAAAACTCATTCCACACATCCTCAATCGGCGTGATATTCCCAGCACGAACTTCCTGCTCAAAATAGGCCGTTTCGAGATAATCTCCCAAAAAAGTCTTTCCACTGAGTGGAGATATTTTTCCCAGGATGGTTTTCAGCAGTGTTGATTTACCCACACCATTACAACCTACGATGGCAATTTTTTCACCACGTTCAATTGTCATTGTCATTTTAGGCAGCAAAGGATACGTATATCCAATTTCAAAATCAATGCCCTCAAAGACCGTTTTGCTGCTCGCGCGGGCATCCTTGAATTTGAACGTTGGTTTGGCCGCTTCATCTGGACGATCAATACGTTCAATTCTGTCCAGTTGCTTCTCCCGGCTCTTCGCTCGACCAGAAGTTGAAGCACGTGCCTTGTTACGCTGAATGAAATCTTCCTGTTTCTTGATGTACTCTTGCTGTTTCTCGTACGCATCAATATGCTGGGCTTTATTCATATCAGCCATCTCAAGGAACTTGTTATAGTTCGCTGCATATCGCGTTAATTTGGCAAATTCCAAATGATAAATGACATTTACGACTTCATTCATGAATTCCGTGTCATGGGAGATTAACAGAAAAGCGTGCGGGTAGTCCTTCAGGTAACGTGACAACCATTCAATATGTTCTACATCCAGATAGTTGGTAGGCTCATCCAGCAAAAGGGCTGTAGGTTTCTCAAGCAGAAGCTTGGCAAGAAGCACCTTGGTACGTTGCCCACCACTTAGAGCTGCGACATCCCGATCAAGACCAATTGCGGACAAACCAAGACCATTGGCCATCTCTTCCACTTTTACGTCAATCAGATAAAAGTCGCCCTGTTCCAGTTGTTCCTGAATATCGCCCATCTCTTCCAGCAACTGCTCCAGCTTATCTGGATCTGCATCTGCCATCTGGTCCGTTATATTCATCATTTCTTTTTCTAATTCAAGCAACGGAAGGAATGCATCTTTAAGAACGTCACGAATGGTTTTGCCCGGGGTAAGCTTTGTGTGCTGATCCAGATATCCATAACGGACCTTAGGTGTCCATTCCACTTTTCCACTATCTTTAAGCAATTTACCGGTAAGGATGTTCATTAATGTGGATTTACCCACACCATTGGCACCAACAAGTCCTACACGCTCTCCGGCAAGTAAACGAAACGATACATTTTTAAATAACGTGCGATCTCCAAAATTGTGACTTACGTTCTCTACTGACAATAAACTCATAAGATGAGGTTGCTCCTATCTATTAGACATTACTTTTATTATTGTTCCGAAACCCTATTCTAGCACAGGTCCCGTCTTTTCTGAAAGTAATGTAAACAGTTCAGGAACCTCTTACATAATTTTGTCATACAGGCTACCCTAACGATTAGAGCATTTATATTCGAAATAGCCTTGTGCAGCTGCTTGTCTTGCGTCTGTAAACACCTCTTCAGCACGGTAACCATTACCACATGTGGAGGGGTAATAGTACTTGATACCCGTTAAAGGATCTACCCCACCTACGATGGCCGTTTTCTTCACAAGTCTGCCTCCACCGATCGCATAATTGTTGATCTTTTGGTCACCCACACCTATACCTTGGATAAAGGCCATAATCCCTGTATCGTTAATGGAGTTGTACCAATCTTCCTGCGCAATCAGGGGCATCGTAAACGTATAGGAAATACCGTTCTTTCTGGCAAACTCATTATGGCGGTTAATCACATCAGCCAGATCATCCTGTACAGCAGTCACAATCCGGCTTTGTCTAACTTGCTCAAATACGCTGGTATTCTGAAGTAAAGGAATCTGTGTGCTTGAGGCCAGTTCTTTTTGGAATCCCTCAATCCATTTCCCTGCGCTTGCGTCAAAGGCATATACGTAGTCGTCCAGTGTAAAGTTAATACTGTTACCATTAGAATCTGAATATGTATAAGGTTTCTTGGGACTCCACACTTGCCTTAAAGAATCTTCACGGTTACCTGTCAACTCGGTTTCTGTGGACAACATATAATAGCCATCATAATCCAGAATAACCACGGCAGGAATGTAATTAAACATGTTTCGAATAGCTGCAGGATCATTCTGAATCCCCATATTCAAAGCCATCGTCTGCGTAAATGTCAACAAGGCAAGCTCTTTGTCCGCTTTAACAAACTTGGTTGAATCATAACCTGCTTCATCATTTTGCTTCTCATTTTGATGCATCACTGCACCTGCATCCATGACTGCAGTTTGAAGTGCAGATTTGTATCGTTGGCCAAGATATTGAGCCTCCTCGGCATCTTGCGTATGGAGTGAGATGATCCAAAAGAGCGGGAAAAAGATCAACACAAATACAATGGATAGTTCAGTAATCTTCATTGAGGACCATACCTCCGTATGTTACAAATACTGCTGAAGCCTGAGCCGTGCCACTCAACCATTCACGAATGAGCATGGAAGGTGTACGATTTGTATTTTGGAGCGTCACGGTGAAAAAATCCCCTGTCGTCAACGTATATCTTCGGCCAGGATCATCAACCGGTATCACACCTGAGGATGGGAATAGTCTTTCTCGAATCTGAGCTGCATAATATCCATCCTGCACCACTTCATAGGTCCCGTTAAAACTGTTATTGTCCATCGGGTCTATATAGTGAGGTACATATTTCTTATGTAAATGTTCCATCGACACATCATACACATTGCCCGTCTGGGCCAGTTGCTCCTCAAAATCAGCCAACATTCGAGGTGAAATATACCCTTTTGTTCGGACAGCATCAACAAAACGTGTTACATTCTGAACAGCCGTCATACGTGCTATATCATCCTGCCGATCGGCTGTTTCAGCAGCTGGGTACACATAGAGCAGAAGGACTGCGAGCAATACGGCAAGCAGCTTGGATGCGGCATTAATCAATTCACACTCGCCTCCTTCCAAAAAACAATCTTGAGCAGTTCTCCAGTTTCATTTCGTATAAACTCTGGTCTGTAGGTGGCATCGAGCTGGACAGGAATCGTCGCTGTTTTGCTGACAAGTGGATCGATCACATACGAAGTTCCATCTACCTCCACAGGAATGCCTGTGCCTGTCATCTGTCTAACGGTATGCAACACTTCCGCACCACTATACTGATACGGATTGGTGGTATGCAGTGTTGTTGTCAGCCGACCTTCCATGCCTGCTGTTGTCTGTACTCTGTCGTTCAAGGCCGCTGATAAAATCTTAACAATCTGTTGCCCGTACAGGCAGGCTGTCACAAACAGGACAACCGCCATACAAAACAACATGAGATGCTGTGTATTCCGGGACATGTTAAACCAACTCCTGTCAGGATTGCTGGAAGATCAGCCCTCTTACCACGTTCGAACGGTCTTTTACGATAATGGCTTTGAATTTACCACTTGGATTGACATATTGATTTTCTTTTTCACTCATGGTCTGGTTAATAATCCCCACTTTATCGTCGGGTGCAATAACCGAGCCGTAGTCCGCATTATTGAGATCCTGTGAAATGTTTAATTGATTGCCGTACCATTGACCCGCTTTATTTTTACCTGTAATAACTTGAATACCGAACTGATCCTTGTCCGCATATTTACGCAGCGCATTCGTTACCTGTGATCCACTGATGGTTGTTCCGTCATATACCGTAAATGCAGCCTGGGACAACTCGGTTTGGATATCAGCAAAATTGTTCTGGGCCGTCTTGGTTGCCTCTTGAGCCGAAATAAACAACAGAACTACAATTGTGATCAAAGCGATTGTTAAGAATATCCCTGCTGCCACCTTTAAAGCGCTTGATGCATTGTTCATGATAAATCCTCCCAAGTTATAAGTTATTAAACTATTTCAGACTGTCACACAGATGAATTGTGCTACAGTTTCTGAATTTGCTCATAATAAATGCTCATCTGTAAGAAACTCATACCGACCAATGGAATGACCAGATACAAAAAGATAAGGGCGTACATAGGTGTAAATCCGATGGTTCTGCCCCATGATGCTTTGACATCTATCATTTTGCTGTACTCCTGCTTGCGTTGTTCAAAATAAAATGCCATCATGCTCTCGAGATCATCGAAGGCTTCACGTATTGAGATTTTGCCAAGGGCAAGCTGTAATTTATCAACCAGTCGCTGGAACTCGGGCAAGCCCGCCTCTTCCTTTAATTGTTCAAGTGCAAGCTCTGGTCCATGTTCAAAATGCAACAAACATTTTTGCAGCGGGCGCTTGAAAATGACGGCAAATCGATTAAGCCACTCCAATATCTCCTCGACTGACATCCGGTCCATCTCACGTAAAATGGAAATCACTGTCTGGAATTGATAGATTTCATGTCGCATATCCAACCTTCGCATTTTCCGCTGAAATAACATGAGCCATACGGGCATGTAGTACCCTGCTACACCCATGAGAATGGCTATAATCATTTCCCACCAGCGTACATATTGCTTGTTATACACCTCAAGTTTCTTCATAATGCGTGTGATGGTCTCATTCTGGGTATCATGGTCTAACTGAACTGGAGATAACTGCTGTAACGCTTTGGAGACTTCTTCGTATGTAGCTCCTCGGTTCATTTCTACACTTTCCAGCACGGATTGATCCAATGTTGTTTTTTCCTCAGCTTTCCTGAGATCCGCTTCAGCCATTGCACCAAACATTCGATCATCGCGGATTGGATCATACAAGATGTGGTTACGTTCAACCTGGTGCAACAGCAAGATGCAACCCATTGTAAGGACCAAACAACCTGCGAATAACAACACTCGTCGAATGGCAAGCCATTCGTATTTCAACTCTGAACTGCTCTCCCTCATGAGCCGTATCGTTTGACTGTACTGTGTACTGCCAGGTTTCGCCGCAAACAACATCGCAAATTTCCGTATGAAGATTTGCTTGTACAGAAACTGATCCAACCATGAATGCTTATGCCCTGACCGATAACGGGTCTCATCGTATTGCTGGAGTCTTTGCAGAAGCAAATAAGCAAGGATGATGATCACATAGATCGATATTTTGGTAACAAAACCGATTTTGCTGCGATAAAATTCATCCATCGTTGGGAAACTGACTCTAGCCCAGCGTTCGATCGGAGCGGTGAATAATACCGGAGCGAGCGCGATGATATTAAGTCCTTTGAGCAGGTAATCCAATTTATCACGCCGCAAAATCTCCAGATGAATCTCCTGAGTCAGATTACCAAGTCCCTTGAGATAGATAGACCCTTGTGCTCTGTCCTTATCCCCGAACTCCATGACCATATAGGAAACGCCTGCGAATCCTTTGAGAAAACGGTTGGGAGCCACTTCATAATAACGCTCAAGTGCTTCATTTGGATCTGGAGAAGTTAGAGCTTCGTAGATCAGTCTTACTTGTTCTGCTGCTTCTCCTGTACCTGCTTCAGCGGCTTCATAGAGCGCTTCCTCAACCATGCCATGCTGATGATACCGATGCCTTACATCTGCAAAGAGATCCAACATCTGCACCAGCAACCTTTTCTCCATACGACTAAGGCACATATCCAATACCAGGCTGTTTAGTACCACAGCACAGAGCACGGACAGTATTACAAAAGCGATACCCGGCTGCAGAAGAAACAGAATGACACTTATGCCGCCATAACCTCCAAGAATAATTAGAACCACTGTCATCGTCAGCCTGCGAAGTGAGGGCTCATCCCCAACATGGCGGAATGAAATACGTTTCTGCACCTGTAGAATATAAGCTGATAGCAATGGCACTTTCATTCCAAGACGGTAGGACTGCAACAAGATTGATCCCAGTCCTTTGAATCCCTTCCCGCTAGGAACAAAAATCACGCCGGATTGACTTGTTGAACCACCTCCTCTGTGACGTAACATACTTAAAACCAGAAGTGTAATCAGCAAACCCCCTGCACAAATACTTAATACGAGGAGCAGAATCCATTTAATTGTCATGCTGATCACCCCAGTGTTGCTTCATAAACAGTTCAAATTTCTCGGCATCCTGTAATGTCATCTGGTCTCGCATATCCACCATGCTTCCAGAGGAGATTGGAGCTGTTGCAACATACGCTCCATCTCTGTACTCCACAACATTATGAAATGTAAAACCTGCCCTCTCTTCCACGCTATCACCTTGATTCGCACGAGGAAGACACTCCGTAATTCGTTCGATATATCTTCGTCCCTCAGCATCTTTCTTCATATGAACATCGAAGTTGATTACACTCACAACCTGCTCCTCAGCAATATGCTCATGCTGGAACATACCTGTCTTGAGCAAGGAATTTCGGAGGGAGAAGACCAGATCACGAAACGTTTTGGCATGGTGGGTAAACAGGGTGAACAGACTGGCAACCTGAGACATTTGAATCATCCAAGCGGCCACCTCATCACTCGCAACCTCACCGAGAATATTGACGGTACCATCCGTTTTTTTCTGCAAATCAAGCCCTTGTTGACCTGAAATGTGTTCGGTCTCTCGGAAGCTCAAAATATTACGTCTGCTATAGATCCGTCTTAATTGAAGTTCAAACGCCATCTCCTGCACCCGAAGGGTGTACGATGCATAGATGTGTTTGACCATAGCCATAAGCAACGTCGTTTTACCAGAACCCTGTGCACCGGTTACAGCTGTAATCCGGCTTCCTTTCATCAGGTATTGAAGTAATGTGATTGGCAGATCTGCGTTGTTACCCGTAATCAACTGTTCAAGTGAGGCATTCGGAATATCGAACTTCCGGACGAAGAACGCCCATGATTCTGCAAAAGGTGGACGAACCACAACGACACGGGAGCCGTCTTTCATCTCATTCACCTTGTATCCGCTTGCTTCCGACAACTGTCCGGGATAATTGTATTTGTATATATTCTGGCATACCCTTTTCAGTTCACGAATACTGCCGAAGGACAGAAAGGATAGATGAATGGATTTACCTTTATAGAAAATCCAGACACTTTCCATACCGCTAAGCGGTTCTTCATGTGCATTATCCTCCAGTCCTTGATCCAGCAAATCATTCCATGATGCCGGTTTTCGAAGTCCCATATTATGAACAGCATCAAGCATACCGCTGACACCTCCACTAACACCGTCAATACGCTGGTCCCTTATCTCATCAACAACCGAGAATCCTTTATAATGTTGGTAGATACGTTGAACGATGATATCCATCTTTTCTCTGAATCCAAGCTCTCGATATTCGCACTCGAACACATACTGAATATCCTCCTCAGAAATATAATAACTTCCTCCATCGTCCGTAACTTCCTCCATTCTCAGTCTGCCAAGATCGTAGGTATCAATTATTCGGGAGAGTGCATCCAAACCGAATTGCTGTCGGTACAGATAAAATACAATTTCGAATCGGTCCTGGATCGTCAGCAAATCTGGTTCTGCAAACAAAATAACTTCATCTACATTTGATTTGTTCAGCCCTATGCTTCGGGTCAGGAGATCCCCTATCAGATTTTTGACATACGTTTTGTCGCTGATACTGCCTGAGACACAGCCCTTCAGTGCTTTTCTCATCTCGGCACGCTGATTAATTCTTCGACGATATTCTTCTTCATGCAGACCCGCATCCGCGAGCTGACTATGACTAAGCTCATGAAGTGAGTTCTTCACCTTCTCAATCAACATGTCAATCGTGAATGATTCTTGTTCAGGAACACGAGCACTCTTTGCACGAAGAAACGTTCTATACTTGAACCAGATATAAGTCAGGCACAGAATCAAAATCAAACTTATCCATATGGTATTCCAGAGCATCGGAGGTTCACGCTCCCCTTTCCAGCCTCTTCAGAACTGTGCGCATACCTGCACCGTCCATAATCAGGCGAGCGAGTTCGCTCATGCTTGCAGCAAAACTCCCTTTACGAATATCCTTATCCTCAGTCAAACTTTCCAACTGCAAGTATCTAGCGACATCTCGCCGATTCATTGCATCCAGGTATCCGGTTGTGTACGGTATCGCAGATATCGTGCCTTTATATCTGAACTGTCGCTTAATATTGGAAAGCGTTGCACGGGAATGCGAATCGTATTTGTTAATGACAACATGTATATTCTTATTGTTCATTCGTTCTGGCAGGATCTCTTCAAAGAACAACTCCAGATTTCGCATATTTTGATCGAGATTAATTACAACATAGTCCGCCAGCTGCAGCTTGAGCTGTGAATCAACACCAGCATGATCTGCATCCAGAAGAACCAGATCGTAATACTCGTTAGCTACATTTAGCAGCTTTTTCACTGTCTCACCATGTTCCTGCGGGGAACGTTCCATCTCATCAATTCTTCCGGTTAGGAAATCAAGTCTTTCCTTCAGAAGTGGCTTGGTATAATCCCTGAGATTGTGCTTATTCAGACTGCCGCTCGAATGCAGCCGTTCAATCGCATCCCAGCCACCCTCTTCAAAGGAGAACATAAAATCCGCTGAATCCGTATCTTTGGATGGTAGAGCAGCTTCTGTGCCAGTTCCTGCAAGGCCTGCATTAACAAGTAACACTCTTGTCCTGTAGTGAAGTGCCATCGCATAAGCACTAATTAATGTGCTTGAAGTGCAACCTGTTCCTGCAAAAGGGCTCCAAAAGGTAATGGTGCTCATGCTCTCATCCTCTCTGCTTCTTTCATCGCACGGCGACTGCGAACACTTTCCCAACCTGTTAACTGCTCGACCACGCGACACAACGATTTTTTGTAATTTCGTGACAGAGGTCCAAGATGAACTCGGCGATGATGCTCATTCTCAAGCTTAACCGCAGCTGTTAACTCATCCCACGGAAGCACTAAGGATTCTCCTGTCCACACAAATGGACTGCCTTCCAGATACGCCCATAGATAACGAGCTTCAAGCTTGCAGTCAACCCCGTTAATTAAGAGCCGCTGAAATGACAGCTCACCAGGTAATGACTGTTCTTCAAGCAACCGCTTCAACCAGCCCTTGCCACGTTCCAGATTGTAACGCTCATAATCACTCACCCAGACTCTTACATCAGCGGTTAGCCAGAGATTACGTGAAGCAAAATGTGAGGTCTCCATGTCATATAACACATAGTCATAACTGTCCAATCGCTCGCCATTTACTTCAAGATGATTCTCTACTGCTGCTGAAGTGACAAAATGACAAGCGATATCAAATCCTTCAAATTCCGTAATTCGCAAAGACTGCTGACTGTCACCTACACCGTACCCATACTTCTGCTGTAAGGTTCCATCTACGAGCAAAACCTTGTTGCCTGTCGAAGCCAGTATCTTGCAAAGATATAACATCAGATCATTCTTCTCACATAAACCCGCAAAGATCCATGTATGCATAGATGTTACAACTCCTTTCTTTTTCTTAAACTCCCTGTTATCTGAATTATTCTAAAGTAAACCTCGGATTTCGCTCTATTCTCCACCCGTTAGCAAGCTCTGTTGTTCTGTTTGTGAAGCATCAGCAGGATCATTTACGCTTCCAGAATTAGCTCCTGCTCCGTTTCCTGAACCATCATTCCACATCACTCCATCCGACGTTGCCGGATTATTTGATGATGGACGACTGTTATATGTAACTGAGGATTGTGCCACATCCTGTTCAACCCCCTTTGACGGTGCTGTCATGGAGGCGGCCAGTGAACTTTCAAGCGAACTTCGCACCTGTCTGGATAACTCCTGCTCGGCTCGTCGAACAATATTCGGATCACTCTCCAGCAGTTTTAACACTTCTGAATTGGCAGGATACGTCGCGATTGCAGGTGTCTGAAACTGTGGTTCTACATAGGTTAAGGCATAGATTGAAGCTTTATGTAAATAGGCATCTACAATTGCACTTGAGAGTGACAGAATTTCTTCCTCCGTCATCGTAATCCATAAGGTAGCTGCATTGAGTCGTTCCACTTTTTTCTTCGATAAGAGAACATAGTCTTGTCCGGTAGGGAATTGAATACGAACATCAATAATATCTCCCTTAACAAGTGAGGACGGCAGTAATACAACTTGCAGCTCTCGATTTCTTAAATCGGGAGGAGCCGGTACATCCTCATACACCATCTCGGTGGTAATGGCTGTTCCTTTTTTCAACTCTATTTTGGCCACTTGGCCTTCCATCTGCTTGGTACTGGACCAGAGGTTTCGCGGTGCTTGTGCATCCGGAACAGCAATGAGCTTCAGATCCTCCGGTAATATCGGTTCACCTGCTTCAATATCCCGAATCGTAACCCATCCTTGTGCTCCCGAATCCCAATGTTGCTTTAATTCAGCTTCCTTTTCCTCATATGCCGATAAATAACGGGCTTCTACAGCTGACCTGACATCCCCCATCGTTTTGACATTGTAAATAACATATCCTCCAAACACCAACCCTACAGCTCCTGCTCCGATAAGTCCGGCATAGATCAGTTGACGGCTTTGTTTTCTTAATTTAGACAAAAGAGGCTCTCCTTTCGTAATCTTCTAATCATGTACTTTCCTTCTTGAAAAGAATGAACGTTTCTTGGGCTGCTGTGCCATCATATGCATTAAAATATGTGAAAACACTTTATCCATCTGTGCGTCCTTGTCAAAAGGATCCATATGTAACGGCAGACCATATACACTCGATGTATCCAGAGCTTTACGAATGCGCTGAACAGCCTCACTTGCTGCCAGGGGCAGACAATATATCCATTTCTCTCGTGGATACCGATGATGTGATCGAACAAAAGCACCAATCTCCGCCTGTCTCCATTCGGCACCTGAGCCTATAACAATAGGTAGATCTGCACGCAGGAATTCTTCCAGCCGGTTCTGATCCTGACCACTACCGAGATCCATCACGATGAACTGATAACTCCCCCCAAGCAAAGACAAAATATCCGCTCGCCCGGATTGTTTCCAATAATGCACACCATCGACTGCAAACTGTCTGCCTGCTGGCACCGGTTTACCCGCTTGAGCGATTTGTTGAATCCTTGCAAAGGATTGAGAGCGAGGTGACATTTCAATCACAGCTACTTTGAAGTTTTGCCTTTCGAGATAATGACTGATAGCTATAGCCGTATGGGTAACCCCTACACCAGATGAAGCACCAGTCAGGGCAATAACTCTTGTTCCCCCATTCAAGGTCATCGTTGTATCTCCACCAGGCGTTGTTCCGCCGGGTATTCGGAGCAGTTCCTTCCGCACCTCATCGGCAGATTGGAATCGCTCTTCGGCATTATACCTTAACAGTCTTCTCGCCACAGGGATGTATGTCCGCGGAACATCACTCCGGATAGAGCTTTCCACACCCTGAATCCATTCCGTATACGCACCACTTGTCATAAGATACAGGAGCAATGCTCCGAGTCCATATAGATCTGAACGCGCATCGGTCTGACCCGAGCCATATTGTTCTGGAGCGGCAAAACCAGCGGTTCCCAACTTAACGGTATCTTCAGCACTTTGCGGTTTGTAACTTCTAGCGATGCCAAAATCAATTAATCTTACTTCATGTTCCGGCGTGATCATAATGTTTGATGGTTTCAGATCCCTATAGATCACAGGTGGATTCAGATTATGCAAATAACTCAACACATCCAGCAATTGAAGTACAAGCGCCGTCAACTGCTCCATCGGGATCTTCCCACGACACTGCTTGAAATACTCACTGAGCGTTAACCCTTCGATGTATTCCATCACCAAGTATGTGTACCCGTCTTCATCCGGGACAAAAAAATCAACAATTTGCGGCAATCTTGGATGGCGAAGTGATGTCAGAAGAGCGGCTTCCGTCTCCATACTGCCTTCATATGGCATAATCGTTACGCTTTCTTTAATTGCCCATATCTTGCCCGGCAACTTCAGATCTTCCGCCTCGTATACATGGCTCATTCCGCCTGCTCCCAGAATGGATACGATACGATATCTACCTCCCAGCAGGCTTCCGCGTTCCAGCCTGGCCGGATGTCTCATACCAATTCCTCCTTCAATACACAACAAAAAAGGGAAAGCTTCACCGAAGAAGAACAGACCGGATATCCGGTTTTGTTCACTTCGGGATGCTTTCCCTCAGGTTTGTTATGGTTAATATTGGTATCATTATAGTACAGGCAGGAATAGATTGTAAAGCACAAAATAAAATGAGCTTAATCGAATCAATTTCATAATGCCTTTAGCTACTTTAATTAAAGCTAGATCTCTTAATATTTGACCATATAAAGTGTAATCTCTTCCCGATTATGGAACAACTGCTTGGAACGTTGAATCTGCATCCGCGAACGCTCAAACGTATCAATCACATCTTTAATGAGTGCGAGCGGCTTTTTATGCAATAACTTCACGGTAACAATCGCTGTTCCCCCAGGTTGCAGACTGTATAGAAGGTCTGATACAAGTCGGCTCATCAGCTTCGGACTCCAACTCATATCACATACGAGCAGATCAAATTCTCCTTCGCGGAAACGAACATCCCCTGCATTCTTTTTCAAGAAAGTCAGTTTGGGTGATGCCAGCAGCGTTGGATCCATCTTCGCCGGATCTACCGCCGTTACTTCAAGCCCGCGTTCAAGCAAGAACGAGGTCCATCCACCTGGTGCTGCACCGATATCAAGTGCTTTATGAAATGAAGTAAAGTCAATGCCAAACGTTAGCTCGGCTTCAAGCAATTTGAATTTGGCCCGCGAGATCTGCCCATCTTCTTTTTGAAAACGTACGGCTCCCCCGCTCCAGTCTGACAAGTTCTGTTCAGGTCTGGATATGCCAGCATACAACATATCATTCGTTGCAAATACAGAAATGACATATTCAGCATCACGTACAACCCATTCACAGCCTAGCTCATCCAGCTTTTCAGTTAGCAGTTGCTTCAATGAGGCTGCATTTTCTTGCCAAAAGGCCCCTTCTGTCTTCCGTACCTGTAGCACGACAGAGGCACCGTTCAATTCCTTATGATTCAACACAAATGCAACCAGTTTCTCAATAGACTGCTCCGAATCTTCAGTATTCTCCTGAAACTGAACAGGTTGAATATGACGTAAAAACGTTGGATACTCTGCCCACAGCTTATCTGCAACTTCTTCCTCAGCTACAGGCAGACCCGCAAGCAGTATTTCTCCTGGTACGAGTACCGTGCTCTTCACCGCACCAAACGTACGGCGCAACTCTTCCTGAGCATAAGGGGCAAAGCCATGATTGGCTGTGCAGATAAAACGGGAGAAGTTGCCTTCTTCCCAAGACGATTGTGTACTCAAATTGTGTTACCCTCCAGAACGTACGCGTATCCACGGACGAGCATTATCCCACTGGATATCGACCGGAACATCGTACGTATGCTTAATTGTATCTTGTGTCAAAACTTCATGTTTGGGGCCAGCTGCCGCAATACGTCCATCGCGGATCAAGGCCACATGTGTAAATAAAGGTACGATCTCTTCAACATGATGTGTTACATACACAACTGTAATGTTACGCTGGCGCAGACGATCAATTTCAGCCAGCATTTTCTCACGTTCATATAAATCTAGGCCGGCACAAGGCTCGTCCATAATCAACAATTTTGGCTCGGCCATTAATGAACGAGCGAGCATGACTTTTTTGCGCTCCCCTTGGGATAACGTTCCAAGCGGGTTGTTAGCCAGGTTGGCGAAGCCCATGTCATCCAGCAAACTCATTGCCTTTGCTTTTACTTCATCCGGAATTGTCTGATAAAAACGCAAAAAAGCATAAGCTCCTGTAGCGACGACCTCCCATACCGGATCTCTGGGTGTGAGTTTCTCAATCAACGTTTGGCTGATATAACCGATTTCCTTACGTACTTCCCTGACGTCACATTGTCCATACAAATTACCGAGTACTTCAATACGTCCCTGGCTTGGAAACATATATCCGTTCATCATTTCCAACAACGTTGTTTTGCCAGATCCATTCCGACCCAAAATAACCCAATGTTCGCCTTGTTCAATGCGCAAATGTACGTCATCCAAAATTTGATTCTCTTCTCGTCTAAGTGAGACATGTTCCATCGAGATTATACTCATTTCAGCACCGCCTTCCGGATCTCCGAGAGCAGATGCTCCACAGAGCTCATCCGATAAACCATTTTTGGAACATCTTGCTGGCCGTCAAATAGCATCACTGCTGGAACGCTTGAAATTTTAAATTGTTGTACAAGTTCAGGAATGTCATGAATGTTCATTTCCAATAAAATACCTTCTGGCAGCATGTGCTCTACTACCTCTAACATACGGCGGGCTGCCGCACATGTCCCACATAAAGGGGTATATATAAATACAGCCTGTGGCATGCCTTCCCATACACTGCGCATTAACATTTTGGATGTAATTGGCTTCATTAGCTTTCTTCTCCCGCGGCAACACGCAGCATGACCTCACCCGTCATTGGCCCATTATGAATGGTTACCGAATCCGGTTTATTGCTATATAACATCTCGTACATCTGGCGTTTCCCAAACATACTGGACGTATGCAAATAGATCTCACGCGGAAATAAACCTTCTCGTACAATGGATGCCGCGACCTCACCGCCATTAGGCGAATCCGGACCAAGCTCATAATCCAGAGACAAAATGTCCACGTCACCTTCTCTTAGCAGCATCAGGCACTCTTCTGCATTCGTTGCCAGAACAAATCCTTTCGGACATGCCCGATAGTCATCCAAAAAAACATGCATACAATCGCTCCTCTCCCTATTATATCCAGGAACGCATGAGCGCTATATCATCACGGTGCGTTCCATCTTCGCCCGTTTCTGTCTCGAGCACAACAACCGCTTTTTGGAACTCAGGCGCCTTTAACAATGCTTTCATTGATTCATTTCCGATATATCCCTGTCCGATCCTTGCATGTCTATCCTTACAGGAACCAGACGCATATTTGGAATCATTAAAATGTACAGCAGCAACATTATCCCAATATCCGAGCATCCTGCCCTTTTCGAGCATCGCCGCTTCGTTGCCTGACGACCACAAACCTGAAGCAAAAGCATGGCATGTGTCAAAACAAAAAGCAATATGCTCGGGATATCGGCTTAATTTGCGAATCTGTATCATTTCTTCCATTGTCGTGCCCATCGGGCCATGATCACCTGCCTGATTCTCAATCAGTACCTTTGAATGTCCATTCCAATTCTCCAAGGCGGTATCCAGACAATGAATGAGGTTCTGATAACCCTCCAGCGGATTGTTTGTTTTGATATGTCCAAAATGGACCACCGTCCCAACAGAACCGCAAGCATTCGATATTTCAAGATCATTGCGAATAGAAGCTATTGTAGCATGAAACCCCGCCTCTCCACGGGTCATGCCCAACGCCGGATTCGTGGGATAGGGTGAATGTGCAATCGAAGCAAGTCCCTGCTGTTCACACCAATCCCTGCACTGCTCAGCATCCTTGAGATCCAGACTTTTCAGACCAAGACTACGCGGGTTCTTCGGAAAATACTGAAACGCCGTTGCCCCCATCACATGTGCTCTCTTGGCTGCCTGAAGAAATCCGCCTCTGGTGCTGACATGTGCCCCGATTCCGGTTTTAGGCTTCATGCTGGCATTTCGGACAGAAGAATGCCTTCTTGCCCGTAATTTCCACTCGTTCAATCGTTCCCCCGCAGCGCGGACAAGTCTCGCCTTCCCGATCGTATACGCGACATTGCTCGTCAAAACTTCCTGTCTTCGTATCCCCTTGCATCAGCGGCATTTCCATATAACCGCCCTCAGAAGCTGCTTCACGCAACACGGACTGCATTGAATGGAACAAACGCTCCGTCAACTCTGGTGAAGTCGCGATGTTCTGCGTTTTGGAGCTTGGTCTCAGACCGGCAGCAAAAGCAATCTCATCCGAATAACAATTGCCAATCCCCGCAATAATATGTTGGTTTACCAACGTTGTCTTGAGCGTACCCCGGCGACCTTTCAACAGAGAAGCAAAACGTTCCACATTCATCCGTCGATCTAAAGGTTCAGGTCCAAGATCAGACATCGCCTCTTCGGTTTCTTTCGAAGTAAGCAGATGTAGATAACCCAAGCGCAGTCCAATGAAGAATAAAATGTGATCGCCAAACTGAATTTCCACTTGCGTGGAACGATCAGGACGTTCTTGTTCCGTGCCCCAGAAAATCATACCGCCCAACATGAGGTGCAGCACCAGGCGTTTGCCATTAGCCAAGTGGAAAATCAGATGCTTCGCTCGGCGTTCAACAAATATAATGCGATTACCTGTAAGTTCATTGATAAACAGATCAGGCTCCGTATTTATCGTTTTATCGCGGTTAATTACAACACCTGTAATCAGTAGATCAAGTATTTTCTCGGACAGCAAGGTCCGGTAATTTTCCATTTCCGGTAGTTCCGGCATCGTACATTACCCCTTTTTGGAAGCTTGGTCTGCCTCTTGCGACAGCCACTCCATCAATTTATGCAAATCTTCAAACACATGATCAGGTCGAGCCTTCGCTGCTTGAATGTGTCCATCCATATTATCCCGTGTTGTCACACCGGTAAGTACCAACAGCGTCTCACACCCTGCTGCCACTCCAGCAGCAATATCGGTTCGCATATTATCTCCGATTACTGCCACTTCATGAGACTCCAGGTTTAGCCGGCTAATGGCTGACTTCATTATAACACTCGATGGCTTGCCAATAACGGTAGGATGAACTCCGGTTGCTGCTTCAATTGCTGCTCCAATAGTTCCCGCCCCAGGTGTCAGTCCATCATCGGAAGGAAGCTGCAGATCCGGGTTGGTCATGATGAATTTTGATCCCGCATTAATCCACCTTAGCGCCTTGGTCAGTTTATGATAGGAAAATTCACGATCAATCCCCTGTATCACGTAATCTGGTACATCTTCCGTCAGCTGTAGTCCTGCTTCTTCTATGGCTTCCAGCAGTCCTGCTTCTCCAATACATGCCACTTTTGCACCCGGGGACTCTTCAGCAACATATTCAGCAGCCGCCACAGCAGAAGTACATACTTGAGACGCGTCGGCAGGTATGCCCATCCCGTTCAGATGATCTGCCACACCTTGTGGTGTACGGGAAGAATTATTTGTTACGAATAAATACGGCTTTCCTAGCTCTTGCAGTGTTCGAATAAGCTGATCGGCTCCTTCGATACGATGTCTGCCATGATAGAGCGTACCATCCAAGTCAATCAGATAGGCCTTAATCACACACAGCACTTCCTTTCTTCATTCCATTAACGTTTCATGTCCTTAATCATTTCCCTCGAACTTGACCGCGAACCTATGTATTCAGGCAAAAAATAATGGCTTGCTGGCATATGCACGCAACAAGTCGAACCGGATCGAACACCGACGGTTTAACTCGCGCGTCTTCTGTACAAGCTTGTCATTTCCTGCGCTTTCCCGGAAAATAATTTGAATCATTTCCCTCTTCATATTGCCCATCCTACACGCTTTCTGACCAGATTGCAAAAGGGACCGCGGGAGTTCCTCTCCCTCAGTCCCGTGCAATTACCCGGATCTTTATATGACGTGTTTAGCCGTGCACTGGTTCGCAATCAGGGTTAAGATTCTTGCTTGCGATGCACGACAGGAATAAGCTGGTGTTCGTTTGCAAGTCTGGTATTCGGGAATACGGACTGCGCCTCTTCCAAAAGTGGCTGAAGTTGATCCTCATCCTTATAGCGTGAACTGAAGTGAGTCATGATTAGTTGCCCTACATTGGCTGCTCTAGCCGCTTCTGCCGCTTGTTTAGAAGTACTATGATAGTACTCATGCGCTGTATCGGCCAGATCATGCATGAATGTAGCTTCATGTACAAGTACATCTGCATTGATGGAAAGTGGCTGTACGTTGTCACATGGACGTGTATCACCCAATATGGTGATCACCATACCACGTTTTGGCGCTCCCAATACATCTTCTGGACGAAGCGAATCACCGTTATCCAACGTAATGGTTTCTCCACGTTTCAGTCGGCCGAACAATGGGCCTGGTTTCAGACCATATTCCGCCAGTTTGGCTGGATCCAGGCTTCCTGGACGATCTTTTTCGGTAATCCGGTATCCATAACTGTCAATCCGATGCTCAAGCAAAGCAGCTTCCACGATAAAACTGTCATCCTCGAACAGGACGCCGCCCGTATGTTCCACGATATTCAAATCATAGTTAACCCGGGATTGGCTCAGCTCCATTGTTGTACTGATCATTCGTTCCGTACCTGGCGGACCATATACGGTTAATGGTGTGGTGCCACCTTGATAGGCTCTGCTCGAAAGCAGTCCTGGAAGTCCAAATACATGATCACCATGCAGATGTGTAATGAATATTTTCTCCAATTTGCTCAGTTTAAGCGGAGAATTTAAAATCTGGTGCTGCGTCCCTTCCCCGCAGTCAAACAACCACAAAGCTCTGCGCTCATCCAACATGCGTAGCCCAATGGAAGTTACATTCCGTTGAAGCGTAGGTACACCAGCATTAGTTCCCAGGAAATATAGTTCCATTCTGGATCGCACCTCTTTCTGTTGCCAGCAAAAAACCTCCGACAATGCGGAGGGCTTTGCCTGACACTCTACTGAATTTATGCCTTCTCTACATTAAAATACTTAGCTTGCGGATGGCTGAATACCATCGCTGATACGGAAGCTTCAGGTTCCATCATGAAACCTTCCGTCAATTCCACACCGATATCCTCAGGCTGTAGTAACTTGAACAGCGGCCCTTGGTCTTCCAGATCCGGACAAGCCGGATATCCAAAAGATACTCTTATCCCTTGATAGCGTGCACCATGACGTTGCTTCATGGTCATCTGGGCAGAGTCGGGGAATCCCCAGATATCTCTCATCATATGATGCACACGCTCAGCTAATCCCTCTGCTACTTCGAGCGCTACGGATTGCAGAGCATGCGAGCGAAGATAATCCCCTTGATCTTTCCACGCCGTGGATAGTTCACGCACACCGTGTCCGGCAGTAACTACCATGAAACCAACGTAATCCATCTGACCGGATTCAACAGGTTTCAGGAAGTCGGACAGGCATAGGAACGGCTCGACTTTTTGACGTGGGAACGTAAATGTATGCAAAATATTACTGGTGTCCTTTGGATCATAGATAATGACGCTGTTACCACTGGACTGAGCCGGGAAGAAACGATACATGGCATGCGCCTGAATAATCCCGTCACGAACAGCCTCTTGCATGATATCATCCACGACTGCTTTCAGGTCGGTAGCCTTCTTATCACCTGAAGCAAGCAGTTGTTCTACTGAACCGCGCAACCCCAGATGATGTCCAAGCAACATCTGCATGTTCACGTATGGCAGGATATGTGATAAAGGATAGTTACGCATCGTATGCCGATCCAGATCAGGCGGGACAAGAACCGGATGATCTACAGCAATATCCGAACGCTCCACTCGCGTAAGCTCTGGAAGAGCCTGAACAGCTACAGCACCTGAAGCATCAGCTTCTTTCTCAGCTTCCATCTCCAGTTGCATCACTTCACGTGAAACAGGATTCATCAATTTGTTCGCCAGATCCAGACCATCCATCGCATCTTTGGCATATACAACCATTCCGTTATATTCAGGACGGATACGATTTTTGGTGAATTTGCGTGTTAGCGCCGCTCCGCCAACCATAATAGGTACATCAATACCTGCTGTTCGCAAATCCTGAGCGGTAAGAATCATCTGTTGCGCTGATTTTACCAGTAGACCCGAGAGGCCGATCGCATCGACTTTTTCTTCTCGGTATGCCTCAATGATACGTTCTGGTGGTACTTTTATACCCAAATTAATGATCCGGTAACCGTTATTGGAAAGGATGATCTCAACCAGGTTCTTACCGATGTCATGCACATCGCCCTTGACCGTGGCCAGAATGATCTTGCCTTTAACCGAAGTTTCGTTCTTCTCCATGAATTGCTCCAAATATGCTACAGAAGCCTTCATAACCTCCGCACTCTGCAACACCTCAGCTACAATTAACTCATTGTTGTTAAAGAGACGACCTACTTCCTCCATCCCCCGCATCAGTGGACCGTTAATCACTTGAAGTGCTGTGTATTTGGCAAGTGCCTGTTCGAGATCTGGCAGCAATCCTTCTTTACTTCCTTCGACTACATATGAAGCGAGACGCTCTTCTAATGAAAGGTTCGAGATTTTTTCCTTCTTCTCAACCTTCTTGTTACGGAACGCCGCTACGAACGCCGCCAGAGTGTCATCATTCGTGTTATATAAAAGCTCTTCGGAGATTCTGCGTTCTTCTTCAGGAATGGAGGCATAACGCTCCAGTTTCTCTGTGTTCACGATCGCATAGTCAAGACCTGCTTTGGTACATTCATATAAGAATACTGAGTTCAGCACCTCACGGCCCGCTTCAGGCAGTCCAAATGAAATGTTACTGATCCCGAGGATCGTATGACATTCTGGCATCGCTTCCTTAATCACTCTTATACCTTCAATGGTTTCTTTGGCTGAACCGATGTACTGTTCATCTCCGGTACCAACTGGGAACACCAACGTATCAAAAATCAGGTCTTCTGGTTTGAGGCCATATTTGCTCACCAGCAGATCGTAAGAGCGTTTGGCTACGTCAAGCTTGTCTTCCCGACTAATCGCCTGACCCCGTTCGTCAATCGTTCCGACAACTACTGCACCACCATATTTATGAAGCAACGGTGTGATCAGCTCAAATTTCTCTTCGCCATCCTCAAGGTTAATGGAGTTAATTATCGCTTTACCTTGCGAGTACTGGAGGGCCAGATCAATTACTGAAGCATCTGTCGTATCAATCATGAGAGGAACCTTCACTTTTTTTACAACCAATTCAAGGAACTTCACCATGTCTTCAGACTCTTCGCGGTCCGGATCTTGTACACACACGTCAACAATGTGCGCTCCATTTTTCACTTGAGCACGAGCAATTTCCGAGGCTTCTTCATATTTACCTTCTACAATGAGTCGTTTGAATTTCCGTGATCCCAGCACATTCGTACGCTCACCAACCATGTATGGACGATTGTCCTGTTCGATGTAGATCGGTTCTATACCAGATAAAGCCGGTGGATGTGTTCCGTTCATTTCTCTTGGGGGGTACTGGGCAAGTGTGTCGCGCATCGCTCGAATATGTGCAGGGGTTGTCCCGCAACATCCACCAGCAATATTCAACCAGCCCTGTTCGGCAAAAGCACCAATCTTCTGAGCAAGCGAGTCTGGTGACTCATGGTAATTACCATTCTCATCCGGAAGACCCGCGTTCGGGTAACAACTAACGGCGACCGATGCCATTCCGGAAAGCGAGCGAATGTGATCACGCATGAACTCCGGACCCGTAGCACAGTTTAGTCCTACGGAAATTGGGTTAAGGTGTTCTAAGGATATATAAAAGGATTCGATGTTCTGACCTGCAAGGGTCGTTCCCATCGGTTCAATCGTTCCTGATATCATCAGGGGCAGTGTAACACCACTCTGTTCGAAGGCCTGCTGAATTCCAATGCTGCCTGCTTTTACATTGAGGGTATCCTGTGAGGTTTCGAGTAGTAGCGCATCAACGCCTCCCTCTATTAAAGCAAGCGCTTGCTCCAAATAACTGTCGATAAGTTCCTGGAACGTTACTCCCCCAGTTACAGACAGTGTTTTGGTTGTTGGTCCCATCGCACCTACCACATAACGTGGAGATTCAGGTGTAGAGAAACGATCAACCGCAGCTTTCGCAATTCTGGCTGCTTCCAGGTTGATCTCGCGTGCCCGATCCTGAATATCGTATTCAGCAAGCACAACGGATGTGGCACCAAATGTATTGGTTTCAATTAAATCGGCGCCAGCCTCCAGATATTCTTCATGAATGCGCTGGATCAGTTCTGGACGAGTAAGCACTAACATTTCATTACATCCATCCAGATCTTCGCCGCCAAAATCTTCGCCAGTCAGATCAACTTGTTGAATCATGGTCCCCATTGCACCGTCGAGGATTAATATTCGTTGTTTTAATGCATCGTGTAGACTAATCTTATCCAATATCTTCACCCCCGCAAAACGTTAGATCTTAGTTTAACAGAAACTAACTTAATGTGAAAGATCGGGTTTGGTCCCGAAAGATGGCGGGTTTGCACGAATATGAACGGAATTTGAGAATCGACAAAAACATAGCAATCCGATATAATTCAATTAAACCAAGTGGAAAAGAGGGAAAGAACATGGCTGAAATTGTTATCCGAAATACGAACGAACGCATCACTGGTGACGAAAATGTTCGAAATTTCTTAAACAAATACGAAGTATTATATGAGAAGTGGGACGCTTCCAAACTGAACACTGATCTGCAAAATAACTTTGGATTAACTGATGAACAGAAAACCGAGGTTTTGGAAACTTACGATTATGAAATCAGAGATTTGGCTGCACGTCGCGGGTACCAGATCTGGGATGTCATCACGCTGTCCGAACAAACACCAGATATCGAAGAAAAGCTCGCCAAGTTCGAAGAAATTCACACCCACGCTGAAGATGAGATCCGTGCAATTGTTGCTGGTAAAGGAATCTTTGTTATCAAAGCTACAGATGATGTGGGCTACTTTAATGTAGAACTGTCTCCTGGAGACGTTATCTCTGTACCTGAGAATACACCGCACTTCTTCACTTTAATGGAGAACAAACAAATTATTGCTGTACGTCTGTTCATCGAAAAAGATGGCTGGATTGCAGATCCATACCCTGATCCTACTTTTATCAAGAACGCCTGACCCTTCAAGATGTGTTCAGGTCTTTCATGGCCCCTGACCCAAAGACCCAAACGAACTGACCTTTAAATCGATCGGTTTAGTGAAAAAACTCTCATAAGTTGAAAACGGGACGAAGCAGAGATCTATCTTACTTCGTCCCGTTTTCATTTTTTCCGTGATCTTTACTTCTCACTAGGTTAGCATTTCTTTCGTGCCTGGAATTTGAACATTCGCCTACTTCCAGCATACTATCTTCAAGTTACTTGGCAAACAGCAAACATCTCATATTGCTCCATAAGAATCATCAACTCGATATTAGACGATGTAAGACCGCTGAGACTCCAATATAAGTTTTGCCCGCTTCAAGTAGTTGCATGCTCGTTTAGAACCTAATCTCGTTTATAGATTCTTCAACTCCCTTGCTTTGGTTGACGTGATACGGATGAAAAATTACGACTGCGATGCCTCATAGCTCCAGAAGTTATGCCAGAGAAAGCTCCTCTAGATGGCTAAATTATTAAGTAGATTATAAAATTGCTTTATGAACTTTATTTCTTTGTCATGTAAATGTCTAATTAACTGGACGCATTTACGAACTGTGTCGCTATTAATGTTTTGTGAGAAGATAGCCTTGGTCGTAATTGCCCTAATATTTGTCCAATCCATAATAATTTCATTAATTATTAAATCAATTTCTTCTTTTGTTGTATGGATAAGATCTGGATTAAGTTGTTCATAAAGAGCGACTAATCTAAACTTTTCCGAACACTTTCTATAGATGGTGCTACTTAAAGTTTCTATAATATCTTCGTTAGTTATACTATCTCCGTAAAAATCAGCCAATAATGATATACTTTGTATCCCTTCAATTATTTCGTCCTGATGGTTCAGCATATTATCTTTAAGACGTTTGATACTTTCGTGCAACATTTCCTTAGGGTCTCTCTCATGATGATAATTAACATTGTTTATAAATTCAATAAAATAAGGCTCATCTGGCTTGATTTCTTCACTCATACAAGCTTTTTTGATTTCCGTAAACGGTACAACATACTTCTTATACTCCGTTATATCATCAACAATATAGACCTCATTGGTTGTTAAATTAAAGCCGTAAACTAAAATGGGATGTAGACCATGCTTTTTGTTAAAATAAAACTCACGGCCTCTTTGATAATATAAATCAATAACAAGGGAAACGGGGTTTCCTTTTGAAAGCGAACTAATGATTTCTGATTGTAACGAATCTATATGTGGTGAAGTAAAATTCATTGAAATACACATTTCATCCATTACTTGATCTAGCCTCTTAAAGTTCAAAATATCCAGTTTGAAATAACCGGTACTTCCTAGTTTATCTTTATCAAATCTGTATATCGTGGTGAAATTATTAACTATAGAAAACTTATCCTTTTTGAAATAGTCGGCAATTGTCATTAGAGAATTATGGCTGCAACTTAGGAAGGGATGATTGCTATGTGGGAACATTTTTTTCATACCTTTGAAATATTGAAAATCAGTAAGAGAGATGATTTTATCCATAAGAGTCTCCTTTGGGTGGGCTTAGTAACTATTTGGATTCCTATAATCCATTAAAAGGATTAAATTTCATTTTTCTTTATGACCGATTGTCAAGCCCAGGGTGACAGATGAGCGAAAAGGAATTCGTGAGCCGTTTTACACCCCAAGCATTTACGTCGTCTGTGATCTATTAATTCGAGCGAGCTCGGGAGGCACAGATCAGTGAAAAGGTAGGTATTCCACTTCGAATTCGAATTCCCTCCATTCAAGAATTGCAGTATTATGGTATCCCATTAGGAATACGTACATAATAAAGCACAGTAGACATTTGAATGACTGGCAATTTACTATAATTGCGGTTAGAAATTTGTTAAAACATCTCTACCTTAAATTTGATATGGCCGCGGCACTAGTATATCAACTATATTTTAATTGACCCCCTATACAATTTCAATAAATTTTACCATAATAAATAATAAATAGATGTAACATTCATTTCGGTCATCGTACCCGCTAAACCACCCTAAAAACAAAAAAGCATTGTCAGCTATGTGAACGATAATACCGTCCAAATAGCCGCAATGCTTCATGTTATATTTGATTTAGTGAAATCACAAGTGGGTTCAGAAATTAGCAATTAGACCTGTTAATTCAGACAAATGCTTGATTTCATGGTCTGGCGCATACGCTTCATTGTTGGTCTTATGCTCACGGTTAATCCATACGGATTGGATGCCAGATGATAAAGCACCACGAATATCAGTCGTTAACTTGTCTCCAACCATCATGCTCTCTTCGGGTTTAACACCCAGTTTACTCAAAGCATGTTCAAATATCGACGGATCTGGTTTTCCTTTTCCGAAGTTACCCGAGATAATAATCTCATCAAAGAAAGGAGTCAATTCAGGTACACCATCCAACTTTTCTTGTTGCAAAGCAGGACAACCGTTCGTTAACAACAACAGTTTGTACTTGCCTTGTAACTGACGCAAGGTATCCATCGTTTCTTCGTATACATGTGGTCGGGATCTCCGTTCTACTCCAAACTGCGCAGCCAGTTGTTCAGCAAGATCTTCCCGATCTATACCCAACTTCAACAAGCCACGACGCCAGGATTCTTTACGGTAAACTGGAGCAAGCTGTTCCAACTGACGGAACTCAGGTTGATCCCCACCAGTAAAGTTAGCCCAAAGGCCTTCAAACGGATTGATTCCAATCATTTTGGTAAAAGGAAAGGTTTCATATGATTCATACAGCCCACGTGCCTCATTACGAACAGCTTCTTCAAGTTCTTCTGGTTTGACTCCAGTCTCTTGCGCTGCGATTAGACAAGTCTCATGAAAAGCTTCTCGAACACTACGCTCATCCCATAATAAAGTATCATCTAGGTCGAACAAAATCGCTTTTAACGCCATTCCGATCATCTACCCCTTTATGCAATAATTACTTTTCGACGGTTTCCACGGTGATCTGGTGTGCTTTCGCAAATTTCAGCAAACGTTCTGCAATCGCATCTGTATCGTAACGGTTCAATAACTTGGTAAACACCCATCTTTTCCCGCGACTGTTATGTTCGATAACAACTGTACCTGGTTCAATTCTGAATTTGACGATATCGTCAACCCCAATTGAACGTTCACGATTACCCTTCGTCGTTATAATCCGATTACTGCTAATCTTGATGTATGGACGGCGAAGCATGAAGATGACTGCCAAAAATACGTAAAGCAGCATGGTCACCCAGTCCCAAGTTGTCATTGGAGCTTGCACAAGGAATGTGCTCATAAACAGATACAAAAAGGCGAGACCGATCAAAAATATTGGGAACAACAAGCTGCGTCCCTTAAAGACTTCTTCACCTGGTGTACCTGTGATTGGTTGACCACTTTTTTTGCGTTGCTGATTTAACTGCTTGGAATTTTTCTTAACCGTTCTCTCGAACGAACGCGACATGAGAATCCCCCTTATGTGTCTTTGTATCGGCTTACATAATTGCAAACCAACATTTCCCCCTATAAATTGCACACTCAAAATAACAGGAAGAAACCTAAATATCATAATGATATCATTAGGTTTCGTTAGTGTTTGAGTTTGCCTTGGTGGCCTTTGTCATTCTCATCATCAACAATCTCAATGGTATCCAGTTGTTGTCTGAAATTGCTGCGAATATTACTCAAATAAATCTCTCTTAGCTCGGCACGTTCAGCAAGTTCTTCCTCCGACAATCCAGTGGACTTTTGCTTACGAGCCAATTCGTTAATGCGTGCTACCAGACTATCTATATCCAAGCTTGTCCCCTCCAAAAATACAAAGTCATATTAACTTTGCCATTATAAAGGCTGCTTGTCAAGCTGACACGCGCTAACACTTATTGATGTGCATTTTATTCTGCAAATTGCGGTAGAGCTAGTACTTGTCCCACTTGGATGGAAGTTGTATGAAGTTGATTCACTTTCTTAATTGCTTCTATATAAATACGTGTATCCATATTCGTCGGTTTATGTTCCAAAGAAATACTCCATAATGTTTCCCCTTGTGAAACAGCTATCTTTCCTCCAGGCAGAACATCATTCTCATTGCCGGCAAATACAGTTAAAACAGTGCTACATCCAATAAATATAATCAAAGAGGTAATGGCTACCTTTAACATCCATGAAGAAATCTTAAAACGCGCTAAAACCTTCTTGTATTTCCCTATGTTAGACTTCACCAGTTCCGAATTCATTGGTTCATAAATGCTTTGATAAGTAGAATATCTCATTAAATACCCGCCTCCAAACGTTTGTTCCTATCTGTTGAAATCAATATAACACGAACACTTGTTTTGTTCAATAGATTTTTAGAACAATTGTTCGCTTCTTTTTTAGAAGGAGCAATATCTTATTTCAAGTACATTTGCAAAGCATTTGCAATATTATGCTCTGACTTTTGAACAATTTCTGTTCTATAAGTTAAAAAACACTGATTTAATGCTATTTTATTTAGAACTTATGTTTGTACGAACGGAGGTTCTATGTTATAATTTTCCCAAACGTTACTAAAATGGGGTTGATACGGTATGTCGAAGATATCCAGCAGGCAGCAGGCTATTCTGGAGTTTATACGAAATGAAGTCCGGTTGAAGGGGTATCCTCCTTCCGTACGGGAAATTGGTGAAGCGGTTGGACTGGCTTCCAGCTCAACAGTACATGGACATTTGGATCGTTTGGAGAAAAAAGGTTTGATCCGACGCGACCCTACCAAGCCAAGAGCCATTGAGCTTTTGAGCCAGGAAGAATCTGAGCATTCTCATCAATTTGCTCATAGCGTTGCACGTATTCCTGTTGTTGGTAAGGTTACAGCCGGGGTTCCAATCACTGCAACCGAGAACATTGAAGACTACTTCCCTCTTCCTACACATTATGTAGGCGAACAGAAAGTGTTTATGCTTTCGGTAGTCGGAGATAGCATGGTGGAAGCTGGAATCGTTAACGGAGATTACGTTATTGTCCGTCAACAGCAAACTGCTGATAACGGTGATATCGTCGTTGCAATGACTGAAGACGATGAAGCTACAGTGAAAACGTTCTATAAAGAGAAAGATCATATTCGCCTTCAACCGGAGAATGCGACCTTCGAACCTTTACGTTTGAAACATGTTAGTATTCTGGGTAAAGTCATTGGCCTTTTCCGAGATATTCATTAATATTTAACTTGAGTAACAAAACTAGATGTAATGAAATACGAAAGAGGTTGTCCTGATCAACAGGACAACCTCTTTTTTCTTGTTTATGTTATTTTAGCGGCTAATTATTCACTGCGTTTCAGAACACTCTTGTGATGCGAGAACACATCAAAGCTCTGTTGTCCGTGATATGAGCCCATACCGCTCTCTCCTACACCACCAAACGGGAGGTAGTGTGAAGTCATATGAGAAAGTGTGTCATTAATACATCCCCCACCGAAGGATACTTGATTCAGTACCTGATCCTGCAGCTGCTCATCCTGTGTGAAGAGATATAGCGCCAATGGTTTTGGCCGGCGAACAATCTCATCTAGCATAGGATTCAGGTCACTGTACGTAAATACAGGAAGAATCGGACCGAAGATCTCTTCTTGCATGACAGCTGATTCCCAGTTCACATCTCCAAGTACAGTCGGCTCAATGAGCAACTGCTCTCGTACAGAACGTCCACCAATCAGCGTTTTGCCATCTGTTAGGAATTTCGACAACCGATCAAAGTTACGCGAGTTAACAATATGCGGGAAATCAGCGTTCTGTAACACATCGTCCCCAAATTTATCTTTGATCTCTGCGCCAATCAGATTGATCAATTCGTCATGAACTTGTTCATGTACAAGCAAATAATCCGGAGCAACGCAAGTTTGGCCTGCATTCAGGAACTTACCACGAACAATACGCTGGGCCACCAGCTTCAGTTCTGCATCGTTATGGACAATAGCAGGACTCTTGCCCCCTAGCTCCAGGGTTACAGGAGTCAAATGCTCCGCAGCTGCCTTCATAACAATGCGACCAACACCTGTGCTTCCTGTGAAGAAAATATAATCAAACTTCTCTTTCAACAATGCTGTACTGGCTTCAACTTCCCCTTCCATAACGGCGATATACTCCTGAGGGAAGATCTCCTGAATCAGATCATATGTCAAACGAGATACCGCTGGTGTTAATTCAGAAGGCTTGATAACTGCACAGTTACCGGCTGCAATTGCTCCAATCAGTGGACCAAAGGCCAGTTGGAAAGGATAGTTCCAAGGTGCAATAATAAGAGCCACTCCGTATGGTTCAGGGTAAATGGTGCTCACCCCATCCGGCATAGCCGGATTAGTTGGGACTTGTTTTGGTGCAGCCCATTCCTGCAGATGTTCTAATGCAAAATCCAGTTCACCCAAAACAATGCGAATCTCGGAACCGTAAGCTTCCGCCTCTGATTTGTTCAAATCTGCCCGAAGTGCATCTTGAATCCGTTGCTGATACTTTTCAATTCCCTTTCTAAGCTGTTGAAGTGCATTAATCCGATACTCGATATTTTTAGTTTGTCCTGTATAAAAAAATGTACGTTGCTCTGTCACAAGTTGTTTTGCCTGATCCATATTAACATCTCCAATTAATTATTTAAAATTAAATTGTTCAAAATTTAATTAAAGTATACCTCTTCTATATGAAACTTTCAACATACAAATGAAACATCCATTTGTATGTATTTGAACGATGGTTGGATTTTTTATAGAGTGAAAGCTAGTACTTGCTACTATGTAGTGGCTATTAGAATTTCTAAGGAAGCTTAATTTAGATTTTTTGCTTCCGACAGTTTGATGCACTGTAAGAAAGAATTCTAATTTCAGTTTCTCTTTAATGGGTTACTAGATAAATGACAATGGTTTTTGCGCTGTTACTAACATGAATTGATACATTTCTTCAAAATAGAAATGTTTAGTTACCACATATAAAAAACTCCCCTTTCATTAATAAAAAGAGAGCTTTACGATTATCTATCGGTGAACGAATGCATCATGTTAAAAGTAAGCCATGGTTACAGACAAACATGGGCTTCTTTGGTGACCCTTTTATCTGCTTCCATCTATATAACTCATCATCAGTTATTTTAAGTTTTCCACGCAATCATGTGCCTAGTTTCGTGTTTTTTATGAATTGCCCATACCTTGATTTGATGGTAATCAACAGGCTCTATTCTTAAACATCCCGGGTTTGCACACTTTCCACCAGTCTCACTAAGAAGTTTTTTTATTTTTCTAGATACGTTTTTCCTTCTTTATGCAACTCCCTAGGATAATTCGCGTAATAATTACACTATCCTGTCCGTTATCTTAAAACTATTTTTAAGTCTAATTCAGCTGGGCTACACTTATTTGGAAAGAAAACATAATACCTTTTTCACCAAACATGATTTATAGTCTTAATTGCTACGTTTGGAATCTTTTTAATCGCATTCTTTACAGGTATACTGCCCGGTTTTATACCAGCCTTCAAAATATCTGTAGCAGCTTGTCTGGTAAGACACGAAAAAACCAACGTTTTAACTTCATCATCTTTTGGATTATAACCACGCATGTGAGCAATGGCAGCTATCACTCGTATTTGCACGTACATTAATCAGCTGGTTTAGCTACTGGAAGAGTGACAACAACACCTACGCCAGTTAGAAACCTGCTTGTTACTCCTTTAATATTTTGCCAACGGATTAAAGCATCAATTGCTTTATCGGTTAAGCTTTGCTTTTTCGTAAGACCACTCTATCAATTTATTTAGTTTCTGCTAAGTAGTTAAATATTTATCTAATCGGTAATCGAAAAATGAACTTGTACGAATAAAACAAAAAAAAGCCGCTATAATAGCGACTTTAATGGGATATTTTCTATCCGACATAAATAGATTTAATATTCGTTCACTGGACCACAACCAAAAGGTTGGCAAGTCTGGATTGTCGAAGCGGTATCAATAAAACCGGTATAATCATGATATTTGTAATAATGATGGTCTTTCCTGATGAATAAAGTCGCATTAAAATCACTATGCTTAACATCTCTAGTATATGTTTTTGTTACCCAATAGGCTCTGGGTGCATCCTTAGAAAGATAATAACCACCGATGCTTACAAGTTATTCTACCACCTACAGGTCCTCCTATAAAAGAAGCAAGTATACCTGCTATTGCAGAAGCAGTTGCATATATTATCTCTGTGGAATTTTCTACTTTGCCTTTATATACATAACCGTCTGCTAATGCTTGTGGCGAGAAACTGAGATCTTCGTGAATAGGTTTTATTTCGTTTGTAGCATAATTCACTTCGCCAGTTTGGAGATTTTCATACTTTACTTTAGTCTCATCAACTTTTGTAATATTTAACTCATCTTTACTATTTAAATCTGTTGCAATATAATAGCTGTCATATTGAATTAATGTAGAACCGTCTTTAAAAGTGATGGAATTATCGGTTGTACTTTCGACTAGTTCTAAAAGGCTATTTTCCACTTGAAGTGCTGGTAAAGAATTTGCCTGATCTTGAGCGAATGCTGGAATTGAGATAGATGTAGAAAGCATGACTCCGGCTAAAATGTTTTAGTAATTTTCATTGTTTGTATCATTTTAGTCCTCCATTCAATTCTAATCTTTCTTTTTTCTAAAAAAATCGAATTTGATTACGTAATCAAACAAAGATGTAATCACAATAGCCCCAATTGGAATAAACAAATAAACCCAGAACGGATTATTTGGAGCTTCACCAGGCGGAGAATCTGTTAAAATAAAGTAAAGAACAATGCAATAGATTATAGCCAATACAATACCTGTTATGTTTCTATTTTTCATAGTTGCTCTCACCTCTTGTTCACAGAATCAAGTATTGTATTTCCAACTCAAAAATATTATGACATAAATTTGGTATAATTTCTCTTATATACCTTAAAGTTTTTAAATAATATTTATGATGATAGCTTTAACCAGTATAATTCCCTTTGCTCAACAGCTATTTTCAGTACTATATTTCGTTTTTAATATCTGACTCCCTATCTCAGCGTTTCAGTTGCTATATAATAATATGTAACTTCTCATGCGCTAGGATACTAAATGATATTTTCAGTTAAACGCACAATGATTAGACACATCTCTATTCCGACACTTGGTACAAGATACAAGTTCTGGTCTCGAACTAAGGACAAGAACTATAAAGCTAAAGTATGGTCAAATTCTCTGAAATAGGGTAGAATTGTTATAGTTACTTTCTCAGCGATAAAACAAATGTAGTAGACTAAACATAACTTTCGGAGCCAAATATGACTCCTACACAAACGAGCCTTATATACAAAGGCTCGTTTTTTGATGTATCTTGTAAAATATCTTTTCTGTTACTAATTCGAAGATTTTCCTTTTTACATCTTTCAACAACAACATTTTACTGCTCTGTTCGATACTTTGATTAACTTGCGCTTACACCGCTGTAAGGCGGTTTTACATACACAAAAAAAGAAATAACGTTCTATACAGTACCCGTTCTCTCGAGATGTGCCATCATCTCTTATCAGAAGTTTTCCCATCATTCCTACAGCTACCCCTTCTGGACGCTCCGTATAGGACGGATGCTTTCCATATAAAAGCTCGATCTTCCATAATGCCTCAACCGTTTTTGGCATCTCGCTGAACTGAACATTCGGCGCAAACCATCAAGCCCCTAGAAAAGAAAAAAGACGACCCACCAATTCGAGTCGCCTTCATTCCAACTCAATGCCAGTTTAAAAAATCACGAAACGACCCAAACAGCTCCGTCAAAATACACCCCGAAAATGAAGGGGAACTAGAGAAGCTGAAGAACAATTGGATCGGACAAACTTCATGAATAAGCATAAATCTTCATAATAAACAGAAAAGTTTCAGCGCTAAGTACACAAGTAGATCTTATATAAACTCGAAGTCATAGCTCACGTTTTTAAAACTTGATGATACGAACAAACACTCTAAACAGCGACCTATTGTAAATCATCACCATAAGATATCATTATTTTAGCCCGGTATCGGTTAGTATTAATCCACATTTACAGGCTCGATCACTTCGAATAAAAATGGATTACCATTTAAATATTCTCTTATGTATGCTTGGGCATACTTTTGTTCATCGATTAAACTGGTTGTTTCTCTTGGATCAGAGGAGTGATGGCAGGTGTTCTCGATCATGAACATGACAAAAAAACATTCCAGATCCCGAATATAGTCCGTTTCCAACTTCCTAATACTCTCATAACCTTGGACAAGCATCCATCGATGTTTTGGCCAAAGCTCCAATATGGTACCTGCCATATCATAGAGATAATATCCGTACCCACATCTTCCAAAATCAATCGGATAGGGTTGATTATCTCTAAAAACCATATTACCGGTATGTAAATCAGCATGAATGAGCCCATAGTTATGTTCACTTGGATGCATCGTGGTAAGTTGGGATACAACCTTCTCAGCTGCATCTTGATACAGCTTCCACCCCTCTTCGGATAAAAAACGTTCATAATAACGTTCCAACTTAGCCATTTCACGTTTAAAACTTTCTACTCCCCAAGTAGGTCTTACAAAATCAGAAGGTGCATTGAAATCCTTTGCCGCTGCATGGAGCCTGCTCATCAATACACCCATATTATATGCTTGACTATCTGTAAATTCACCTGTTGCTTTTTCACCCTCTATCCATCGCATCATCGTTATATAAGGGCGCCTATATCCTGTCTCTGTTTCGATGTCCAATACATAAATACCATCACAATTTGCCATCCCTTCTGGTACATTTAGATCTTTCGATTTGTTCAGGGCTTGTAACAGTAGCAGCTCCGAACGAATTTCCTCTCTGCTTAATCGGTCCGAATGAATGCGAAGTAAATAATTGTTATCTGTACTGGTTTCAATTTTATACGTGATCGTATCGGATAGTTGAATAAACTGGATGTTATCCCATTCTAAGTTATACTTTTGAATTGCAGATAAAGCGACTTTCCTTGCTCTGATTAATAACGCCCGCCGTTCTTCATCAGTATCAAATCTAAAAAAATCATTCATTTGTTATCCCCCTGCAGTTTTTATTTTATGAAGTAAATCAACTACTTCTCTTATATGTTATTATAACGATAGTAAAAGCTTGAAAATATGTAATAAACAATTTAAACTATACTATACACAAAAAAGTCACATTAGGATTTCTTCCAATGCGACTTTTGTTAAGCTATTATTTTGTATAAACGATCTTTTTAATAGTATCGCTTGAAAGGAAAAATCGATCTGAAAGTTTCTCGATAGTGTCACCATCGAGAAACTTTCGCCGGATTTCATCATTTCTAAGATTATAATTTTTCTGCTGCCTGAATTTTCACCCCGATTTTTAACTCAAACCTTTTGATCTAGGGACGTAAACCAATCCACCGTTCATATACTTTTGTATTTCATTTAGTAATTCTTCCGGAAAGATGATGTCGGCATTTACATATCTCATGATAGCCGCTCCTTAAAATAGTTGAATTTTAAGGTAGCAAAGTCTACACTATAACAATTATCACTATCCGGATTTAAGGCGGTTACTTATATTATTAGCTCTATACAAACAACCGCTGTTGTTCTCGAACATTGTCATAGTGTCTCTCCTTCATAAATAACATTCAAACTATCTTCATCGGAAATAGAATGCTATCTCAATAGTAACATATTACTCCGAGTGGGCGAAGTGTCAACACTATACAATTAAGTCGTTTGAGCTAAACTGTCACATCTCATCTATTCCTTACGGACCATCAATATTAGACACTCCACATGTATCGAGTACGTGAATACTTTAAGCTCCTTCCTGCAAACTCAGCGTTGCCGATGCGATATCCAGTTCAATTCTCTGCTTTATCACTAGCGATGATATGGTTCACCTCAGTTAATCTTAAACTAAACTGCCCGCCAGCTTAATGAATTAGAGCAGTGACAAGTAGTTAAATACTTATCTAATCGGTAATCAGATCATTTCCTTTTCGGCAATCGGTACAAGTTCTGGTCTCGAACCAAGGACAAGAACTTTAAAGCTAAAGTATGATCAATTCCTGTGAAATAGGGTAGAATTGTTTTAGTTACTTTTCCGCAAGAAACCTCTGCACTAATTTAAACATAGTTATTGGAGCCAAATATGACTCCTGCACAAACGAGCCTTAGTTACCGAAGGCTCGTTTTTTGATGATTTTTTTAAAATATCTTTTCCGACTTTAATTCGAAGCTCTTTCTCCTTTTTCATCTTTAACCCAGAATATTTCACTACTCTGCTCAAAATTGATTAACTTACGCTTATATCGTTGTGAGGCGGTTTTACATACAAAAAAAACTAACGTTCTAGTAGGGAGGAATGAAATTGGCAAGTTTTAAGAATTTAAAAAGTGGCTGGAGGTATCGGTTAAAATACACCGATCCGTTCACTCAACAACAAAAAGAGAAATCCGAAGCGGGTTTTCGAACTAAACCAGAGGCTGAATTAGCTACTGCTGAATTTTTAAAGTAGCTAAAGCAAGGGTTCGAACAGAGCGACATTCCTTTGGTCGATTACATTCGAAATTGGATAAATAACTACAAAAAAGAAGTTGTACGAAAGAATACGATCAAACTACATGAAAACAACCTTAATACCCATATCAAACCTTATTTTAAACGTCTGATGCTCAAAGATTTAAAACCAGATATGTATCAGGTCTTTTTAGACTCTCTATTTAAAAAGGGACTCAGCAAACGTACAGTTGAGATCATCAACTCTACTGTATACTCAGCCATGGAACATGCACTGATTCAAGGAAAAATATTACGCAATCCATGTAAAGGTTCAATTATTAAAGGAGCGCACAAAAAGAAGACGATCCAATTCATTGATTCAGAAGACATCCCCAAATTTCTTCATACGGCTCGAGGGTATGGGTACATTTATTGGATTTTCTTCAAAGTGCTTATTGAAACGGGGTTACGGAAAGGTGAGGTTGCCGCTCTCAAGTGGTCAGATATCAATTTCAAAGAAAAGACGATCCGTGTGGATGAAACACTCGATTTTCAAGCTGAAGACGAGGACGAACTTTTCGGAGATACAAAAACCGAAAATTCTACCCGCACCATTAGTGTAAGTAACGGAATCATAAATGATTTGAGATATCATGCTTCATGGCAGAATCAAAACAAGATCAATTTAGGGGAGTCCATGTACAGACACGATTTAAATCTCGTCTTGTGCAGGAATGATGGTAGTCCGATGCCTAAATCTAGTTTATTTAATGCTTCGAAGAGAATTTTAAGAAAAGCTGGTTTAAGTGAGGATTTAACAATTCATTCTTTGAGACATACTTGTGCTGTGCTGTTACTTGAGGCTGAAGCTGATATGAAATTTGTACAAGAGCAACTGGCCACGGCAGCATTCAAATTACGTCGGATGTCTATGCCCACATTTCTTCTAAAATCCAGAAAAACAACATGAATAAGTTCGAAGTATTTACTAAAGGTATTCTTCAAGATTAAATTTTTGTGGGCATTTTGTGGGCACTTTCGTTTTATTTGAATTCATAATGTTTTGCCCACAAAAAGAAAAACCCCTCGGCGCTAGAGCGCCAAGGGATTCAGCTATTAGTACAAAGTAATATATTGATCGCGTTCCCATTGGTGGACTTGTGTTCTATACATATCCCACTCAATTTCTTTCAGCTCATAGAAGTGAGCCAAGGCGTGGTCGCCGAGAGCATCACAGATGACTTCGCTGCGGATCAATTCATTCAATGCTTCTTTCAGGTCAGCTGGCAAGCTTGGAATGCCTTCTTCCACACGCTCTTCTTCTGACATGATGTAGATGTTACGGTCAATTGGAGTTGGTAAGGAAAGCTCACGTTTGATTCCGTCCAGACCTGCTTTTAACAGAACAGACAAAGCCAGGTAAGGGTTAGCAGCCGGATCCGGGTTACGAACCTCAACACGTGTACTCAGACCACGGGAAGCTGGAATACGAATCATTGGGCTACGGTTACTAGCAGACCATGCTACATAACAAGGTGCTTCATAACCTGGTACAAGACGTTTGTATGAGTTCACAGTTGGGTTAGTAATTGCTGCAAACGCACGTGCGTGCTTCAGAGTTCCAGCCATGAAGTGACGAGCAGTTTTGCTCAGACCCAACTCGTCCGACTCATCAACAAATGCGTTCTCATTGCCTTTGAACAAGGATTGGTTACAGTGCATACCGGATCCGTTCATACCAAACAGCGGTTTCGGCATGAATGTAGCATGTAAACCATGCTGACGTGCAATCGTTTTAACAACGAGTTTGAACGTTTGGATCTGGTCAGCAGCTTTCAGAGCATCAGCATATTTAAAGTCGATCTCATGCTGACCTGGAGCTACCTCATGGTGGGAAGCTTCGATCTCAAAGCCCATTTCTTCAAGTGTGATAACGATGTCACGACGACAGTTTTCACCAAGATCCGTAGGCGCAAGGTCGAAATAACCACCTTGGTCATTCAGTTCGTTAGTCGGGTTTCCTTTTTCGTCTGTTTTGAACAAGAAGAACTCGGGTTCAGGACCAACGTTGAAGGAAGTGAATCCCATATCTTGGGCTTCCTTCAGGTTACGTTTCAAGATACCACGTGGATCTCCTGGGAACGGATTACCATCCGGAAGATATACGTCGCAAATCAAACGTGCAACACGGTTCTCTGCAACCCATGGGAAAATAAGCCAAGAATCTAGATCTGGATAGAGGTACATGTCGGACTCTTCAATACGTACATAACCTTCAATGGAAGATCCATCGAACATCATCTTGTTATCCAGAGCCTTAGTCAGCTGACTCACAGGAATCTCAACGTTTTTGATAGCTCCAAGCAAATCAGTAAATTGCAATCGAATGAATCGTACGTTTTCTTCTTTCGAAATGCGGAGAATGTCTTCTTTTGTATAACTCACTATAACCTCTCCCTTTCTTATCTGCGTATTTGGCTTGCCTGTTATATTTGTACATTAGAAAGTTCCACGGGTCAAGGAGTCTCACACCAAAAGTGCATGTTTTCCCCTCACTCGCCAAGTTATGCGAATTTAGTTTTTATTAAAGAATCGGGAAAGCTCTCCCTGAATGAGAGATACTTGTCCTGGTCTCTTACCTGATACAAGCTGCTGCTTCAGCAAGCGGTGCAACTGCGTATCGGACAGCTCTCTGCGTTTAACTTCAGTATCTGGCGTGATAACTGTAGCTTCCTCGGATTCTTTTGAAACAGGATTCATCACTTGTTTGATGCCCGCGATGTTAACTCCTTTTTCAATCAAAGCCTTGATCTCTAGCAATCTCTCTACGTCATTAAAAGAGAATAACCGTTGATTACCTGACGTTCTCGCAGGAACGATCAAGCTGTGTTGCTCATAGTAACGAATCTGACGTGCAGACAGATCCGTAAGTTTCATTACAATACCAATTGGGAATAAGGCCATATTTCTGCGGATTTCATCACCCATGTTCATCAACCTTCCAGTCATCTATTCTTCACCCTATTGTACATTTAGTTATTACCAAGTGTCAATGACGTGTTAGATAAACTCACAATAATTTACGATCTTTCATAGTCTGTAACGCCATTAAAACGCCATATTTGACATGAGAGTACGTTAATCCGCCTTGCATATACCCGATATACGGCTCCCGAATAGGCGCGTCGGCTGATAATTCCAGACTTCCACCCTGAATGAACGTACCTGCCGCCATAATGACAGGGTGCTCATAACCAGGCATATCCCACGGTTCAGGAACCACATGGCTATCCACAGCTGCTGCACGCTGAATCCCCTGCACGAAGGCGATCAGATGCTCGGCAGAGCTAAACTTAACAGCCTGGATCAGATCTGTGCGAGCTTCATTCCAGGCGGGTTTGGTTACAAATCCGGATTCAGCAAACATCGCAGCAGCAAACGTACTTCCTTTGATAGCTTGTCCTACAATTGTCGGTGCCATGTAAAGTCCTTGGTAGATGCCACGTGTTGTCCCCAGCATTGCTCCAACCTCTCCCCCAATTCCAGGGGCTGTTAGACGATAAGCTGCCAGCTGTACGTATTGTTCCTTCCCACATATGTATCCACCGGTTTCCGCAATGCCTCCACCAGGATTTTTGATCAGTGATCCGGCCATCAGATCAACTCCGACTTCTGTCGGTTCACGTTCCTCCGTGAATTCACCGTAACAATTGTCTACGAATACGATGACATCTTCCTTAAGCTCTTTAACACGCGTAACCATGTCAGCAATCTCAGCAACACAGAAGGATGAGCGCCAGTCATAACCACGTGAACGTTGAATCCCAATGACTTTTGTAGCCGGTGTAATGCTTTTTTCAACTGCTGCCCAGTCCACTCCACCTTCATCAGTTAAGTCCGTCTCACGGTAACCGATGCCAAAATCGCGTAATGAACCTGTACCATCACCGGGTTTGCCAATAACTTTATGCAATGTGTCGTAAGGCTTACCCGTGATGTACAATAATTCGTCACCTGGACGCAAAACTCCAAAGAGAGCTGTACTAATCGTATGAGTACCTGAAGCAAAATGAGGACGCACCAACGCGGCTTCCGCGCCGAAAACATCAGCATATACTTCATCAAGCACTTCACGGCCACGATCGTTATAGGCATAACCTGTTGAACCTGCAAAGTGAAAATCACTTACTTTTCGCTGTTGGAAAGCATTAATCACCTTCCATTGATTGTGATCTGTGATCCGATCAATCTGTTGCAGTTGTCCTTCAATCTGACGCTCCACTTGACGTTGAAGTTCAGATATTTCTGAATCAAAGCTTACCATCTTACTTCATTCCCCTTCATAGCACGAATCTGACGTCGAATATCCATTATCGTGTAACTTATCACATCAATATGTCATGAATATTACAATTCAATGAATTCTTCAAGCATATAACCAAATTTCTCATATTCACCTTTTTGCAATTCAACTTCATAAATTACATCATTCTCTTCAAAGCTGGTATCCACTACATCACCAATTTTATAGAGTACTGACGTAAGATCACCACGTTCTGCCGGAATACGGAAGCGCTTCGTATCACCTGTCAGCTCTGTCTGAATAAATTCACGGATTTTAAGCAGATCCTCCGAGTCTAATGCGCTTACTTTAATATGGTCTTTATCCAATGGAAGCATCTCAAGTTGCTCTGGTGTGCACGCATCTTTTTTGTTATACAGGACTAACTGCGGCTTGTCCCCTGAACCAAGTTCTTGCAGAATCGTATTAACCGTCCGCATCTGATCTTCACGCATAGCTGATGAGGCGTCCACAACATGCAGGATCAGGTCTGCTTCATTCACTTCCTCCAGCGTTGCACGGAATGCTGCAATCAGATCATGCGGTAGATTTTGAATAAATCCAACCGTGTCGGTAAGTACGATTTCTTTTCCACTCGGAAGTTCCATCGTACGTGATGTAGGATCCAATGTAGCGAATAGCTGATCTTGAATATACACATCTGCAGCCGTCAACTGCTTAAGCAAAGTTGATTTACCAGCATTGGTATAACCAACAAGGGCTACCTGGACAATACCTGTTTTTTTACGGCGTTCACGATGCAATTTACGATGACGAGTCAATTCTTCCAGATGACGCTTCAGATCATCGATACGACCACGAATGTGACGGCGGTCTGTCTCCAGCTTGCTTTCACCCGGGCCTCTTGTTCCGATTCCGCCGCCGAGTCTGGACAGGTTCTTACCATGACCCGACAACCGTGGCAGCAAATAGCTATGTTGAGCCAATTCCACTTGAATGATACCTTCTCTAGTGTTGGCACGTTGTGCAAAGATGTCCAAAATCAATTGGGTACGGTCAATAATTTTGAGATCGAGGGTTTCTTCCAGATTACGAACCTGTGCACCTGACAATTCCTGATCAAAAATAGCCGTAGTTGCTCCCAGTTCCTCTGCAATCGCACGGAGCTCTTCCACCTTACCTTTACCAATGAACCATTTGGTATCACGTTTTTCCCTGTTCTGAGAAAGTACACTTAGCACTTCCACTCCAGCTGTCTCGGCAAGTTTCACCAGTTCCTCTAAAGAGTACTCAGGGTTGATACCTGTACGTTTTACATCATCCGTAACAAGACTCACCAAGACGGCGCGATCTTTTTTCACCATATCTGTATCATGTGTACCATTTGTCATGTATATGTTCACTCCCTCTAATTACTAAATTAATCCATTGATATACATTGCCACGAATATGCCATGGCATGCCTTAAGCCGAACCGGTTGGCCCGGCCGGCTGGTGTAAAAACTATATTATCGCTTACTTTCGCTCAAAGTTCAAATCCTCTGTACGGATTGTCATCAACTCCAGTTTTCCTGGACTGCCTTCCGAGTATTGTTCCAACAAACGAACCGCCTGATGCCTGATCGAACGCTCAATGGCATTACGAACGTATCTGGCGTTACTGAACGCATGCAGCGAATCATTTTTTTCCTGAAGCAAATGCTGCTTTAGCTTGAGTATGGTCTGTGGCATTAGAATATAATCACGCTCTTTGGCCATAATCTCAGAGATTTGAATCAACTGATCAATGCTATAGTCTGGAAACTCCACTTGAATGGGGAAGCGAGAAGGTAATCCGGGATTGGTCTGAAGAAAAAAATCAATTTCATCTGAATAACCAGCCAATATGAGAATGAATTGGTTTTTATTGTCTTCCATTGATTTTACAAGTGTATCAATAGCTTCCTTGCCAAAATCCTTCTCTCCACCGCGGGCCAAACTGTAAGCTTCATCAATGAACAATATCCCACCGAGTGCCTTCTTAACCAGATCTCTTGTTTTCTGCGCCGTGTGACCGATATATTCTCCAACCAGATCCGCACGCTCTACTTCAATAAGATGACCTTTACTTAACACACCCATCTTCTGAAAGAGTTTGGCAACAATCCTCGCCACGGTGGTCTTACCGGTTCCCGGATTACCTTTGAAGATCATATGATACACGTGCGCACCACTAAGTAAGCCTGCTTCGGTACGCATCTGAGCAATCTGTAGAAAAGCATAGATCTCAAACACCAAGTCTTTGATATTTTCAAGTCCAACCAGTTGCTCCAATTCACCCTGTATCTCTTGGAAGTGCGCATGTTTGGTTATACTCTTGGCTGCCTGTACTGCCGCTGCTTCATCTTTGACCAACATCTGAGGTTCCTGGTTACGCAACACAATATTAATTTGTCTGGATGGTCTGCCTCCTGGTTGCTCTCCTGCAGCCATGACCCGTCCGTTCATTCGCCATCACCTCTATTTTATCGGGCTGAACTCTCCTGATTATTAATGTATTCTATCAGGTGCTCCAATATTAGAAGGATCATGAAGAATTCTACGGATAAGTAGATGACTCAAATCTGAATGTTTTTTCGAAACTCTCCGTTCTCAAACAAACTCGGCCTATGCTTCAGTGATAACTGAAAGTATGGGAATACATGTGCATCAATGGCATGCAGCAGTTCCTTTGCCGTCTTGTTAGCCAAGTCATAATCACCCGTTGTAATATGTTTTCGTGACAGTGCATCTTCAAGCTCATCTTCATCCAGCAAAAATACTTCCCCATCTTTCAATACAACGACATCCAGATACAGGTCATCAAACCAAGGAACACCCTGATCGGTTATCCCCTGACTACGACATGTATCAATGTACCACTCTACAATCCGTTCCTGATCGTCAAACATCGCCGTAACTACAAAGTGCTCTCCCTTCGGATAGTATTGCAGCCAGGAATAACCTTTATCTGCGATACAGAAGGTACTGCCTCCATAAGTTTTCCACAGAGGTTCTTTCAAATCCTGTATGGTGTACAACGTAATATAACCTGTGAAAATTTTGGATTGAACGAACCGGCATGTGAATTGTCGGTTCGTAATCCGGCGCCAGTTCGCGCGATCCCCGAATTTCCGTTTCATACGAACCCCTCTTTGCCGACTACAGGTCCGTGACCTGCTCTGATGTTATTGGTGAACAATGTAATAACGTCCGCCTGATGGATTCCAGCGCTCTGGGTCCGCCCTTGCACAACGTATTACGAATAGTTACAGCTTACCATATTTAAGGTTTACACTCAAAATCAAGCTTTGTCCCACCTATTCATCAAATCAGCTTCCATTACAGTTGGTTCTGTATAACACAAAAAACTGCTTCACCGGTTTCCCGGGAAGCAGTTTTTCAATGTAGCTATTTAGTGATTCATTGGCTTAGCCGCCGGTGCCAGCTTGGGAATCTGCAGGTGCATCTGTCCCTCCAGTATCCCCACTTGTTCCGCTGTCCGGAGTTACAACTTCACCCGGCGTTGTTACGCCCCCATCATCGGGACCTTCACCATTTCCGCCAGGATCTGTTGTGCCCTGACCAGGTGGGGTCGTATTGCCTTCCCCAGGTTGACCGTTTCCGCCGTTATTACCACCGTTGCCATTGTTTCCGTTATTACCATTACCATTACCGTTATTGCCATTTTCATTTCCATTTCCATTTCCATTACCGTTATTACCGTTCGAGTTGCCATTATCCGGTGTACCATTGTCCGGATTCTCCGTACCTGGTTGCTCAGGATCTATCTCTGTTCCAGGGTCTATACCAGGATCAGGTTCCTCCGGCGGCACTTCCTGCGCTTCAATCATCAAGGAGATGGTGTTGGAAGGATCCGTCTCAAGTCCTGATGCCAAGTCGTAAGCTGTCACATAGTACTCATAGGTTAGACCAGGCAACGCACTTAAATCTTGTGCATTGGTCGCTCCTATTGAATCAATGAGATGAGTGAACTGGGCTTCAGATGTTTCTTTCCGATAAATTCGATATTGCGTACTCGCGTCACCCGTTCCAGTCCAACTCAGGGAGACGGTTTGTGCATTTGGATCGTATGATCCACTCAGCCCACTAACGGACAGAGCCGGCTTTTCTGGTTCTTCTACTGGCGGAGGTGCCTGCCCCCCTCCAGCTGGTGCTTTGAATTGCTTCACTGGAACGCCTTTTAAAGCATCTCCCATGACTTTGGCAAAGAAAGCTGCCGACAGCTTACTGCTGTTCTTAAGCATATGATTGGCATCCGGATTGTCATAGCCCATCCAGACTGCCGCAGTCCATTCCGGGGTGTATCCAACAAACCATACATCACGGTTGGCACTGTTGCCAGAGATACCACTTTGAACTGTTCCTGTTTTACCCGCTACCGGACGATCCAGACGTGCTGAACGTCCCGTACCGTCATTAACGACGTTCTGCAGCATCTGTGTAAGCTGATACGCATTTTGCTCACTCATGACACGCGTTGTGTCCGAGTTATCATGTTTATAAGTGGTTTTGCCTGCGCTATCCTTGATTTCTTTAATCGCATAGGCTTGTCGGTATTCTCCGAGGTTGGCAAATGCACTATAGGCTTGCGCCATTTCCAGTGTATTTGTACCTTTACTTAGACCACCGAGGGCAATCGCCAAGTTTTTGTCTTCATCTGTCAGCTGTATGCCTACACTCTTGGCAAAATTAATGCCTGTGTTAACACCTATTTTATCAAGCAGCCAAACCGCAGGGATATTTTCCGACTTCGTAATTGCATCCGTCATACTGATCGTTGAAGAATATCCATGCAAGTTACCAGGACAGTAGTTACCAAAACATTGCTTCGCATTACTCAGCGACGAGTTGGCACTGTAATTTCCTGATTCAAGCGCAGGTGCATAAGACACAATCGGTTTAAAAGCTGAACCTGGTTGTCTTCGACTCTGCGTTACACGGCTATAACCTTTAGTCTGATAATCCCGTCCTCCCAGGAGGGCAACGAGGCTACCATTCTCATGGTTCATGATAACCATGGAGCCTTGAACCTGTTGATCGTCTTTACTTGCCTCGAACAGATTATCATCTGTGAAGGCAGTTTCCATGGCTGTTTGAGCCTGAGCATCCATAGTTGTATAGATTTTGTACCCGCCGATATTCAGATCATCTTCCGTTTTACCTGTTACTCGTTCAGCTTCACGGAGCACATAATCTATAAAACCTTGATACTTCCTGTCTTTCTCTGGTCGCTTGTAGTTATAGTTAATCTCTTTTGCTTCGTCCATCTCCGCCTTGGTAATGTAGCCTTGTTCATACATCAGCTGCAATACCACACCTCGGCGTGCTTTTGAGTCGTTTGGATTGCTCACCGGATTATAGGCAGAAGGCCCTTTCGGCATAGCTGCTAATGTAGCAATTTGCCACAACTTCAACCTCTTGAGATCAGTAACTCCAAAGTAAAATTCAGATGCCGCTTTAATCCCGTAACGCTGATGACCGAAGAAAATACGGTTCAGATACATCGTCAGGATTTCGTCTTTTGTGTACTTGCGCTCTAATGCCATGGCAATCGATACTTCCGTTGCTTTACGGAAGAACGTCTTGTCACGGGACAAGAACATGTTCTTGGCAAGCTGTTGGGTTAGTGTACTACCACCTTCCACCATGGAACGAGCCATGACATCCTTAACCGCTGCACGCCCAATGGACCAGATATCCACGCCCTGATGATCGTAGAATCGCTTATCCTCCGTTGCAACAAAGGCTTGCTTCACAAGCTCAGGAATATCATCTTCTTTGACAGGTTCCAGCTTCTGAATGGATAGTTCCCCCATTAATTGGCCATTGCGATCATATACTTTTGAAGTTTCATTAATTGTGGTTTTGTCCTTATTGGCTTTGAGCAGATTTTCACCACTCACCATAATAAATAAATATCCGCCAAGTGCACAGAATATGGCGATTGCCATTGTGAAAAACAGTGTCCATCCAACGCGTTTACCCGTAATTTTTTTCTTTTTAGAGGTCTTTGGCTTCGCTTTTTTGGGTGACTTGTTATTGTTGTTGCGATTGTTAGACCTCGACAACGGATCGTTTGGCATGTTACCTCCTGACTCCCTTTCGGTTGCATAATTTCTAATCGTCTGTAGGCTCAGGCATATATTAAACATATTTTGCCCGGAATGAAAAGAACAACCCTTTATTCAGGTTGCTCTGTTTCAATACCTATACTTGTAGACGAAATGGTTGGTGAAAAGGTTTCGTAATTTTTTTAAGCTTCGCCGCTGTTATCTTGCTGCATCAGCGATACGCTGCGTTGCGGCGTGAACGTGGAGATGGCATGCTTGTAGACCATTTGCTGGCGTCCGTCGCTGTCAATGACGATCGTAAAATTGTCAAATGCCTTGATCGTCCCGCGGATTTGGAAGCCGTTGGTCAGATAGACCGTAGCAGGAATATTTTCTTTCCGCAGTTGGTTCAAGAACGTATCTTGGATGTTGATGGACTTGTTCATTAGCCGTACCCCCATTGGTTCATTTGAATTCGTGTTCAAGTAATATTCAATATCGCTGAGTAGCTTTCGTGCTATTATATCATGAACAGTTTCATATAATCCACAAAAACCCCTTGTCTGCTATTTTACCCCCATTCTTAGCGAGGTGAACAAATAGAAGACTTATCCATTATACACCGCTTGTCTGTTTTGCAAAAGAGGGACAAAATCTTCATTTTAAAGTACATTTATTCGTTGTTTAGCGAATGCTTAATCTCTACCATCTGTTCTAGTGATAAATAAAAACCTCTATCCTTTTGATGACCAGAAGGTAGAGGTTTACATATCTTGATCTAATCGATGCCTGTCAGAAGAATACTAATAATCGCTCAAATCAATCAAATTTTTGTGTAATCAATTCACTAATCTGCTTGTATTTCCCTTCAAAATCTTGGGTATCCGTCATGTCCACCCATTCAATATCCTTCATATGGCGGAACCAGGAAAGCTGGCGTTTGGCAAACCGACGCGTATCCCTCTTCAACCACTCAACCGCAGCTTCCCAACTCACTTCCCCTTGCAGGAACGCTGCAATCTCCTTATATCCCAACCCTTGCATGGAAATATGACCTCTGGCCACTCCGCGTTCCAACAAGGATTTCACCTCATCTACCAGACCTTGTTCGATCATCAGATCAATCCGCTCTTCTACCCGGGCGTACAACTTCTGCCGATCCATTGTCAAACCAACAATAAGAAGGTCATAAGGCGACTCTTTCTTCTGTACTGCCAGCTGATCAGACCACTTCTCTCCAGTGAGATGATGGATCTCAAGCGCACGTACAATTCGCCGCTGGTCATTCGGATGCAAACGATCCGCACTAACTGGATCAACTTCCCTCAGTCGATCATGAAGGGCCTGAGCTCCATTTAGCTCAGCATAGCTGAATTGTTGCTCCCTGAACGCTTCGTCCGAACCACTATCGGAAAATTGAAAGCCGTAACATACCGATTCCACATACAGACCGGTGCCCCCTACAATAAAAGGCATTTTACCGCGTTCGTGGATTTCACTAATCAATCGTGTGCAACTCTCCTGAAACTCGGCCACAGAATACGGATACTCCGGTTCATGGATATCAATGAGATGATGGGGTACACCCTTCATTTCTTCAGAGGTAATCTTGGCAGTTCCGATATCCATTTCACGATATACCTGCATCGAATCTCCTGAGATAATCTCACAATTGAAAGCTTGAGCAAGCTCGATGCTCATTCTTGTTTTGCCTACTGCTGTTGGTCCAACCAACACAAGCAGTTTAGGTTTTGGTTTAACTTCCACTTTCAACATTAATCACTCCGTACAGGGTTTTTGCATTCGCCCGATCAAGTATTTCAAATCCGAGCCTGTCAAACTCCGCGCTGCCGCGCTTTTCTTTCATGACTACCCGTTTACGGGCAACCCGTTTCGCTTCCATAATACTCTGTTCATCCAGCGCGTGAGCATTTGCATAATCTCGCAAGGGCTGTATAGCACTTGAATCCATCATCGGTTCACGGAACATGGGGTCAAAATATACGGTATCACAGCTTCGATCCGGCATGGAACGCAGCAACTCAAGATGATTCGCATGATGCAGCTCAATACGCCGGAAAGCTTCATTTACCGCTGGCTTAATCGTCACATATTGAGACATCCCCTCCACTAATAGTGTATATAGCGGAAGAGAGCTCTCACATGCAATCACCCGTCCACTTTTGCCCACTGCAACCGAGAACACCAGTGCATCCGTGCCCAGTCCGGCTGTACAATCGATGATGGTATCCCCTTCATTCACCGCCCCCGCCTCCAGCAGTGGATCAGGTTCTCCTCGCAATATACGTTTGGCACGAACAAATCCCATGCTGGGGTGGAACTCCAGCAACGGTGAATCCTTCCGAAATAGACGCACTTTACCCTGGAGTACAACCAGAACCTCCTCCGCCTTATAGTGTTCAATCATCATGGGCAGAGACATTTTATTACGGCGCACGTAAGTACCCCCTGTTGTTTCAGCAAGGTTTCGGGCCCGCTCCACAAGTAAAGCCGCTTCCTTTTCACCGGTTGTAATATACATAGATTCCTCCTAAATAGCTACATAACACGTTTGAACAATTTTTCCAGATCATATGTTGAAAATGAAATCACAATCGGCCGCCCATGTGGACAAGTGTAGGGCTGACGACATGAACCCAGACGCTGAATTAGCACCTCTGCTTCCTGATCGGTCAGCTTTTGGTTCGCTTTGATGGACGCCTTGCAGGAGCACATGATCGATGCAGCTTCTCGCATCTTGGCGACATCTATGCTGCGTTCACTCAACACCCACTCGGACATTTCTTCGATAATGTCTTTCTCGTCCCCTTTGGGGAACCAGAACGGATGGGAACGCACGCGGAACGTCTGTCCACCGAAATGCTCCAAATATACACCCGCCTGTTCGAACCAGGCCAGCCTTGTTTTCAGTTTTTCCGTCTCCGAAGGTGTGAACTCCAGCGTAATAGGTAGCAGTAACTCTTGTGAGGCCTGGGCAGGGTTACCAAATTTCTCGTAATAGTATTCATAATTCACGCGTTCATGAGCAGCATGCTGATCAATCAAATATAAACCTTGGTCATTTTGCGCGATCAAATACGTACCATGATGCTGTCCGATCAGACTCAGCTCCGGAAATTCAGGCATGGATGCATCCGATTTAATGGCAGCAGCAAGTTTAGTGGCATCAGGTAGACCTGAAGTTTTCCACGTCCGTTCACCTCTGGCAATCGAAGACGGATTATACGATGAACGAGCTTCCCTAACCGGTGAATATACGGAATCGGAGCGATACGTAGCTGGTTTGCCTTCAGCCAGCGGTTTCTCTGTTGCTCCACGATCCCCACCATCTTGAGAAGAGAGGTCAGATTTGGGAACAGTTTCGGTAGAACTTGTATTTGAACTTGTACTTACATCCTTAGTGCCGTCTTGCACGTTAGCGGATGTCTGCCCCCCGTCATAACTAGCAATCTTCTGCAAAATATCCCCGTTCCAACTTTCTAACTGCTCCGGGGGCTGTGTAACCTCAGGTGGAGCTTCGGGCAACGGCACTGAGTGACCCTGTTCAGATACCAACTGTGCTGTAGACACATCCGCCGGAGCATCCAAATCCAGATCATCATCTTCCGCAGTTAACTTCAGCGCTGCAACAGTAGGTTTCCCGAGTGGACCTTGTTGCCCATATCCTTCTGCATCAGATGCATCTTTCAGCGGACCACGTGGAAAGAGGAATTGTTCCTGAATAAAGGAACTATCGTCTCCACGTCGAATCTGCTGTTTTTTGACCTGTGGAATCAGTACCTCCTGCCGGAGTATCCCCCGCAACGTCGTCTCTATGAATTGATACAGTTCTGGTTCCTTGCTAAAGCGAACCTCCAACTTCGCCGGATGCACGTTCACATCCACAAGAGAGGGGTGCATCTCCAACTGCACCACGACAAGTGGGAAGCGATTGATCGGCAGCAAGGTATGGTAGGCTTTGAGAATCGCCTGATTGAGACCGTAATTGCGAACAAATCTCCCATTAACAATCGTTGACATACCATTACGATTCGCTCGTGTCCATTCTGGCAGGCTGATCAGCCCGCTCACCCGGTAATCCAGACTTTCTCCCTGGATGGGAAGCATCGCTTTGGCAGCACTTGTCCCATAGATCGCTGCAACCACTTGTAGCAGATCGCCGTTGCCCAACGTCTGAAGCAGCACATTCTCATTATGGCGCAGTCGGAACGAAATGTTTGGATGAGACATCGCCATCCGGTATAGGACATCTGATATATGTCCCAGTTCCGTCTGGATCGTTTTCATATATTTGAGTCTGGCAGGTGTATTGTAAAATAGTTCTCTCACTGCAAAATCTGTACCTTGAGGTGAGGTTGCGTCTTCATGAGTGCGAAGGTTCCCGCCTTCAATTACGATGCGGCGCCCCCGCCCATCATTGTCACTTGCCGACAATACCTCTACCTTGGACACGGCGGCAATACTCGCCAAGGCTTCGCCACGGAATCCAAGACTTGTGATCTGAAACAGATCTCGGCCATGGGCTATTTTGCTGGTCGCATGACGATAAAAGGCGGTTTCCATGTCCTCTGGCTCAATACCTGTACCATTGTCTTTGACACGAATACTGAGGAGTCCGCCCTCTTCCACCGTCACTTCAATTTTGGTGGCGCCTGCATCCACCGAGTTTTCGAGCAACTCTTTGACAACTGAAGCAGGCCGTTCGACCACTTCACCCGCCGCGATCTGGTTGGCAATATGTTCATCAAGCACATGTATTTTCGCCACAGGTTTTCCCCTCCCTTATACTCAGGATAATTGCTGTGCCTTCAATTTGAGTTCATTCAATATCTGCATCGCCTGAAGAGGCGTCATATTCATGACATCGATATCTTTCATCGTACGGATGAATTCTCGCGCTGGTTTATCCACCGCAACTACATCCGGTTTCGTTGCCACACTCGGCTCATCATCCCCAAAGATAGACAGTTGAACCACATCCGAATGGTTTGCGCTGGACTGTCCTTTGCTGTTTAATTTCTTGGCATGTTGCTTCCCAACCGAATCTTCAATAGAAACTGTGTATTCTGTACTTTCCACAGTCTCATACTCCCGGATCAATGGTGCTGAATCCGTGTGCTGGAATTCTCCACCTTTTAATTTCAAGCCTTCTTCCTGCTTCTCGTTTCCGATATATTCACTGCCCACCGCAACCTGAGCTGCCGCATGTTCAAACCCATGCAAAAGTCCATTCGCCCGCTCAATAATACTATCAGGCAGACCTGCAAGGCGTGCACAATAGATACCATAACTGCTGCTGGCTGCCCCGGCAATCAATTTGCGCAGGAAATTAACTTTGTCACCGCTCTCTTGTACCGCCATCGAGTAGTTGGCCAGCTTATCCAGACTCTCCTCCAGATGAGCAAGTTCATGGAAATGAGTTGATACAAGAGCTTTACAGCCAATAATATCATGTACATATTCAATAACAGACTGAGCAATCGCCATACCTTCACTGGTCGACGTTCCGCGTCCCAATTCATCGATAATAATCAGACTACGTGGTGTGGCTTTGTCCGTCATGACCTGAATGTCGGCCATCTCCACCATGAATGTGCTTTGTCCGCCAATGAGATCATCCGCGGCACCAATCCGTGTGAAAATGCGATCCATGATCGGCACTTCGGCCTCACCCGCAGGTACAAAACAACCCACTTGCGCCAAAATGGAGATTAAAGCGACCTGTCGCATATACGTACTCTTACCAGCCATATTTGGACCGGTAATCAGCAGAATACGTGCCTCTTCCTTGGTCATTGCCGTGTGATTGGCAATAAATGCGCCATCTCGCATGACCGCCTCGACGACCGGATGGCGTCCTTCTTCCACAACCAGGTCATAACCGTCGGTCAGCGTAGGCCGTACAAAGTTACGCTCAGCGCTAATTACCGCAAAAGATTGATATACATCAATCTCTGCAACCTGTTCGGCCAGCTTCTGCAATCTTGCAATCTCTTTGTTCAGCCGCTCGCGCAGCTCTGCGAACAGCCCATACTCAATATCAACCATTTTGTCCTGAGCTTCGAGAATCAGCGTCTCTTTTTCCTTCAACTCCGGCGTAATGTAACGTTCTGCATTGGCAAGTGTCTGTTTACGTTCATAACGTCCCTCTGGTAGCGAGGACAGATTGGACTTGGTGATCTCGATATAATAACCAAATACTTTGTTATATCCAATCTTCAGCGATCGAATGCCTGTCGCCTCACGCTCTCTCGCTTCAAGCTCCGCAATCCACTGTTTCCCGTTAACCGAAGCCTCACGCAATTCATCCAGACGTTCATGGTACCCTTCACGAATCAGACCTCCGTCCCTTACCGATACCGGCGGCTCGTCCACAATGGCTTGCCCGATAGCTTCACGCAGATCATTGCAATCATCCATCGTTTCGGCAATATGCTGCAATGTTGCGGAAGATGATCCTGCGCAATGCTGACGAAGTCCTGGGATTTTCTCCAGCGACGATTTGAGCGCATTCAGGTCACGACCATTGGCATTACCAAACGCAATTCTGCCTACCAAACGCTCCAGATCATAGATGTCTTTGAGTTCTGCCCGCAGGTCTTCACGCAATATAAACTGGTTGTACAGCGTATCCACCGCTTCCAGACGCTCATTAATCTTCCCTTTTTGCAACAATGGCTTATCGACCCAGCGACGCAGCATTCTTGCACCCATGGACGTCTCGGTCCGATCAAGCAACCAGAGTAATGAACCTTTTTTGGAGCGTTCACGCACAGTTTCCACCAATTCCAGGTTCCGGCGGGTAAACGGGTCCAAGATCATATAATGATCTGGCTCATACGTTGAGATTTGTGTTAATTGTCCCAAAGAACGTTTCTGTGTCTCGCTCAGGTAGGAGAAAAGACGTGCAATACACGCTTGACGTTCAGGCTCTAATCTTGCCCAGACAGCCTCGCCAAACTGCTGACGGACCAGATCTTCCTTATTCTTTGTCCACGACGTGTAGACCACAGGACGACCGATTGGAGACGCCTCGGCTTCTACCGTTTCAAGCAGCGCTGCATCCCCCACCAGCTCCGATGGTTCGTAGATGCCGATTTCATCCTTGAGCCATTCCTTGGAATAGGGTACGGATGTCACATACAACTCACCCGTTGACAGATCACAGGCCGCGAGCGCCAGCGTATTTTGATTACCTGTAAGACACACCATGTAGTTGTTGGACTTGTCACCGAGTGTCTTGCCTTCCATTACCGTTCCCGGTGTAACCACACGTACAATTTCACGTCGTACCATGCCTTTGGTTACACTTGCATCTTCCATCTGTTCACATATCGCAACTTTATATCCTTTTTCAATCAGACGCTGTATGTAATTGTCAGCCGAATGATAAGGTACACCACACATCGGAATTTTATCATCCGTGCCTCCGTTGCGTGCGGTCAGCGTGATCTCAAGTTCACGGGAAGCATTAATCGCATCCTCGAAGAACAGTTCATAGAAGTCACCCAGTCTAAAAAATAGAAAAGCATCTTGTGCTTCGGCCTTCACTTGCAAATATTGTTGAATCATTGGCGTATACTGAGCCATGATGAATATCCTCCATCCCGTTCCTATAATGTCAGGAAGAAACGCGTCCTGGAAGGACAATAAGACGGTCAGGCACTGTGTTTGCGCCTCCGCCTTATGTGTTGGCTAATCGCCACTTCCTTCAAGGGTTGCTGCTCCATATCTTCCGTAGCTCTCACTTATAAAGGTTGTTCAAAAAGTCCGCTTTTGATTACGAAGGATGCCTAGTGACATCATCAGCTTCGAATATGGCATTCAGCCGAAATAAGTGTGGGCTTACGAAGTATGTTTCCTTCGGAAACATTGCGGTTGCTCACGTAGTTTTCCTACGCTCCGCTACTCCATTTCTAGCTTCATCCCATCTTCTCGGTACTGAAAACCGTTCTTTTTGAACACGTACTTAAAAAGACTTGTTTCTTATTATATCAAAAAAACGTCCGTACTTCATGAACCTGCCCGAATATTCCAGAGTTTGCGAATATCGCGGCTCTCATCCCAAGTTCTTCCCAGTTTTAATTGAAGGATTAACGGAGATGCATACCGTTCATAACGTGCATATCCATCCAACCTCTTCAGATCATCTACCAGAGTTGGAATGTGTTCCTTAATCACTTCGCGCTTTCCTTCATAAAAAGCGGCATGGACCTCAGCTTTCGCTAACGGACGCTGCCGTAATTGAGTATACCCGCTCGCGATCAGACCTGCCAAGGCCACAACACCTTTCGCAACAAGGGGCGATACAAGAAAGCTGGGTAACGTACGATACTCAAACCCACCATAGGATTTCAGGCGAAAATCACCAAGTGCTCCATAACGGGGTCGTCTTCCCGATCCTCGTGGGTCTTGCAGAAATGCCAGTGGCAATGCCAGATAATTGTCCAGTGCACGAAGCAGTTCCCCGGTAAGATTCATCCCGCTAAAATGAATATGACCGCCTAGAGGTAACCCACGCTGTGGCATCCCGCCTGCCTGCCAGATGAGTGAGTGATCACTAATGCTGCGGGAAGCGGCTGCGAATGCCCTCATCAGATGAGCCAGCAGTTCTCGTGGTTCGGAGCTGGGAGCCGGTCGCAGTTCGGCAACCGGATATATGCGCCGTCCACCAATCGTGACGGAATCACAGCCTGCCATTCCTGTACGTTCAAGAAATCTGGAGGCGGGTACGATTTTGGATTCCGGCATCTGCACCAGAAGAAACTCCGGGTCCATGCCGAGTATTGGAATAGGTCTGTGACTTACTTCCTCATCCAGCAGTTCCTGATGCTGCTTCCAGCTTTCCCTATAGGTAGTAGCAAGGTTGGTCACCCCTTTCCAGGGACATGGATCAATCGAAATCACTGCACAACCGCCGTTCCCTGAGGATTCCATTCGAACAGCTCCATGATCCAGTCCTAGCGTATACAGCGTTTTGATCGCAAGTCGTTCTATGCGCTTGAATAAGGTTGAACTCGCTTCACGCTCCAACAGAGTTTCCTGTGCCCTTCCCATGCCACTAGTATCCTTACGTTTGATCCGAATCGCCTGCAGACAGCTTATCTCTACGTCATAGCGTACACGCAAGCCTGGTTCACGTTTGCGCCGATCGTGCAGTGACAATACTTCAATGCCTGCCTGTTTCAACCGTTCTGCACGTTCTCCAGAAGTCATCCTTTCATATCGGCGCAGCGCTTCCTCCGCTTGTTCCATCACATTCATTACGTCCCCCCTCCCGGATCATGCAACTAAAATAAAAATAACCCCGCAATGCGGAGCCTTCCCGTGAAAGGTATTCCAGGCACATTGCGAGGCTCGTTACCACCCATTTTTTAATATTTAAGAAGAAAGAGGGCTTACGCCCTCTTCACCGCGCCTTCTGGCGCATATGATACCTTATGTTATCAAATACAGGCGTCAAACTCACAGCTCATCGTCGAGCAGATCGGGATCGAGATCGTCATAATCTCCATCGGCACTGCCAAAGTCATAGTCCTTGTCTTCGTAGTCACCGCAACCATCTGTGCAGACCTTCACACAAACTTTGGTTTCGGCAACGAGTTCCACAGCGAATTCCCGTTCTACCCGGATAATTACACTGCTTCCACCTGCTGATACTGTGGCTTCCACACAGCTAGGTTCCTGCGTTGCATCCGCAGATACCTCCACTGTGGAAGTCCGGTGTTTCGGGTCCAGATAGGACAAAGGCACATGTTCTACATACGAGACCGTTTCTTTGGCTACATCCGTCTGAGAATTCTTGTCGTAGGAATACCAAATGTTGATATCGTAAGTACCAATAACTTCAATTCCGTCACCCGCTGATACGGCTTCATATTGGTGGTTGATAATCCAAGCCCCCAAAATACTTGTCGGACCATTTGGCGGAGTCACGGTATGTGTTACGGTAGAGAACTTACGACCTTTGCCGCAGATCGCCTTCGTGATAATCTCTCTACATTGATGTTTATGACTCAATGACATCTTTAAACCTCCTCCATACAATCATTCACTACAAGTGTATGCAGGGCATTCGTCTAGGGTGACAACTATTTTCTATTATTCGTTTGTAGATTGGGACCGGTCCGAGATTGGGGACGGCGCTTTGTCCTTCTTCGCGACTTTCAGATACAGCGCGAGTTCACGGCACAGCTGGAGAATTGCAGAACGAATCTCGAATTCTTCCCTTGTATCCGGCAGCTCCATACGTTTGAATTCTTCTTGCACATCCGCAAGAAGTTTTTCAGTTCGTCCGGTGTAAGATTCAGTAAGTACATCCTGACTAAGCTGATCGAACAGCTCCGAGACCATTTCCGCATGTGGCATCTTCTGATAGATCTGGGACACGAGATGCATCATGTGCTGGATTGAGTCCAACTGCGTTTTGCGCATATAGAAGTAGACGCTCCATTCCTCATTCGGATGAATCACCTGATTCTCCAGAGAACGTTTGGCAGCATCAATACCGCCCAGAATCGCTTTATCTGCTTCAATCAGCTCTCTCCCCGCCCATGCTTCATTGGGATTACGTAGCGTGGCCGCAAATTCCTTGAAAATCTTCGAGAAGAGTTCATCGATTCGTTTGCGAATGCGCAACATCTGTGGATCTGCTGCCGGCATATAGGCCAGGTTAACCGCCATTGCGGAACCAAGACCAATTAACAGCAAAGCAATCTGTACGAGGATGACATGCACGTCCATCTCCCCGCCGCCAAACACCCGAAACACCACAACAGAACCTGTAACAATACCTTCTTTGAAGCCTACCCGGACAATAGCCGGGAATGCGATCAATATGTATACCGCCAGCACCCAGTAATGGAAGCCTAGAAAGTGAAAAAGTACACTTGCAAATAAAAGTCCAACTACGGAAGCAAAGAACCGCGCCGATATGGTGCGAATACTTCGTTTTCTCGTTACATCCACGCCAAGAATGGCAAGCAATCCCGCTGATGTTGGTCCCGGCAAGCGACACCAGTCTGCAATCAATACAGCCATTAATGCGGCGATTGCAGTTTTAATTACCCTAAAACCCATTTAACATTCCATCTCCTCTAAGCTGCAAAAAAAATTCTTAGCCAGCTCGTCGCCTCATTCATTTATCATGACTAGTATGTCTCATCCAAATGTAAACTAGACGACATCAACCGACATGCGCATGCATGCCGGTCACAGCAACACGCCCCGAATGAGGGACGCTGGCAAGTTAGATCGTTGCGACAGAACCTCAAGGCCCTCTTCTCCAATCATCGCATTCATTCCGGATCTGCGCGGAATAATCATACTAAATATGGTACTTGATTTTACGGTATCGGGCAACGTGACACCCCTTGTGAAATTGTATACATATCATACCCGGTCACATTACGAGTAAAACACTTCCGAATCACCTGCGGCCAGCCAGCATTTTGCGTTCTGCATAGACAACAAGTTGGTACATGGCTGTTGCAACTGCGGCAATAATTAACAGACTCGATAATACAAGTGTGAAGTTGAATACCTGAAATCCGTAGATAATTAGATAACCTAGCCCTTGTTTGGCGACCAGAAACTCACCCACAATTACACCCACCCAAGCCATGCCCACGTTCACTTTCAAAGTGGATACAATCGCCGGAAAAGAAGCAGGTAATACAACTTTGGTAAAAATCTCGGAACGTTCTCCACCAAACGTACGAATGACTTTAATATAATTGGGATCGACTTCATTGAAGCTGTTATACACCACTAGTGTCGTGATAATGACCGTGATGGACAATGTGGTCATAACAATCGCTGTAAAACCCGCGCCGAACATCACAATAAAGATCGGGCCAAGTGCTACCTTTGGCATACTGTTGAATACAACCATATAGGGGTCCAGCACTTTGGACAAAAAAGGAGACCACCAAATTAAAACCGCAAGCAAGGTTCCCACCAGTGTTCCCAGTAAAAAACCAACTGCCGTTTCTCCTACGGTTACCCCAACATGTGCCCACAACTCGCCACTAGCGATGTCCTTGCCAATCTGGGCAAAAACCTTACTCGGATAACTGAATAACAGTACATCAATCCAACGGAGTCTGCCTGCCACTTCCCATAGCAAAAACATACATACTAACATAGATAACTGTACGGCAAGCACTTGATGTCGCCATCTGGCCACCTGCTGAATATGATTCCGATGCAGCTGCCCCATCCATTCGTCACGCTTTTCCTGCTTCGGATTCATTGGATTCACGCGTCTTCCTCACCTCCCCCGGACTGATCCAGTTCACTCCACAACGCCTGAAACAACGCATTGAATCCTTCTTGCTCCCTGGCATGAAACGGCTGAGATTTACGAATTCCATCGGGAATGATAAATTCACGACGGATGCGCCCAGGATTGCGATCCAGTACAATGACGCGGTCACTGACCGCAATGGCTTCAGACAAATCATGGGTGACGAGAACGGATGTTTTGCCAAACTGTTTTAACGTGTCCGAGACCAGATCCTCCAATTGCAACTTGGTTTGATAATCAAGTGCTGAGAATGGTTCATCCAACAATAAAATCCCCGGATCGGTTGCCAGCGTGCGCACCAGGGCTACTCGCTGTCTCATGCCTCCTGAAAGCTCTGAAGGGTACTGATTCTCCGTTCCGGCCAATCCCATACTTACCAGCAGTTCCCGTACACGCTCTCGGCTCCGTTCATCCAGTCTGCCTGTCAGTTCAAGACCGATTAATGCATTATCCAGAATGGTCCGCCACGGAAACAGATAGTCCTGTTGAAGCATATAACCAATCTGTGCTGAGGGGCCGCCAACGAGTTTACCTTTAACCGTAACCTCTCCTCGGGTGGGTGTGAGCAGCCCGGCGATGATCGACAACAATGTCGTTTTACCGCATCCACTCGGTCCAACCAGACTGACGAACTCTCCTTTTTGGATCTCCAGACTCAAGTCCTCAATCACCAAGGAAGCTTCCCGCTCGCTGACGTATACTTGAGAGATCCCCTCCAGTCGGATCACACTTTCGGATTCAGGCATTCTGCTCACTTCCTTTCCTGAATACCCCATTACTTTGATTTCGTAGCTTCTTCCGCATGGGCATTATCCACAATGGCATTCAAATCCACACGTTCTTTCAACTCTCCGGCGGCACTCATGACATCAAGCAGATTGTTCCACTCTTCCTCATCAATGATCGGATCCGTTGCATAGCTGCCCTGTTCCTTATAACGGTTCACACTACTTACCAAAATGGCTGGATCGATGTCTTTGAAAAAAGGAGAAATGACTTCAGCAATCTCTTCAGCCGTATGGGAATCCACCCATGCCTGCGCTTTGTGTAGACCATTCGTAAACTTCTGTACGATATCCTTATTGTCGTTAAGATAACTCTGTTTCGTCATGAAGACGGTGTAAGGCAGAAGACCACCTTCTGTGCCAAACGATGCAACAACCTTACCCCGACCTTCTTGTTCAAAGATGGATGCCTGGGGTTCAAACAGTTGAACATAATCTCCCGTGCCTGAAGCGAAAGCAGACGCAATGTTGGCAAAGTCCACATTTTGAATCAGCTCCAGATCACTTTGCGGATCAATGCCATGTTTGTTCAGTGCGAACTCCCCTGCCATTTGCGGCATGCCGCCTTTGCGTTGACCGAGAAATGTGGAATCCCTCAGTTGCTCCCAATCGAAGCTACCTTCTGTGTTACGAGCGAACAGAAATGTACCATCCGTCTGGGTGAGCTGGGCAAAGTTAATAACCGGATCTTCCGCTCCCTGCTGATAGACATATATGGACGTCTCCGCCCCTACCAGTGCGATATCCACCGAACCTGCGAGTAATGCCGCCATCGTTTTGTCACCACCAGCAGTCGTTTGAATATCCACCTCAAGTCCCTGCTCTTCAAAAAAACCTTGAGCCACAGCCACATACTCCGGTGCGTAAAATACCGAACGAGTCACTTCGCCAATCGTAATCTTGGCTTCATTCTCTTCCTTATTACAGCTGGTGAGCGCCACAATGATAATCAGCAGAATAACGATGCCCCGGACGAACCATGGCGTGTATTTCATGTTGTTTCCCTCCTTCACTGGTTTCAGCAGTTTCTCTCTATTATGGATATGCCGATGCCCAACAAAAGGTTAAGAACTTAAATGCAAAAAAGAGCCGGGCAATGTTGCCCGACTCTTCAGCTCTTCGAAATGTTATTCAGTATGTTATTTACGGGGATACCTACAGCTTGTAAATCTCGGCATATTTGGCTTCCAGGTAATCAGCCAGATAATCCGGGTTCAATTCTTCACCCGTTATGGCAACAATTAATTCGGAAGGTGTGCGACTTCTACCATACCGGTAGATCTTGTCTGCAAGCCATTCCTTAATTGGAATCAGATTACCTTCGGCAATGAGGGTATCAAACTCCGGCATTTCCTTGCGCAATGTATGTAGAATTTGAGCTGCATACATATTACCCAGAGAATACGAAGCAAAGTAACCAAAGTCACCACCAGACCAGTGAACATCCTGAAGAACACCGTCTCCATCATTCGTTGGCATAATACCTAGGTATTCCTTGTATTTTGCATTCCAGGTCTCTGGCAGGTCTTTCACTTCCAGACCATCGTTGAATAACATTTTCTCGATCTCATATCGGATAATAATATGCAGGTTATAGGTCAGTTCATCCGCTTCAATCCGAATGAGTGAACTCTCTACCCGGTTGATTGCACGATAAAAATCTTCCAGTTCAACCTCGCTCAGTTGCGGGAAATGCTGTTGCAAATCTTTGTAATAGCGTGTCCAGAATGGCAAGCTGCGACCAATCATGTTTTCCCAAAGACGGGACTGGGACTCATGAATCCCCATGGACGTTCCTTCGGCAAGAAGGGTACCCGCCAGACTGTCATCAATATTTTGCTCGTACAGGGCATGTCCACCCTCATGCAGTGAACTGAAGACTGCGCTTGCTACATCATCTTGCAGATAATGTGTTGTGATCCGCACATCACCCGGGTTAAGACCCGTTGCAAAAGGATGAACACTCTCGTCCAATCGTCCAGCTTCAAAGTCATAGCCCATTTGTTCCAGGATGAACAGACTGAATTTTTCCTGCTGTTTGGTGTCAAACAACTGATTCAGGAACTCTGTATTTGGCTTGTTTTCTGAAGCATTAATCTTCTCTTGCAAAGGCACCAAACGTGCTTTGAGGCGGGCGAACACAGCGTCCACTTTCTCAACCGTCAGATCCGGTTCATACATATCAAGCAGCGTATCATAACGTGTATCCTTCACACCCCAATAATCAATAAACTCCTGTTTGAGCTTAACGATATCTGTGAGATAAGGTGAGAATCCTGCAAAATCACTGTTATGCTTGGCATCTTCCCATGCCGTTTCCGACTTGGCTGTTAGCACGGTATAAGCTTGTACTTTCTCAGGTGGTACGGATTGACTGCGATCATATTCTTTCTTGCAATCTTCAACCAGACGACGATCTATATCTTCGAGCTGTTCCAATACTACTGGAGTCGTTAATGCATCCAGGTAAGTCTTCATGTCAGCCGAGGTTTGCAGCTTGAATGCTTCGGTGGACAACATACCCAGCGTCTCCGAACGAGTCGGAACGCCTTTTTTCGGCGCACCTGTGCGCAGATCCCAGTGAAGCAAACCAATGGCTTCATGATAGCTCTTAATTTTACGAGCCAGATTACGGAAGGATTCCAAATGTTCCTGTGTTTGTTTATCCATTGTTATCGTTCACCTCTTCAAAAAAAATGTTATACCCTATTGATGATACTTTTTGCATTGCGTATAATCAACTTTTAACAGATGAAAATTGCATTGTTCTCCTAAAGATACGTGTTCAAAAAGTCTGGTTTTCATTACCGCGAAGATAGAAATGGCGTTCAACTTCGATGCTGATGATGCCCTCAGGCATGATTCGTAATCAAAAGTGGACTTTTTGAACAACCTCTAAAGGGTTGGAGTAATTCCATCTGCTGACCGTGAAATACTATTAAAGCAAAGGCGTGTAGGACAAGCTGCATCATATGCAAGTGGCCGTGCTCGTCGTATTGGATAACAGGAGGCAATGGACATGAACAACATTCAAGAGATTTTGACTTACAACAAATCATTTGTCGAGACTAAAGAATACGAAAAGTATACGGCTGGCAAGTTTCCAACCAAAAAGATGGTTATCATCACTTGTATGGATACACGTCTGGTTGAATTGCTGCCCAAGGCTATGAACTTGAAAAACGGTGATGTGAAAATCATCAAAAACGCAGGCGCAATTATCTCTCAGCCTTTCGGGAGTGTAATGCGTAGTGTACTTGTCGCCATCTATGAACTGGGTGCAGATGAAGTCCTGGTAGTGGGGCATACGGAATGTGGTATGGCTTCCCTTCACGCTGAGACCATGATTGGACATATGGTTGAGCGTGGCGTATCGGAAGAAGTCATGACAACCCTGGAGAACTCTGGCATCCGTTTGCAAAAATGGTTGCGCGGGTTTGACAGCGTCGAAGAAGGGGTAAAACATACTGTGGAAGTGATCAAGAAGCATCCTTTACTTCCTCCCAATGTACCCGTCCACGGCATGGTTATCGATTCTGCCACAGGTGAGCTTGATCTTGTCGCTGAGGGGTATGGACAACAGGCATCTCTCTAAATGGTTTGGAGTGCGGACCTTATGGTTCGCACTTTTTTTGTCTAAATTAAGGCAGTTGCTCTGTCAGGTTGTCAAACCATACAGTTTCAGTGTACACTTTTTATGAAAGCGGTCAAAGAAAGTAAAAACGATTGTTCTCTCTGACCTAGCCCTAATATTAAGGAGACATGTGCATGAACATACTTTCCTACGGATTACTCGGGCTGCTTACCCGCGAGGAGTCATCGGGCTATGATCTGATGCTGAAAATCCAGCCACATTGGCAGGCGAAACACAGCCAGATCTATCCACTCCTGTCCAAGATGGAAAACGATGAGTTATTGGCCTCCCGCTGGGTACAACAGTCTGACAAACCGGACAAGAAAATGTACGCAGTTACGGAAAAAGGCATTGAAAAGCTCTTGGAATGGATGATTACTCCTGTTACCGCACCGGTTACACGCGATGAATTTAATTTGCGTATTTTGTGTGTTGGCATAGCGGAAGACGGAAGCATGAGACGCATTCTTAACGAGCGTAAAAGCTGGTTTATGGAACGCATACGTTATTTCGAGGATCTGAAGTCACGTATACCTCAGGATAATCTTCGTGTAGGCAACCGAGATTTTGGAAGCTACATCCTGGTACAAAAAGGGTTAATGCACGCACAAACAGGCCTGGAATGGTGTCATTGGGTTACCCAATTGCTTGATGGCCAAGCTGCAATTCAAGACCCAAGTCCAAGCGTTTCAGAAATTTAATAAAATTTGAAACGTTCCTGCAAGTTGACCGTATTACATGAGTAAGGCCCATTTTTGGGCGATTCAAACAAATTAATCGGGGGGTTACGATCTTTACAATGAAGAAAAAATTCGGAGTTAAACATCTAATGATGGTATTTATGGCCTTTACATTATTGTTCGCAACAGTGGGAGTAACGAATCCGGATTCTGCAGATGCAAGACGTGGTGGCGGATTCAAATCCGGTACGAAAAGTTATAGCAATACACCTAAGAAATCCGACAGCAATGTAAGCAAATCGAATACGAATAACAATTCCAGCAATGGAGCAGCTACAACGAACCGTGGCGGATTCTTCGGCGGTGGCGGCGGATTCATGAAAGGCATGATGCTTGGTGGTCTTGCTGGTATGATGTTCGGCGGATTATTCGGTGGCATGGGCGCTCTGGGTAACATCCTTGGATTGCTCGTGAACGTTGCAGCAATTATGTTGATTGTTATGCTGGCTATGGCACTCTTCAGAGCCATCTCCAATCGTCGCAAACCTGCAGCGGATGGTCGTTATGACCGTCGCAATGATCGTGATGATGACCGTAACAGAAACGGACGGTACTAATCTCTATGGTTCTGAGCATGGATGAAATTGTGAATGCAATCTGTATTCACATGGCAGAACGTAAGGGTGTACGTCCAACCGATGTGAATGTAGAACTGAGTTGGGAAGAAGATACAGGTTATTCCGCTGAAGTTTGGATTCAAGGCCGTAGTCAATATCTGGTGGAGTCCAATATGATTGAAGCGATTCTTCGTTACCTGCACAGTGAATACAACATCCGGGCGTACCGTGAGAATGTACGACTTGATCTGGATGAAGAAATCACAGCGATCGTTAATCAATAAGAGAGGTCACTCACTGGCCTGATATACGAAAGACCGCCTCCCCTCTGTCGCCTGACAGAGATGGAAGGCGGTCTTTTTTTTCTGTATTTGTAGCTTTATTTGTGTGTCTATTATAGTCTCTATACGTCTCTGTGTTACGTTCTAATTCTTGGAAACTACGATTGTAGTTTAACCAGGCTGTAGTTCTTCTTACCTTTACGGATAATGATGAATTTACCGCCGATGGCATGCTCTGCCGAGACTGTGAATTCAAGCTCTGTGATTTTCTCACCGTTCATGGAGATCGCGCCTTTAGTGACATCCTCACGCGCCTGGCGTTTGGATGGCTCCAACCCCAGATCTACGAGCCAGTCGACGATATTTTTCGCTTCGCCGTCCGTTTCGAATGTTGGCATTTCCTTGAAACCCTGCTCGATTTCATCTGCTGTTAGGGAACGGATATCACCACTGAACAGCGCCGCTGTAATACGTTTAGCCTGTTCGAGCATTTCTTCGCCGTGAACGAATTTTGTCATTTCTTCCGCGAGTGCTTTCTGTGCTTCACGTCTGTGCGGTTCTGTCTCTACCTTTTCAGCCAAAGCTTCAATTTCTTCTTTGCTCAGGAAGGTAAAGTATTTCAAGTATTTGATCACATCACGGTCTTCTGTATTCGCCCAGAACTGGTAGAATTCAAATGGTGTCGTTTTGTTCGGATCAAGCCAGATTGAACCGCCAGCTGTTTTACCAAATTTCGTACCGTCGGATTTGAGCATGAGCGGAATGGTCAGACCGTACGCCTTCGCTTCAGATCCTTCTTTTTTACGAATCAGATCAAGACCACTCGTGATATTCCCCCATTGATCGGAACCGCCAATTTGAAGCTGTACATCTTCGTTCTGGAACAGGTGCAGGTAGTCGAGTGATTGAAGGATCTGGTAGGAAAACTCGGTGAACGAGATTCCGCCCTCCAGTCTGCTCGCAACTACATCCTTAGCCAGCATGGTGTTGAGGTTAAAGTTTTTGCCGTAGTCACGCAAGAATTCAATCACATTGATTTTGTGTGTCCAATCGTAGTTGTTCACCATGCGAACCTGATTATCACCGTCTGTTACAAACAACTTCTTCATCTGCGCTGTCAGTGCATCCACATTCTCCTGCACTTGCTCCATCGTTTGCAAAGAACGCTCTGCCTGCCGACCACTTGGATCACCAATCGTTCCTGTAGCTCCACCTATCAAAATAACCGGACGGTGTCCTGCCAGTTGAAAACGTTTCAGCATCATGAATGGAATGAGATGTCCGATATGCATGCTGTCCCCCGTAGGGTCAACGCCGCAGTACAATGAGATTGATTTGGTTTCAGTCAACTCACGCAGTCCCTCTGCATCTGTCTGCTGGTTAATGGCGTCACGCCACTGTAGTTCATCAATAATATTCATCATGTGTATAACCCCTTTTCTATCCTCAAGATTCAGTCATGATCAACGTTAAATTACGAAACTACACGCTGGAACGGATTTTTTGGACACAAAAAAATCGCCTCCTTGTCTTCATTAGACACAGGGACGATTATCATAACCGTGGTACCACCCAAATTGCATGGACAACACGTGACCTTAACACGTTATCCATACCACTTTTGGCAATATATCGTTTGCCCATCCGCTTGGCATTACCCAAGTACTCCAGAGTGTAATTCGCAGCCCTTGTATGTATCAGGTTCCATCAACCCCTGACTTTCTGTAACAGGGACAAAGCCGCTACTGCGCTCTATCAACGTGATTCATGTATTCAATTTATAGCAAGTATAGCCGAACGTTTCAGTCATTGCAAGACCAAGTATTAATCTTTGAACAGAACAACGGATGCATAGTTGAAACCAGATTATATAATCATCATGTTCAATTTTCCGTGATAATAACCATAAGCTTTCTCCGCGATCTGATCCTCATTGTTCCAAAACTGCTGATCCAGCGCATCTAACTGCTGCTCTTGTTCCTTTGTCAGGAATTTAGGAATATCCCACAGTTCGGTAAGCCTTTCATCCTCTTTCAAGTGCTCAATGTAGCCGTATGCTGACGTTATAATCTCCACGACTTGAGTCGCACCAATGATATGTAATGCCCGCAACGCGTAACGGTATACCTCTTCCCCCCAGTTGCAGAAAAACTGTATAAAACCGCCATTAAAGACATCCGCCTCTAACAGCCATAAAGCAGCAATGTCCTGCTCATTCGAAGTCAACGATGCCCAGCCCTGTTCAGATTCATTCTTTTTTTCGACAAATAACACAGCATAGTCATACCATACGTCATTAATATCTTGCTCGCTCATGTAACACACCTCACTTTTCTTTATGCCATGCCCTCTAACTCCTGACGTTTACCCGTCTGATGCCAATGTAAATACGGATCACCGATCTGCTGGAAGGCTTCCAGGACACCCCTGTTCAGGTCCTTCATCACTTCATTTGTATAGTTCAAATGCGTCTCTTTATTATCCACGCCATGTCTTTCCAACAACCCTACATGCGTCGCGGTGAAAATAATATCTTCCAGCAACCAATAGATGACTTCATCCGGCTGTTTCACCCGTTTCTCCAATGAGACGAGACCACGTTCGTATATTCGAACGATATACGTATCTTTTCTACTCTCTACATAAGGCACCCCATCCCATTTAAAGGTCTCAAACAAGCGGTTAACATAGTTCTGCATCTGTTCCCTGGGAAAAGATGTACTATCTAAAAGCTGTAAAAGGATGTCTGCCAATTGTTCTTTGCTTAACATGTTGGACATGAATGCACCTGCCTCTGCAAAAGTAAAACTCTACTTGTCTGATTATTGCATGATAATCTCCAAATTCAATAAAAACGTTGAATTCTAACGTTCATGACAGAATAAAAATATGAAAAAGCTGCCCAAGGCAGCCTCTTCATATTTATTCCTACTGTTCAATCAGGTCCCACAAAAAGTCTGATACGAAGTATTACATTGTGCAGGTAGTTCGGCATATTCAGCCTGTTCAGGTGAGTGTGCAAACGGATCTGAAAGAACTGCCAAAAGCTTCTCCATCACGCTAAGGTCTCCGTGATTCTCCGCTTGCTCAAGGGCTTCCTCGACCCGATGATTTCGGGGAATGACGGCTGGATTGCTTGTTCTCATCAACTGTCGAGAGACTTCCTTCTCCTCTTGCTGTCTGTCCAATCTTGCTTGCCACCGCTCATGCCATTCAGCAAATTCTGTCGTGCCAAACAAAGCTGTCCCTTCCAATGTATCAAAGGTCAAAGCCAGGAACGTATTGGTGTAATCTGCACTATGCTTCTCCATAAGTTCAAGAAGCACCTTGATCAGCGCTTCATCTTCGGCCTCTTCATCCAACAAGCCCAGTTTGGCACGCATTCCCTTGAGCCAATGATGATGGTACAATTCAGAAAATTGTGCAATAGCATCCTGAGCGAGCTGCACGGCCTGTTCTTCATCTTCATGCAACAACGGCAGAAGCGTCTCGGCAAAGCGAGCCAAATTCCACCCGGCAATATACGGTTGATTACCATAAGCATAGCGACCTTGTCTGTCAATGGAGCTAAATACGGTTGATGGATTGTAAGCATCCATAAAGGCGCATGGACCATAATCGATGGTCTCACCACTGATTGCCATGTTATCCGTGTTCATCACGCCATGAATGAAACCAACACGCTGCCATTGGGCTATAAGAGACGCCTGCCGTTTAATCACTTCCTGAAGGAACAAAAGATAGCGATTTTCGGCTTGGGCAACCTCAGGGAAATGTCGATTCAACGTGTAATCAGCCAACGCCCGAAGATCGTCGATAGACCCCCATCTGGCTGCATACTGGAAGGTTGCTACCCGGATGTGACTGGAAGCCACCCGGGTTAAAATGGCACCCGGTCGCTCTGTTTCGCGGATAATGTTTTCTCCTGTAGACACCACAGCCAGACTGCGTGTCGTTGGAATACCCAGTGCATACATCGCTTCACTAATAATATACTCTCGTAACATGGGCCCTACAGCAGCACGTCCATCTCCTCCACGAGAGTACGGTGTTCTCCCTGAACCTTTCAGCTGGATATCCACTCGCTCGCCCTGTGGCGTAATCTGTTCACCCAGCAGCAAAGCACGCCCATCTCCAAGCATGTTAAAATTGCCAAATTGATGTCCTGCATAGGCCTGAGCCAAAGGCTCGGCTCCTTCCGGAACCATATTACCTGCAAAAATTTGCGCTCCTTCATCACTGTCAAGAGACTCCACATCCAGTCCCAGGCTGGATGCAAGCAATCTATTGAAAATAATCAGCTTTGGTGATTCAACAGGCACTGCGCCCTGACTTGTAAAAAAGGGTTGCGGTAACTTCGCATAACTATTCTCCAAGTTCCACCCTTTGTTCAACGTTTCTTGTTGCATGGTAATCACAACTCCTTTTCTGCACCAGGGATATCCCTTGGTTATATTGTAGCCTTGTGAACCAATGCTCATTTATGTAGTCGCATGGAAATTCAATTCAAGAGGTTGTTGACTTAAACGAACATATTAAAATGTTCTTGATGAAACTTTAGCATATTTGCATGCCTTTTGCATTCCTCATGAATCGTAAGCACCAAAAAATCCAAGAGGTTTCTTTGCCAAGTGGAATCATTGTCTTTCATTCCACTTCCCAGAAAACCATCTTGGATCTATTCCACTTACTACCAGATGACACGTCTGTTATTACAAGGATTACGTGTGTGCTTCTTGAGCCTGTACAGGCTGTACTGGCAAGCTCTCTTTTTTCAGAGCAAGGTTAAAGAAGACATTAAGCAGGATCGCTGACAGGCTTCCCGTAATGATACCATCGCTAACAATAATCCGAATACTTTGAGGAAGCTGGGCAAACAGATCGGGTACAGCAGTAACACCGAGCCCAAGTGAAACGGAGCAAGCCACGATCAATAGATTGGATTGTTTGCCAAAGTCGACGTTTTGCAGCATTTTGATCCCGGATGAGACAACCATTCCAAACAGGACAACAGTCGCTCCTCCGAGGACAGCACTTGGAATAATGGTTGCAAAAGCAGCTACCTTCGGAATGAGTCCGAGAAAGACCAGTATACCTCCGGCTGCAACAACAACATTGGTCGTTTTCACTTTGGAGAGCTGAACCAAACCAACATTCTGAGCAAATGTATTATATGGAAAAGCATTAAAGATGCCGCCAAGGACAAACGCAAGACCTTCTGCGCGATATCCCCGTGCCAGATCGTTTTCGTTGATCGGTTGATCACAGATTTTGCTCAAAGCCATAAATACACCTGTAGATTCGATGATAACCACCGTACCTACAATAATCATTGTAATAATGGGGCCGATTTCGAAGGTAGGCCATCCAAAGTAAAAGGGTTGAGGTAAATGTAACCAGGAGGCTTCCTGTACAGAGGCAAAATTCACTTTTCCCATGATGGCTGCGATGAGGGTTCCCACAATAATACCAAGGAGAACAGCCAGGGATTTTACAAAACCGCGAGCATATCGATTCAGGATTAGAATGAACAGTAATACACCAAATGAAAGCGCCAAATTGTCCAAACTTCCGAAATTCTCGCTGTTTGCTCCACCCGCCATGTTTTTAATGCCGGTTGGGATTAGCGCAAGACCGATAATGGTTACCACTGTACCGATCACAACTGGCGGAAACAATTTGACGATTTTGCTAAAAAATACGGCAAAGATGACGATAAATAACCCGGCTGCGATGATCGACCCATATATGGCAGGAATTCCGTATTGCGATCCAATCGCAATCATGGGTGTCACCGCTACAAAAGAGCTCCCGAGCACCGCTGGCAAACCAATACCCAAATACTTCCCTTTCCGAGCCTGAAGCCATGTTGCAATCCCACACGTTAACAGGTCAATGGATACTAGATATGCCAACTGCTCTGCAGTCAGATTTAGTGCTCTGCCCACAAGCAAAGGCACCAGAATTGCTCCCGCATACATCGCGAGTACGTGCTGAATTCCCAGTGAAAAAACTCTCATCTTTTTGGTTTCTTTCATCCCACGTTGCCCCCCTGAAATTAGAATCAACCAAACCGCTTCAAAATCATGTTATGTTGATTCACATTATATAAACTATTCAGGGAAGTTCCATGATTCATAACATAGAATTGTGATAAGAGATAAAGAGCCCAATTAAAATTGGGCGTGTTATACAAAAGGTACTCTCAGACCGTTTATATCGTGTTATATTAGTTGACGCGGAAAATTTAAATAATTCTTTACACTCAGAAGCAATGAAACATGAACTTTGGATTTAACTTCAGTGATTCATGTAAATGCATAATGTTTGAACATCATTTCTTTCATATTCTCAGCTTGTCGAGTTAAGAGGTTTGATGTTAAAACGTTGCTCCATTACCTCTCCGTTCTGGTGAACCCTCTCCGTAAAAAACACTTCTTCTCTGTTCATCAGAACAACGGATGAAGCTCTGGTCCCATAGTCGAATTTCTCACTTCTAACAAAGATGGGAGAAAGCAAACGTTCCCATTCCAATGGAACACCTGTATGGGGTAAAAGCTCATCCACTGAAGGGTCTGCCATTTGCAGCAAACCTAATATTTGTTCTGTCAGGGTTGCTTCGTCCTCCCCTTGGATGATTTTCTCCAGCCCTTCTTTCCCACGTTTCACCTTGGGCCAATCCGTATTAATCAAGTGATTACTAATCCCGTATATTCCCGGTTTCAACTTCATCACAACATTACCCACATTAGAATAATAATAGAGGTCGTCAGGATCACCTACTAACAAATTGTAGCCAGGATAATCATTGCAACTTCTCTCCGCGTGTTGTATATATTGCTCAGGTGTGGACGTTCCCTTTAAAAAATCAGCAACCAGATCTCCTCTTGAGCCCTTGGCATGTATATCTTCATTTGGATCACGATAATTCGTAACAGCAGCCAGACGCCCACCTTTGGTTACGCCCATCCAGGTTCCCATTTTCGACAAATCCCGGCCAGCCAATATATGAGGATGGTCTTCCCAATAGTGTGCTTGAGCCGTAGGTCTGTGATAGAATTCATCCCTATTTGATCCCAATATAAGCGGATACTTTGGATGCATGTTATAAGCAAATAAAATTAAACACATGGGGATCCTCAACTCCTATATTCGTTAAACCCCTGATTTCGCGCCTTTATATAGCATAGTCAACTACAATTACATCTTCCACCCAACCATCGAGGGAAGCTACAAATGCCTGATGAGCAGGATGTGGACCATAGGCGCGCAATGCCTCCTGATCTTCAAACGTCACTCTCAATCCAATCGTGTAACCTTGGATACGATCCGTTTCTTCCGTTGCATTGATCCCTGCGGTCAGCCCGACAATCCCCGGGATTTGTTCCTGTAACGTGAGCAATTGATCCACCCATTCCTGCTGTTTAGCTAGTGTGGTTTTATCGTTAAATTTAAAAACAACCAAATGTTCAAACATCTTGTTATTCCTCCCATATCCATCCGAATATTAATGCAATTTCGTTAAATGAAGTTAATTCAACAATTCCAATCCACCCATCATATAGGGGACCACTCTGTTGGCTAATTCAGCCGGGGATTCCTGCCCGCCTTCAATATTCCATCGATACGTCATTCCATAGATCGACCAACTTAGCATCGTTGCAGTAATTTTCAGCGTTTTAGGATCTACATCCCCCGCTACTTTGCTCATTAATTCAAGAAGGAATTGCTCCAGTTGAGTCTTAATGTTCTCTTCAATAATTGGTGCAACTGTCTCATATTTTTTAATGCATCCATTACTTGAGACGTGATAATCACATAATGAAAATATAAGCTGCTGTATGGTTTCAGTTGATAACCGGGCATCCGGGTCCACCCTTTTCGTTACATATTCCATAAAAGCATCCGATAACAAGGCTTCAAGCAGTGCATATTTATCCTGAAAATGGGCGTAAAAAGTAGCCCTGTTAATTGTGGCTTGTTCCGTAATGTTTTGAATCGTAATGCTGTTGAAATTTTTAAGATTTAATTGGTTTAAAAACGCATCAAGAATTAATTGACGCGTGCGGATTACACGCGGATCATTCGAGTTTGGAGACAATACACCAGACATGCCCCAATCCTCCTTTGTACACAAAATATTTGGCTAGACTCCTTCATTATAGATAAGTGTTATTTGTTCAACAAGTGAGGGTAAGTGCAAAGACACCATACAATAATCCGGGTCTTTCGCTTAAGCAACAAAATGCTCCGATTGTTGGTTGAGCATGCCTATAGACCTTGTTAAGATTGCACTCGTACCCGCTTGAAGGTGCATAATAATGGAGGTGCTTAGTTTGAGTAATCAACAACATAACGTTATTTCTACGCAGTTTCTATTCCAACCATACACTGTTCAAAAGTTAACCCTGTCCTCCCGCATCGTCATGTCCCCCATGGCTCGTGCCTTTTCCCCGGATGGTGTCCCGGGCCCTGATGTAGCCGCATATTATCGTCGGCGTGCCAAGCATGGTGTTGGACTCATTATTACAGAGGGTGCAACGATTGAGCATCCGTCTGCATCAAGTGAGCCTAGGCTCCCTCATATGTATGGAGAAGCAGCTCTTCACGGCTGGGCTGAAGTGGTCGAACAAGTCCATGAAGCCGGCGGCAAGATTTTTCCGCAGATTTTACACATGGGAATCGTTCGTCCTTCAGGATCTAACCCACACCCGGAAGCTGAATCTCTTAGTCCATCGGGAGTTGATATGGAAGGTACTCAAGTAGATGAGCCAATGACTGAGGTGGAGATCGTAACTGTGATTCAAGCTTATGCAGATGCAGCAGCCAATGCACAAAACATTGGTTTTGACGGAATTGAGCTTCACGGTGCACACGGTTTTCTGATCGATCAGTTTTTCTGGAAAACAACGAATAGGAGAACGGACCGCTATGGCGGTGACCTTCAAAAACGAACTCAATTCGCGGTTGAACTTGTAATGGCAGTTCGTGCTGCGGTAGGTCCTGATTTCCCTATCGCGATGCGGATTTCCCAATGGAAGATGAATGATTATCAAGCCAGACTGTTCGACACCCCCGAACAACTGGAACAATTCCTTCATTTGCTGGTTGACGCAGGTGTAGATATCTTCCACTGCTCGACACGACGCTTCTGGGAGCCCGAGTTTGAAGGATCTGAGCTTGGATTTGCAGGTTGGGTGCGAAAGCTAAGTGGTCAAACCACCATTACCGTCGGTTCTGTGGGTATGCCAGATGAGCCTGAAGCAGGAGCAGATAAAACAACACATCCAGGTATGGGCGAACTTATGAATCGATATGAACAACAGGAATTTGATCTGGTAGCTGTGGGACGTGCACTCCTTGGTGATCCAGCATGGGCTGCCAAAGTACGCGAAGGACGCGTATCTGAAATTCACCCTTTTACACCTGAAGCACTGGCTACGTTAAACTAAGAACAATACCTTATTGTTTCAGACATTTTTTTTCTCATATATATATATAGGTTTGAACTCATGAATCAACTATACTAAGCAAAGGGCTCGCTTTCCCTCCGGGATTGCGGGTATTTTGTTTTTATAGATATCTGTCCGATCAAACACTTCGAGCAATAGCAATATCGTTCAAGAAAATTCCTTCTTTGCAACCTATAATAACGTTAACATACCAGAAAGAAGGTGCATCATGACTCGGGAAGTCCGGACTGTCGTATTTGATACCGATCTACAGCTAGAAGCTTATCAATTTGAAGGCATTATGCAGAAGTTTCCCAATCATTTTCATGACTATTACGTCATTGGATTCATTGAGCAAGGCAAGCGTCACCTCGTCTGCAACAACGAAGAATACATTCTGAATAGTGGTGACATGATTGTTTTTAATCCACATGATCCGCACGCCTGCGAACAGGTGGATGGCAGAACCCTCGATTATCGCTGTATCAACGTCCAGCCTGAGGTTATGCGAGAGTATGTGAGAGAGATTACTGGACAAGCTTACTTGCCACGGTTCACATCCCCCGTTCTCTATCAAAGTGAACTTGTGGGTTCCCTGCACGAGCTGCATCAGATGATTCTGGAAGAGCAATCGGATTTCTGCAAAGAAGAATTGTTACTCTTACTACTGGATCAATTGCTGCGAGATTATTCGGATGCTGAACCACCTGTTTCCACACAGGATGTGACCACAGAGATCAGACGCATATGTGATTACATAGAAGCTCATTACATGGAGAGCATCTCACTGAACGAGTTAGCCGATTTGACGGAGATGAGCAAGTACCACCTGCTGCGTTTATTCACTCGCCAGAAAGGGATATCACCTTACCGTTACCTGGAAACGATTCGCATTAATCAAGCCAAACGTCTGCTGGAACAAGGTCTGCTTCCGATTGAAGTAGCTGCACAGACAGGATTCAGTGACCAGAGCCATTTTACGAATTTTTTCAAAAAACTGATTGGCCTGACACCCAGGCAATATAGACGTATCTTCAATCATGATTCGGAGTTGAAACGAGCCACCACTAACATCGTATGACAAGTCATCTTGGACATCAAAACACTAAAGCCTCTACCGGACATTTACTCGCTTTGTTTACTATACTCATCTGGGGAACTACGTTTGTCTCGACGAAGGTTCTGTTGATTGACTTTACTCCAGTGGAGATTCTATTTTTCCGTTTCCTGATCGGATATTTAATACTATTATTGATCTATCCACGTTCACTGCGGATCGCCTCATTCAGAGAAGAATGGTTATTTATCGGAGCAGGACTATGTGGGGTGACGTTATATTTTCTTATTGAAAATATTGCTCTGGTGTACACAACAGCTTCCAACGTGGGTGTTATTGTCTCCATTGCCCCGTTCTTCACTGCCGTGCTCGCACACTTCTTCTTAGATGGTGAGAAGTTAACTCGCCGCTTCATTATCGGATTCGGGATTGCCTTGAGCGGCATCCTACTTATCGCACTGAACGGCAGTTTCATTCTGCAACTGAATCCGATAGGTGATCTGCTTGCTTTCATAGCACCTGCGGTATGGGCGATCTACTCTGTGCTAATGCGAAAAATTGGCGAGCTTCGTTATCACACCATTGGTGCGACCCGCAAGGTGTTCTTCTATGGCCTGATCTTCATGCTACCAGTTCTATTCTTGTTTGAATTCCACTGGGAACTCGGACGCTTCACAAACATGACCAATCTCTCCAATATTCTCTACCTCGGTCTGGGTGCCTCCGCGTTGTGTTTCGTGACCTGGAACCGGGCCGTAAATCTTCTCGGAGCTATCAAAACGAGTGTATATATCTATCTGGTGCCTGTCATTACTGTTGTGTCATCTGCACTGATTCTTCAAGAGCAGATAACCTGGGTGATTGTACTCGGTGCGTTCTTAACCCTATTTGGCTCTTACATTTCAGAACGAACAGGACACAAGCTTAACAACAAAAACACTAATCCGCATAGGGGTTAGTGTTTGCTTCATTTTTCACTGATATAACTGGACATCGTGTGTGACCACCGTTAACATGCAGCAGAAGTCATTCATTTTATCTCATTCAATTGAGACAGCAGAATCTCCAGTTCCTCTTGCTCCAGATGACGCCATTGCCCCCGCTCCAGTTGATCCAGCGTAATATTCATAATTCGTACGCGCTCCAGCTTCAGGACTCGGTACCCCAAGGCTTTGCACATTCTACGGATCTGCAGGTTGAGACCCTGTGTCAGAATAATACGAAATACATTGTCACTTTGCCTATACACTTCGCAGGGCTTGGTCACCACGTCCAGAATTTCAACGCCTTCAGACATGGACTTTACGAATTCGTCAGTTACGGGTTTGTCTACAGTCACTACATATTCTTTATCATGATTATGCTCCGAACGCATCATCTTGTTCACAATGCCTCCATCATTCGTAAGCAAAATCAACCCCTCAGATGCCTTATCCAGCCTGCCTATCGCAAATATGCGAGAAGGATAATTCATATATTGAATGATGTTCCCCTCCACATGTTCTGCTGCTGTGCAGACAATACCGATGGGTTTGTTCAGAGCAATGTAGACAGGTTCGCTGTCATTACGAGGAATCTCCTTCCCATCAATGAGTACCACATCGTGAGGTTCAACTTCGGCCCCTTTTTCACATACCCTGCCATTGATCGTTATTCGTCCGGCCGCAATTAAACGGTTCGTTTCCCTGCGGGAGCAGAATCCCGTTTCACTTATGTATTTGTTAATTAACATGTGTCACCGCTTCTCATCTATAGTATTGCCACTGGTGCTCAGAGTACTGGTACGTTCATTCGCTTCGTGCAATCAGTTAGTACCTTGTACTGATTTTCATTCCACATCATCTCATTTATACTGAAACGAAGCAATGATTGGTTATATAAAAACACATACAACGTTACATAGGAAAGCCAAATTACACTCTGGAAGGAGTTTCTCATGTACAAAGTTACTCGATTTACAGTTGACCCCGATGATCCAAACCAAGACTCTGGCATGTGGATTGGTGGAGAAACTGCATACGTTTCCGACTGGCCACTCAACCCTGAGGGGCAGCCTTTATTACATCTGTTCTCCATCAATTGCAATACACTTTCACAGCAGGTCCATATCCCTTCTTTACCACAAGATAAATATATCTCGGTCTTCTCGACCTACTCCGCTTCCGAATACTTTCTGGATCAGGTAACCTATACGGGAGATGAGCTGGAATGGAACGAGAATATTCTTGCCGGATGCACTTATGTCTCGGTATCTTCGCATCCACTCACTTCCGTATGTCCCTTTCCACCCATTCCGTTAAGCGGCGTACATTTGATTGAAATGGAGTTAGACGATCATGAGTTCCCTGCATTTTCATTTTTCTCTCCCACTGTACCAAACGGTGTGAAAGGAATTGACCATTTGCTAGAAGAACATCAACTGGTTTGTCAAATATATTCCGGAGATTTTCCTGAGCCTTATCGGGATATATTGGGTCTTCCCGATGCAAACGGTTATTTATTTTTGCGAAGTGGTCCCGCGTCTGCGCACGCACCATTCGATGGAATTTTCTTTGTACAGACTGCTTAATAGCGATACGTGGAGTCAGGTATCATTATATAAAATGGCTAATCAGAACGTTTCCCGTCTACCTAGACAGGGAACGTTTTTTATATATGCACGTTTTACTATCCTCGATCAATACAGATGCCAAACCCTGTTAAAAGGTCATATGGATTGAATCATATCTACCCTTTCGACACGGAATCGTTTTAGAAAAAACTTAGCACGAGAAATATTTCTTTTCATCAAAATTTAACATTATTTTACAACAAAAAGCATGTACATTTGGACAATTATGGTATAAGTTATACATGAAATAAACATTAATTACATAATATAAAATTTTTACCCAACTAGGAGGCGGGCTTTTGAAGAGAATATTCGCTCTAAGCTGCGGTTTTTATCTGTTAATCGGCATAACCAGCGTTGTGCTCGGTGCACTTCTCCCTGTTTTATTGTCACATTATGAGCGCGGTTACAGTGATGGCGGATTTTTGTTATTTCTGCAGTTTCTTGGATTTCTTGTCGGTGTCATCGCAGCTCCTGCCCTGACAGCCCGTATCGGAAGAAAAGCGATGCTGACCCTTGCCCTAATCTGTATTGTAGCTGCTTATATATTACTCGGTTTTTTGCCATCCTGGTCTGTAGTTCTTCTTCTCACGATTATCGTAGGTTTCGGTTCAGGTATCATCGAACCCTCTGTAGGTGCATTCACAATCGAATTCACTGAGAATCAAAAGGCGGTCGCCATGTCCAAGCTGGATGTCTTCTTTGCTCTTGGAGCACTTCTCATCCCGGCTGTCGCTGCTTTATTTATCTGGATGGATCTGTGGCATCTTACTTTTTATACGGTGGCCGTGTTGTCACTGATTCTCATGCTGCTGTGGATCACTATGCCCCGGCCAGCCGCACTGTATCTGGAACAGGCTGGCGAGAATACAGTGGCACATGCAGCAGGTAAAGCCCAATATTCGAGAAAACATCTAGGTCTGCTGACAATCTTTGTCATCTTCTTTTTCATCTACATGGGATTGGAACTGGGATTGATGAACTTCCTGCCCTCCATACTCGTAGAACGACTGCAACTTCAGGAATCTGTCGCATCGCTAAGTGTCTCCATCCTGTGGATTGCTATGATCATCGGTCGTCTTTTCTCCGGGAAAATAGCGGAAGCCGTCAACTATATGCCTTTCCTGATCTGGAGTACGGTTGGCACGCTTTTGTTTACGGTCGCTATGGTATTTGTAACTGGACAGTGGACAACGTATGTACTCATTTTCGGAACCGGTCTGTTCATGTCGGGGCTGTTCTGTATCGCACTGGTCTACGCAAATGTTCTGATTCCCGGTATGACCGAGCGGACAACCAGTATCCTGATCGCATCGGGGGGTATTGGAGGTGCCATCTTGCAGTATGTGACTGGATGGAGTATGAGTACATGGCCTGTCGTGAATACGATCTGGATTTTGGCCGGATTCTGTCTGATCCTGCTGCTCACATTGATGGTCTCTCATCTATGGACTGTAAAAAATAATGCAGTACGTACTGCTCTCGCACAACATAGCAAGGAAATGTAAACATCGTTTCTTAAGGGAGGTGATGCCCGCATCATCCGGATTGTTGAGCTTCGTTCGAGCTAGTACACCATTATATTGGAGGAAATCGTATGCAAACTTTAACCAACAACCGCTTCATAGCCGGAAAAGGGATTAAGTTGATTGACGATTCAGGTGTTGAATACCTGGATGGCGTGTCGGGAACATTCAATCTGTCACTGGGCTATAATCACCCACATGTTGTCAGCAAAATTCAGGAACAAGTCGGCAATTTGACGCATATGTCTTCCTCCTTCACTGAACCGTACGTAAATGAAGTACTTGATCACTTAATCGAATATGCTCCAAACGACATTAATGCCGGATGGATGCGGGATATCACTGGTTCAACTGCCAACGAATGTGCAACCAAAATTGCACAGAAGTATACCGAATCAACAGACATCATGAGCCTGTATCTGTCCCATCATGGGCAGACCCAATTTGCCACTGGGATTTCGGGGAATGCCTTTAGACGGAAACGCTTCCCCAATTCGGCTGTGGCTAACGCTGTCCATGTACCTGCCCCATACTGTTATCGTTGCCCATTCAAATCCTCAAATGGAGACTGCGGCTATCAATGCGTTGAAGCTATATCTGATGCGATAGAATATGCAAGTTCCGGCTCAGTCGCCTGCATGATTATCGAACCCATTCTCGGAAATGGCGGCAATATCATTCCTCCTGCCGGATATTTCAAACGACTGCGTAAACTGTGTGATGAGTACAATATTATTCTCATTGCTGACGAAGTACAGACAGGAATCGGTCGTACCGGAACCATGTTCGCCAGCGAACTGTTTGATATCCAGCCTGATATGATTACCCTTGCAAAAGGTCTTGGCGGGATCGGCGTACCTGTTGCTGCGGTTTTAATGCAATCCCGGCTGAACGTGCTCGAAAAGCACGAACATTCCTTCACCTCAGGAAGTAATCTGATCTCCGTAACTGCTGCCAAATCCACCTTGGAAGTGGTATCCGAACCCGGGTTTCTGGATGCCGTGAAACGCAAAGGTGAAATTTTGGGTGAGTTGCTGCATGAATTGGCTATGAAATACCCAAGTATCGGTGAAGCTCGTGGTGTCGGGTTAATGTGGGGGTTGGAGATTATAGGTGACGGTAATGAACCGGATACGCTCAAAACCAATGCCATTGTTGACCGTGCTTTTACAGATGAGCATCTGATCTTGAGAAGTTCAAGATATGGATTTGGCAACGTTGTTAAGGTTCGGCCTTCCCTCACCACAACTGAAGACGAACTGGTTGAGATTGTAGAGCGGCTGGATTCAGTGCTCGCCAGCGTTAATTAAAACATTTCAATGCAACTGTTCGAAGTGGTCGTTTCGGTTACGAATCGTTCTTATGATCGCTGTTATCCACGGATTTTCTTGATTTCCCTTTCCCAAGGGAAAAATCCATTGATAACATATGCTTCCGAAGTAGCTTTCTTTCAGAAAGCTTTGAGGCGAACGCTTCGCTTCTCCAGAATCGATTTCGTCCCCTTCACTACTTTCGTATCTTGAAAAAACTATTTTAAGATGAATCGCTATTTTTATATTTTATATAATTACAAGGAGGTTATATCATGCTTGCATTGGTATACAAATCGGCTTGGGATGTGGCGCTTGAGGATCGGCCTGTCCCGGAAATTACAAGAGATAATCAGGTGTTGGTTCGTATTCGAGCAACTGGTGTATGCGGTACCGATCTCGGTATTGTCAGCGGCAAATATCATGCGGTCCCTTCTGTCATTCTCGGTCATGAGTCTGCCGGGGAAGTCATTGAAGTTGGCTCTGCGGTTACGACATTACAACCGGGCGACCGTGTTGTAGTCGACCCTACCTATTATTGCGGACAATGTGACATGTGCAGAACAGGCAGACAAAATCATTGCACACACAAGTCTGTTACCGAGACAGGTGTGAGTGCTGACGGAACATTTACAGATTATTATGTGACCGAGGATCGTTTTTTGTACAAATTGAAGGATCATGTGAGCTATGAAGAAGCAACTTTGACGGAACCGCTCAGCTGTATGCTGACGGGGATTAATCAGATTCATCTACTGCCGAATTTCAGAACAATCATCCTCGGTGCAGGCCCGATTGGCATTCTGTACAGCTACGCGCTCGCTTCCAAAGGGGTTACCGGCTGTCTGGTCGACATCTCCGAAGAACGCTTAGCCATTGCCGGTTCCATTGCACCTGATCGTTGGGAAGTTCATTCATCCTTCGAAAATGCAATAGAATCACTGTCACCCGCAACCCATCAGGTCGATATGATTGTGGATACAACTGGCGTTGTGGGCACACAAGTGCTATCCCAGCTCGCCAGCGGCGGTTACCTGATGCTGGTTGGTCTGAGAGATGGAAACACATCCTTTAATCCCAAGGAAGTTGTGGACCGCAGTCTAAAAATTATTGGTTCCATTGATTCTCTGGGAACATTTGCAACCGCACATTATATGATTGAACAAGGGATTATTCCGGCAAAAAAAATCATCACGCACTCCTTCCCGTTGGAGGATTACGAAGAAGCATTCCGCACACTTGGCTGCGATATTCAGGGACGCACACTTCAAGCCTCTTCACATGCCATTAAAGTTGTGTTGCAATCCAGCGGTTCCAGTTTCTAAAGTGGAACGTTAACCATGAATGGACTACATTAGAGATATATGTTTACACAATCCTGGAGGAGGAATACACATGGCAGCGAACAAACAATCTGACGGACTGGGAGCGCCCAATGATGACATCATTCAAGCGGTCATTTTTGACATGGATGGTGTACTAATTGACAGCGAACCGATTTATTTCGAGATTGAGCGCAGCTCTTTTACCCATTTTGGAGCAAGGGTGACTGATGAAGAACATCATAACTATGTAGGAGTTACGCTGCAGTCCATGTGGCAACAAGTATTGGACAAACATCAGCTGACCGCTACGCTGGAAGAAATATTTGCTTTTCATCAGCATAATGTGATGCAAACCATGCTGTCTCATTCAAACTTGACGGCAATGCCTTCCGTGGAACGCTGGTTAAGCTGGCTGCATGAGCAACACATTCCCATAGCCGTAGCTTCTTCCTCTCCACGTGCACTGATTGATTTGATCATGGACAAAACCGGACTTGGACAATACTTTGAGATTCGAATGACAGGTGAGGAAGTTACAAACGGCAAGCCGGCCCCAGATATTTTCCTGACCACAGCTGAGATGATTGGCGCATCCCCTTCGAATTGTCTGGTGATCGAGGACTCGCGCAATGGTGTCCAAGCCGCCAAAAGTGCAGGCATGCGCTGCATCGGATATCGTAATCCGGGATCAGGCAATCAGGACTTGTCCAAAGCCGATCTTCAGATTTCCAGTTACGATGAGTTATGGACATTGAAGGACACACTGGCCTTTGAAGGCAGATTGCCAAGTTTGTCAAAGTTTCGCTGAGAAGATCGTAATTTCGGAATGAGGATTTAGAAAAAAAAAATCCAAACGGCTTCAATTCATTTGAATTGGAGCTGTTTGGGATTTGCTTGCTGCAATGGGTGTTACATAAGAACACATGCTGTAATTTCAACTAAACCGAAAGATCGAGACTTCTACCCAGATTGGGATGAGGAGCAGGCATTGACTTCAACATTTCCGCCATCTGCTGGCCTTGCTGCTGTGCCATGTCTTTTGTAATCGACATCACTTGCAAGCTTGCCGACTGCACTACTGAAGCTTGGCTCATCGCCATTGATAATGCTGCAATATCCATGTTCTGCACTCCTTTCACTTTCTGATTACATGATGTACTTATTATATATCGGTTAGAAGGGAGGAATTGTTAAAAGGTCGATCAAAATGTATACGGAGGATTCTTTCGTTTCCACGATCTGTTGAATGAACATTCGCAATTTCAATAGTTGATCTGCCACGTTGGTGACATCACAATGTTGATCCGACCACGTCAGAAGCTTTATTTCTCCATCTACAGTAATTTTCCAGCTATCATCATTAACGGAGCATAAAAAGGGGATGCCATAAGTCATGAGCATGACTGAGGACATCCCTTATTAAAGTTATTTTATTCTAATGAACCTGGCACACGCTATTCGCTCAGATTTGCACAGGTCTGTGGTGTAACGAATCACAGAGACGTTATTTCGTCGATTGGGTTGTTTTTTAGGTTCTGACACCCTGATATGATGAAATAACGTTACTGAGGTTCGTTTAAGTTTGCCATTCACATCGAATCTACCTATTAATACGCGTCAGATTCGTTAGCGCTTTGAGTGAGGTGGAAACTCACTTTGGAGCGGCCCATTACTTGTGCATTAATAACTGTTCGACGTACTCAACGCAAGTTTGTTTATTTTAACTTCCGGGTTACTTACCACCTGTTGAATCATGGAAATAAAGTGTTTTTGAATCTGTTCAACGGTAGATGGGTCATACACATTGGCATTGTACATCAATATGATCTTCATATTTTCATGAGGCTTGATGATCAAAGTAAAATCAAAACTATTGTGTTCTGTACCCCCAACATTCATAATCTCAAGCGGTGTTTCACCTTTCTGACCCAGACTCTCCATTCGGTTCTCTACCGGGAAGTTCTGATACACAACAACATGGTTAATCAGAGATTGTTTTTGCTTGGTCAGATTTTGAATATCATATAACGAATACGTATCATATGCATGTGACTCCACAGCTTGTGCCTGATTCCTTTTCATTAGAGATATAAATGACTCATCTGCCTTAGCCTGGATACGAACAGGAATCGCATTAATAAATAATCCAATCATGCTTTCGATCCCAGGAATGACAGGTGGTCTGCCCGATACCACACTTCCGAATACAACATCGTTGCTTTCATTGTATTGCTGCAACAATACACCCCAGGCAGTCTGCACTAACGTATGGAGAGTTACATGCTGCTGTTCTGCAATCTGTTTCATTTGCTCGACCAGTACATCATTCAAATAACAGTTTAACGTTCTGGAATCCTGTCTTTCATGTTTCGGTTTGATTTTTTCTCCAGGCAGTTTCGTTTGCCCCTTATAACCATCCAAGTAATGACTCCAATAGGTTATTGCACCTTGATGATCTTGCTGTTCCAACCATTCAATGAATTGACTATAAGGTGTTAATAGAGTCACTTGAGGCTTTCTATTCTCCCGAATCGCAAAGTAATTCTCGAATATTTCCTTGCTTACCAGAGACATACACCAGCCATCCATCAAAATATGGTGAAAACTCCATATGACGCGGTATTCCTCAGGCTTTGTTAGTAAAACAGACATACGTATTAGCGAATCTCGTTGTAAGTCAAATCCTCTTGCCTTGTCTTGCTCGATATACTCGTCAACATACGTTTTACGTTGTAGCTCACTTGTGCCAGCTACAACTTCATAGTTAAATTCAAATTTCTTCTCTTGATACACGATTTGAAGAGGGATATCCACGAAATCACTGTAAAAATTAGTTCTTAATATCGCATGCCTTTGCATTAATTGATCCAAACTTTGCGCAAAAGAGGTAACATCCAAATCTCCACGCATATCAAACATGATTTGTACAAAGTAAGCGCCCGAAATTGGATTCCGTTCACTTTCGTACAACATTTCCTTCTGTAATGGTGTAAGTGGATACACATTTTCGATTCGACCGATGTGCCCAGTTTGTTCCACGATTTGATCCAATTGATCAATGGTTAATGACTTGCATGAAATATCACTTGGGGTAAGCTCGGTTTGTCCCTTCGTTACACAATGTTCAACGACTCTATTAAGACCTTCCTTATAGAGACAAGCCAATTGCTCCATCGTTTCCCGGCGATATTGTTTTGAACTATAGTTAATGGACAGCGACAACCTGCCCTCTGTAACAATGCCATTGATATTAAGAACAAAAGGTCTCTTGTTGTTTTCACTTACGGAGGGCCCGCTGGAATAAGGCGAAAATTTAATGCCATCTTGGCCCGAATCCTGATTCACCTGTCCCATATAGTTGAAACTAATTTCGGGATTTTTCTCTAACTTGAATGCTTCATATCCATGTGACAAATACCTCGAAATCCCGTAACCAATGCCCTTGGTTGGGATCTTGCGCAGTCCTTCCTTGACGGTCTTAATCTTCCTTGATAAGTCAGCCCCGGACTCCATCGTAATCATAACGGGGTACATACTCGTAAACCATCCCACTGTACGCGTAATGTCCAGCTCCGGCAGGATGTCTTCTCTACCATGGCCTTCCAGATTTACGAGGATTTCTCCCATGCCTGTCCACTCATGAACAGCCATTCCTAATGCCGTTAGCAATATATCATTAATTTCCGTATGGTACGCATGATGTGTTTGCTTTAATAATTGCTCGGTTTCCGCTGCTGTCCAATGAATGGTAATCGTTTCACTATCTTTGCCAATCGTCTCATCACAATCCATATCTTTAGGCAGCGGGCTTAGCTGGGCCTGCTCCACACGACTCCAGTATGGATTCTCTTGCTTCATCGAAGGGCTGTCTGCAAACGTAGACAATTGTTCTGCCCATTGTTTAAACGAGGTCGTTTTTTGAGGAAGCCGGATTTCTTCACCTCTTAAGAACTGGTCTTGCCCTGTCTGGATATCTTCATATAAAATACGCCATGAAACCCCGTCTACCAACAAATGATGAATGGCAATAAGCAGGTGATCCCCTTCAGCACATTGGAACAACCCAAGTTTGATCAAAGGTCCGTGAGACAGATCCATACCACTCTGAATTTCTTTTGCTTTATTTTCAATGAACGATGCAGGATCTGCTTCTGTTTTGAGGTCAACGATTTCAAGGCTGTATAATCCTTCTTCGTCTGCCCCTCGGTTCCACGCTTCATATCCGCCTTCAGGAGCTTGTCGATAAAGGATGCGGAGAGCATCATGCTGTTTCACGATCTTATCCATGATGCTGTGAATAAAGCGAACATCAAACCCTTTTTCACGAAAAAACATCATTTCCTGATTGTAATGATGTGCGTCCACCATATTTTGATCAAAGAACCAGCGCTGAACAGGTGTCAGCATCACTTGCCCCGTAACTTCCCCTTGGTCAGAAATAGTGCTCACAGATGTCACGTGTTCACTCAACTCCGCTACTGTCGGATAGGTGAAGAAATGCTTCATTTCCACTTTATACCCTGCTTGAAGCAGTCGGGAGGAAACTTGAATACATTTAATCGAATCGCCCCCGAGTTCAAAGAAATGATCTGATGTGCTAACCTTTTGAACACCAAGCACAGCTTCCCAGGCAGCGACGATTGCTTGTTCTACAGCGTTCTGCGGCGCCATATACTCGGTCCCTTTTTGCATATGTTCTTGTGGAGATGGCAATGCCTTACGGTCAACCTTCCCATTGGAAGTTAACGGTATATGCTCTAATTGAACAAAATAAGACGGGATCATATAATCCGGAATTTCATGAGATAATGCCATTCTGATTTTCTTCGCTGTCAGTGAGCTGTCGCCTTTCCAATACGCACACAACTGCTTCGAACCATCCTTATGCTCACGGGCAATAACGACTGCTTCCTGAATGGAGTCTATTTGCAAGAGCGCAGTTTCCACTTCGCCAAGCTCAATTCGGTAACCGCGAATTTTCACTTGATGATCGATTCGTCCCAGATATTCAATATTTCCATCCGACAGCCATCTTGCGGCATCTCCTGTGCGATACATTTTCCCTTTTGTAATCCAGGGATGATCAACAAATTTCTCTGCGGTTAAATCAGGCCGGTTCAGATAACCTCTGGCAAGGCCCTCACCTGCTACAACTAATTCTCCCTGAACACCGATCGGTTGAATGCGCTGGTGTTTATCCAAAATATAGGTCTGCAACGTTGGGATTGGTTTTCCAATATTGCTCTTTCCAGCATGTATTTCAATGTCGGTTATTTCCTTATACGTTACATGAACCGTTGTTTCGGTTATCCCATACATATTAATTAACTGGATAAATGGATATTTCAGCTTCCAATCCTTCAATAACACGGGATTGAGGGCTTCTCCTCCAAAAATCACTTTTCTTAATTTCAGATCTGTTGCATGACCTGCCAGTTCTTCCTGAAGAAGATGATAGAAATACGTTGGCGTTTGATTCAATATCGTCACTTGCTCGTTTTTTAACAATTGTAGAAATTGTTCCGGACTTTTTGCCGTCATTTGAGGTACGATAACCAGTTTTCCGCCATAGAGCAATGCCCCGTACATTTCCCATACCGAAAAATCAAAACAAAAGGAATGGAATAATGTCCATGTATCTGATGCATTAAAATCAAACAAATTTTTACTATTGAATAACAATCGCACCACATTTTTATGTTCAATACATGTCCCTTTTGGTTTACCTGTCGTTCCTGAGGTATAAATTACATATGCCAGGCCTGTCGGTGCAGCAGTCATTCCCAAATTGGAATGATCTTCATGATAGGACTCAAGTAGATCCAGGCAAACGACCTCTCCTGCAAAAGAGATGCGTTCTTGCAAATGACTTAGCATTAATAATACATGTACACCCGAATCCTCAAGCATGTAGTTTATACGATCCTCCGGATATTCAGGATCAATCGGCACGTATGCGCCACCCGCTTTCAAAATCGCAAGGATTCCTACAACCATGTCTAGCGAACGATCAGCGATGATCCCGATTAACTGATCATTTTGAATGCCTTTAGCCTTCAACGTTCTTGCCAATTGGTTGGCTTTCTCGTTCAGCGCTTGATAGGTCAAATGTTGATCCTCAAATACAACCGCAACGTGTTCAGGAGTTCTTGCCACTTGTTCCTCAAACAGTCCATGAATCGTCTTGTCCTTTGGATAATCAGCCATGGAATCATTAAACTGTTCCAAAATTTGTGTTTTCTCCTGTGTTGTCGTCAAGTCAATTTCATGGATAGGGATAAGCGGATTGTTGGCCACTTGCTCCAACATCTGAATCAAGTGACCTTGAATGCGTTCTACGCTTGCCCGGTCATAGACATTAGCATTGTAATAGAACATACATTTCATGGATTGGCCTGGTTTGATAATCAGGTTAAAGTCATAATTTGTTTGTTCATCTGCTTCTACATTCGTAATCCGAAGAGCTGTCTCTTCCTGATCCCCAAACTGTTCCATAATGCCCTGTACAGGATAATTTTCGAATATCAGGATATGATCAATCAAATTTTGCTTTTGCGATGTTTCCGCCTGAATCTCGTATAACGGATACGTGTCATGTGGATGCGAAGCCACAGCTTGTTCCTGATTCCGCTTCATAACCGCTGCAAATGTCTCGTTACCTTGAGTCTGAACGCGTACAGGAATGGTATTGATGAATAAACCAATGATTCGCTCAACTCCAACAATCGCCGCAGGTCTGCCCGACACCACGCTTCCGAATACAACATCCTCACTGCCGTTATATATCTGTAGCAACATTCCCCAGGCTGTCTGCATGAACGTGTTCAGCGTCACCTGATTCTGACTGGCCACTTGTGCGAGCTGTCCGGTTAATTCCTGACTAAGTGTACAAATCATATGCTCTGAATGATATTCATCACTCTTCCTAATTGAATGTTCTTTTGGCAAAGTGGTCTGCTCATCATAACCTTGCAAATAGTCACGCCAGTATTTCAGGGATTCTTCATGATCTTGGTTGTCCAGCCATTCAATATAGTGTTTGTATGGAATCGTACTCTTTGCCTCCAGTTTTCGTTGTTCCTGAATAGCAAAGTATCCATCAAACAACTCCTGGATTACAAGAGACAGGCACCAGCCATCCATTAAAATATGATGATAATTCCAAATGAAACGATAGGTTTGGTCATGCGTTTGCAAGATCGAGATACGCATTAACACATCCTGAGACAGGTCGAAACCTTTTACTTTATCTGCTCTTGTATATTCTGCCACGTATGCTTCACGATCTTCTTCATTCATCTCACGCACATCTTCGTATATTAGCCCATTCCGTTTATGACGGTATACCACTTGCAGAGGTCCATTCTTCCATTTGCTATGAAAATTTGTTCTGAGAATCGAATTACGCTGCATCAACTGATCCAGACTCTTCGTAAAAGCTTCCACGTCTAAAGGACCATGAAGATCCAGCGTGGTTTGAAGGAAATACGCTTCAGACTTTGAATGAAGCAAATGATGAAAGAACATTCCATTTTGCATCGGTGACAAAGCATATATATCTTCGATTTCACCAATGTGTTCCGATTCTTGAACAAAGCCTTCTAATTCTTCAATGGTAATTCCTTTTAACGTTAGATCACTTGGTGTACATTCAGGCTTCTCTTTTGTCACACAGTGCATCACGATTTCTTGCAGATGATCTCTAAAATATGTTACCACTCGCTCCATCGTTTCTTTTTGATATTTGGTGCGACTATACCGAAGGGACAACGTCAATTTGCCTTCTACAATTAAGGCATTCATATCGATAAGAACATTTCTTCTGTGATTGTCGCTTGCTGTTGCTCCGCCTGGATAGGGAGAGATCTGCATCCCGCTATTCTGAAGATCCTGATCAAATTGACCCAAATAGTTAAAGCTAATTTCAGGATTCAAGGTAAAGGGCGTTTCTTGCTGATGTGCACTTAAATATCGTAAAATACCATAACCAATCCCTTTTTTAGGGATTTGACGAATCATTTCTTTGTTTGTTTTGATGAAAAGAGACATATTTGAACTTGCTTCCATATCAAGTACAACCGGATACTGGCTCGTAAACCATCCGATCGTTCGTGTAATATCGAAATCCGGTAAAATTTGTTCTCTTCCATGTCCCTCCAGATTGACCAGCACTTTATCCATGCCCGTCCATTGGTTAATAGACATGCCTAATGCATGGAGCAGCAAATCGCTAATCTCCGTTTTATACGCACGATTCGCTTGTTTTAATAATTGTTCCGTTTCTGCCGCTGACCATTCCATCGTGATCTCTTCACTGTCTTTTTCCAGTACATGATCCGCTTCGAAATCTGTAGGTAACGGCTTATAGGTTGCTTTTTCAATTTCATTCCAATATGCAATTTCTTTCGTTATCGCATCACTGTTCGCATACAACTGAAGCTGTTCTGCCCATAATTGGAATGAAGCCGTTTTTTGCGGTAGTTGAATCGATTCTCCATCACTTAATTGTTCATATCCTCTGGATAGGTCTTCAATCAAAATTCGCCATGAAACCCCGTCGATGACGAGGTGATGAATAACGATGAGTAAATGATCTCCGTCTGCACATTGAAATACGCCCAGCTTCATCAAGGGTCCACGTTCCAAAGTGAACGTGCTTTGCATTTCGTTTGCCTTCTTCTCGATTTCTTGAGACGGATCTGCTAATGACTTGAAGTCCATCACTTCAAGTGTATATAAGGATTCCCTTGCCAACCCTTCATTCCACGCTTCATAACCCTGTTCTGTAAGACGATATACTGTACGAAGTGCATCATGATGCTCACTCAATTTATCGAATACACGGCGAAGTGTGACTTCATGAAAACCTTCTTTCCGATACAACATCACGGACTGATTATAATGATGAGCGTCCACCTTGTATTGCTCAAAAAACCAATGCTGGATTGGAGTCATCATCACTTTTCCAGTGATGATTCCCTGTTCTGACAGGGTACTTATGGGTTGAACATAGGGAATCAAGCTTGCTATGGTTGGATTTTTAAACAAATGATCCATCTGCACCTGGTAACCTGCTTGATATAACCTCGAAGAAACTTGAATGGATTTAATCGAATCTCCTCCAAGCTCGAAGAAATTATCCAAAACCCCAATGTTCTCTACCCCAAGTACCTCTTCCCAGATCGATACAAGTTGTTGTTCCACCATCGTTCGGGGTGCTTCGTACTCCATGCCCTTCAACATATGTTCTTGGGGAGCAGGCAAAGCTTTGCGATCGATTTTCCCGTTAGACGTGAGCGGCATCTGATCCAGCTGTACAAAATAGGACGGAATCATGTAGTTTGGCAGTTGCTGGGACAGCGCCTCCCGCAGTTCCCCGATCGTGATTGCATCCTCTCCTACCAGGTACGCACATAATTGTTTGGTTCCCGTTTCATCTTCTCTGGCTATGACGATGGCCTCTTTTATCTGGGTACTATTTAGAAGAGCCGTCTCCACTTCACCAAGTTCAATCCGGTGTCCACGAATTTTCTCTTGATGATCCACCCTTCCTATATACTCTATGTTCCCATCGGGCAGCCATCTTGCGAAGTCACCTGTCTTGTACATTTTCGCTCCCGAAAGAAATGGATCATCTACGAATTTCTCCGCCGTCAGATCTGGACGGTTCAAGTAACCTCTGGATAGCCCTGCTCCGGCTACACATAATTCTCCCTGAACTCCAATAGGCTGCAATTCATTCCGTTCTCCTAAAATGTAGACTCTATTGTTCGCAATAGGCTTCCCGATTGAGATATTTTGATCTGCCGACTTGATCACCAGAACTGTGGATACAACACTATTTTCGGTTGGACCGTATTCATTACACACTTCGATGCGTGGATTGATGCGCTGCAATTTGTGTATTAAGGCAGGAACAATCTTCTCTCCCGCAGCCACCACATTTTTCATGGATGCCCAATCTTCCACGCTTACTTGTTCCAATAGGGTCATCAAGAAACTGGGTGGACTTTGGATGTGCGTAATTTGCTGTTTTTTGACCATCGTATTGATGGCCACAGCATCTTTACACTGTTGCTGGTTTAACAAATACACTGTCGAGCCAGATATCATCGGACCAAAGAAATGAGTAATAAATGAATCAAAAACGAAAGGATTCAGCATTAATACCCGATCATCTCCGGTAAAATGATAAAAATCCGATTTCCATTGCAGGGAATTCACAATGCTGGCATGTTCAATCATTACGCCTTTGGGATGACCTGTTGTTCCAGACGTGTAGATCATGTATGCCAAATCACTGGAGATCGCTCCATCGTCCAAATTTAAATGATCCTCATAGTGATTTATTTCAGAATCCAGAATGACACATGTCCCCGCATAATGTTCAGGTTCCTGTATATGACTTTGATGCAGCAACCAAGCCACTTTTGAATCCTCAAGGATATAGTGAATACGATCTGCCGGATATTCCGGATCGATTGGGACATATGCCCCGCCAGCTTTTAGAATACCGAATAAACCTATGATCATCTCAAGTGAGCGCTCTGCCATAATGCCAACGAACTGACCCGCCTGCACCCCCTTAGCTTGAAGTAATCGGGCCAATTGGTTGGATTTTTGATTTAACTCTCTGTACGTTAACTGTCTATTCTCAAATACGACTGCCGGATGGTCCGGTGTTCGTTCCACCTGTTCTTCAAATAATTGATGCATCGTTTTGTTCTGTGGATACTCAACCCTTGTATCGTTAAAGTCATATAACAGCTTGTTTCGATGAAACTCTGATAACATATCAACTTGACTTAACTCCAGATCAGGTTGGTTCAGCACAACGGATAACAATTGGTCAAGATGCTCTACAATTTGAACCATATAATCGCGATCATAACGATCATCATCATAAACTAATCTTAACTGAATGGAGTCGTTCTCTAGATCAAAGTGGAACATTGTCGCCGCTTTTACGTGATTTTCATCAAGGGCAGGATGAATTTCATTCAACGAAACCAAGGTATGAATCAGAGGTACATGGTTCGAATCATACTGAACATTTAAACGTTCAACCATTTTTCTGAAAGGGATTCGTTGATGCTGAATGGCTTCGGTTAAACTGGTCTTCACTTGATTAAATAAGGATTTGAATGACATCGCATGATTGATATTATTTTTTAAGACAAGAACCTTATTCGAGAGCGATAGATCAGTGTTCTTTTCTTCCATCGTTGGTATACCAATAATCATCTTGGTTTCATTCGTGTATTTATATAACAGACACTGAACTCCCGTTAATAAGATCGTATATATCGCCATAGGAGCATTTCGCGACATGGACTTGATTTTATGTGAAACATCGGCTGACATAGACTTATATATAGCATTCTGGTGCTGCGTATCGTCTGGGTGTTTGGAGGTTGTCTTGCAATAAGGCAAATGAACAAGATGATCATCATCTTCAAATCGGCTTGCCCAATACGATTCCTGTTTCTTAAAAATAGACATACGGCACCCCGATCACTTGTATTTTTAAGTTAGCTTAGAAGAAATCTACTTCAATTAGATCAGCCAGCGTATCCCCATCTATTAATTCTTCAACCAATTGAATCTTGTTGATTTCAATATGAGTGTCGTTGACAATGGTTGTTAATATGACCAACAGATTTTGTGACATCGCTTCAATCGTTGTTTTCTCAAATAAAATCGTACTGTATTCAAAGGCCACTTCTAACTTGTCTGGCAATTCGGTAGCATACAGCGTTAGATCGAATTTGGATACTCTCGTATTTGGAGCATAAGGCTTACAGGTTACTCCATCCATCTGAATCTCTGAAGCATCTGTATTCTGCAATACAAACATGGTGTCAAACAACGGATTCCGCCGAGCATCTTTGGTTACATTCACTTTCTCAATCAATTCTTCAAACGGATAATCCTGATTCTCATATGCGTTCAACATATTTTCTTTCACTTCCAGCAGATACTGCGTAAAAGTTTTATCCCCCGCAGGATAATTGCGAACAGCCAGTGTATTCACAAACATCCCCATAACCGGCTCCAGCTCAGCATGTGTCCTTCCTGCAATCGGCGTGCCCACGATGATATCTTCTTGTCCGCTGTATTTAGATAATAGAATGGTATAGGCGGCTAATAGAATCATATATAACGTTGTTCCTGTCCGTGCTTCCATGTTCCTTAAGCCTGGAAAGATGTCTTCCTGCAAAACAATGTCCAATACATCTCCCGCATAGCTTAGGGTTTCAGGTCTTTCGTAGTCTGTTGGCAGATCCAATAGCGGGATACTTTCACCAAACACAGTAAGCCAATACTTCTCCTGCTTTTTCATCCGCTCACTATGAAGTTGCATTTGCTGCCATTCAGCATAGTCCTTATATTGAATTCGAAGAGGAGACAGCTCCTCTCCCTTATAGAACTGGCTAAGTTCAGTCATCAGAAGATGCACGGATAGTCCGTCTGCAATGATATGGTGGAGATCTACCAGCAATACATGACGCTCCTGGTGAAGTTCAATAAGTCCCACCCTCATAAGAGGTGCTTGCCCGAGATCAAATGTGCGAACAAACTGTTCAATTCGATCTTCGATCTCTACTTCCGTTGACTCGATCAATTCAATTCCAAAGTTAACTTTAGGGTATACGATCTGTTTCGGTTCTCCGTGTATGACTTTGAATCCAGTCCGAAGCGATTCATGACGATGAATCAATTGTTGGAATGCTTCTTCCAATTTGATCCGATCAAGCGATCCTTCCAACATAAACATACCTGACATGTTGTACATGAGTTCCTTGCCAGCTTTGATGCTCATAATGTACATTCTCATTTGCGCCGAAGAAATAGGATAATATTCTTTTTCCTCCACTTGAGGAATGGAAACTGATACTTCCTGTTCCATTTGTTCAATAGATTGAGCCATCTGTTCAATGGTCTGCCATTCAAAGACGTTTCTTACCGATATGTGGATATTCAGCTTTTGATTGATTTTGGCGGCCAGCTTGGTCGCACGTAAAGAGTTGCCTCCTACATCAAAAAAACTGTCTTTTACACTGATTTTTTTCACGGCAAGCACATCCTGCCAAATAGGCAGCAACTGTTTTTCCACCCCAGTTCGGGGTTCTATATATTCACTTCCCGTTTGTATGTTTTCTTCTGGACTCGGAAGAGATTTGCGATCGATTTTCCCGTTCGATGTCAGAGGCATGTGATCCAATTGTATAAAGTAGGCTGGTACCATGTAATTCGGCAACACCATAGAGAGGCTTTGTTTTAACTCTCCCACCGTCAGCGTGGAATCCGCTGTAAAGTATGCACATAATGATTTGTCCCCGTGATCATCCTCATGTGCAACGACGATAACTTCTTTCACACACTCTAGATCTAACAGTGCTGCTTCTACTTCTCCTACTTCGATCCGATATCCGCGAATTTTAATTTGGTGATCCATTCTTCCCAGATACTCGATATGGCCATCGGGAAGCCATCTCACCAAATCTCCCGTTTTGTACATTGTCGCTCCCTGGACAAACGGATCACGTACAAATTTTTCTGCTGTCAGCTCAGGTAAATTCAAGTATCCTCTACCAACCCCATCACCAGAGATACATAATTCCCCTACGACGCCTACAGGCTGAACTTTGCCATGTTTGTTTAATACATACAGGCGGTTATTTCCTAATGTTAGACCAATCGGTAGGTGAGCTCGTTGATTCGCTGTATCCAGGTGTTCTGGAAGTACACGGTATGTCGCAACATCCACACAACATTCTGTTGGACCGTACACATTAACTATGGTTGGAGGCGTTATATGATTGAGAGCAAATAATGATGTGATATCATTTACACTTTGCTGAGAAAGAGCTTCACCGCCAATGAGCATATATTTTAGCGATATGCCTTGAACGTTTTTTGCCTTCGATAGTAATTTCAGGTGCGCAGGTGTTCCGTCCGTCAAATCAATTTGGTGGTGCTGATAATAATTCATTAAATCTTGTCCATCCAGTACCGTGTCCTTGTCTACAATAAACAAGGCATGTCCTGACAGCAGTGCGCCAAAAATCTGCTTCACAGATGCGTCGAAATAGTAAGGCGCAAGTAAAGCGACATGCAAACCGCTAAGCTGATCATCTATAACTTGACTGTACAACGCTTTAACCAAGTGATGAACCTGACGATGTTCGATCATTACACCTTTTGGCATGCCTGTTGTGCCTGAAGTATAGATCATATAAGCCAACTGTTCGGAATTCCCCGCTGGTTCCAGATTCGACAGATTAGCTACATAGGTTTCTTCATCGTTCAAATCAATCATTTTTCCATTAAACGATACCAACTGCTTCAAATGCTTTTGCGTGACTAACAATGTTGCCCCCGAATCATGCAGGATGTACCGGATACGCTCTTCAGGAGAATCCGGATCAATCGGTACATACGCCCCGCCTGCTTTTAGAATGCCAAAGATGCCAACGATCATATCAATCGAACGATCTGTCAGAATACCTACAAATTGATCCTGCTGCACGCCCTCAGCTCTAAGCGTATATGCCAACTGATTCGCCCGTTCATTCAATTGACGATACGTCCATTGCTCATCTCCAAAAGCGACGGCTAATTGATCGGGTGTCCGTTCCACCTGTGCTTCAAATAACTCCTGAATGGTCTGATTCCGGGAATATTCTATGTTGGTATCATTAAAATCATATAAAAGAACGTGTTGCTCAGGTTCAGACAGCATTTGAATATCGGACAAGGCAATATCAGGTTCGATCACAATGTCTCTGAGGATGTTGAACAGATGTGTTTTCATTCTGTCGATGGTATCCCGTTCAAACAGCTCCGTCTTGTAATTAAAGTGCATTTCCAGACACTCGTTATCATCCTCAACGATGAACATCAGATCATACAACGATACACCGACATTTAATTCTCTAACTTTAAAGCTGCAATCCTGTTCTTGCCGTTGATTCAACGCGGTATTTAAGAAGATATACATCGTATTAAAAAGTGCTGTCCCAGTGGTATCCCGATGTGTGTTTAAATTCTCTACAAGGTTGTCAAAAAGATAGTCCTGGTTATCCAATGCATCCAGGGATTGTTTTTTAATTTCTTCGAGATAGGATCGAAACGACTTATTCCCCACCGGCTGTGAGCGAATCGCTACCGTCTGGATAAAGACACCTATCATATTCTCGACATCCGGATGGTTTCTTCCTGAGGTTGGCGTGCCTACAATCATATCTTCTTGTGTTGTGTATTGATGAAGTAGCACATTATACGCTGCCAATAACACCATAAACATCGTAGTTCCCGTTTGTTTCGCAAGCTTTTCCAGCAACTGCTTCAAATGCTGATCCAACACAAATGACAATCTTGAACCTGCCGAAGTCAAATGAGGTGTCCGAACAAAATCAGTAGGCAGATTAAGGTTCGGGAGTTCTCCTTTGAATTGATCCAGCCAATATTTTTCTTGCTGCTTATAAGACTCCCCCGCCAGAAATTCTTTCTGCCAAGCTGTAAAGTCTTTGTATTCAATCTCAATGTCCGACATGCTTCTTCCGTCATACACATCGATCAGTTCATTCGCAAGAATACCAACGGAATATCCGTCCGATATAATATGATGCATCTCGATGAGAATCTCTGCATGATCATCGTTTACACGAATGAATTTGGCACGTATTAATGGCGCTTTGGAGCAATCAAATGGTTTGGCAAACGCCTTAACATGTTGTTCGAATGAAGCAGAACTTTCCTGAGATCGTTTCACTTCAAAATCAATCGTTGGAGCAATACGCTGGTAAAGCTCTCCATCCATCAGATGGAAACTGGTGCGAAAAGCTTCGTGACGGTGCACGATTTGTTCCAATGACGAAATTAATTTAGCTTCATCGATTTTTCCTGTGACCGTGATATGACCGCACATGTTCTGAAACACACTATTCGGCTCAAATTGATCCAGAAAGTAGATTCGCTGTTGTGCAGCTGACGTCTCATAGAACTCCTTCACGTCCAATGCCTTGATTGGAATGAATGTTTCCTCGTTCTCGCCTGTAATCAGACTGGCAAGCTGCTTCAGACGTTGGTTTTGGAAGAATTGAACGATTGAAATTTTATGTTGAAACTGCTCATGTACCTTGGATAGCATTACTGTCGCCTTGAGCGAGTTTCCTCCGAGATCAAAAAAGTGATCATGTCTTCCCACCTGATCGAGGGATAATACGTCCTCCCAGATCAAAGCCAGCTTTTTCTCCACGTCATTAACTGGAGGCTCGAATATGGCTGCATGATTAACGTGAGGAAGACGCTCCGTAACAAACCGATTATATATTCCCTGTAATTGGTCCTGTTGCTCGGATGAGAACAACGTCAAAGACGAGATTTCAGCCTCTGGATGACTCACCATTTTTTGCAGCAAACCTTTAAATCCTTCGGACCACAGTTTCATCATCTCAGGTCCAATGAGCTCGGTATTGTAATCAAAATCCAGGTACAATTCATGGCTAACATCCGTAATATTAAGAAATAAATCGTAAGAAATATGTTTGATCGGATACGACATGAATTCAGTCTTGATATTTTCAAATTGAAGATGATGAATCGTTCTGTCCATATTGAATAAAATCCGGGTATCCGGTGCAGTCATATGAGCAAGCTGTTCGGATACGAGGGTCAATGGAACATGCTGATGTTTCATGACTAGAGCCAGCGTTTCCTTGAGCTGAAGAACATGGTCTACAACGGATTGCTTCGTTAACAAGGCATGATGAACTGGTACAATGTTGACACAGTTGCCAATCAGCGCATTTTTTCGCATATGAGACTGACCCGCTGTAGGCACGCCGATGACAAGGTGAGACTGCCCTGTTAGTTGATGCAAATATAAATGAAACGCTGCAAACATTGTTACAAACAAACTGCTCTTATTATTGATGCTTAACGTTCGCAAAGACTCTGTTAATTGATGATCCAACTTGATGGAATATCTTTCACCGTCATATCCCTTGGGCACATCATCGGACGGTGCCGTTGGAAGTGTAATGTTGGGATAGGATAAGGAAAATTGTTCTTTCCAGAACTGGACTCCTTCGGTAAATGAGCCTTTTTCATGTTCAAGTCGTTGCCATCTTAAATACGCTCGGAATGGAGTAGCTTCAGGTAATTGAACCGAAACTCCTCGGACCAGAGCAGAATAGGTATGTTCCAACTCTTGAATGAATACAGCAATCGACCAGCCATCTACAACAATATGATGAAATGTCAGCACCATAAGGTATTGATCGGCTGCCTTTTTAAGCAAGGTGATTCTAAATAGAGGTTCCCCAGACTGTAAATCGAAGGCTTCATTTGCATCGGCAGATAACCAATTGGAAATTTCCCGTTCTTGATCCTCACCCGCATATGCCGAGAAATCCAACCATGTACATTGAAATTCCATTACGGATCTGATTTGTTGTGTTTCACGATCGGCATGAATGACTGTTCTCAGGGCTTCGTGACGCTGTGCGATCTGATTCACGGCCTGATCCAGTGTGGAAGGTTTTATTCCACCTGTCATTTTTAAAATAACACTCTGATTTAATGCAGCATTTGCATCTTCCCCATGTAATGAAGTTAACAATAATTGTTTTTGCTCTAAAGAGAGCGGATATTCCGAAACAGGCGATTCACCAGGGATAAACCCCCACTCGCGTAGTTCATGGATCGTCTCTTTCACGATTCTGATTATCGTATCCATGTCACCCATGGAATGCACAGTTGATATAAAACAGTTACGGCCTTCCCAAATATATAAACCTTTATAGATTAAATGGTAGAAGAATAATTCCATATCTCCAAATGATATAAATCGAAATAAAGATCCATAGTTCACCATTTGCATCGGTACATTCGCTGTTTTGAAAAACGTATTTAATTCTTTTACAAGATAATCTGTTTTTTCATTTAATTCCTTATATAAGGTTTCTGCTTCAGATTGAAGATACTGTAATACCGTTAACATCACTCTCATCGTAAGAGGGTGTGTACAGAAGGTTCCACCGACAAACGTTTTCTTATCTGCGTCGGAAGGGTAAGAATCATCACCAAAGTTCCAGGTTCCACCATCTACCGGATTCATAAATTCAGCCTTACCCGCGACTATGCCAATGGGCAACCCGCCACCGACCACTTTTCCATACGTAACCAAATCTGCTTGAACCCCAAACCAATCCTGTGCTCCACCCAGACCAATTCTAAATCCAGTGATGACTTCATCGAAAATAAGTGCAATGCCAAACTGTTTCGTGATCTCTCTAAGTTCCCGTAAGAATTGTGTTGGCTGCATATCAGGTCTTCGACTTTGCACCGGCTCCACAAGCACAGCAGCCAATTCATCACCCAGGTTCTGAATCATATCCAGTGATTGCGGATGGTTATAATTAAGAATAATCAAATCATCCATAGCGCTATTTACAATACCAGGAGCCATAGGCAGCGCAGACGATAAAACATCCCCAGGATTCGCTACACCCAACACCCCATCATGTGTACCGTGGTAAGATCCTGAAAATAATACAACTTTGGAACGCCCTGTTGCTGCCCTCGCTAAACGAAGTGCAACCATGACAGCTTCTGTTCCTGAATTATAAAATGCGACACGTTCTACACCCGTTAGCTCGGAAATTTTTGCTGCAACATCTCCTGCCAAGTCTGACATAGGGCCCAATGGAGGCAATTGTTCCTGGAGGCTGTCTGCTATTACATTTTGAATAAAAGCTGGATTATGACCAAATAGATTTACACCAAATCCCATCGTCAGATCCAAATACTCGTTCCCATCCAGATCCCATAACTTAGATCCCTCTGCACGCTTTGAAATGATGGGATACACCATTTCCTTCCAATACGAGCGAAATCCGGATACATTGCGATTATTCGCATGAACCAAACGTGTTTGGCCTGTTTTTAATTTGGAGCCTTTGGTTCTTGCGGTATACTTGGCTATAAATTGTTCAACATACTGGTTCTGAAGCGGTGATAATCCGCTCTCTTCATGAATTTTCAACGATTGATAGGGTATAAAAGGTTTGGCTTCCTTCGATTCCGAATTGGGTTGGATCTCTTTGGTTGGTTTGGTCTCATGATGTTTCATTTCCAAAAGAGGTGATTGAACAGCATTCATTTGCTCGCCTAACAGCACATTCAAACTTTTTAATTGAGATTCCATAAGCTGAATGGCAGACATCACAATTTGCTCCGAGACATTCCCTGATGATTTTGCCGTGTTTATATTGTTCACAGATGCCAGATTTCGTTGTTCAGTACGCTCCTGATCGGTTTCATTCTTTATGTTCTCAGATACATCATGTTGTTTTATATTCTCTGACACATACTTAACTAAGGAATTAATATTTGTAAGGGTTTCAAAAAACATTTCCATCGGGATATTCAAACGGAACAGCTCTGAGATCTCCTTCTGAATCTGCACAAGAATGATGGAATCCAGTCCCATTTGGAGAAAATGAGCTTGATGATCCAGCTCTTCCAACTTCAAACCAGATGCACGACTGATGCTTGTTTTAATCTTTAATTCAATATCGTTTGTATTCATCTCCATTTGAACCTCATTCCTCTCTGACCTATGTCCCGCTGGTATCGTATGTTTGACTTCAATCCAACACCGCTTCTGCTCAAATGGATATAGAGGCAATGGAATTTTCCGAATGACTTCATGATTATAAAACCTTTCCCAATCAATCACTGCCCCCAGTGTAAATAACTGACCGAGTTCATTTAAAGATTCTGCCTTTCCCCGAGCATAGAGATGATCGCTAACAAGCGTTTTGTCTTTTTTGGCATAACCAAAATAAACATATGGCAGTTTACCCTCTCCGCTTGCAATTCGTTTCAATTTTTCATGTAATTCTTGTGTACTCGTGACTATGATGGCAAGCCGATAATCCAGATTGGCCCTTCCCGTACTGGCTGTATAACAGATTTGTTGAATGAAAACATCCGTGTGATCGGTTAGATATTCATGATACGTTCTGACCAATTCATCCAGCGCCCGTTCCGTGGCAGCAGACAGAACAAATAAATGAGGATCTTGGGACATTCTTTTATCTACGGTTGGGGAAGGAACATATTCTTCGAGAACCACATGTGCATTGGTACCACTGAAACCAAAAGAACTAACCCCGCATCGTAATGGACCCTCTTTTTCACCAAAAGCCATTAATTCCTGATTCACATAAAAAGGTGAAGCTTCAAACTTAAGCAGGGGATTAGGCTTGTCAAAGTGAACCAATGGTGGAATCTTTCTATGTTGAAACATAAGAATAGATTTAATTAATCCAGCGATCCCCGCCGCTTCAAAACCATGTCCAATGTTAGCTTTGGCAGATCCGATTGCACAAAATTGTTTCCGATCCGTATATTTCTCAAAAGCTTTACGCAAAGCATTGAACTCAACCGGATCACCTAATTTTGTTCCTGTTCCATGTGCTTCAATAAAGTTAAGCGTATCAGGCGAAATGCCGGCTTCTTTCCATGCCTGTTCGATCACATTGGTCTGTGACTCCGGGTTAGGTGCTGTGATTCCTACCGTCTTGCCATCCTGATTAATCGCACTTCCCTTAATCACACCATAGATATGATCCCCGTCCTTAATCGCTTGCTGCATTGGCTTCAACATGACCGACCCAACACCTTCGCCAAATCCCGTGCCGTCGGCATCTTCGCTAAACGTTCTCGTCAATGCATCTGGAGATTCCATATCCAGTCCGATACTTATCGGTAATAATGCCGTTCGAATGCCTCCTGCGATTGCCATTTCACAGTCTCCTGCGAGCAATCCTTTACATGCCATGTGAACAGCAACAAGTGAGGAGGAACAAGCGGTATCAATCGTTAAGGCCGGGCCTTTTAAATTCAAGAAATATGCAATTCTGCTCGCCAGTACAGATGGTAAATTTCCAATGATATAATTTTTGAGTTCTGCGGGGTAACTCGCCGTCACGAGCCGTTCGTAATCATACCCAACTTTGGAATACCCCACGTACACGCCCACATTTCTTCCATTGATTCCTTCCCCTGCATACCCAGCATCTTCAATCGTATGCCATGCCGTTTGCAAGAACATCCTTTGATTCGGGTCCATAAATTGTGCAGTTTTTGGAGTTATGCCAAAGAAAGAATAGTCGAATTGATCAATCTGATCCAAGTAACCACCCTTGATCCATTGAACTTCGCTCATTCCACTTCGCATGGATTGTATATAATCCGTTGCGTCTTTTATCCGACTTTCCGGGTAGTCCCGAATGTTATGCGTTCCATTTTCCAAAACACGCCAAAAATCGCTTGCATTTGATGCACCAGGGAGATTCAAAGACATACCGATAATAGCAATATCTTTGGATGGCGTATGATCCTCTTGAGTTTTGTTGACTTGCATGGTCTCGCTGTAGCCTCTAGCCAGATATGCTGCCAATTCAGTTATCGAGGGATAGGTAAAGAGGTCCGTAACAGCAAGCTCTTCTCCGTATTTTTGTTCTATACGTTCAGCGATTTGGGCCAGCTGTAATGAAGTTGCACCCATATCAAAATAGCTATCCTCAAGTTCAACCTTTTTCCCAACCACCACTTCAGAAAATAGTGAAGTTAATTCACGTTCTATGACTCGAACCGAAACAGCAGCCTTTCCCTTTGCCTTGTCATTGTCATTCTTAATCCAGTCATGGATGAATGCAGATTCTGTTGAGAATTTGCCTGCTTCATACTGCTTGGCTAACTGATACCGCTGGATTTTCCCACTTGTTGTTTTGGGTAATTTTTTGATGGGCAGTACCTCTTTGACACTCCATCCCCCATGTTTATATAGATGTCTTTTGATTTCTTTAACAAGCGTCAAGAAGTGTTCGATCTTTTTTTTGTACACGACAAACACAATAATTTCTTCACTTTGACTATTCGAATCATACACACCACAAGCAGCAACTCTTCCGAGTTCAATATCATCTAATTGTATGGCGACACGTTCAATGTCATGGGGATATACATTTTTACCATTGATAAAGATAATGTCTTTTTCCCGCCCTGTTACAACCAGTTTTCCGTTCATGATGAAACCCAGATCTCCTGTATTCACCCATCCGTCGTGCGTTAATAACTTCTCCGTTGCAAGTGAATTATTATAATAACCTTGGGTGACGTTATCCCCCTTGATTTGAATTTTTCCAATAACCAAATCGGGAACACTGTTCATTTCCTCATCGCAAATTCTAACATGGCAATAATCAATTGCTTCGCCAACGGCAACAAATGATGCTACATGTTCAGCATGTTTCTTGACTTCGATGACACGCTCCCCTAAGTTCAGATGATCCCGGTGAACGTACACCGCAGTAAATTCTTCTTCTACCTTGGGAAAGGAGACGGCAACAGAGGCCTCTGCTAATCCATATACGGTAAACATGGCTGTTTTCTTTAATTGATATGCTGACAATACATTTAGGAATTCATCACACACTTCGGGTAATATAGGTTCCGCCCCATTATAAATGACTCTGACAGATGACAGATCCCATCCCTCCGCTTTGTCTTCGCGAAAGAAATTCAGGAAGTATTTATAACCAAAGTTAGGAGAAGACAGTATGGTTGCTTTGTGTTCATTTACTTTTTTCATCCATAGAATCGGTTTGCGAATAAATAATTCCGTTGGGAGCAAGTACTGATGAATTCCTGCCACGAGGGGTACGAGATGAAATCCAATCAAACCCATATCATGGGTAAGGGGCATCCAGGAGAGAAAACTATCGTTTGAACTAATTTGTGTGCCATTAATAGCAGCACAAGTATTATAAATCAGGTTTCGATGGGTGAGCATAACGCCTTTGGGATCACCGGTTGATCCAGAAGAAAATTGAATAAATGCCAAGTCATCAGACTGAGGTTCAACTATATTATTAATAGATTCATAATGATATATGGTATCTTGGATCAGATCCGTTCTGACTTCTAATTGATGATGGAAATCAAGCATGTCATGTTCCAAAACAAATCTCTTCATTTTATCCAGCACCTTCTCAGATGCAATCATGAAAGGGTTATTTAGCAAATTCCAAATACGGCATACTTTCAAGTTTTGTTCTTCATCTTCACCAATACTTACAGGGATAGGGATCATTCCACCGAGTATACAAGCCCAGAATGCAACTAAAAACCGTTTATTTTCTTGAATCTGAAAAATAATCTCTTGTTTAGGTTTAATTCCGATGGCTTGTAGATAACCTAAATACCCTTGTGCCTCAGTAAATAATTGATGATAAGATATAAAAGTTTCACGTTTGTCCGCATCGATAAAACGAATACCGCGGTCCGTTATTTTACCTCTGTCGCGGATAATATCCACTAGTGTTTGAAACTGATTAGTATACATATCTCTCCTCCAAATGAATCATCTCTAACATGCTTATCTAATTATTTACACATATTTCAAGCAAAATTTTACCATAGAAATATATGTAAAATCAATCAGTTTATTGTTACTATATGGTAAAAAATAGAGATTGATTTGTGGGTTATTGACATATTTATTACCAAGTATCTGAAGCTTCAACAAGTTCAGATGCATTAAAGGACAAAAAGACTACCTTATAAAAAGGCAGTCTTTTGCTGTAATATAGATCTTGCAAAAGCACAGATCGAGTACTAGATTGCATCAATCAACGCGGTTCCATCCAATGGAATATTTTTTGCTATAATAATGGAATGACATACCTGTAGAGCATCATTTATCTCTTCTTCACTAAGTTCATATTCATTGTTGTTTACTTGTTCCTTTGCCCGTTGTAATTGGTGAAACAATGGCTCAACCGTTTGGGTATAGGATATTGAATCTGTATTATAATTCCTTGAAATGAGTGCGGTTACTATTAGTTCTGATAACAACTTTTTACGAATCGTTAACCGCTTATTTTTCCTTTCTTGTGTATTTGTAAGCATTAGTAAATCAGAAGGCTGACTTAGCGAGTACGGTACAATACGCTTCGTTATTTTACTCATAAGACTAACTAACACATGTTTAGAACCCAACTCTATAACTTCAGTGACTCCCTGTTTAATCAAATAGTTCATCGACTCTGACCATCTTACAGGCATCGTCATCTGCATGGTTAAATAATCCACGACAGATCGATCAGACTCATAGGGTGCTGCTGTAACGTTGGAAATAACCGGGTATTTTGCATGGGCATATTGATATTGATCCAATTCAACTTTGAATTGTTCTGCTGCGGTTTGCATCATGGGAGAATGATAGGGACCACTTACATTGATATACGAATGTTTCGTTCTCAGGGCTTCTGTCCTTTTAATAATTTCTTGTATAGAGTGCCGATGTCCCGAAATGACAAACTGCTGGTTAGCGTTCACACAAGCCACACAAGCAGGGCGCTCGATCGTGGAAACTTGTTCACATATGTTTTGAATTGTATCTAAATGAATACCTGAAATGGCGGCCATGGTACCTTTCTGATCCGGGTCTGCATTGTGCATAATGATACCCCGTTGTCTTACCAGTTTAATGGCGTCATGAAATGATAGAACACCTGCGCAGACCAGAGCCGAATATTCTCCCAAACTATGCCCAGCCAAATAAGCGGGTTCCATCCCTATTTCTTGCATATACACCTGATATGCTATGACGCTAACAGTCAAAAGTGCAGGCTGAGCGTTCATCGTCATTGTCAAATCAGCCATGCTACCTTCAAAACATAACTTTCTCAAATCGAAAGAAATGGCATCACTGGCTTCTTCAAATAACTTCTTAGCCACATCGAAGTTATTCCAAAAGTCTCTACCCATCCCAACCATCTGAGAACCTTGCCCAGGAAACAACAGAGCTACATTACTCATCCAGCATCCTCCATGTATCAACTTTATATTTCATGCACTTCGACAAACAAAAACCAATAAATTCCTTGTTTGCAAAATTTATATTAAACTTTCATTAGGAGTTATGCAATAACAAAGTCAAAAGGAGGGGCATCTATTTCTATTAACGGAAAAAAATTCGTCATTCTTTTTGGGCTCCTTAATGCAAATAGACACCCCCATTGAGGAGATGCCTGTTCCATTCTGATCTGATCATTCAAGACTCACGATTCTCCTTACCTGGAATCCTAACTTGGCATACAGAATTTTCTTTATTCATGGTGATCAGCTGCTCCATTAAGTCTGATGCCGTTATAACTTCTTTCATCCGAACCCCCTCACCTTTCTACGGATTTACACCTACTGCGAACGGACGTGCCCCCACCGGAATAGTAGCAATCACCGTATTTGTTTCGCCATCGATCACAGAAATGGTATTGTCATCTTGATTGCTTATATAAACTCGATTGGTTAACGGATTGGCGCCCGCTCCGTTTGGATTATTCCCGACCGGAACAGTAGTAATCACGGTATTTGTTAATCCACTAATTACTGAAACATTATCCGTGTCTCGATTGGGTACGTAAATGGCATTTGTGGAGGTATTAACCGCTACTTCAGCTGGCGTAACGCCGACTGGAATGGTATCAATGACGGAATTCGTCAATCCATCAATAACGGAAACCGTATTACTGGTAAAATTCGATACATAAATACGGTTGGTGGCTGGATTGACACCTATACGGAATGGATTGACCTGAACGGGGATTGTAGCAATCACTGTATTGGTTACTCCATCGATTACAGAGACAGTATCAGAATTAAAATTAACTGCATAGATCCGATTGGTTAAGGAATTGACGCCTATACCCGTTAAAAAATTGAGTCCAGGAATAGTGATCGCATCAATCACCGTGTTGGTTAATCCATCAATAACGGTTACATCTTCAGTTGTATCCAATGAATTAAAATTTGCTGTATAAACGGCATTGGTTGCTATATTGACTCCTACGTCCCCTGACTCATTCCCAACCGGAATAGAAGCAATTACCGCGTTGGTTACACCATTAATGACGGAAATGGTATTACTGCTTCTGTTTGCGACATATATACGACTCGTTAATGGATTGACATCAATCCCTGCAGGATTCGTCCCCACAGGAATGGTAGCAATGACCGTATTCGTATCGCCATTAATGACGGAAACATCGTTACTATTAAAATTGGCTACATATATGCGGTTGACTGACGTATTATCCCCCTCTATTTCAAGTTCGGAAGAAACTAATCGATGTGCAGCAACAAGCTGGCCGTTTTCATTTTTGCCCCACACGGAAATCTCTGTCTGCTCTATAGCTACACCTTCAACTGTAAAGACAAATTCAAATGCATCAAGATTGGCAAAATAAGTTCTGGTCACTACCTGATCCGGATCAATTGAAATCTGCTCGCTGACATATAAAGTCCTCGTAGTGGTCAAATTATACCCTTGTATCAAAACAACGGATCCATCCAGAGAATTTCTGTTATCAATTTTAACGGTAACTTGTTGTGTTGGCCGTACATCACTGACGGCATTATTCTCGATAGGTCCGGTTGATAGAATGGCCATTTCGATTCTCTCCTTCACTTAGATGTTATGGTTTGATTAGAACCCTTTTGTAAAAATATAAATTGATCTGTTTAAACCAAAAAAAGACCCTGCAATAATATATGCAGGGTCTAAAATAAGGTTTGGGACAAAGGGTGTACGTATTAACTGTTTTCCAGATTGCCTCATTTCTTTATCATGTGATCAATCCATACTTCACAAAACTATGATACAATCCATCTTCCTCTACTGTTCCAGTAATATCATCTGCAATGGCTTTCAGACCTGGCTTTGCATTACCCATGGCAATTCCGGTGTTACAAAATTCCAACATCTCGGCATCATTCATGCCATCACCGATGGCAAATGTATCTTCTTGGGACATGCCCAGATGATTCAGCAGATCGGCGATTGCAATGGCTTTGTGAATGCCAGGGATCATCAGTTCACCACTTCCTTCACCAAAGATCGGCACAGTGCACTGAATGACTTCGAATTTCCCTTCAAACTCTTGCTTGATCCGCTCAAACGGGATGGCTGAGCTCTCCAAGAAACATACTTTGTTCACATCATCCTTGTACAGGTCGGCCTCACCATACGTTAATCCGGCAATAAACGGGTGCGGTTTCAGCTCCTTCTTCTCTCTGGCTACAGGGTCATTCTCCACATCACCATAGATACGGCGTTCCAGGTGAGGTTGAAGATTGCTACTCGCATACAATGCCGAATTGGATTCAAGGTAAAAGTCAATGCCGTTTTCATTGAAAAAATCGACCATATGTCGAACATCTTCCACTGTTACCCTTTTGTGATATAACACGTCCTTGCCAAACTCCACATAACCCCCACCTGCACCAATCAGTCCATCGAATCCGACATCCCAGATGGAATCATAAATTTCTGCTTTGGATCGGCCTGTACATAAATAGAGCAGATGTCCGTTCTCTCTGGCCTGTTTACAAGCCTTCTGTGCTGACAACGGAATACTTCCGTCATCATCTACCAGTGTGCCATCAATATCAATAAAAACAATTTTTCGCTTCGTTTCGTTCATCTGCCTAGCCCCCATCATGTATCTCGTATATGTCTATGTTGTTGTATACAAGAGTTATAGTATCATCAATCTATTTTTCCAAAAATGTGGTAAGAATTTCGGTTCCGTTTCCAATGGTTACTTACATGCCAACTTGTCCATATGTACGGTTTGCCAGTCATCATCCTGCTCAGCAATAACCGTAAACCCTTGGCGTTTCCAAAAATCTACGGCTCCTGGCAAGAAGCGATGTGTATGCAAATACAGCGTCGTATAGTGCATATTCTTTACCACGCTCTCCAGTTCGTTCATCAACATCGAGCCAATGCCAAACCTACGATACGCGGGATCTACATAACATTTTACTATTTCGGCAGCCGATCGAGCTGCATATAGACCTTCCACAGCTTCGATGCGTCCATCATAAGGTAATATTCCAATAGAACCGACGATGCCCGCATCCTCCATCATTGCAACAAGAAAGATCGAACCATCGGAGTGCAGATAATGTTCTCTGAACTGCTCGAAGTCCACAGGCAATTTCGTATGATCCATCATCGGAAACACTTCTCTGCGTACACGCATGGCAAAATCAATGGCGTCATGAATCTGGTGTGCCTGAACTGGTGTGACTGTCGGTATACTCTGAAGTTGTGTCAATAAAACCACATTCCTTATCCTCTGTATTTAGGAGTTACCTCTCGGCCCTGCCTTAAATCTTGTTCATGCCAAAGTGGTTCTCTTCATATCATCTTACCGAATTTATCCCTTCCTATCAATCTATCTACACTACTATCCAAATTGCAAGAGTGCCCGCGCAGTCTGATAGAGTTCGCATACGATAAGGCGTGTCACAAATCATATTGGAGGGATAAACGCTCATGTGGTTATGGTTAGGTGTTTTTGTTTTCATTTTGCTAGTAATCGGGTTCATGTATCGTTATCTGGACCAACTTGCCGAGAGCAAGTTTCATCCGCACGCTCCCAAGCAGCTCTTCGTCAAATTCAAGGAAGGTACAACCGAGGATGAGATGCATACCCTTCACAAAAAAGGGAGATGTAAGGTCGCTGAGACCTATGAAGATTTAGGATGGTACCGTGTGGAATCCCGCAAAAAAATGCACAGAATGCTGAAACATTACAAAGATCATGAGCTTATTGAACATGCAGAGCCGAATTACCTCGTTGAGGCTTCTTTCACTCCCAATGACCCTTTCTTTCCTTATCAGTATAACTTGTCCAAAATCAACGCACCCGCTGCATGGGATATTACCCAGAGTAACAGCTCTGTCAAAATCGCCATTATCGATACCGGAGTACAGCTTAATCATCCAGAATTGGCCTCCAAGCTCCTCCCCGGTTATGATTATGTTGATTATGATAACATCCCTGAGGACGGGAACGGCCACGGCACCCATGTGGCCGGGATCGCTGCCTCCGTTACCAACAATGGTGTGGGCATCGCAGGCGCTGCACCACTCGCATCCATCGTTCCGCTACGGGTACTGGATAACAACGGGCAAGGAACGATTGGAAATGTCGGTAACGGGCTTGTCTTTGCTGCCAATAACGGTGTACAGGTTGTTAACCTGAGCCTTGGTGGGCCGATGGGAAATGCTTTCCTTCAAGCTGCAGTACAGTATGCTTGGGAGCGTGGAGCTGTGATTATTGCCGCAGCTGGTAACGATAACACTTCATTCCCAATCGTACCCGCATCGTATCCCAATGTGATTGCTGTCGCTTCAACCAACCCTTCCGATCTCAAATCCAATTTCTCCAACTATGGTTCCTGGGTGGACATGGCTGCACCGGGTGATACCATTCTATCCACATACCTGGGTGGTTCCTATGCCTACCTTAGCGGGACGTCCATGGCTGCCCCTCATGTGGCTGGAGTGGCTGCACTTCTCGCTGCACAAGGGAAATCAAATGCTCAGATTCGGGATTCGCTGTGTTTCGCTTCTGATCCGGTATCAGGCTCCGGGATCTACTGGACATATGGTCGACTGAATGCCTATCAGAGCTTGCAGGTGCCATAATACACCTACTATCGCTCATGATTGCACACAGGCATATCCTTTCCATTTTTCACAAATAAAAAACGAAGGGACATCTGTAAGTAAGATGCTCCTTCGTTTGGTTAAAAAGTATTCGATGTTACACTTTTGCTGCCCAAAGCTCTATTTCAATTTTAATCTCTGGGAGACCTAACGCCGTAATATATCCAATCGTCATTGCAGGATAATCCGTACTAAATAATTGTCCCCACTCGGCATATAAGAAATCCCAATCGATTTCCTCGGTTGCCCATACGTTCACTTTGATAATATGTTCAGCATCTAAGCGCTCAGATTCGAGCACTGTTTTAATATTATTAAATGTATTAGTGACTTGCTCATTCAGACTCTCTGGAAAGAGTCCATTATGATCTGCTCCAATTTGACCCGAAGTCACAAATAACTCTGCATTTCTCGGGATTCTTGTAATATGCGTGTACTGACCTACAGGAGCTGGCATATTTTCTGGATTTGTTCTAGTAATTTTGTCAATATTCATCTGGATTACCTCATCATTCTTAAGATTTTTCTGCGTTAATTCCTAGTTTTCTTCCGATTTTGGGCAGACTTCACCCTTGGAATAGATTCTAGAAAAAGACAGCAGTGGAGTATCCATATCCCGAAGATATAAACGCAAGTGATTTTTTCTTCATGAGTGGATGCTCCTCCCTTCTTAAGTGACAAGATTCTCTTCATTTCTTTATTATATCTGAAAGCCACATTAAGGGTCAAATTCATCCCCTCATAAACAAAGAGCAATCCCGTAATAACGAGACTGCTCTTTGTTTATTCTATAGCATTGGACACCTTGTATCAGAAATATTGTGCGCCATTACTCGCAATGACATCTTGGTACCAGTGAAAACTCTTCTTTTTCACTCTGCGAAGTGTGCCCGTACCATCATTATTTCGGTCTACATAGATATAGCCATAACGTTTCTTCATCTCTCCGGTACCCGCACTGACCAGGTCAATCGGTCCCCAGCTTGTGTAACCTATGAGCTCTACACCGTCTTGAATCGCTTCAGCCATTTCGGCAAAATGACTATTCAAATATTCGATGCGATAGTCATCTTCAACGGAGTCATTATCTAACAACACATCGGTTGCACCAAGTCCATTTTCTACGATAAACAAAGGTTTGCCATAGCGGTCATACAGTTGATTAAGCGTAATTCGAAGCCCCTTAGGATCAATGGTCCACCCCCACTCGGAAGCTTGCAGATAAGGGTTCTTCACCGAACCAAATACATTGCCTTCTGTCGAATCTTTCAAAATCTCAGGGTCTGTACTGGTGCACCGGCTTGCATAATAGCTAAAACCGATATAATCGACCGTGTTCTGCATCAAGATCTCTGCGTCTTCCGGTTGCATGTCAATCCGAATGTCATTTTCCCTGAAAAATCTTTTCGTATAACCTGGATATGCTCCCTTCGACTGCACGTCGATGAAGAAGAATGACTCACGATCTTTCTCCATAGCCTTCCACACGTCATCCGGGTTAGAGCTGTATGGATACACCATTCCAGCGGCTAACATACATCCAATCTGTGCATCCGGAATGATCTCATGACAAGCCTTAACAGCAAGTGCACTCGCTACCAATTCATGATGTGCTGCCTGATACAGAACCTGATCTTTGTTTTCACCATCCTGAAGGACAATTCCCGCTCCAATATACGGAAGATGCAGCAACATGTTGATCTCGTTAAACGTCATCCAGTATTTCACTTTATTCTTATATCGATTGAACAAAGTCGTCGCATATTTCTCAAAGAAACCGATCATCTTACGATTCTTCCAACCGCCGTAAGTTTCGACCAGATGTACAGGTACATCGAAATGGCAGATCGTCACGACAGGTTCAATGTTGTATTTTAATAACTCATCAAAGACATCATCATAAAATTGCAAGCCTGCTTCGTTTGGCTCCGCTTCATCGCCATTAGGGAAAATCCGTGCCCAGGCTATGGAAAGCCTGAGGCACTTAAATCCCATTTCTGCAAATAACGCAATATCTTCCTTATATCGATGATAGAAGTCAATGGCTTCATGTGAAGGATAGAATTCCCCTGTTTTTGGTTCATATGAATCCAGGTTACCCAGAGCAATATTCCATCGATTAGCACCAATCGGAATCAGATCTACCGTTGTTAAACCTTTGCCACCTTCCAGATAAGCACCTTCCAATTGATTCGCTGCGGTTGCTCCTCCCCAGAGAAAATTCTCCGGGAAGGCTGTAAACTTTTCATTCATTGAGGAGTTCCTCCTTACCATCCTTGTTTGAATTAGCTTAATACCGTGATCAATTTATCTTTCTCATGAACGGATGCATCTTTTGTTCCTACAACGTCCAGATAATTTGAAGTATTAGTCACAATGATCGGTGTAACCGTCTCATACCCTGCATCCTTAATGGCTTGCAGATCAAACTCAACAATCAGGTCACCTGCGTTAACACGGTCTCCATCTTTCACATGGGTTGTAAAATGTTGACCTTTCAGTTTGACCGTATCCTGTCCAATATGGATCAGCATCTCTACACCATCATCGCTTACAAGACCAATGGCGTGTTTGGTACGATATACGGTTTGAACGACACCTGTGATTGGAGATACCACTCTACCACTGGTTGGACGAATTGCAATCCCTTTACCCATGTGCTCTCCTGCAAACGTTACGTCATTAATTTCGTTCAGTGCAACAACTTCACCAGCCATTGGGCTTACAATTTCGTATCTGCTGTTCGGATTTGGATCAAGTACTGGTGCAGGTGCAGCTACTTTTTCTACCGGATCTTTGAATCCAACCACATACGTCAATACGAAACCAAGAACGAATGCAATCAATGAAGCAACTATAGCCATGTAGAACGCGAAGTCTAATCCTGTTTCTTTATTAATAAAAGTTGGATAACCGAATACGCCAAGTCCGCCAATCATGTATATCTTCGAACCTGCATAACCGAGAATACCGCCTCCGATCCCCCCAGCAATACAACTCATAATAAAAGGTTTTTTCAATGGAAGCGTAACACCATAGATCGCAGGCTCTGTTACTCCAAATATACCGGAGATAAATGCTGGTACACTGAGTGTTTTTATTTTCGTATTTTTTGTTTTGAGTAATACGGCAAGTACAGCACCGATTTGAGCAAAAGAAGCAGCAAATGACATTGCGATAACCGGATCAGCGCCTGACGTACTAAGATTCAATAATGCAACTGGAACCAGTCCCCAGTGAAGTCCGAATAATACAAACACTTGCCATAGTCCACCGATAATCAATCCTGTAACAATAGGACTTAATTCATAAATATTAGTAGCTCCCGCGCCAATCAATTGTCCTGCCCATGTGGAGATTGGACCAATGACCAAAAAAGTCGCTGGAACAATTACAAGCAAGGTGAAAAAGGGAACAAGGAATGTGCTTACCACTTTCGGAATAACGTTCTTGAAGAATCTTTCTAGTTTTACAGCAACAAATGTCGCTATAATGATTGGGATAACCGATGAAGCGTAGTCCATCAAGATAACCGGCATACCCAGGAACGTAATGTGGATAGGTGATTCAAACAATGTACCTGTAAACAAGGTGTACAGTGGATCTCCTGCCTTAAGACCGCCCAATGTCGGATAAACAAGAGATGCACCTATCGCCATACCCAGAAACGGTGAACCGCCAAACTTCTTGATTGCAGTGTAACCCAGGAAGATCGGGAAGAAGTAGAACAGACAGTCCCCCGTTGCTTTCAATAATTGATACGTTCCGGAATCCTGAGTTATCCAGCCAAAGGCTACAAACATCTCGTTAAAACCTTTGATCATACCTGTGGCAGCCAGCAAACCGAGTAGTGGTGTGAACACACCGGAGATCATGTCGATAAATCGGCTGAACAACCCTACTTTTTTGCCTGAGTTGTCCGTTTCCTCTTCCACTTGTCCTTCACTTGGGAAATTCCCTGCTTTAACAACTGCTTTATATACATCCGGCACTTCGTTGCCGATAACAACTTGATATTGTCCACCACTTTGCATGACGGTAATAACACCTGGCAGATTTTTAAGTTCTTCCGTTTTGGCTACGCTTTCATTTTTCAGTTTAAACCGCAGTCTTGTTACGCAATGGAATACACTGTTTACGTTCTCGCGACCACCTACACGTGACAGAATGTCCTTAGCTAATTGATCGTAGTTGCTCATTGTAATTCTCCCTCTCTAAGTAGACTCCCCATGACTTTTGAAACAAATAAAACCTGAACCACTGAACATACACAACATACCGGATCGTCCGGAAATCAGTCGTGTTATTCAGCAATTCAGGTTTTGCCCTTAACGGTTGCAACCCTGTAAGGCTGTACACATTGGTATTTAATTATTTGGATAACGAAAGTAAGTTACATTCCATACCCTCTGAACTGAGGGTGGTCGGCATTGCCTGATTGAACAGTTACAACCCGATTAATGTATGCGCTTACTTCTTGAACTCATCATAGTACATCTGAACTACGTTTGCAACACTTATTTTTATTAATTTCACAAATACATTTTAGTGACCGAAAATGAAAAAAAGAGACCACTTCGAAAACATCAAAGTGGTCTCTATAGAGCTAATGCTCAGATTAATAAAATACGCACTAAAGCAGAATTAACCTATAACCGTAACCAATTTATCCTTTTCTTGCACTTCACGACTTGTTGTAGCAACCACGTCCAAATAATCAGCCGTATTCGTTACAATAATCGGTGTTACGGTCTCATATCCCGCCTCAATAATGGCCTGCAGATCGAATTCAACGATCAGATCGCCAACACTCACACGATCTCCATCTTTCACATGTGCAGTGAAATGTTGACCTTTGAGTTGTACCGTATCCTGACCGATATGGATCAGAATCTCTACACCTTGATCATCTACAAGTCCAATTGCATGTTTGGTACGGTAAATCGTCTGTACCACACCATTAATCGGGGATACAACTCTCCCACTGGTTGGGCGAATAGCAATCCCTTTACCCATATGTTCACCAGCAAATGTAGCATCATTAATTTCTTGCAAAGGAACCACCTCACCCGTCATCGGGCTGGCAATTTCGTAGCGATTGTTTGGATTAGGCTCAAGTGCAGCCTTCTCTTCTTTTACTGGCTCTGGAGCCTGTTTGGCAGCCTCTGGATTAGCAGGATCTTTGAATCCTACAAAATAAACGAGAACAAAGCCTAGTACAAAAGCAATGATAGTGGCAATCATGGCCATCCAGAATTCATAGTTGATTCCCTCTGTGGGACTAATCAGCGCTGGAACACCAAAGATTCCTGAAGCAAATACAAACATTTTGGAGCCAGCGAAGCCAATAATACCACCAGCGGTTGCAGAAGCAATACAACTCATAATAAATGGTTTTTTCAATGGCAAAGTAAGACCATAAATAGCAGGCTCAGTTACACCAAAAATCCCGGACACAAAGGCAGGAACACCCAGTGATTTGAGTTTGGTATTTTTCGTTTTAAGCATAACGCCAAGAACGGCACCAATCTGAGCAAAGGAAGCAGCAAACATCATTGCCAGAATCGGATCTGCTTTCAGTGTGGACAGATTGAGCAACATAATTGGTACGATACCCCAGTGTAACCCGAAGATCACCAATACTTGCCACAATCCACCAACAATAATACCGGTTACCAACGGACTCAAGTCATAGATGCCCGATACCCCGGCACCAATCAGCTGACTTGCCCATGTCGCAATTGGACCAATCAAGAGGAATGTTACAGGGACAACAATCAGAATCGTAAAGAATGGCGTGAGGAACGTTCTCACAACAGAAGGAATGATCTTTTTGAAGAACGCTTCTACCTTTGCTCCAAAATAAGCAGCAATAATAATCGGAATGACGGATGAGGAATAACTCATCAAGATAACGGGAATACCCAGGAACGTGATATGAATCGGTGATTCAAACAATGTGCCTGCAAACAGCGTATAGAGCGGTTCCCCACCACTAAGACCGGATAAGGTCGGATATACAAGTGAGGCTCCGATGGCCATCCCGAGGAATGGAGATCCACCGAATTTTTTCATAGCTGTGTAACCCAGGAAGATTGGGAAGAAGTAGAACAGACAGTCACCTGCAGCATTCAACAATTGATATGTTCCTGAAGACGGGTCCAACCATTCGAGAGAAGTAAACATGGACAGGAAACCTTTGATCATCCCTGTTGCAGCTAGCAATCCGAGAATTGGTGTAAAGACACCTGAGATCAAGTCGATAAACTGACCCAAGAGACTCTCTTTTTTACCGGATGATTCTGAATCATCACTTGAGACCGGTTCATCCGCATTCATATTACCCACCTGTAACAAGGCTTTATAAACATCAGACACTTCGTTACCCACAACGACCTGGTATTGCCCCCCGCTTTGCATTACCGTTATGATTCCAGGCAGATTTTTGAGTTCGTCTGTTTTGGCATTATTGTCATTTTTTAATTTGAAACGAAGTCTGGTCGCACAGTGCACCACGCTGTTAATGTTCTGTTTTCCACCAACGCCAGACAGAATGTCTTTGGCTAATTGCTCGTGTTTCATGAAGTCTTTTCTTCCTTTCTGGCTAGACACGGATTCAAAGCATATTGGAGAGAATAAAAAAACCTGAACATCTGAATGTATGGAACACCCGGTTAACGGTATGTTCAGTCATTCAAGCGTTCAGGTTTTGCCCTAGTGGTTGCAACCCTGCAAGCTGATCTATGGGATTATTCAGAAGTTGCATTCACAACTCTCTCAATATGAATCGTTAAGTACATCAATTCTTCGTCAGTTAGTTGATACGTGTAGTTGCTTTCAATGAATTTCTTGATTTTCTCCGAGCACTTGTGCGCTGCTGGATACTTTTTCTGAATCATCAGGAACAATTCATCATCGTTGTTGCTCTTGTAATGTTTTCCCTTCACCAAACGTTGGGCGAAAAACTTCAAATGTGTCACAAAGCGATAAAATGTCAGTGAGTTCTCATCAAAATCAATCTTGAAATGATACTTAATGATTGTCAAGATTTCCTGCATGACCTGGGTCATACTCTTGATGTTGGGCATTTCCTCGTTCAAAGCTGCATTGACAAAGTGAAGTGCCATAAAACCGGCTTCGTCCTCGGGCAAGATCACACCAAACTGATCACAGATCATATTGAGCGCTTCCATTCCGACTTCATATTCCTCTTTGTATAACTGCTTTGTCTCCCAGATTAACCCGTTGCGTATGGGCAGATTCTTGCGATACCGCTCAATGGCAAAGTGAATATGGTCTGTGAGATGTAAGTAAATGCTCTCATTTAATTTCTTGCCAAGTTTTAATTTGGCGTAAGCGATGATTTCCTCGGATACTTTCATGTATTCCAGAGGAATGCTTGAGATTAATGCCTTGAAGTTTTCCTGAATATCTTCATTCTGTAAAGTAAATATCTTGTCGATATGCTGCTCGGAAACCATATCACCCGCCCGCTTCTGATAAGCAATCCCCCGGCCAATGATAATAACTTCCTGTTCGTCATTCATTGCAACTACAGCATTATTGTTCAGCACCTTCTCGATTTTCACTTTATCACTCCAATATACAGAAAAAGACAAACCAATCCCTTTTCTCAAGGTATACGGCTTTGCCTGATTCAACAGTTACAACCCGATATGTTGTACGCGCTTCCCTCATAATATTACAAATTTCTACACAGTGCAACAAAAAGTTAATATCGAATTAGCATGACTCCCGATCTAGGTAAATATACTCACAGGAGTGAGCAAATCAAGAATTATTTTACAAGGATTTATGGTTTATTATTTTTGCTTTCTTTCTCCAGTTCCGCTTCAATTCTTCGATTAATCATGTTCATTTCTTCTGAATCCAAACGATCAACTTGAGTGTATTCTTTATCCAACTCGTACTCTTGCGCCTCGCCTTTGTTCATTAACCCCAGATGATTCTTGATGTCTCGGATATCTTCACGCATATGTATCGTCTGACGGTATTGATCTACAACAAGTGCGAAAACAATGCCCCCAGCCAAAATAGGACCGAATGGGATCAGATAACATAAAACAAGTCCTATGAGCAAAAATATAACAAAGTACATGATGTAGTGCCCCTCTCATATAAAGTATCTACTTTGCTAAGTTAGACGTTTCTCAGATTACAAATTAAAGCGTTCCTGGATTAACTGTGCCACTTCATCCGGACTCTTGTGTGTGTTATCAATCCGTATGTAGTGCTCATACATGATTTCCCCCGGTTCCGAATTCAATCGATATAGCTTCATCGTATCTAGCAAATCTCGCTCAGACCACGCAATGTCACGCTTTGTTGGTTTATGTAACAGACGATGCGGACTTTTATTGCGCTCTAGTCTTTCCGATGCATCGGCCTCCAGTTCCACATAACAGACCTGACCCCCTTGAGATGTAAACAACTCACTGATCTTACGGATGTATTCACCATCTGACTCCGCGTCCAAAGCCCACACAAATGTAAAAATCAGACCCGGCAAATCACTCTTTGCCACTTCTTCAAAAATCTCCTGCCGGAACAGACTCACCAGTCTTTTGCCTTGTGGTGTGCCATAGCTGAAGAAAGGAGACACCAATTCAATGGTCATGTGGTTATGAAACAATTTTAGCTTTGTTATCTTCTCCAGTTCTTGCCCAACCGTCATCTTGCCCACAGCCTGTGGGCCAAAAATAATCACTAATTTCATTTTCGATCACTCCTGACAAGGTAGTGTTCATTCCATTAATTCAATTTTATGGACATTAAACTCTATAATACCTTCTTAAGGGCAAATAAAAAAGAGGTTTCAAGTGATTCCCTCAACGCGTGAGGGCTTGAAATCTCTTATCTTAGATTACATATGTTTATTTATACTTACCGTCCGATCAGTACCCATCCCCACTTCATCCGGCGCAATCCCGTCGCGCAGATCCATGAGATCAGGAGCGCCACAATATAAGATAGAATGATGCCCACGCTGAAGTGCCGAGCCAGGTCATCTGTGAATTCACGTCTCCAGAAGAGCAGTACAAGTGGATGCATTAAAAACACACCGAACGCAACTGTACCCAAGGAGTCCAGAATACGCGTAGCTTTACGAACCTCGGTATGTTTTCCTGTGCCGATTCGTTCACTAAAGATCAGTAGAAGCAGGCAGGCTGACAAGGTAAACAGATTACGGAACAGGAACAGCACGGTATAGGTTATAACCGGGTATGCAGCAAAAGCGGTTTTGATATAAGCATTACCATATATAAAAATGGCACCTCCACCTAACAACGCAGCTATAAGCACATAACGGTGAGTATACAGTTTCTTCAATGCCCACTCAAAGTTCAACCCAACCCATGCACCAAATCCAATCACGATCAGATAACTGGGTAACAAACTTCCTGTCCGTTCGAAGTGAAACTGCAAATGTAGTGCATAGAAGATCGCTTGGCCCGCAATAAAGAATAATGGCAAGTACCGATTAAACAAACGATGGCGTGTAAGGGACAGAAGCCATGGAAAAACGATATAGAATTGAAGAATAATCAGAAAAAAGTACAAGTGCGTATGAGCGGTTCCCATCACTAATTGTTTAGCAAATTGAACACTATGGGTCAAAGGTTCTTTGCCCGCAAGCAACTGTTTAATGGCAAAATAGATAAGGGACCACACCACATAGGGTACAAATACATTAAATAAACGCTTCTTATAAAAAGCGAGCATCCAACCCTTCTCATTCACCTTGGAGCTGTAGTTGTAGAACAAGACCAGGGAGGACAGGAACAGAAACGCTGGAACGGCAAATTGCAAAAACGTGTTCCAGAAATAATACACATCATGATCTAATGTATGCTTGGGGTAATGCGCAACTGCTGTTGAAGTTGCATGAATAGCTACCACTGCCATGATGGCAAAAGCACGATAGAGATCCAGATACTCAATTCGCCGGGGCCGATTAACCGGTTGATTCATAAAGATAACCTCACTTGTGCCTGATATGGGATGATAGTTTCCGGCCGCAATCCAGATTCTATGCTTCATTTTAATCAGCACACGAGGGTAATACAATCATAATCCATATTATTTTCGTTTTATTTCATCATTATTCTGCATTATTCGACATTCTCTATCCAGAATCGTTCAACAACGTTGCCATTGGACTCCACATAGTCTTCATCCCGAATGCCACCATTTCGAAGGATAACCCTTCTGGAAGGCTCATTAACCGCATCACATACGACCAATACTTTGGAGATTCCAAGCTCTCTCGTTTTCTCCAAAGAAAGCCTGAGAATTTCGGAACCATAGCCATTGTGCCGCTCTCCTGGACGAATACCATATCCAATATGTCCTCCACTGTTGAACAATTTATCGTTAAGCTCATGCCTTATATTCACAGCACCCACGATTTGTTGACTCTCCGTGACCAGCCAATATGTACTGTCTTTGACCCAGCCCTCCGGGATGTCGATCCCTTGTTCATTACGCTGCAAAAATGCCAACATCTCATCGAATGCATAAGGATCTTTGGAAATGACCCAAGGAACCATCAATTCTCCACTTCTGACCCATTCTTCATAAAATGCCAAATACGCATCCTTATAGGCTTTTGATGGTTTAATTAATCTAACGTGTTCTTTCCCCATGATCATTACATCCTCCCAACAGATATTGATATTGCCACGTTCTCTCTTCCAAGACACGACGTTCTTGTTCTTCCATCAGAGAGTCATAAAAGATAGCTTTCACTGCATAGGTTGCGGCATGTACCGCATGGCCTTTGACATGGGCCGTTGCAGCTGCGTGTCCCGCCGCACGAGAGGCAGCAGAGGCAGCGACATGATCGGCTTCCCGTGCAGCAGCATGAGCTGCAAAAGCCGCCTTTCGAGCATCAACCATGGTAATCTCTCCACGGATCCAACCTCTTCCTGCGTCAATGGCATCACAGGCGCGGAGATCATCCGTCTTCTTCTCAAATATATACAAGACACGTGCCGCACACTCCGCAGCCCAACAGGCCAATGTATGGTGATCCTGTTGCTTAGCCAAATCCTCTATTTCACTACGTAAAGGTGCATCTTTGAATGCAGGTTTTGCCATGGTCATGCTCCTTTCATTGTTCAAATACTACAAATTTACTCTCAACAAGTTCGAAAAAGGACCTGCGGTGTGTGCAGATCCTCTTCAAGTGTACATCTTACCGCTTATTCTATCATTATACGGACTCTGTCAATGTAGCCTCCTGAACATCCCGATCCTTTTTCCCATCCGTGTCTTTGTACGTAAATTGGTAACTTCCAGATCCAAGTGTGACTTCAACATCGTCTCCAATGTTTTGAATATCCTGAACTCCACTTATCTGATCCAACTGATTCAACGGTTTCCCTTGTTCCAGAACGATCTGTGCACCTGCTCCAGGAAGACGTACCGTACCTCTCGTGTTGGCGGGAATATGCACCCGTATATCCATTTTACCATCCGCCAACCGGTGCCAGCTTGAAGCAACATGACCATACATCGTCTCCAGACTCGCTTCCACCCAATCCAGTCCAGGTCCGGGTTGCGGCTCGATATGCACCATTCGGAATCCTGGCTGATGTTCATCGGACCGAATGCCGGCAACGTAACGATACAACCATTCTCCAATCGCTCCGTACGCATAGTGGTTAAATGAGTTCATATCAGCACTCCAGAGACTGCCATCCTCTTTGATCCCATCCCAATGTTCCCAGACGGTCGTTGCGCCTTGAGTCACCTGATATAGCCAGGACGGATAATCCTCTTGAAAAAGTAATGTATATGCCAGGTCGTGAAGACCTGCATCACTCAATACCGGATTCAGATAAGGTGTACCCACAAAGCCTGTAGTAAGATGATTGCCCGCCTCTTTCACGAGTTTTGCCAATTGATCGACAGCACGAGTTCGGGCAGTGGCGTCCAGCAGGTCAAATTGGAGCGCAAGAACATGTGCTGTTTGCGTAGGAACAGCAATTTTGCCAGCTGGAGTCACGAATTCATTTCGAAACGCATGAACAATGTTTGTATGCAACTGCTTGTAATATTCAGCATCATCTGTCTTTCCAAGGACCTCAGCCGCTTTTTGAGTTAACGACACCGAATAGGCATAGAAGGCAGATGCCACATAATCTGTGTCCGTTGCGCCAACATAACTATCAGGCTTGGAGTCCAGTCCCAGCCAATCGCCAAAGTGGAATCCCGTGTTCCACAGATACGGATTGTCACCCTGCACATGAATATACTCGATCCACTGTTTCATACTCTCATATTGTTCGGCCAATAATCTGGCATCCCCATACATCTCATAGATGGTCCAAGGACAGATAACTGCTGCATCCCCCCAAGCGGCTGAGGAATGATTTGTGTCTCCCCATCCTTCTGACGTGGAACTTCTCAGATCCGGAACAAAGAATGGAATACCGCCATCTTCTCCCTGATCCGCTTCCAGATCCCGCAGCCATTTGGTGAAGAAGGGAGCCGTATTCATCAGGTAGGAGGACGTGCGGACAAACATCTGTGCATCCCCGGTCCATCCGAGCCGTTCATCCCTCTGTGGACAGTCTGTCGGCACATCAAGGAAATTCCCCTTTTGCCCCCATAATATATTGTGATGCAGTTGGTTCACCAATGGACTGGAGCATGAAAACTGACCTGTTGGCTCCATATTTGAGTGCAGTACGATTCCGGTGAATTCATCCAGACGAACGTGTTCCGGGAAGCCAACCAGCTTCACATAGCGGAACCCTTGGAACGTAAAATGTGGTTCAAATGATTCCACGCCATCCCCCTTGCACGTGTAGCTAATACACTGCTTGGCGGCGCGAAGATTATCGGTGTAAAAGTTGCCTTCATGATCCAATATCTCAGCATGGTGCAGCTCAACCGTCTGACCTGCCTCACCTTGAATGCTGAATCTCACCCATCCCACCATATTCTGTCCCATGTCTATTACACGATCTCCCTGTGGGGTTGTTAACAAGGCGATTGGCTGTAGCTGTTCTACTTGGGTGACGGGTACGTTCTCCTGAGCAACGATGATTTCTTTCGGGTGCTCCAATACGTTTACGGGTAACCAACTCGCCTGAGAGGAATCCGACCAATCGGACTCCATTCGCGCATCATACGTCTCCCCCATATAGATGTCCGACATACGAATAGCACTTGGAGCAGACGTCCACTCCCCATTGGATAGAATACATTCCTCTGATCCATCTGCGTATTTCATATGCAATTCCAGCAGCAATGCGGATGTTGAACCGAATATCTCCCGTTCTTTGTTCCAGCCAAGATATCCCCGGTACCAGCCATCCCCCAGATACGCTCCCAATATATTCTGTCCATCCTGAAGCAGATGAGTAACATCATAGGTTTGATATTGTAATCGCTTACGATAAGATGTCCAGCCAGGTGTAAAATAATCTTCTCCTACTCTTGTGTTGTTCATATGCAACTCGTATAATCCAAGTGCTGTCACATATATGCGGGCAGAAGTAACAGGTTGTTTCACATTAAATTGCTTGCGCATACGCGGGCATGACGTATTTCCATCAGCTGATGGTTGAGCTGTGATCCATTCTGCTTGCCACTTGTTATGACTATCCATAAGTCCCATCTCGAAATAAGCCGATTCGGACCAACCCGAATCACTTCCTGCATCATCCCATGCCCGAATCCGATAGTAATATCTCGTTCTCGGAGAAGGATGAAATTGGCTTAATTCCACATGTATGGATTGATCCGTGCTTATCTTGCCAGAATCCCATGCAATTTCATCAAAATCTTCCGTCAATGACAGCTGGATCTGGTATGCGGATTGCATGCAGTTCCGACGATCGGACTGCAACTGCCAGCTTATTCTCGGTGATTTTACATCGAGGCCAATCGGATTAATTTTATACTCACAGCGAAGGTGACTAACGTTGAACATTAGCAAATCGTCCTTTCCATCTTGGCTTCCCATTCGGGGTTACGATATAATTATATCGAGCCTGTTGCCGTAAATACCCGGTAATCAGGACTATTTCATCCGGTAATTCAGCCATCTGTACGAGGAGGTTGCTTGTGAATTCATCTGTTCAGCTCATGAAAAGTGAATACTTCCTGCATAATCATTTGCAACTTTTCGTCAATCGTTGCTCTGAAGATTTTGTGCTTCCATTTCACGCACATGATTTTATTGAGTATAGCTATGTTGCCGAAGGAAAGGGCTTTCATCATGTCGGTGAAGATGTCATTCCGGTGACGAAGGGCATGCTGTTTGTCATTCCCGTCGGCGTACCCCATGTTTTCCGTCCTGTGAGCACCAACGTAACCGAGCATCCGTTAATTCTATATAACTGCCTATTTAATGCTAAATTGATCCACACCCTGACATCCGTCATTCAGGAAAAAGAAATCATTCATCATCTGTTGGATCTGGCACAAAATCAAGTTCCTTATATATCCGTAGTGGATCACAACGATCGAATTGAAGAACTAATGGTGAAGCTGTACCGTGAATCTTCCGTTCCGGGAATCGGTTCGTCTACCATGTTATACACCCTGGTGAGCCAGTTGGTATTGATGACCTACAGACAACTTTATCAAAAGGTTCATGATGAAGCGATTCATTCCACCGATTTTGAGTACATTCTTCACTATCTCAAACAACACGTAAGCGACCGAATCCGAATGTCTGATCTGGTACGTGTATCAGGCTGGAGCGAAAAACAGATTGGGCGAATGTTTCTGCGGCATACCGGACAGACCTTTAGCGGCCACCTGCAACACCTGCGTATACAAAAAAGCTGCGAACTTCTAAAGAGTTCACAGCACAAAATCAGCCTGATTGCAGAGCTAGTCGGATATCGAGATATGGATTCATTTTATGCTGCATTCAAAAAAATAACAGGTGAAACACCTCTCGCCTATCGCAAAAAATCCAGAGCACAGCACTCTGGACAATAAGATTTACATTCAGACACCGACAACCTGTAACACTTCATCTATGTAAGTCTTGGCCTCTTTCCATGAAGACATCAACGGAAAGTTATATCGTTCACGCTCTTGTATATTCCACGGATGTGGGATACAGATGACCTTTTTGCCGTCCTCATGTGCGGGAATCAGATTATGTGCTCCATCATCAATGAGCAGATCGAAACCAAGCAAGTTTTTTCTTTTACATGTAATAAACTGTTCTGCGGTTATAAAAGGCATATGCTGCTGAAGCCAGTTCCACTTCTCAACGACTGTTTTGGGTTCTGCTGCCGTAACAACAATGACATCATAAGCATCGTTCAGCTTTCGCATCTCATCTACAACATACTCGTCGTATAACTCCAATTCCTCGAACAGACCCGGCCGACCATAAAATACATCATGCGTGCTCTCCGGATGACGCAAATGGGATGTATCCCAATGAATCATATCCTCATAGCGCAACGGATGGGTCGGGAAGTTGAGGTTGTTGTGATAAATAGCCCGCTTGACCAGATGACATATCGTGTCATCCATATCTACAGCAATAATAGGCTTCTTCATGGTTATCCCTCCCCCAATACGAACACAGTATACCATCCAGAATGTTATGTAGTCATCTTTTTTACCTTGAAATGCCAATAGCGTTGATGAGAATTCTACCTGATTATATTAAAAAGGCACCCCGGCGCCGTAATACCAGCTACGCCCGGGGTGCCTTTATAGATTAATCTATTCCAAGTTCTCGCCATTTGAGGCAATGACTTTTTGGTACCAGCCAAAACTCTTTTTCTTATACCGATTCAATGTGCCTTGTCCGTTGTCATCCTGATCCACGTAGATCACGCCATAACGCTTGGACATTTCCGAAGTGGATGCACTGATGATATCAATCGCTCCCCAGTTGGTATATCCCATCAGGTCCACTCCGTCCATAACGGCTTCTTTCATTTGTGTGATATGTTTTCTCAGATAATCAATCCGGTAATCATCGTTGATGGAACCGTCTGCTTCAATCGTATCTTTCGCGCCAAGGCCATTCTCCACCACAAACAGTGGCAATTGATAACGGTCATACAGCTCTTTCAGTGCAACGCGCAGACCGATCGGATCAAGCTGCCAGCCCCACTCTGTACGCTCCAGATTCGGGTTCTTGATCGTACTGTACAGGTTACCTCCAGTTACTCCATATTCCTCCGGGTTCACTGCGGACACCAAGGATGTGTAATAACTGAACGAGATAAAGTCAACCGTGTGCTCACGCAGGATCTGCTCATCTCCTGGTTCCATGGCAATGGTAATCCCGTTCTCTGACCAGTACCGAGCCATAAACGTTGGATAACTACCACGAACTTGTACATCTGTATGCAGCAGGTTCAGCTGATTATCGATCTGAGCTTGCAGCACATCCTCTGGCTTCGATGTCGCCGGGTAGTGAATCATACGCGCAAGCATACATCCGATCTGGAAGTTCGGGTTAATCTGACGTGCTTTTTCTGTCACCAGGCTGCTGGCTACAAATTGATGATGAAGTGCCTGATAAGAAGCCTGCATCGTGTTCTCAACCCGGTCTTCAATAATACCGCCACCTGTGAACGGTTCAATAATGGTTGTGTTAATCTCATTAAACGTCAACCAGTATTTGACTTTGTCCTTGTATCGGGTCATCACGGTTTCCGCATATCTTACAAAATGTCCAATCACTTCGCGGCCAGCCCAGCCATTATATTTCAGAACAAGTGCCATAGGCATCTCGTAATGCGAGAGGGTTACCAGTGGTTCGATATCGTATTTCCGGAGTTCATCGAACACTTCGTCATAGAAACGCAGTCCCTCTTCATTTGGCTCGGCATCATAACCATTTGGGAAAATACGCGGCCAGTTGATGGACAGACGGAATGTCTTGAAGCCCAGCTCTGCGAACAGCGCAATATCTTCTTTGAAACGATGGTAAAAATCAATCCCGTAACGCTTCGGATAACCTTCTGCACTGTGATGTGCCATTGCTTTCTCAACCGTTGCACTGGTAACATGCATCAGTTCTCTAAGGTTGGTGTAGTCCTTTTTCTCAAAATAAGGAACCATGTCGGCTGTCGACCATCCTTTGCCACCAGCATCGAATCCACCTTCGGCCTGGTTAGCGGCAATAGCGCCGCCCCATAGAAAACCTTCCGGGAACCCTTGTCGATTAATCATTCGAATCTCTCCTTCTTTTGTTGATATTGTTAGTCCTAAGACGGACAGTTTAGATCTCAGCTTTCAAGACGTCTTCACCCATCGTGATTTCGCCCAATTTCACAGGTAGAACCTGCTTGTAATCAGCCGTATTGGTAACAACCATAGCGGTTGTGATGTCGTATTCTTTTGCAATCTCGGCCAGTTCAAACGTGAGTAATTTGTCTCCAGCCTGTACACGTGCTCCTGTAGCAACATGTGCATCAAAATACTGTCCACGCAGCTTCACCGTGTTAATTCCAACATGAATCAACAATTCCATTCCGTTATCACTGCGGATAACGATCGCATGTTTTGTTTTGAACACATTCATGATGGTACCTGTCACTGGAGAGACCAATTCACCCACCGTTGGAACAAATGCCACACCTTTACCCATCAATTCATCACCAAATGTTGGATCATTTACTTCTTTGAGCGGGATGGATTTACCTGTCATCGGTGCAACAGCTACTGCATCACTCGTTGGTGTTGGATCGCCCATGTCGTCCACATTTACGGTTGCAGCATCATTGGAAGTTACTTTCGCTGGAGCTGTAGAAGCACCCGGTGAGAATTGAGCTAACGCCTCTGCGTCTCCCTCTTCTTCCTTGATACCAAATATCGTAGACATGATTGCACCCACGATAAAGGCCAAAATCATACCCCCAAAGGAATACCAGAAGGTTTGTCCGATCAGGGAAGGAAGTCCTGGCAGACCACCGTTACCCGCAAGTACATACGCTTTCGCGCCAAAAGCAAGGGCGAATCCGCCACCCACTGCACTACCAATCATCGCTGCGGCAAATGGTTTTTTATACTTCATGTTAACCCCGTACATAGCTGGCTCCGTTACACCCATGAGTGCGGTGAAACTCGTTGACAATGCCACGGTTTTGAGTTTTTTATCTTTTGCCCGGAAGAATACGCCGAGTGTTGCACCAGCCTGACCCATATTGGAGATAAAGGTTAATGGCAAGAATTTATCAAAGCCCAGTGTAGCGATATTACTCAGGATGATCGGCACAAGTGCATAGTGCATTCCTGTCATAATAATGAGCGCCATCGCGCCGCCAAGAACAATACCTGCAATCAATCCGCCTTCATTCAGCAGCCAGTTGATGCCACCAGACAATCCACTACCTACAAATGTACCCAATGGGCCGATCGCAATCAGCGTTACCGGAACCATAACAAGTAAGGTAATCAGCGGCACAAGTAGCAGCTTGAGTGCAGCAGGGATAACGCGGTCAATCCATTTCTCGACATAGGACATCAACCATACTGCAAGAAGAATTGGGATAACCGACGAGGCATAACTTACTGCCGTAACCGGGATTCCCAAAAATCCAACCGTTTGACTTCCATCGAGTAACTTTGTCATATCCGGGTACATCAGTGCTGTACCTAGTGCAATCGCGACAAACGGGTTACTGCCGAATTTACGAGCAGCGCTGACTGCAATCAGTAAAGGCAGGTAGTGGAATACGCCGTCACCAATGGCTGAAAGAATACGATACGTATCCGTTCCAGCAGACATCCAACCTACGGACACAAATAGTGCAAGTAATCCCTTGAGCATACCTGCCGCAGTAATCGCTGGAAGCATCGGGGCAAAGACACCTGCGATTGTTTCAAAAATTTTCAGCACGACATTTTGTTTTTTATCCGACTTTGGCTCTTTCTTTTCTGTACTTTGCTGGATTGCCGGATTTTCCTTCACCATGGCATCGAATACTTTTGCCACATCATTACCGATAATGACTTGGAATTGATCGCCGGAAATATTCGTTCCCATGACCTTATCCAGTTTCTTGAGTGAGCCGTTATCAACTTTCTCGTTGTCTTTCAGATCAAAGCGCAAACGTGTGACGCAGTGATAAACGGAGTTAATATTGTTTGTTCCCCCAACGGCTTTAATGATTTCCTGCGCCGTTTCCTGATGTTTCATGATGTTTTCCTCCTCATTTTTCCAATAAAAAATACCCGAACGAATCTAGCGCATATGGATGGCGCCATCTCATTCGGGTATTGCCTGATTGAACAGTAACAAGCCCATAGGATATCCAGTTGTGATTTGATTCTATTGCGTGGACTTTTCGTCCCGCTTGGTTTTCATCAAACGTTCCAGATGGAGCGTTAGATATAACTGCTCAGAGTGAGTCATGTCATACTGATAGTTCTTATGGATAAAAGTCTCGATCTTGCCAATACATTTGAATGTCTCCGGATAGTTTTTCCGAACCACTTCATATAAATACTCCTCAGCATCATCATGTGAAGAATGGGTAATGACACGCTGACAGAAATATTTCAAATGGGTGATGAAGCGGAAATAATTGACGCTATCTTCATCCAATTCGACGTTGAAGTGATATTTGATGATATTCATGATCTCCTGCAACAGCTGCATCAGATGGGTGACATCGTTCATGGAATCATTCACTTCCGCATTGATGAAATGTAAGGCAATATTACAGATTTCATCTTTGGGAAACTCAATATCCAATCTTTCCTTCAGCAAGGTCAGTGCTTCTCTGGCCACATCGTACTCCGCCTTATAGAAGTGCTGAACTTCCCAAGAAAGTGGATTACGAGTAATCATTCCTTTTTCCAAGCGCTGAACAGCAAAGTGAATGTGATCAGATAGCGAGACATAGATCCCGTCACTGATGGTTTTGTTCAATTGCGTTCGTGCCAGTGTCACAATATCATCTGTTGCCTGCAGAATCTCAATCGGCACTTCAGCTACGATGGATTTGAATTTCTCATAAATGGATGCATCCTGAAGACGAAATACCTTCTCAATCCGCTCTTCATCAATCTCATCGCCTGCTTTGAACTTAAATCCGATACCCCGGCCGAGGATCAGTAGTTCCTGATTTTTGTCATCCACGGTACTGACAATATTGTTATTAAATATCTGTTTAATAATCATTATGGACCCACCTGGTTTTTTTTGAGGAATAAAAAAGGGCAAAACCAAAACAGAAATAATAAAATCATTTCCATAGTGGTTTTGCCCGCATTACCGGTAACAAGCCTCGGATATAATATATCATAACCTGAAAACGGTGTCAACCCAAAAATACTGCCGCTCTATTCCACTTTTTTAGATCATATGCAACATTTACCTTTTATGTTATTTTAAAATGAGATATAACCTTTGATATTTAATAATATGACCCAAACTAATCAGGAGGATTCACTTTGAAAAAAATCACTTCGTTTACCGCCGTCATTGCTGCCATCTCGCTATTGTTATCAGCGCCGCCCACCTTGGCCGCAAAATCCAATGAACTCTCGTTAATAGAGAATTACATGTCCGCTGACCAGCTGGATCGGAAGACACAACAACTTTTGAGTGATGAACTAGTTAAACTCGTGGGGAAACAGAACATTCAATTCATCAAAATAGACACATCATTTGATCCGTGGGTCATTAACGGAACTATAGATGGAACTGGATTCGCAGATTTCACACAAAGATACGACCCTGATACAAATCATGTCGCGTCCACCCTTATCATGTATGATACCGCTGATCTCAATAAAGTCATGGATAATGCGCTACGCCTGAAGCTTGATGCCTTCTTAAAAACATTTGAGGATGAAGATATCTTCATTAAAAGTGGATTTTTGCGTTTCAAAGCCAATGATCAGGAACATGGACATTTACTCCAAAACTACTGGGTCATCTTTGGACCAAGTCAACAACTTTACATCGATGTGGACAAAGGTAATCAAATGTCGGCAATCCTGCAATATAAAATCGATGATTCCTATGCCTGGATGACAAACATAGCACGAAATTCACTCAAAACACTTGGAATACCCTCAGTAAAAGCTTTTGATTACACCTTATTTACCGTAGAAGGAAAAGATATGTTATGGCAGTATAGGGATGACGACAATCTAAATTACGTACATATCGGCAGCAAGACCGGAAAGGTATGGAAAGTCACCAACGAACTGGGTATCAACTGGAAAAATGATGCTGATTTCAAAAGTCTTTTGCCAAGCCCAAGCTCAGCAAAAACAAAGCACTATCCATCGCTGTACCTACAGTCAGATCTATATTTGGTATTGAGCTAAAAGGTTATTCCGTTCGTATCCAAGAGAACGAGTACACCTTCACGAAAAAAGGAGCCACAACGCTTATCGGTAAAATCAATACAAAAGGCGCATTTTATTCGTTTGAAGCCATTCCTTCAAAAGGGGTAAGAAACTAACTTACATAATAAAAAACAGGCGGCTTGAAGCGCCCATTTAAAATTGCATAAGAAATACTCCGCTTTATGACGACAGTAGATTTAATCTTGTCATCATAAAAGCGGAGCCGGTATCATTAATCTACGCTTGACGTGCTTATTAGGCAGCCCTTCTTTCGAAGGGCCTTTCATCATTGCTGGAACGTCACATTAATCTGTACAATCTCCGAACGACTACTAGTACGAATTGGAGGTCCCCAGAATCCAAATCCTGAGGTTACGATGGAGTGCATAGAGCCCTTTTGCAGATAACCCCAATCGTTCTCATAAATGGCCTGTGTGATGAACTGAGCCGGTGCAATCTGTCCACGGTGGGTGTGACCGGATACGACCAGATCTACGTTGTTCTGCTCCGCAATATCCAGATCATACGGCTGGTGATCCATCATAAGTACAGGTTGGCTCAAGTCAGTACCTTGCATTAAAGTAGCTACTTCTGCACGATCCTTCTCTGTACGATCTTTCCGTCCAATGAGGGTGATCTTGTCATCCAGGACAATCTTGTCATCGTACAGAACTTGCATGTTGCTCTTCTCCAGCGTAGCAATCAGATCTTCAATCGGACCATCGAACTTATCGTGATTTCCGAGTGAAGCATAAACCCCGTATGGAGCCTGAATGTCACTGATAATGTCGGCAATTCCGCTATTGCGGTACATATCCAGATTGTCATCAATAATATCTCCAGGATACAGCACCAAATCCGGCTTCAGTGCATTAATTTCCTCCACCATGCGTTTGGCATGTGCAGGGCCAGACAGAAGTCCAAAGTGCATATCGGCAGCCATGACAATGTTGAGCTTGTCTACACCTTCTACTTTTTTAGCAATCTGGATATTATATGTTCTCACTACAGGGCTGTAAGCGTTGAAAATTCCGTAACCCATTGTGGACACTAACAGCACCAGCGTAACGACCCCCGCCCATTTCTGTGTGTGATGTCTAGGAATACGGGTTAATCTCAACAACCACATCGTGAGGTGAACTACTGGCAAGATCAACAATAACAACGAGAAGATTGCCAGCCAGTAAGAACCGATGATACCGAGGAACGAAATACTTCCAAATACCCGTGCCAGAATAAAGGAAACGGCAAGGAATACAAGCGCTATAATATACAACCATCGAAATCTGGCGGACACAACTGGTTTCATCCAACTCCAACCGCTCCAGCCTATGTAGAACACTAATAAACCGTATACAACCAAAAACAATATACCTGCTAATACAAACATGCCCGGTCTAACCTCCACGTCAATAAGTTGTATTCTGAATTTTCATCACGGACACAAGTCCGTCTGAACAAGTATAACGTAGTTGAAGGGTCAGTTCATCTGTTTGCCAAACTCAGATTCGTACATTTTATTACAATTTGATGATATTCAAATTCGAACCATTAACGAGAAAAAGCATTCCCACTGCCGCCCTGAATAGTTAAATTCAAGGACCACTGCAGGAATGCTTTATTTTCGGAATTAAAATTACTCGTTAGTGTCCATCCACTGGAAGTGGAATGAACCTTCTTTGTCCACACGTTTGAATGTGTGAGCACCGAAGTAGTCACGTTGTGCTTGCAGCAAGTTGGCTGGCAAACGCTCTGTACGGTAGCTGTCATAGTAAGACAGTGCGCTGGAGAAACCAGGTACTGGAATACCTTGTTTTACAGCAGCCGCTATAACTTCACGCCATGCGCCTTGATAAGATTCAACGATGTTTTGGAAGTAAGGATCCAAGAGCAGGTTTTTGAGTTCTGCATCTTTGTCATATGCTTCTTTAATGTTTTGCAAGAACTGCGAACGGATGATGCAGCCACCACGGAAGATCATGGCAATGTTACCGTATTTCAGATCCCAGCCGTATTCATCGGAAGCTGCACGCATTTGTGCAAATCCTTGTGCATAGGATACGATTTTACTTGCAAACAATGCTTTACGCACGTTCTCGATGAACGCTTTTTTGTCGCCAGAGAATGCTTCAGTTGCTGGTCCACTCAGGATTTTGCTAGCTGCTACACGCTCGTCCTTCATCGCAGAGAGGAAACGGGAGAATACGGATTCCGTGATCATGGACAATGGAACGCCGAGATCCAGCGCACTTTGGCTTGTCCATTTACCTGTTCCTTTTTGTCCAGCCGCGTCCAGAATAACGTCAACCATTGGTTTGCCGGTTTCCGGATCGTATTTAGAGAAGATATCTGCCGTGATTTCGATCAGGTAGCTATCCAGCTCTCCTTGATTCCATTCCGTAAAGATCGCATGCAGCTCTTCAACGGAAACGTTCAATACGGATTTGAGCAAATGGTACGCTTCACCAATCAACTGCATATCTCCGTACTCGATACCGTTATGCACCATTTTCACATAGTGTCCGGCACCGTCTGGTCCGATATATGTGCTGCAAGCGTCATCGCCAACTTTGGCAGAGATCGCTGTAAGGATCGGTTCTACCAACTGATAAGCACTTTCCTGACCGCCTGGCATGATTGCCGGGCCTTTCAGTGCGCCTTCTTCACCACCGGATACACCTGCTCCGATGAAGCGGAAACCTTTTTCTTCCAGTTCTTTACTGCGACGTTGTGTGTCAGGGAAGTAAGCATTACCTCCATCGATAATAATGTCGCCTTGATCCAGATGAGGAAGCAGTTGCTCGATTGTTGCATCTGTTGCTTTACCTGCTTGCACCATGATCAGAATTTTACGCGGAGACTCCAGGGATTCCACGAATTCTTCAATAGTGAACGCACCTGTCAGGTTTTTACCTTCTGCTTCTTTCAGAAGATCGTTCGTTTTCTCCGGGGAACGGTTAAATACCGATACCGAGAAACCTTTGCTTTCAATATTCAAAGCCAGGTTTTTACCCATTACTGCCAATCCAATAACACCAATCTGTTGTTTACTCATTATGTCCTCCCAATGCTCCATGATTTATATAGTTTTATTGTAAGTTGAAACGAATATATGTTCAGTGATTATTGTACTGTTTTTTTCCAGTCAGCTGCAAATTTGTCCATACCTTGATCTGTCAGTGGGTGTTTGGAGATTTGTTCAATGACGGAGAATGGAACAGTAGCAATATGTGCTCCAGCCATCGCTACACGTGTAACGTGATCCGGATGTCTTACAGAAGCCGCAATAATCTGTGCATCCAGGTTATGTGTACGGAACAATTCAGCAATTTTGGTAACCAATTGTACGCCATCCTCGGAGATATCATCAAGACGTCCCAGGAATGGGGATACATATGTTGCACCAGCACGAGCAGCCAGAAGTGCCTGGTTCACAGTGAAGATCAACGTTACGTTGGTTTTCACACCTTTTTTGGTCAAGTAACGGCAAGCTTCAAGTCCTGCAAGTGTCATTGGCAATTTGATCGTAATGTTTTTGTCGCTGTTGTTAATTTTGATCAATTCGTCTGCTTGCGCGATCATTTCTTCAGCAGTAAGGGCATCTGGTGTCACTTCCGCAGAAACGGACTCCACTTCAGGTACCAAACGCAAGATTTCTTCAATACGATCTTCGAATTTCACGCCTTCTTTGGCTACCAAAGATGGGTTTGTTGTTACGCCAGACAATACGCCGATTTTGTATGCTTTTTGGATATCTTCCACGTTAGCTGTATCGATAAAAAATTTCATGATTAAATTACCTCCAGATATATTTTTTATTTTGGTTTAGAGATTTGCATTAACCGCCAAGGGTATGCTATTTGTAACTACAGACTCCTGATCCGCCGGCTCATCAAACCACCAGTGGTGACCTTCTTCTTCAAGCATAACATCTGATTCAACCGGTCCATAGCTACCCGCAGGATACAGGTGAAGTGGCAACAGATTTTCCTGGAATGCATCCAGAATTGGCTGCACCCATGCCCATGACAATTCTACTTCATCCCAGTGGGCAAAGAAGGTTGGATCACCCAGCAAAGCATCACGAATCAGATTCTCGTAAGCTTCCGCAAGGTCACCTTTGTCCGGAGAAAGATCAATATGAACCGGTTTGAATTCACCTTTATTCTCAGGATCACTTGCATTCAGTTGCAATGTCATGCTCTGATCCGGACTCATCTCAATGACAAGCAGGTTTGGCTTGGAACCCTTGTTTTTCAGCACATTAGTCTGTCCTGAAGGTTCTTTGAATTCAATCACGATACGTGTTGATTTCTCCTTCATTCTTTTACCCGTGCGAATGTAAAACGGAACACCACGCCAGAAGAAATCATCAATTTGCAATTTGGCAGCAATGAATGTGTCATTCATCGTATTCTCTGCTACACCTGGTTCAGCAGTATACGCATTTACCGGTTTACCTTGAATGTTGCCTGCTGCATACTGTCCACGGATGATGTTTGCGCCCACAGTTTGTTTTTGTAACGGCTGGATCGATTCCATAATGTGTTTTTTCTTCAATCCAACTTTTTCGGAAGTACTGTTGTATGGAAGCTGGATCGCCATCATCATGAGCAATTGCAACATATGATTCTGGAACATGTCTCGCACTGCACCAACATGATCATAATAGGATGCACGTTCTTCGACACCTACAGTCTCATTCGCCGTAATTTGCACATTGGAGATGTAACGGTTGTTCCATAACGCCTTCATGATTGGGTTACTCTGATGCAACGTCTCCAGACGCTGTACCATCGGTTTGCCCAAATAGTGGTCAATCCGATAAATCTCTTCCTCCGTGAACGATTCGCTTAATTTGCGATTAAGGTCTCTCGCAGACTGTAGATCGTGACCAAATGGCTTCTCGATAACGAGACGTTTCCAACCCTCTGTGGAACCCAGTCCACTTTCTTGAATGTTCTCGGCAATCGGTTCGAAAAATTCCGGACCAACCGAGAGATAAAACAAGCGATTGGACGGAATGCCAAGCTCAGCTTCTCTTTGTTCAACTAATCCCAACAGCTTTATATAATCTTCCTTATGGCTTATATTCAATACACTGTAGCGGAAAGCTTTCACAAATGACTTCACAACTTCAGGATCAGCTTGGCGTCTGGAAAATTCATTTAATGATTTTTCCACTTGTGCCTGAAAGAATTCATCAGACCAATCTCTACGCCCCAGACCAATCAATGAGAAGGTTTCAGGAAGCTTCTGCTCAAGATATAAGTTATATAAGGCAGGATATATTTTTCTTTTGGCTAAATCGCCAGTTGCACCAAATAAAACAATGGTAGTTGGTTCCATCTTACCGTTCTCCTTCCAAGTAACTCTGGTTTCTTTGTTGTAGTTACACTATAATACGTTTTATAGCCATACAAGTAATTAATATATTTCACAGGAGCTATAGACCACATCTATGACTACAAATTACGAACTATATAAAGTCTTTTATTGGGCCGCCAAAACGGGAAGTCTGACACAGGCTGCGAAAGCACTGTATATCACTCAACCCAGCGTCAGTCATGCCATTAAGCAATTGGAAGAGAGCTTTGGTCTTACCTTGTTTTATCGAAATTCCAAGGGTGTAGCGCTGACACAGGAAGGTGCCAGTCTATACTCCTATATTGAACAATCCCAGATTCTGATCTCACTTGCAGAAGAAAAAATGGCCGCACTGAAGAATCTCGACAATGGTGAACTCCGGATTGGTGGCAGTGACTCCCTGTTCAAGCATTACATGCTGGCATATCTAGAGGAATTCCACACCTTGTACCCTAATATCAAGCTACATCTGAGTCATGGAACTACGCCGGAAGTCATCACCTTTCTGAAAGAAGGCAAGATTGATCTTGGTGTTGTTCGGATGCCCATTGTTGATCCACAGCTAGAAGTCAGGGAAAGTATTCAGTTGAAGGACTGTTTTGTAGCTGGGGAACGTTATGCTCAGTTGAAGGGTAAAGTCATGACACTTGAGATGCTTCTGGAGCATCAACTGATCCTCTTCTCCCGGAACAGCCGTGTTCGGATGGCTATAACTGAGTTGTTTAACAGCTATAATTACACGTTAAAACCCGAGATTGAGGTTGGTAGTGTTGATCTGTTGATTGAGTTTGCGCGTCGAGGACTGGGTATTTCCTATGTCACACGTGAGTTTATCTCCAAAGAGCTGGAGGAAGGCTCTCTCTTCGAAATTCAGCTTGATGTCCCGCTCCCCCCTTCCCATGTGGGGATTATGACCAAACGCAATATGCCGATCTCTCTGGCAGCCAACCGGTTTATGGATCTCATTTTCAAATCCTGAGTGGTCACAATGTCAAAAGGTACAACAAAGAGCCCCACCGTCCAGTTATGGATGATGAGGCTTTTTGGCCTGCATAAAAATTTGTGTTTATCTAATGATTAAACACTCACCAGATAGGACGCGTCCAATATAAGGGCAACCTTACCATTACCGAGGATCGTTGCTCCAGATAGATGGTTCATCGCTCCCAGATACGTACCAAGTGTCTTAATAACGACTTCCTGATTTCCTATAATCTCATCTACTGCGTAAGCTGCAATTTTATCAACGGAACGCACGATCACCAGTGGAATGGTCTTGGATTTGCGGTCTGTTCGTGGATAGTTGAGCCTGTCACACAGTCGGTGAAAAGGTACAATTCGTCCATGATTCAGGATCGCTTGTTGCCCCTGGATCATCTGAATATCTTCAGGTGAAATTCGAACAATCTCAGCAACATTATACATCGGCAAGATCAGCACACGACCCGATACTTTGACTAACAGACCTTTAATAATCGCCAGTGTGAGAGGTAGACGAATCGTAAACGTGGTACCCACACCAACCTCCGTATCAATATCAATTATACCGTTGAGTCGCCCGATCTGACTACGCACGATGTCCATTCCAACACCGCGTCCTGATACTTCACTGACAGAAGAAGCCGTCGAGAAGCCAGGTTCAAATATGAGGTGGACAGCTTCCTGTGTTGTTAGGCGTGCAGCCTGTTCCTCACTAATGATGCCCTTGCCCAAGGCGGAAGCTTTAATCTTCTCACCATCGATACCTTTGCCATCATCCGAATAACGAATGACAACATGATTTTCTTCATGAAACGAAGTTAATGTAATACGTCCTTTGGACGGCTTACCGTTCTCCGCCCGAACCTCTGCACTTTCAATGCCATGATCTGCACTGTTGCGGATGAGATGGATCAGCGGGTCACTCAGTTCTTCAATAATCATCCGGTCAAGCTCAGTCTCTCCACCTTGAATAACCAGTTCCAGATCCTTACCCAGCTTCTGTGATAGGTCACGAACCAATCTCGGGAAGCGACTGAATAGTTGATCAATGGGTAACATCCGTGTCTTCATTACACCTTCTTGGAGTTCCTTGATTACCCTGCCCATATGATCGGATACACCACTAATACTCCGGATGAGTGTTGAAGACTCCTTACGCGCACCCGATCCACTCAGATCTGCAAGGGATGTCTGATCAATTAACAGTTCACCGACCAAATTCATCAAATGGTCCAGACGTTCAACACTCACACGAACTGTAGGTTGAGCAGCTTTCACTTTCTCATCCGGCCCAGTTGTATTCACGGTAGGAAAGCTTTGTTTCGTTTGCTCTGTTTCAGAGATTAATTCAAGTGGTGCAGACGTCGCTGCAACCTCATTGGATTCCAGCAGATATGGATCAATCTCCAGCATATGAATATCCGAGTCTGAAGACAGCTCTGCCTTAAGCTGCTGTTGGTCATTCGACGTTGCTACGATGATGATGAACTGACCATAATGATCATCTTCATTCTGTGCGCCCGGCTGACTCTCCATGAGCGAAGTAGCGACAACCGTACCACAGATATCCTCAATGCGTTGTCGTAAAATATGATATCTGGCCGCTTTCATCATGCACTTCTGCTCCAGCACAACATGAATGGACAATAACTGCTTGCCTGACACAATAGCTACCTGTGCCATAATCGACTCTGCTGGTTGCAATTGAGGTGTTTTAAGTTGCTCGACTACTGTCGGGGTATGAATTAAATCCTTTATTTCTCTTACTACTGCTCGAAAATCTGCATAGGCTTCCCCACGGATGTACTGATCACGAAGCACCTTCATGGCGTCCAAAGAGCGGAACAACGTATCAATTAGCTCCGAAGTCATCTCCGGTTTTTTCTCTCGGACCCATTCAAGAGCATACTCCACTTCATGCGTAAGGTCGCTTAATTCACGGAAATCCATAGTGGATGCCGATCCCTTGATGGTATGGGCTGCCCGAAACAGCGTCTGAACCAGTTCTACAGAAGGCGAAAGCTCCAATGCCAATAAAGACTGATCCATACGTTCCAGTTGATCATTCAGTTCTTCGATAAAGATGTCACGGTAGGCAGACAAATCCATCATTCGTGTATTCCTCCCTAACCGCCCAATATTTCGTCCAGTTTCAAAATGCCCACAAGCTTGTCTTCCTGTTGACCCACACCATGGAATAAACCTTCACGGTTACGACCATATCCGCCGGTTGGCGGATGTATTTCGGAATATGTGGTTACCTTGTTCACGCGATCCACGATCAAGCCAATATATTCTTCCTGATGTCGAACTACGATAATACGCGTTGCTCTGGTGTCCGGTTCATCCGGCATACCCAGCAGGTTCCGCAGACTCATCACACATACAACCTTGCCACGCAGATTAACTACCCCTTTGATCTCTGGACGGCTAAATGGAATATCTGTAATGCTAAGCATTTTAATAATTTCGTGAATTTCTTCGATTCGAATGGCGCAAGTCTCTGCACCTACAGACAGTTCAATATATTGTTCCTTCTGAAGTGAAGACATCGATTCACCCTCAATTCAATTTTATTAATTTGTTTTGAAGGCAGCTGCCGAATTCGCCAGTTCTTCCGCAAGATGTGCCAAAGACTGGCATGTTGCCGCTGTCTCTTCAGACGCTGCAGCGGATTCCTCACTGGAAGCCGAGATGGATTCAACAGAGCTCATCACCTCTGCGGCTTGGGCTGCTTCTTCTTCACATGCAGCAGCAATTTCGTTTACTTTCTGTGAAGAGTTATTGACCATATCAATGATCTGATCAAACGCCTGTCCAGTCATGGAAGACTGCTCAACACTGGCTACTACAGCCTGTACACTTTGTCTCGTATTTTCCTGCATTGCTTTGATGATGGCTGTAATTTCTTTGGTCGCCTCGCCACTTCGTTCGGCAAGCTTCCGGACTTCATCTGCTACTACGGCGAATCCTCGTCCTTGTTCTCCGGCACGTGCCGCTTCAATTGCAGCATTCAGCGCTAGCAGATTGGTCTGCTCAGCAATATCGTCAATCACTTCAATGATGTCACCGATTTTACGAGAATCATCTTCAAGTTTAGTCATTTTTGTATTAACAGCTTGCATACCTTCCAATGAAGTCTGTACAACAAGTCCACCTTCACGAGCAGTCTTCACCGTATCGTTGGACAGTTCAGCCGCTTCTTCCGCACTTGCAGCGACGGAGTTAATGGCAAGTGAAAGCTCCTTGAACAATTCGGAGATATTTCCCGCCTCACTGGATTGGCTTGTGCTGGTGCTCGCAATTTCCTGTGTGCTGGCTGAGATCTGTTCCGAAGAAGCAGCAACACTTTGGGAGTTCATCACGATATTGTTAATTAACTCTTTCAGATTATCGACCATCCGATTCAGTGCCGCGGCTAGTTGACCCACTTCATCTTTGCTGGATATTTCTGACTTAAGGGTGAGATTTCCGTTGGCAACTTCCGTAGCTAGACCCAGCATAGCCATGAGCGGCTTCGAAATGGAGCGAGAGATGATATATCCAATGAGAATACTGAAGAGTACGGACAGAACCACAAGAATTATCGTTACTTTAAATGCTTGTGAATAGGCAGCCTGAGATTGTATATTCGCCTGTTCAGCCATACTTTCATTAAGGTCGATCAAATTGGTAAGGAGTTCTACAATCCTGTCTCCTTGTGGTTTAAGCTCAGATTTAAGGAAGGTATTAAAGGCACTTTGATCATCTGCGACAGCCAGATTAGTTGCTCGTTCAAACATTGTTAAATATCCTGGATATTCCGCATCAAAATTACGGAGTAACTCTATTTCTTCAGGGGTTGTTGCAAGCGGACGATAGATGGTCAGGCGATCATTCACACTCTGACGGATCGAAGCGATGTTCTCCGTGATCCGAGTTTTTTCGGTTTCAACGGTTTCGAAGCTCAAATCACGCACGTTCACACGCATTCTTTGATAATCAATCTGAGCAGATGATAATTCTTTGACAGAGATTAGATTGTTGTTATACATCTCTTGCATTCGTTCATTCGTACTTCTCAATGTTACTACAGAGTAGACGCCAAGCGCCGCAAGGATTATCGACACAACTAAAAACGCTGAGATAATCTTTGTTGCTGTTTTCAAATTTCCAAACCACTTCATGTAATCTCCTCCTAGGCATCGTAGTGTCCAGTTATGTATATAACGCTTGGTAAACCCTTCTCTAGGTCGCGCTCCAGACAACTTACGATCTATTTCGACATAAATATATTAAAACTGAATAGGAGGATGAGACTGACCAGCGAGATTATGAAGAACACGTTCGATGTCTTGCTGTTGGTCAGTACGAAAAAATGTCCGATCAGGATGCTGCTGCTTATCATGAGCAACGGCAACAGATTGGCACAATAGGTTGGCTGCAAAGCTATGAGCAGGAAGAGGAAGATATTCAGGTCGATAAGAAATTGCAGATAGGCACGAGTGCGTATCTTGTCTTCAAATCCTGCGATGATGCAATGGGCGGCGCTGACAATGAACAGTACAAGTAAATAGCCGAGAACCGCCAATTCCCAAGGTTGGAGAATTTGCAGGTCGAAGGGCTTGCCGAAAGTTACCAGTTCGGTAAACGGACGGTAGAATAACTCCATTTGATTGTAGAAGAAGGCGTGCCCGAACAGGAACCAGTAAGGCAGTACCCAGCCTAAGAGCGCACCGCAGAAACTACGGGGCTTGAGTGCCTGAAAACGGTGAGCTTCGAATATCCAGAGTACCGAAAGGAAGGTGAGTTGGGGGAAAAGCAGGCTTCCCGCTCCGATGAAAAGGAAAGAATAGAATAAATAGCCTGCTGCCTGCGGCTGCTGGTAACTTGTGAACAGGAAATCAATGGAGAACAGGAAAGCAAGGGCTGCAATGTCTCCTGCATATAGCAAGTGCATTTCCGGGCAGATAGTGA
>OOCB01000055.1_pt1 | contig 162351 bp, 138 predicted proteins | sample 1671351 | NCBI WGS metagenome assembly OOCB01 (sample SAMN06348148, study PRJEB24527) | human gut metagenome | biome: human gut; feature: ankylosing spondylitis patient; material: feces | host: Homo sapiens | place: China | collected 2015-10 | reverse complement strand
GTTTTTTCCTTTGTTCTTTATTTTTTTTTTTTATTTATTTTTTTCCGTTTTTTATTCTTTTTTTTTGTAGAATTTGGCAATTTGTACTAATTTTTCTTCTTTTTGCTTTTTTTGCTAATTTTTTTGTTATCTTTTTTATTTGTATATATAAATAATAGTATTTATATTTGTGAAGCTAGATGATATTAAAGAAAATTTCGGTCAATTCGATATTGTCCCTTACTTATATATTGAATACTATGAACAAACGAATTCAGGTAACTGGAGAACACGGATTTATAAGTAGTCACCTTTATTAAGAGGTGGTGTTCAAGCAAGATCAAAACAACATCTTCTACATCTGTCCTACAGTTTGAAGCTGAATATTTGTGATCATCTTTCCGTGTAAATATTATAAGATACTGTAATAGTTAAATAGTATGAAGATATAATAACTACTAATTATTTAGTTTGAATTCTATGTTTTTAGAAGTGTATAAAATGATTGCGATATGAAAAACAATAAATCTCCGACAGAATATGCATTCCATGTTATGGATATATTATGCTTGCCGGAACATAGTGGCTTTACAAATGACTTTTTTTTCTAAAAGTAATGATTTTTAGTTAGAAGAGATGATGAAACCGTTAATTATCTATATCATAACGAATCTGGCGTGTTGCCGTGCGTGGGCGTAGCCAAAGAACATCTATTGTCTTACGTTTAATCACATGGTAACGGGAGAATTTCTGAATATAACATTAAATATGAAATAAAATTTCTAAAAATTATGCATATACGGATATTTTTATTGACGATATCAGTCCTTTCAGGCCTGTCATCAATGGCCCAGCAGAATCAAGGCGGGGCCATCTATGATCCGGCATCGCGTTTAGACTTGAAAACAGAACAAGTCGGCAAAAGCATTATGCATATAGACTACGCAATGAATGCAGACACCATTGGTAAGGAATGGACCTATATCGACCTGCAACGACTTGAAGTGGGTCAGGATTGCTCAAAATATTCCAGCCTGTTCCTTTCCAAACGGGTGAGTACGACAGTCAAGACAAGAGACGCCATTATCCGCAGCTCAACGGGGGGCAAGAACGATTCATACTGGAATGACATCCAATATACCGACCTTTTCTTTAAAAACGGAAAGGTAACAGAATATGCCACCATGCCCCAGTGGAGGCGACGTTATAACGCCCAGTTCACAGAAGACTGTCGTGCTCAGGAATGGTCCCTGCATCCGGAGGTGCAGACCATTTTGGGATACAGATGCCAGAGAGCAACCTGCCACTGGCGTGGGCGGGATTTTGAGGCATGGTTCACAACGGATATACCTGTAAAGCTGGGACCCTGGCGTTTCAATGGCTTGCCGGGACTCATCCTGAAAGTCTATGACACGGATCACTTCTACACTTTCGAGGCCGTAAGCATCAAGAAATCAGACGCCTCGATAATGCTCTATGACTTCCAGTATCCCGTATCATCCCGTTCTAAAGTCAGGAAACTGCAATATGCCCTTCAGGTTAATTTCTGGAGAACAATAAACCCGTCCAATAAAGCTAATGATGCGCCCTTCGAACAGTTAGAGAAAGAATGAAGCTTTCCGTATATGTCCTACAGCTTCCCTTAATAGGCAACCTGTAGCAGACACAAGCCATGACAGCAAGCAAAGCACTTTGGACAAGAATACAGAATAGGGATTGAACATCGCCTATTACAACGACTGTATTCGCCGGGAGGGCAGTATCGTAAGCGACAATCTGTTAACATTTTAAATTTAAAGTTTTATGAAAATCAAACGTTTCAAACTGAATGCACTTTCTGCGGAAGGTCTTCGACAGAAAGAGATGAATGCCATTATGGGTGGAACACGAACGTGTTCATGTTCATGTTATTGGGCTAACCAAGGTGGATCATCATTAGATGACAATAAGTCTGCCAATTATAATTGGGGAAGTGATGGTGGCGAATCAATACATGGATGTAACCAGTATTTTGATGCGGACACGGCGCACCCTGATTACACGGGTAAGATTCACGCTTGACGGTTAGCATTATGGGTTTGTTTGTTGTGTTCAGGTTTTCCTGAACACAACATTAAATATGAAATTAAAATCTCTGTAATTCATGCTTATGCGGATATTTTTATTGATGATATCAGTTCTTTCAGGCCTGTCATTAATGGCTCAGCAGAATCAAGGTGGGGCCATCTATAGTGCAAAGTCACGTTTAGGCTTGAAAACAAAACAAGTCGGCAAAAGCATTATGCATATAGACTACGCAATGAATGCAGACACTATTGGGAAGGAATGGACCTATATTGATCTGCAACGACTTGAAGTGGGTCAGGATTGCTCAAAATATTCCAGTCTGTTCCTTTCCAAACGGGTGAGTACGACAGTCAAGACTAGAGATGCTGTTCTTAGGAGCTCAACGGGAGGCAAAAATGATTCATTCTGGAATGACATCCAATATACCGACCTTTTCTTTAAAAACGGAAAGGTAACAGAATATGTCACCATGCCAATGTGGATGGAAAGTTATAACGCTCAGTTCACAGAAGACTGTCGTGCTCAGGAATGGTCCCTGCATCCGGAGGTGCAGACCATTTTGGGATACAGATGCCAGAGAGCAACCTGCCACTGGCGTGGGCGGGATTTTGAGGCATGGTTCACAACGGATATACCTGTAAAGCTGGGACCCTGGCGTTTCAATGGCTTGCCGGGACTCATCCTGAAAGTCTATGACACGGATCACTTCTACACTTTCGAGGCCGTAAGCATCAAGAAATCAGACGCCTCGATAATGCTCTATGACTTCCAGTATCCCGTATCATCCCGTTCTAAAGTCAGGAAACTGCAATATGCCCTTCAGGTTAATTTCTGGAGAACAATAAACCCGTCCAATAAAGCTAATGATGCGCCCTTCGAACAGTTAGAGAAAGAATGAAGCTTTCCGTATATGTCCTACAGCTTCCCTTAATAGGAAACCTGTAGCAGACGCAAGCCATGACAGCAAGCAAAGCACTTGGCATCTGGTAGCATAGTCATGGGAATGTCTATACAGACAAGGAAAGGCATTACTGACGGTCCGTGAGACAATAGAAAAGCAGACATATGAAAAGAATAGGAGGAAACATGAGAGCCTTTATACATATTACATGGGTTGTCCTGACAGGAGCACCAACGGCAGCACTGGCACAGACCGTGATAGAAGGCAGGGTGCTTGATGCCGGGGGCAGGGCGGCTGTTGCCTATGTGGCCGTATCCCAGAAAGGTGCTGAAAGCATCCTGGGATTTGCAGACACGGACAAGGACGGACACTATCGCTTGTCGTTCACGGCCAAAGGAGATTCTGTGGTGGTTACAGCATCCGGCCTGTCCATCGACAGGTATGTGGCTGTTCTGGCCAACCGCTCACAACACTTTGACTTCCGGGTGAAAGAACGTGACCTGAAGCTGAAAGAGGTTACAGTGAAAGCCGAAAAGATCCGTCAGGCCGGCGACACGCTCAACTATACCGTAGGAGCTTATAAACAGCAGGGCGACAGGGTGATAGGTGATGTGCTAAAGCGCATGCCAGGCATAGAAGTCTCCGATGATGGCAAGATACGTTTCAACGGAAAGGCTATTATCAAATTCTACGTGGAAGACATGGACCTGCTGCAAGGACGCTACGGACTGGCCACGAATAACATCAATGCCGGTGACGTAGCCACGGTGCAGGTCCTTCGTAACCACCAGCCAGTGAAGATGTTGCAGGGTAAGGGGCAAACAGATGACGTAGCCATCAATTTGAAACTCAAGAACTCGGCCAAGGGGACCGTGGCCGTCAACGCCATGGGAGGAATTGGCGGCCAGCAATCCGGAGGATGGGGACTGGCCTCCCGTCCGCTATCCATAAGGGGAGCCTCCATCGGCCGTAACCCTCTTTGGGCTGGTGAGCTTGTGGGAATGTATTTCAGTGGGCGGCGACAGAATATGACCTTGTACAAAGGCAACAACAGCGGCGATGACGTGTCGCGGGAATTATCTTCACATTACAGCAGCATCAACTCCGTTTCCCTCTATCCATTCTGTCCCACGAATGCGATTCTGCCAAGTGGATCCGGCCTGCCGCAGAAACGGACATTCGACAACCATTCCCATATCGTATCCATCAATCATCTGGAGAAACCGGACAAGGATACAGAATTGGGATTGAACATCGCCTATTACAACGATCGTATCCGCCTGGAGGGCAGTAGCGTAAGCGACCGTTTTGTGAACGGAGGGGAACGTCTGCTGATAGAAGAGCATCTGGGCAGTGAGACCCGTGTACACAATCTCAGTATGCAATCCCGTTACTGCCGGAATGCGGCGGACGGTTTTTCAGCCAACGTGCTAAAGTTCGATGCCGGTTGGAACTCTGATCTCGTGGAGGGGCAGCTCTCCTCCAGCAGTACGGGGACAAGTCCGTCGGACTACGGCGACGAGCGAATCCGGCAACACTTCGACCGCCCGCAGCTGTCCGTGAGCAATACATTCAATACGCTTCGTAATATCGGCAATCGTACGCTGAACCTACATTTCTCGGCAGGCTATGCCCAACGGCCCAACACGCTGGATGTCGTTGTCGACTCCGTGGAGCGGGAAACCTCGGCTGCCTATAGACAGGATGTGGTTTCGCACAATATCGTAGGTGACTTTCATACGGACTTCGCTTTCCGTTTCGGCGCCTTCACACTAAACTATGGCGTAATAGGCCACGTCAGTCTTCATGGTATCGAGACAGACCTCGGCGGATTTGACACGGGTGACTATTCTTCGCAAAACGACCTGTGGTACAACACTTATGAAATCGCATTCGGGCAGCATTACAAGTTTGAACGTGCAGGCTGGCAGCTGTCACTGGGCTGTCCTCTGAATCTTTACGTCCAGACACTTGACGACCGTATCCGCAACGACCGTCACGGCTACATCCACTTGCTGGTTACGCCGACCTTCTCCGCTTCCTACAGCAGAATGGACTGGAGCGGAAATATCAGCACCGGCTACTCCCGTACGGTGGGCGACCCTAATGGCATTTACTCCGGTTACATTATGAATAACTACCGCTCTTTCCAACGCTCGTATGTGGAACAGCTTTCCCAGACCGACCGTATAGATGCCAGTATGAGGATATCCTACGAGAACGCCCTCAATGCCTTGTTCTTTAATATCAATGCCCGTTACAGTCATAGGCGTGACAACCAGACCTATGGCTACGACTACCGTGGTGCAACGAGCGTGATACAAGCGGTAGACCGCTCCACCACTTCAGACGACTACGGCGTGGGGTTTGATGGTAGCAAGGGCTTTGACCGCTGGATGGCCTGTGTACGGATGTTCTGCAATTACAGCGGCTCTATGGGCGAGGAACTCATAGGTGGTACTGTCTTCCCTTACCGCTCGCATACGGTGGGCGTTGGCCTTGGAGGTACCATCACTCCTCTGCCATGGTTTAATATTGTGCTCAGCAGTGGATATGGCTGGAACAAGAGCCGCACAGACAACCGGCAGATCTATCCCTCCCGCATGGTCCGCACCGCCACCCAACGCCTTTCACTCAATGTCTATGTCACCCGGCAAATCACGCTAACCGCTTCTGCCGAAGATAATTACAACAACCTGACGGTCAAAAATCGCCATGCCTGGTTTGGTGATTTGTCTGTCAAGTACAAACTGAAACGCGTTGATTTGGAACTGCAGGCCAACAACCTTTTCAACCAAAAGCAGTATACGCGTGTGAGCTACAGTGGGCTGGACATCTATACCCAGACCTCACAACTCAGACCTATGAATATCATTGGTACTATAAGGTTTAAATTGTTATAATGAAGATGTTTATAAATATCCTATTACAAGGATAGAAAAGTATGGTGCAAATAACCCGGACCTTGAATATTTAAATGTAAAATGAATTGGGTACACGGTATAGTGAGGAAGATGGGGCGTCATGTTTCTTTAATGAAGTAACAGTAAATGTAAAATCATCTTCATGTACAGCATATCAATATGGTGGTGCAATTCATTGAGAAATGGATATTATATGCATACTCCAGAAGTCGAAAAGTAATACAGACAATTTCTAATAATTATTCGCATTTTGGGAGGTTGTACATACTAATATATGAATAATTTTTTATTAATTTGCGGGTAGTTGTGGTAAAATATTAAGCAAATGAGAGTTGTTCTGTTTTGTTATATTCTGCTTAATATATGCATAAGCCAGTCATGGACAAAAGGCATTATGTTATATGTCCATAATGACAAGAGTGTAAAGAAATGGGGTATGAATCTATAAATGATAAAATGCAAGGAATTATGAGTAAAAATACCTGTTACAATATTTCATCTGATATCATTTTACACATGAGAGTTTTGTTTATAGGCTTGCTGGCCATCCTGCATGCGTTTCCATGCAATGCAATGACAAGAGCAGATGAGGACTCGCTGCTCTGCATGCTTCGTGATGTCGTCAACACCAAGTATGAGAAATTTCGTAATGACAGCCTTCCTGCGAACTTTGTGGGGGTTAGAGTCGATGATAGAAAATATTCGAAATTGAAAAGCGTTCTTGGAGTTTCTGATAATAAAGAGGACACTCATGAACGGATTTATGGTATAAATATAAAAATCGGTTCCAGTCGGTCATTAAATTATCAATACAGATTTGTTCCTCCATTTGAAGGCGTTGAATTTACTAATGTTGATGACAAACTTCAGGCTTCTGTTTCTGAAGAACTGGAAAAACGCTTCTCTTGGTTAAAAGAAGGAAGAAAGGGATTTGGTAAAGATACATTAGGCCATGTGGTCTCGCTCAATGAGGTCAGTTATTATTCGGGACCTCTTCCCGGAAAGTATTATGAAGAACCTCTTGCCAACGATGGCTTTGATGCAGACAAATGGCAAGCGTTGCTCAATGAAGTTACCAACAAGTTCAGGACGGAGAACCACTTGCTTGACATCTCTGCGTCTTTGGAACGCCAAATAGTGCGCAAGTATCTCGTCACTTCGGATGGCGGCGAAATAGTAACGAACGAACAAAGATATGCTCTTTATCTGACAATAAAGATTTTAAGAAGCAATGGAGAGCCTAAGACCTTAAACAAACGGTATGATGTGAAACTGCTATCCGAACTCCCTTCGAAAGAGGTGATGATGAATGATGTCAAGGATTTGTTTCGCATACTCAACGGTCTGTATGATGCTCCCGATTTTGAAGCCTACGAGGGACCGGTGCTTTTAGGCAGCATAGCTACCGGCATATTCATGCACGAGATGGTAGGTCACCGGCTGGAATCCGGTTACAGGGATGGCATTTTCAAGTCCTATGGTGTCCGGGTTTTCCCTGATTTTGTTCAGATTACTGACGACCCGACCGCTGTTGACTATAAAGGCGTTTCGTTAATAGGACATTATAAATACGACGATGAGGGTATCCCTGCCCAAGCTGTGACATGCATAAAAGATGGTGTGTTCAAGTCTATGCTGACAAGCCGGACACCTTGCTATGCTGGAAGTGTCAGCAATGGACATGGACGGGGAGAAATTAACAGTGAACCGGTTGCGCGTCAGGCAAACTTCTTCGTTTCGACTTCTAAGCCGGTAGATGACTCACAATTGCGTGAAATGTTTGTGGAAGAATTGAAACGGCAGAATCTGGAATATGGCATTTATATTCCTGAGCTGGAAAGTGGACAGGAGGGATGGACGGATGTAAAACGCTCTTCGTTCATGCTCCCTCTGAATTTCTCTGTACCGGATTCGCTTGTCGACTTTAGTGTTGATTTCGAATATGCTTACAAGGTGTATGCCGATGGGCGTCCTGATGAGCTGGTCAATGGTGCAAGGGTGTACTCGATAAGAGAGGCTATGTATAATGCCATCACAGCGATGGGGGCTGTTTGTGAGGTATATACCGGCTTTTGCAAAGCAAGGTCAGGTTCCATCCCTGTATCACTCATCGCGCCAAAGTCATTATTCAAATGTGTAAAATTGTCAGTGTTAAATGATGAAAAAGCTCAGGAAACAAAACGTCTGGTACTTCCTGCCATCAAAAACATAAAATATGAGAAGGAAAGGGATGTCATCGTGAATGCACTAAAGGATGAAATGAAAACGGAGACGGACGCGATGCAAGGCGTTTGTTTTTCTTACTTTATCCTTAACACATCTGCTTGTAGCGGGTATGAATATTCTGATGGACAATGTGTTAAGTCCTACTCCAATAAGGATGGAGGTGGAGAGGTACACATGTTTTTTGGGGACAGATTTTCTCTATCCAAGACTGATGCACTTTGGGGACATCGCTTTAGATTACCTGAGACTTATGACTATTCTATCTTACGCCATCTGGTAAGAGACTGTGCTGTTTCTGCTTATAACTACAAAAGAAAAAGGGAGTTGAAATCGAGTGTACCGGGTGTTCAAATTGTCAGAGAACTGCCTGTTACCGAATATACTCCCGATTATCATGCGACGCTTTTAAGTGCTGACGAATTGCAAAAAATAGCATGTGTACTCTCCAAGGAAATGGCCAAGTGTGAAGAGTTTGCTCATTCAAGTGTTGGAGTGTCACAAAATCAGTATGATGATTACAGTGTCTCGTCAGAAGGTCAGGTAGTCCATAAAAAACAGGTCTATCAGACCGTGTTCGGTAAGGTTGATGTTACTGATCAGAGCGGACAACCAATGCAAAAAAGTTTCTACATGACAGTGCTTGAAGGAGACTACAAGTCAATCGTCAAACAGTTCCGAAAAAAGATGAAAGAGTTCGTGGAGCGTCAGAGAAAGACCCTTCCTCCTGTCGAAGTGGTCACGCCTGTTACTTACGATGGACCGGTGCTGGTTGATGGCGTATCCGTAAAATATCATATTCTCAATTACCATGATGATGACCTGTTGGACAAACCATTCCCAACGAAGCCACTGGCAGAAATAGGCGATACCATCGTTTACCCAGTCATAAGAGCGGAACAACTGTCGGGAGTGTCCTCTTATAAAGGCCAGAAGCTGTGGGGATATGAAGAGGTGGATTTGGATGGTGTCAAACCGGAAAATGTCCTTCTTGTGGACAATGGCATCCTGAAGAACAGGTTAAGCGGAAGAATGAATACTTGCAATACGCCTCATTCTACAGGAAACCAACGGTTCAGCGGTTCGTCTTCAACTGTCTATACCGGAGTCCTGCGTGTGACGTCATCTGTGCCCAAAAGTCTCAGAAAAATCAAATCCGAATTTATCAGAAGGGCAAGAAAAGCAGGGCATCAATACGCGTACATACTTCGGACATACAACGATGACGGGTATCAGAACCCGTATCATAATTTCTGTGAGATACTGTTTCGTGTGAATACGGAAACGCTTGAGGAACAACAGCTTCACTGTAAATATAAGTTCACTCCTCAGTTATCCTCGGTAATTGCAACCTCCAAGGAAGAAATTGTCACCCAATATCGCAATCACATACCTTGCTCCTTTATCCATCCTCAAGCTGTGTTGTATGACAATTGCAAACTCAGTATATACGAGGATAAGTAAAACGAAAATGGCATGATAAACGGATATATGTGTGTATTGTCCGACATGATATGGAGTTGAAACACTCGACCTGTGAAGTCTCGCAGATTCTCAATATATCATTGACAGACCAAACTCACAGGTGTGACCTGTTCGGCAAGACTGATTTCAATGATGTCAAATATCAATATTTTTTTAGATTACTGCTTTTGATTTTTTTTCATTTGTTTTTAACCTCTTTCCTTTCTTCAAGATGAATCCACATTTCTTTAAAATTAAAGATAATATTATCGGCTTCCTTGAATATAAAATTTCCTATATTGCCATCATGGTCATATTCGTCTTGTGTCAAAACAAATACCTCTTTTAGGGGCTTTTTTACGATATTGGTTTGTACAGGCTGTAGAGGGTACACGGACAAGATTTCTGGTCCATTAAATTTCAGGGTTCTGATTGTTTGGGGTGTATTACCTTGCATTGGAAGTTTATGGCTGTTTTTTTTATAAAAACTATTATTGATATGTATGGAAGATTCTGAACCGGTGTCAAAGAATCCAATAAAATTAATGTCATCTATTTTTGTTTTCAGATAAAGCCTGTTATTGGGCAATTGCATCGGAAGCTTCATTGGGAACTTGGAACTTTCACTGGGAAGAGTTATATTCATTTTTTTTGAATTGATTTGACACTCCTCAATGAAGCGCAAACAAGGCATTCCGAGTATTAAATCTGTATTTTCTAAATGATTTATCGTTGCTTTTGCTTTATTGGAAAGTATGGAGTCTTCTATGGAGAATTGATGTTTCTTGGATGGGAGGATGGTTATGGGATAATTATAAAAAATATAGTTTCCTACTTGTAATGAGTCTATTAGTCCCCTTTTTCCATAAGTTGTTCCATTGATGAGTATGCTATCATTTTGTAGAACTTTTATTTTCAGTCGGCCTACTGAAGATTCATTTATTGTAGACATTGACGAACCTGTGTCGAATATAAATGAGGCATCAATACCATTGCATTTTGACATGCTGGTAATTGTATGTGAAAAAGGCAAATATGTATATGCGAAACAAGTATCAGGCCGGATTTTTTTTACTTGAAATTTCGGATGGTTTGTTAAGCTTTGATATGCGGCTTTACGTCTGGCTATATCCTCTTGTATTTCTTTTGGAAATCTTTTTGAATTTAATAAGTTAGTGCAGATGGATTGTGAACCCTGATAGTCATGTAGATTATCATAGTTTTCAAGCAAAATTCCATTGAGAAAGAGAAACCAATTATCATCTTCTATTTCTTGTTCCAATAATTTCTTTAGTTCACTTATTGCTTTTACCGGGCGGTTCATATTTGTATTAATCAAGATTTGGGCTATTTGCGCTGTTTCTTGACTTATATTATTTTTATGGTTCTGCATGACTTCGTTTGCAGCACTCCAATCTTGCCTGTTGATAAGTTCTGTTACTTTTTTGTTATAGTCTGTTTCTTGGCCGTAAATGAGGGGGAAATGGAATAGGGCACTTAAGAATAATATATAATAGATTACTTTCATTTTAATAGTTTTTTGGGGGTGACCACCTGTCTTTTCAATATAGGGCTATTTCTATGCGTAAAAGTGAAAAACAATGACGATATATACCCGAAATAGAAATCATTGGATAAAAAATCTAAACGACCAAAAGACGACCTTCTAAAAAATCTGGTCGCTCTTGGAATGATTATTTTCTGTCAATGTCTATTTTTGTTATTTCATGTGAATCCACTCTTATACATTTTGCTGCTGATTCATCAAACAATACATAATTACGTCCTCCCTTATGTAGAGAACTTTCAAATGTAATGCCATCTGCTGTCTCTCCTTCAGAATCAACTATACGCCTGCAATATTCACAAATAAGTTGTGTCGGGACATATTCTATTTCGGAGTCATATCTACGAAGTGGCTTTGACAAATCGAAACTAATGGCTTCAATAACTTTCTTTTTAATAATAGTTTCTTTTAATGAGATATTGCTATCATTGTATGACAGAAACAAATTTACATCATATACGAAATCTATCAACTTCAATTCCCGTTCTATCCTAAATGTGCCAACGCTCAGTTTGTCTAAATATACTGCACGAACCTCAAAGTATGTTGTTTTTGCAGAATCACTCAAATATAAGTACGGTATTCCAATAGGATTAGCACGACCTGCTGTGGCCAACTCTTTAGGGGGACACCCCATCTTGTCACATTTAATTTTCTTTTGACCAACGGGTGTTATACGAGAACGATATAGTTTTTGACCAACATGTAAACTTTTGCCTGCTGTAAGATAATTATACTGAGCAAATTCATCCATATTGGTGAAAAAACGGAATTTTTCTTTTACACTTGTCTTTAGTCTGTCCCAAACTGCAACACGATCACAAATTTCATCAGTGTAATTGACGAAATCGGTTACTGAGTAACCAATATTATTTGTCACAATAACATCAGCTAATAAAACTTTTGCAACGTCTTTATCTTTAAAGAAATGCCACTCGTCCTGAATGATGTCAACAATTGTTTTATTGCTATTCACTGTTGGAGAATACAATTCAAGTAAGGAAGTAAAGAAATCGTAAAATTCAGCAAAATCCATTACTTTCCCTTCTTTGCCACATACATCGCATTTGCCGTCAATAACAGCATTGGCATTTATTTCGGAACGTAATTCCTCATCAAGAAAACAATCTTTACATATATTCATACGCAATATTTTTATAATGAGAGAATCAGTTCTAAATGATTTTTTATAGATAATTTCTTTAAATATCCTAGACCAGGATAACCTTCTGAATCATTAGCTTTTTCTATTATTTCTTTCACAGCCTCTGTCTGATATTTACCTTCGTAGAATGGAGCTACTTTTCTTGCAGCTTCTCTGAATTTTCCACGAATATCACTATTGTTCTCATTGTTGTCTGAAACAAAATGATGGACATAGAGCTGTTCTTCATTCTTTCTATACGAAAGATGGATGGCCAAAGCATATGGGAGCATGCCACCTTCCATGTATTCAGATGGTAGTGTTGTATAATCTGAATATCCATCTAAATGGCCTTCTTTATCATAGAAAAACGGTTCTTCTGAAAATAGTTCGTCTACCTCAAGAGCATAATCTGCATTACGAACTCTTGATTTGAAACAATCATCCAATCTAATAATCTGTTTCCCTGTTTCTTTTAATCTACTCCTTAATCTTCTGGAAATGGTAGAACCAAATGAGTTGACAACATAATCAACAGAATCACTGTTGATTATTCTCCAGGCACTTTCATCATCCATATCCATGCAAGTACGGAATATAATCATTGCATTGTCAAGTGTGTATTCATCAATTATTGATGATATCTCATGAGCATTACGCTTGGAATAAAGAAAAGCAGGAATCCATCTATCTTTATTTTCCATTAACTTCTCATTCTGGAACCATGTGTCAAATTGCACTGTGAGGTGTTTGAAGTCGCCATCTTTAGGGTTTAAGATAAGGGCAAACTTTAAACCATTGACCAGCATCTCATCTATTGCAAGATTCAGTGCATTAGGTTGCTGTTTCACTGGCTCTAAAATCGGTACAATGGAATTTTGTTCTTTGTGTTCTACCGAAAATTCTCTTAAAGCCTTAAGCTCATATTGTTTTGCACGAAGATATGGATAATACATAATCTATGTTTGATTTATGTTAATATTCAATTGTTCCAATAATTTGTTTGCCTTGTCTTCGGGCAAATTTAGACTTAACATCATTTGTCTGATTGACATAGGATATTTTCGTAATAGTGCAGTATTGTTTTTACGTTTCTTAACTTCACGCAAAAACAATTTTCTCAATTCACCGGGAGACGCTTTTGAAATAATTTGATAACAATATGTGTACATATCATAACCTGCAACTCCTTCTAAAGGCTTCCCCAATGACAATACAATGTTTTTATATTCTTCAGTTCTAAGGCATGACATCAGTGCTTCAGGTTCAAAGCGTTCATTCTGTTCTGCATGTCTAATTCCTTTTAGGATGATATGCCTATTATCTCGGCTCATTGCAATTATGCCTGTTGTAGACTCAACAATAGCATAATACTCATCTACTTTATTCTCGGGAACAACTATATAACATTTATCAAAAAAACGTTTATAATCGTCCAGCTGCTTATCTAACCTACGTGGAGTGTCATATTCAGTTTTTATTTCAAAGGCTTTGCTCTCACCATTGAACATTACCATGTCGGCAATAGAGTTTCCAACTCTAAATTCACTGAAGTATACAGAGTTTTTTGTACCATACTCCTTAAGAAGTAATTTTATTAACTCATTCTTATATACGTATTCACATCTGTAATATTTAGAAATCAAGGAATACGTTTTTTTTAGTAGGTCTGAATATGTTGCACACTTTAATAGGTCATATTTTGATGCCAACCAATTAAAATGTGAATAGTCATTGAAATTTAAGACATCTATAAATGCACTGCGTGAGAAAGCTGAAGATAAATCCCTCAGTCTGATTAACTCTTTATTTGTACTTATAGTTGCCATATATAATACACCCAAATTAATTCTTATTGCAAAGATAGTGTTATTTTCGCCATATATAAAATTTCAGGTAACAAAACACTGCTTTTCTAATTATTTTTGCAAAATATGCAAATTTACTGTCTTGACCATATAAGTTAATCTGAGTAAGATATTTTATGAATTCTTTTCCGTGAAGGCAAAGATACGAGTATTATTTTATCTTATAGCATTACGAACTAAAATGCCACGGAAGTATTAAACTGCGTCTAAATTCTGTAATTCTGCGTTAGAAAAAATGAATGTTTAACTGTCCTGTTTTCCCATTTTATCTCTATCTTATCCTCCCATACCAATAATCCACGAAAACCCCTTCACCCCTTCACAATCCACTGCTGGCGCGGCTTTCAGGGTGAAGGATATCCTTCACAACCCCTTCACCAGGTGGTTCACGGGCGAGAAATCCGGCTTGATGATCGATATCATTATAAAAAATGAAAATTCTTAAATAATTACATTTTTAAAAAAGTAAAGCTTACTTTAAAAAAAGTAAACCTTACTTTTTCAAAAGTAAACCGAGTTTTTGGGAAGATCTCCTATGGTTTTTCAATGAAAAAACCGGGAATGAGGTCAGAAAAAGTTATCTTCGGAAAAACACGGTCAAATAAGGCGATTACAGGCCGGAAAATAATTTTTTATGGTTTTTGGCAGACGAGACGGAGATATGGGCTTATAGGGGCATACAAGTGTGTCTGTGAGGAGGTGAATGACAGGGTGAATCATAATCCTTCACCTCTATGTCTTTGCTTTACAGATTGTTATGCGTCTTTTGAAGGAGTGGAGGTAAAGTTCAAAAAACCACCTTTAGGGTAATTCCTGGGACCCCCGATTTTTAAAATAGGGGATAAAAGCCAGGAGATGAAGGGAAACACGAATTTTGAAGGGGGAGAAATCATGCTGAAAATGCGGGCAATGATGTGAATAATGGGTGTCATATTTGTAAAATGGATTTAAAATTTATACTTTTGTTTTCATATACCATGATTTTAACTAATAATATGAAAAAAAGTATGTTTATGTCGCTATGCCTGGCCATGGGGTTGCAGGGTGTGGCGCAAGATGATGTTTCCTTTTATTTCCTGACCAATAATGGTTTTGACGAAAGGTACAATTATGACGAAACATTATCGGGAAATATTCCGGGTGATGTGATCAATGAAGTTTACGGGTGGAAAAACGAAACCACGGCTACCTATACGCTGGCCGGTACGTTTGCCTACAATCCGAAGGTGACGTTCAACAACAGTTCTGCACTGCCGGCAGCCGGTTATAAGGGTTCGGCCGGAGGCGCACTCGGACTGACCACCGGATGGGGCATGGAGTTGGCTTATTCGCAGACCGTGACTTTACCGAAGGGAACTTACCGTTTATGTGCCGCGTATTATAATGCGGGTTCAGCCACGGCGGGGCAGAGCCTTTTGTCGTGGACGCCGGTCAGCGGGACGAAAAAGTCTTCCCAGGTGAAGTCTTTTCCTGTGGGTGAATGGTTGACTGATACGCTGACTTTCACGCTGACTTCACAGGCAACAGGACGGATACGAATCGGTTTCGCTTCTGAGGCCAGTGTGGGATCGGCCAGTCAGGCCAAACTTCTAGTCGATTACGTCCGTCTGTTGTGTGAACAGATTGACAATTCCAGTCTGAGAACAGCCCTGACTACGGCGAAGACCACTTATGGCGACGGGACAGGAGTGTATGCGGCAGAGCTGAAGCAGGCCATCGATGAGGCGCAGGTCGTTTATGATGATGCGGATGCTTCTCCGGCAGCTATTCTTACAATGGCCCAAAAGCTGACAGACGCCGTAGAGACTTACAAAATGAAAAATGCGTCGGAAGAGAATCCGCTGGTCATGACAAGCCTGATCACCAATCCAAGCTTCGAGAGCGGTACTACCGGTTGGGTGAACAATGGCTTGCAGGAACAGACCAATACCAGTTTTCCCGGAAAATCAGGAACGACTTATCTGGAACGTTGGGTGAGCGTGGGGTCGTGTGTGCCGGATGTCAGCATACAGCAGACATTGGAAGGTATGCCGAACGGCAAATACCGCTTGCGTGCGGCAGTAGGCAATATCCAGCAGAGCAGTTCGAATGGTACGGTCAATGAAGGTGAAAAACAGACCGGCGTCAGCCTTTTTGCGGGTTTCTACAGTGTGCCTGTGGACACCATGAAACGGGCCAAGGATTTGTATTTTACAGTGGTGGACGGACAGACAACCATCGGTTTTAAAGCTGAAAATGCAACCGGCAACTGGATCTGTGTGGATAATTTCAGCCTGCATTATCTCGGAGAAAACTCACCGGCAGACTATGCCGCTTTTCTGACCCGTTATATCGGTTATATCCGCGACAATTATCTGACCAGACAGATCCAGGCTTCCGTACGTCAGGCGGCAGAGGAAACCATTCGTAAGGCAGAAGAAGCCGTTGCTGCAGAACCGTTGGATTCCGAGGCACTGGCTGCTGCCAAAGCCGAACTGGATGAGGCCGTAGGGATGATTGAGGCTTCATCTGCTTTCTATGCAGACTTGTTGGAAGCAATAGATTATGCCGAGAAGGTACTGGGTTGGTATGAGGATGATGCCGAGAAAAAGGCCACTATGGAAACGGCCATACAGACGGCCCGTGATGTGATGGAAAATCCGGATCTGACGGAAGAGCAGATAACGGCCGCCGTAGATGCCCTTGAAACGGTTACCCAGAGCGTAGACAAGAAAATCTATACGGCACAGTGGTCAATGGGAGATGTGACCAATCCTGACAATGCTTATTACATAGGCCGTACGCGCCAGTCGAAAAACTGGATCCTTTTCTGGGAGAAAGGATATGGTGAGAATCCGTCTACATTTACTTGCGGCAGTCATACGATCGATGTGGACGAGGTGCTGAACAGAGCGGAAATCGCCTTTAGGTTCTATACGGATTCACTGAAGTTTATCAAGCCGGGATTCTCCAAAACGGATACCTACAAGATGGTGATCCGTCTGCGTTATGACCCGACAGCATGGGAGGCTTCAGGTTCGGGTGTTGACGATCTGATCGGTCTGTTGACTCTGACGCCATGGGCGGCTCCTTCACGCAACTGGCAGACGCTTTATCACGAAATCGGCCACTGTTTCCAGTATCAGGTGCATTGCGACAACGGTAACCAGAACGGTTGGATGTATGCTCCGGGCAACGGTAAGGGGTGTGCTTTCTGGGAACAGTGTGCGCAGTGGCAGGCTTATAAGATCATGCCGGCAGACCAGTTTAATAATGAATGGTTTGACGGTTATCTGAACAATGTACACAAGCATATTCTTCATGAAACGCCGCGCTATAACAATTATTTCATCCAGGATTACTGGTGTTACAAGCACGGCATGGACTTCATGGGCCGTTTGTGGAACGAAAGCCGTAATCCGGAGGATGCCGTGGAAGCCTATATGCGTATTACGGGAATCAACGACACGGAATTCAATGACGAGATGTACGACTGTGCAGCCCGTTTTGCCACATGGGATATTCCGGCTCTTGAGAAATACGGTGCAGACAAGATTGATGCCCGTCCTCAGCCTGCCATGACGAAGGTGACCGACAATTATTGGCGTATCAATCCTTCAGTGGCTTTGGAGAATACGGGACATAACATCATCAAACTTAATGTGCCTGATGGAGCCACCACGGTGTCAGCCTGTTTCGAAGGACTGAACAGACAAGAGGGTTATCGGGTGAAGAATGTCAATTATGCCGAATGGCGTTATGGCTTTGTGGCCCAGTTGAATGACGGCAGCCGTGTGTATGGCGACATGGGCAAATCGGTTTACCTGACTCCCAAGGATACCATTTATTTCAATTGTCCGGCAGATTGTAAACGGCTTTATTTTGTAGTGAGCGGCGGACCGAAGCGCTACTGGCGTCAGGTTTGGGATGATAACGACAACAACGACGAACAGTGGCCGTATCAGGTGAAGTTCGGTAATACCAACCGTTACGGCAGTCCTGATCTGCCGGATGAGACGGCTATTGGCCTGATTGCGGCTGAAGGCGAACTTCCGTCCGTAGGTGTATCCGGCCGTACGTTGCAGGTCGGTCAGTCACCTGTGGCAGCTGAACTTCGTGTCATGACGCTTTCTGGAGTCTGCGTGAAACAGTGTGAGGCAGGCCGTTCGGCTGTGAATGTGACCTTGACTCCGGGATTCTATCTTGTGCAGATACTGGATGCCGACGGTGGCAGTCTGATGACGAGAAAGATCCTGATCAAATGATCGTGACGGTATAAATAACAGTGCATAAGAATGGGGGATGTGTCCGTGGGGATACATCCCCCTTCTGATATATTGGGATTTTCAATTTTTGTAAGATTTCTGATGTCCGTAATGCCGGGTTTGTCTTATTCTTTTTGCTGGTTGGGTACAAATGATTATTTTTGTATGGCTGTTTGCGTTTTTTGAGTTTTAAAGAATGCGCGGACGGTGTAACCGAATGAAAAACCAAATAACAGATCAATGAAAAAAATATTTATTAAAGATTGGTTGTATTATCATCCTTACAAACGGTCTGACGAAGTGGACCGTTATTACACTGATGTTGCCAATGAGATAAAGAATATACTGTATAAGTCTGGAATTGATGTGGACGAACGCGTCATGAAAGAGATCGCGCTGGTAATGTCTGCCTGGTTTGAGGATGTGATATCCATGACCGGTATATGGGCTACGTTTACGGAGATGTGTGAGAAACGCTATGGCTCCAGGCTTCCTTTCTATGAGATAGGAGAGGACTATGAACCGGACGAGGTGAACGAGGAAGATGTGCGCTTCCTGTTGTGGCATTGCCTGCAGCGGAATATGGAAGGCAAAAGTGTGATCAATCCGGAAAATCCGGGTATAGCCATGGTGGCCAAGACTATTACTTCATTCTTTGAGGCCGAGTTTGAATATGCTCCGGAAAACGAGCGTATGCAGGAGTTCTTTGACGCGCCGGAACTGGAAGAAACAGATTTCTACAGATATCGTGATATGCTGACCTGGTTCTGTTATCAGTGTTATATCGGTTATGGAAACGATTTTGATTTTCTGAAGGACCAGGCTGATATTCTGAAGGAATACCGTGACGATCAGATTGACAAGAATTTGTTGATGTATGATGCCAGAATCTCAAGAGCGTTGTCCGGACGTAAGAATCTGCTGTCTCTGACTGCTCCGGAATGGCTTGCTGCCGTATGGCGCCGTTCATCATTGTCCGAACCCGCTATATGGGACGATGTGGAAGTGACAGGCAGGCGTTATTTCCTCTACAAAGGACAGGATGAGCAGTGTATCTATCTGCAAGACTCATGGGGTGAAAAGAGAGAGTATGCTGTAACGAGGGATTCCGTCAACTTGAAAACGGACCAGATGGAGGAAGGTAAAACGGTTCTGTATAGCCAGTTGGTGAAATTCGGCCGGTACTGGTGGCAAAATGGAATCGTCGTAAGTAGCGAAAAATCTTCGGAAACGGATGAGGATATTGCTGATGACAATGGGGAGACCGGCAAGACCAATGCCAGGGAGGACTTTGAACATTTTATGCAGGCCAGTGGCGGCAAGTTCTTTGTCTACTGTCGTGATCAGGAGGAAATGGCGGATTTCATGTTGAATAAAATGAATTATAAATTAGGAAACGAGGTCAATCTGCCTGAAGTGGGTCCGTCGGGTGCTTTGCTGATGGCCTCTCCATGTACGGGTATACATGTTCAGGTAAAGTTGCTGGAAGGAGTCTGCTTTCCTGAAAATGCGGCTTACGATCAGGAAAAGGCCAAAACGGAGGCTGTACTTTACATGGTCAACCCTACGGTCATTCCTTACGACCTTTCTTGTGTGATGCAGGATTTGGGTATGTTGCCGGATGCTTCACTCAACAGTTTGGAAGGTATGGAGCATGGCCGGGACTTTGTCAAACGCAATGCCCGCTTCCTGACAGACTATTTTTATCATAAATATCGCGAACGGGATTTCAATGAGGAGGATTACCGGCCTTGGTTGCCGGACGGAAAAGCCTGACCGGGATTCTTTGTCTGGTCCGGGTCAGATCCGTGGTTTGAATGCAACTGTTGGCTGAAGGCTGAAGCAGACGATGGATAATGAAGATAACCTGTAAAATGACTGAATGACGATGGATGAATTGAAGTATCATTATAAATATCCTCATCCCAGTGTGACAACGGATTGTGTGATATTTGGTTTTGACGGGCTCCGGTTGAAGGTTCTGCTCATACAGCGTGGAGCTGATCCGTATAAGGGTCGATGGGCTTTTCCCGGAGGTTTTATGAATATAGACGAAAGTGCGGAAACCGGTGCCCTTCGAGAGCTGCAGGAGGAAACGGGGCTTGAAGGCGCGGCCGTACGTCAGTTTCATTCCTTTACACAACCGGGGCGTGATCCGCGTGAACGGGTCATCACCATAGCCTTTTATGCTTTGGTCAGGTTGCAGAGCGTGAAAGGGGGCGATGATGCGGCTGATGCCAGGTGGTTTGACCTTGACAATCTGCCTCCACTGGCCTTTGACCATGGGATGATATTACGGACAGCCATAAAGGAATTGCGCAAACAGACTTATTTCGAGCCTTTCGGAATGGAAGTTCTGCCCGAAACATTCACTTTCGGCGAGCTGAGCAATCTGTATAAGGCTTTGCGGGGAGACAGTCTGGATGAGCACCGGTTGTTTGAAGATATGAGGCGGGTGGGACTGATCCTCTCGCCGGATGGACAGAGGTTGCCGGAGGGTGTGTTGGCGGTGGGCCTGTTCCGTTTTGATGTGGAAAAATATGTCCAAATGAAGACTACGGAAGACTGGCTCGGTTTCTGACCCATGTCATTGTGTTTCATTAAAAGAGTATAAGCGGAATGTTAGGGGCTATTATTGGAGATATGGTCGGTTCGACCAGAGAATGGCATAATGTCAGGACAGAAGATTTTGAATGGTTGCCTTACGGCAGCAGGTTTACAGACGATACGGTGATGACCCTCGCCGTGGCGGAGTGGCTCATGACCGATCCGTACCATCGGGAGGAAACATTGGTGGACTGTATGCAAAAACTGGGTCGGCGGTATATGGATGCCGGTTACGGGAAGATGTTCCGTAGATGGTTGTTGTCCGACAGTCCTCAGCCGTATCATAGTTTTGGCAACGGTTCGGCCATGCGGGTCAGTCCGGTCGGTTTGTATGCATCTGCTTTGGAGGAGGCTCTTGAGCTGGCACGTATTTCTGCATCGGTCACTCACGATCATCCGGAAGGGATCAAGGGCGCCCAAGCTATAGCAGCCTGTGTTTATCTGAGAAAAGCAGGCCGGAATGAAGAAGAGATCAAGAAATATGTGGTGCAGGAATTTGGATATGATCTGGACATACGGCTGGAAGATATACGGGATCATTATACGTTTGACGTGACCTGCCAGGGTAGTGTGCCGGTAGCCATTATGGCTTTTCTTCAGCGTGGAATGGCAGAGAGTGCGCTTCGTCTGGCTATTTCGATGGGAGGTGATTCCGATACCATAGGGGCTATGACTTGTGCCATTGCCACGGCATGTAGGTTAGATTGCCGTTTACCTTCTTCTGAAATGCCGGATGAGGTAATAGAAGGCTGCAGAAGTCTGTTACCGTCTGACCTGCTGGAGATTAATGACCGTTTTGAGGCTTTTGTCAGCAAACCGCTGGACCAGTCGTACAGAGTCTGTCATGCCGGGATTGTGTTTGCTGGAGAGTATCCGGGCGACCGGAGCGGCAAGGTGGCACGGCAGAGAATTAACAGGATGGTTCATTTTGGTATCCGGCATTTTATAGACTTGACGGAGGAACACGAACTGGTTCCTTACAACCAGTGGTTGCCGGAAGGAGTGACCTATGACCGTTTTCCGGTCAGGGACTGTGGGGCTCCCGACTCGCTGGAGAAAGTGCACCGTCTGTTGACGCGGATAGACGAGTTGGCAGCAACCGGCGGATATGTATATATTCATTGCTGGGGTGGTGTAGGGCGGACCGGTACAGTTGTAGCCTGTCTGTTGGCACATGAAGAAGCCGAACCGCAGTTTGGAACGGTATTGAAGAAGCTTCGCCGTTTGTTTGCCCAAATGCCCAAATCAGCTTACAGAACCACTCCGGAATCGGAAGAGCAGCTGGACTTTATCCGTCGTTTCGTGGATGACTGTTCGCGTAAATTTGAGTAGTATGAAAAACAATAAGTTATCGTGTTAGACTATGCGCGGTAAACACCAGTTGACAGTATTGGGAAAGGGAATCAATTAAATTTATTTTTGATTTTACAAAGAGATGAAAAAGTTAATATATTTCATGTTATTCAGTCTGCTGCAGGTAGCCTGTCAGGAATATGCCCACCTTCCTTTGAAGTCGTTGGAAGGTTTTGATGAAGAGATGCGGAAAAATGGTGAAGGGCTGGCCATGGATTCTTTTTCCGTAGTGCCGCTGCAGACTGATGAGAGGTGTTTGCTGAAAGAGGTAAAAAAGATCATTCCAGCGGATACTCTGGTAGTGATTGTTTCGGAACGGGATGTATTGGCTTTCAATCGTCAAGGCCGTTTTGTGCGTCGCATTGGACGACATGGCCACGGTGAAGGTGAGTACAATCACGTGTCCACTGTATATTTGGACAAGGAAAAGGACGCCTTGGACGTAGTGGATGGCGTGCGAAACCGTATTTTGGTCTTTGGATTGGATGGCAGGCTGATGGATACGAAATTTTTCCGGCCATCTACATTTTCCTTGTTGGGTACGGCGGAAAATATTGGAGGCAATCGTCTTTTCTGTGCGAACATGATTTATAATGACCTGAGTCTGGTATATTCCGATTTTGATCTTATAGGAGAAAAATCCGATACTGTTCTCCATTTTCCCGGACGGACCGATAATACGCAGGAATACGTCGGAAGGCATCCTTTTGCGGTGTATGACGGCAAGGTGGTGTGCGTGTCACCGTTTGACAACAGGATTTTTGAATATTCCCCTGAAACCGGAATCTGGCAGCCGTGGTTGGAAGTAAGAACGGAAAAGACCGTATTGAAAGATGAACAATTGTCAGCAATGGATAATTATGGTATTTTCCGTTATGCAGAGGAGTTGTCTCAGGGAGCATTTGTAGGATTTACGGATATTTTTGTAACAGACCGGTGTTATTTTCTCGGTTTCTCAAATCTTTATTATGCGGTGGCAGATAAAACGACCGGGTGCATGGTGAAACATGATTATCAAGTGGAAAAGGATCATGTCAGCTGTTTGCCTTTGTTGAATATTCTGGCATCGGATGACGAAGGTTTCCTGATCGGTTATGCAGATGCGTTTGAATTGAAATCATGGCATTTCGCAGACCATATCCGTGATAAACGTTTGCGGAGAATGGAGCGTACGGTTGAGGCCATGGAAGGTGATGACAATCCCGTTTTGTTGTTTTATCGTCTGGGAGACTGATTGGCATTGAGAAAAAGATAGATATTTGACTTGATGATCAATGAGACCGTCAAGAAGAAAAACAGACCTGGCATTAAAATAGGAATATGTTATTCTTTGGTGTTGGTCAGTCATTGATAGCATAATTTTATGTACCTTTGGCCGCGGGAATACGGTGACAGGTTGTCATTCGATGCCGGTGGCCATTTTAAAATGATTGTCATGCTGCCGATCAATGTCTTTCTTGTTACTGAGTTGTTCCTGAAACATGCCTGTATGTTTAACTTTATATTGTCTATAAAACTATGATGAAAAAAGGAGTCTTATTTTTATCCATCGGGTTACTGGCAGCGTCAGCTTATGCACAGAACCCTATCGTGCAGACACACTATACGGCCGATCCTGCGCCTATGGCTCACGACGGTACGCTGTATCTTTATACCAGCCATGATGAAGATGCTTCCACCTGGTTTGTGATGAACGACTGGAAACTGTATACTACTACAGACATGGTGAACTGGACCGACCATGGCGCCGTCCTTTCATACAAGACTTTCAGTTGGGCCAAAGGGGATGCCTGGGCCATGCAGTGCGTGGAGCGTGATGGAAAGTTTTATGCTTACGTGCCCGTGACGATGAACAAGGGAGGAGGAGCCATTGGCGTGGCTGTGGCCGACAGTCCATACGGGCCTTTTTATGATGCATTGGGCAAGCCATTGGTGAGCAGTGGAAAAGGTGACATTGATCCTACGGTGATGATAGATGACGACGGGCAGGCTTATCTGTATTGGGGTAATCCTTTCTGTTACTATGTGAAGTTGAACGAGGACATGATTTCATATTCGGGAGATATCGTTAAGGTACCGATGACGGAAGAGTCTTTTGGCAAGCGGGAGGGTAACGTGGCCGAACGTCCTACATTGTACGAAGAAGGTCCCTGGCTTTACAAGCATAAGGACTGGTATTATCTGCTTTGGGCAGGTGGTCCTATTCCCGAACACTTGGGATATTCGATGAGTAAAAGTCCGGTAGGACCCTGGAAATATGGTGGAACGCTGATGCCGACAGAGGGCGGCAGTTTTACTAACCATCCGGGAATTGTTGACTATAAGGGGGCAACTTATTTGTTCTATCATAATGGAGCATTGCCGGGTGGTGGCGGATTTACCCGTTCCGTTTGCGTGCAGAAAGCTGAATTCAATAAGGACGGTACGCTTGTACCTATGAAAATGGCGGCGGGAATAGAGAAAGGGCTTGAAACCTTGAATCCATATCGGAAGACGGAAGCGGAGACGATGGCTTTTTCAGAAGGAATGAAAGCCGATGAGAACAAGGAAGTCGGCGTTTTTGTCAATGCCATGAAGGATGGAGCTTATATAAAGGTGAAAGGTGTTGATTTCCGTAAGGAAGGCGCATCAAAGTTTTCGGCCCGTGTAGGAACCACACATAACGGAGGTGTGACGATGGAAGTACGTTTGGATAGCCCGCAGGGGGATTTGCTGACGACAGTGAATGTCCCCATGACGGGAGGCGACGATCGTTGGGCACTGGTGTCTTCGGATGTGGCTAATGTGAGTGGTGTGCATGATCTGTATTTTGTTTGCAAAGGCAGGAAGCCTGGCAGGCTGATGTATTTTGATTACTGGCTGTTTCAGCAAAAGAAATAGCCAGCAGACGTTTCAAGGTATAACAGCTTTGTCAAACAGAATGCCGGAGTTTTTAATGGTATCTGAAAACAGCAATTGCTGTGTGTCGGGTGAATGATGTGATAAGGAGGAAAACGGAAGCAGGAAGAAAACTGTGCCGTTTTCCTCCTGTCCGATAAAATAAGATCATGATAGGTCAGATACTGATGGTCCGGCAAATCTGTGTCAGAAGATGGCACAGATTCTTTTTGGCAGCTGTTGTGTCCATTGCTTGTTCAAGAGAGAGCGGACAGGGGGTTATGCTGTAGACAGCTCTAAAACCTGCCGCATTGAGTTCGTCTATGCAGTCCGGATCAATGGCGCCGGTGATGAGAAGGGTAGGGATGTGATATGCCTGTCCGCGTTTGAGGATACCCATGGGTACCTTGCCGTGTAGGGTCTGGCGGTCGGCTTTCCCTTCTCCGGTAATCAGCAGGTCGGTATTTTCGAGCAGTCCGGTGAAACCGACTGTGTCCAGAAACAAATCAATTCCTGACTGCATGCTACATCGGGTAAAAGCGGCCAGTGCGCCTCCTATGCCCCCGGCAGCTCCGGCTCCCGGAAGAGTGGACAGGTCCGTTTGGGTGGTCAGACGTATAAGGCCGGCAAGGTGATGAAGCCCGTCATCGAGCAGGCGGACTTCCTCGGAGCTGGCTCCCTTCTGTGGGGCAAAGACATAAGCAGCTCCCTGTGGCCCATCAAATGGATTGTCTACATCGCAGGCTATGATCAGTTCAGCCGATTGCAAGGCAGGTGTCATGCGGTCATACCGGATGGTGGCTACAGTAGCCATGGCCTGTCCGCCTTGTCCAATCTGATGACCCCGGCAATCGTAGAACTGAATTCCGAGTGCCTGTAGCATGCCAAGTCCTCCATCGCAGGTGGCGCTGCCTCCCAAACCGATGATAATGCGCCTGTAACCTCTTTTCAAAGCATCGGAAATCAATTCTCCCGTACCGTAACTGCTGGTTCGCATCGGATTCCGTTCGTCAGCTTTCAGCATGGTCAGGCCATTGATTTCAGCCATTTCTATAACAGCTGTTTGCCGGTCGTTCAGCACGCCATATCGTGTCGGAACGAGGCGCATCAGCGGGTCGTGTGCCAGCAGATGGATGATTGTGCCTCCTTTTGCAGTCAGGATGCTGTCCAGCAAGCCTTCACCTCCGTCGGAAACCGGGATTTGCAGAACCTGGGCTGAAGGCCAGACCCTGTGGATTCCTTCGGTGGCGGCCCTGACTGCTTCGGTGGAACTCATGCAACCTTTGAAAGAATCTATGGCGACTATGATCTTCTTCATATCCATTTGTGTGTATAATGTCAGGTCGGCGGCACGAAGGGTTTCAGACCAGAATGACGGTTACGTCGCGGGCACCGTGGGCGCCCATGACAAGAGCCTGTTCGATATCGGCCGTTTTGGACGGTCCGGAGATGAAAACACCGTAACCGTATTTCCCGGTGTCAATGCAGCGGTAAGCCTCATGCATGTTGTTGACCAGCTTATGACGGTCGAGAATGATGACTAATGCCTCTGATATAAAGTAGATGGCTCGTTGTTCAACGTCCTGTTCGATCCATACGGCTCCGTTTTCGCATACGCCGCATTGACCTTGCAATATGGCGACATCTGTTCCGTCCAGTTCGCCAGATGAGGCTGCTTCATCAGGATGGTATGTGGCGCATCCGGCTTGGAGAGTGCGTCCGTTTACCATAAAAGTGCCGTTTACCGTAGCGATACGGCGGGCATCAGGATAGAGCCTGCGTATGATGCTGTCGAGGTCGTCCTGTGGTTGAAGCACAATGGCGCGGCCTCCAACCTGTGACATGATATCACAGAACTGACTGATCTGGTCCGGGTAGACAATGGCTTCCTTTTCAATGTCTGACAAATCAGGCATTTCATATTTCCGGCGGGTATTCTGCCGGATAGCCTGAAGTATATGTTCTTTGCTGTCCATGATTATTTCACTTTGTTCTTTTTCCACATTTCATTGAAGCTTTCCTTGGCGAAGACCGGCATTTCGTGGGCCTTTCCCCAATCATTGAGATGGTTGTAAACCATTCCGCGAGGGAGAATGTTGGCAAGATGCGCCTCGTGCAAAGCCAGATTGAAAAGAGTCGGGCGTTCCATAAGGAACTGCATACCTCCTGACATGATTTTCTTGGAGCGGTTGGCTACACCCAGTCGGTCAAGCTTCTGGCGCCATTTATAGATCTGGTCTGCCAGGTCCACTTTAGCCGGACAGACGTTCTGGCAGGAATGGCAGAGTGAGCAGGCTGATACGTTATCATGATACTTGACCGGATCCTTAAGCATGCCCAGATTGATGCCGATAGGTCCGGGTATGAAATAAGTATAGCTGTAGCCTCCGCTGCGCCGGTAGACCGGACAGGTATTCATGCAGGCACCGCATCTCAGGCAGTTGAGAGTCTTGACATGGTCTTCGTCTGCCAGTATGTTTGTGCGGCCGTTGTCCACGATGATGATATGGAGTTCGCCTCCCGGGCGCGGTTTCCGGTAATGGGAGGTATAGGTGGTGACCGGTTGCCCTGTAGCCGAACGGGCCAACAGGCGGGTGAAAACGCCGAGTGAACGTCTGTCTGGAACAATTTTTTCCAGTCCGAAGGCTGTAATCTGCAATTTGGGCTGTGAAGTGCCCATGTCAGCATTTCCTTCATTGGTGCAGACCACGCATTCGCCGGTTTCGGCTACGGCAAAATTGGCACCCGTCATGGCTGCCTCTGCATGGATGAATTTCTGGCGCAGGTTCTTGCGTGCGGCATGCGTCAGATAAGTCTGGTCGTTATTGCCCGGTTCTGTTCCCATTTCCCGGACAAAAAGTTCGCCGATCTCTTCTTTTTTGATGTGGATGGCAGGCAGGACAATGTGACTGGGTTTCTTGTGCATGAGTTGCAGAATACGTTCTCCCAAGTCGCTTTCGACGGTTTCGATACCTTGTTTTTCCAGAAATTCGTTCAGTTCGCATTCTTCAGCCAGCATGGATTTGCTTTTGATGAAATGTTTGACATCGTGTTCTTTCAGAATGCCGTATACGATTTGTCTATACTCTTCTGCATCCTTGGCCCAGTGGACAACGGCACCGTTGGCTTGGGCGTTAGCTTCGAATTGCAGGAGCAGTTCGTCGAGATGACTGTTACTGTATTGTTTGATGGCGCAGGCCATATCGCGCAGATGCTCCCATTCGGGAACCGTGCGGCTGAGTCTGTCACGTTTGGCACGTACCATCCATAAGGTTTCGTTATGCCAAGTCGCCAGTTCCTTGTTCTTCAGGAAGGCAGAAGCTGCTTTTGCGTGTTTGGTACTCATAATCCTGCAGATAAAATTTCAACGATATGAATAGTTTTGATAGGGTATTTCTCGCGTGCGATCAGTCCGGCCTGGTGCATCAGACAGGAACTGTCGGCGCCGGTGATGTATTCTGCCCCGGTGTCCATGTGATGTCTGATCTTGTCACGGCCCATTTGTGCAGATACGTCTGGTTCTTCTACACTGAACATTCCACCGAAACCGCAACATTCGTCCGGATGTTCCGGCTCGACCACTTCAATGCCCTTGACAAGGGAAAGCAAATCGCGCAGCTTGTTGAAATAAGGAATATGGAGTTCGCTTGGAGAGGAGAGGTGCATCAGACGGACACCGTGGCAACTGTTTTGCAGACTCACTTTGTGCGGGAAGTATGCCTTGAGTGAGGTCGGTTTGACTATATCATGCAAGAATTCGCAGATGTCATAGATGCGATTCTCACTGGCACAGCGGTGTGGTTCTTTTGCCAGCAGGTTGCCGTAATGGTCGCGTACGAATACCACACAGCTTGCAGATGGACCTACAATGTAATCATAATCTTTGAATAACCGGTCGAAACGTTTGGCCAGTTCTTTTGCTTCATCCTCAAATCCGGCGTTGGCCATCGGCTGCCCACAGCAGGTCTGGTCAAGAGGATAATCTACATCTACCCCTACGCTTTTAAGCAATTTGTAGGAGGCGATGCCAACTTGAGGATATACCGCATTGATATAACACGGAATAAATAATCCTACTTTCATTGGTTTATGCTTAATGTTTCTGTCTGACTGCAAAATTATGTGATTTCTCTGAAAAAAGGGAGAGGTGTAAAGTCAAAATAGTATAAAAAAAAGTTATGAGAAATCTCATAACTTTTAAAGAGGTGCCCAGCAGATTCGAACTGCTGTGGACGGTTTTGCAGACCGCTACCTAGCCTCTCGGTCAGGGCACCATACCGTTTCTGTGTTGCTTCCGAAAAGAGGTGCCCAGCAGATTCGAACTGCTGTGGACGGTTTTGCAGACCGCTACCTAGCCTCTCGGTCAGGGCACCGTTTTCGTTTTGCGATTGCAAAGGTACAACATTTTTTTAATAATGCAACCTTTTTATCGTAAAAAAATTATTTTTTCTGGCATTCTTTGTTCTTCTGTTCCTTCGAGGGACGAATTAACCCCCTTAATTTACAGTCTGCTGTGCAGTCTGAGCAGTGATGCGTAGATTCAGGATGACGAATGCGGATATAGACCCGTCTGGCTAACCAAAGAAAGGAAATGGCCAAAATGAGATAGACAATATAGTTTTGCCACATGGAAAATGGAATTTATTAATTCAAAGTTACAGCTTTTTTGTGAGCTTATGTGAGATTTTACGGATTATTATCGATAATTAGCGGTTTTGTCGGGTTATGGGTTTCGGGTCGTGAAGGATGAGGCAGATATCGGGAAAATATATTTTTGAATATATTATTTTTCAAAATATGCCGATAATTCGTGAGTTCTCATTAAATTTGTTATTATGAATGAGAATATGAATCAATTGGAAAATGAAGTGGCCCAGACCATAAGTCGTCATCATTTGTTGTCGGACGGCGAGAAAGTGCTGGTGGCATTGAGCGGTGGGGCCGATTCGGTCGCATTGCTGAATGTATTGTGTAATCTTCAGTACCCTTGTGTGGCGGTACATTGTAATTTTAAACTGAGGGGTGAGGAATCAGAACGTGATGAACGGTTTGTGAGAGATTTATGCCGTAAAAAAGGCGTCCGTCTTCATGTAAAGTCATTCCAGACCAAAGAATATGCCAATAGTCGGGGTGTCAGTATTGAGATGGCGGCCAGAGACTTGAGATATGCTTTTTTTGATGAAATCCGTATGTTGGAGGGCATTGGTAAGATTGCAGTGGCTCATCACCGGGATGACAATGTGGAAACTTTGCTTCTTAACCTGGTGCGTGGTACCGGATTGAAAGGGCTCACCGGGATGCGTTATGTACGGGATGCCGTCATTCGTCCCTTGCTTGATGTCAGCCGTAAGGACATTCTGGTTTATCTGGCTGAATCCGGTCAGACTTATGTAGTGGACAGCACCAATCTGGAGAATGAGGTCAAAAGAAATAAGATCAGACTGGATATCCTGCCTGAATTGCAGAAACTGAACCCGTCAGTGGCTGAAGGGTTGCAACAGACTTTGCTGCATTTGTCTGATGCCTATCAGATTTACCGTTGGGGTGTTGAACGTCTTAAGGCGGATGTGTGTCATGATGATTGTATCCTTTTGGATGTTCTTCGACAGACACCTGCACCACGTACGTTATTGTATGAGATATTGGCTGATTATGGTTTCCAGTCGTCCCAGGTGGATGAAATTTACAGTTTGAACGGTAAGGAAACTTTGTCGGGACAGGTTTTTGAATCTTCGGAATGGCGGCTTTTGCATGACCGTGATCGTTTGGTCTTACAGAAAAAGACTGAAAAATATCAGTGTCTTTGCCATGTGTTGCCTTTGGACGGATGGGTTAAGGTGACGCAAGACAAGGACTTCCATATCACCAGAATGCGTTATGACCGTCATTTTGAAATACCACGCCGTAAGGATATTCTGTGTGTGGATCTGAACAAGATGGTTTATCCGTTGACCATCCGTTTTGCAGAGCCGGGTGACCGTTTTGTGCCTTTTGGAATGAAAGGATCCAAACTGGTGAGTGACTATCTGACAGATTTGAAAAAGTCGGTTTTTGAAAAGGAACGTCAGCTGGTTCTCTGTAGTGGACAGGAAATAGCCTGGGTTGTAGGAGAACGGCCGGATGACCGTTTCAGAATTGACGATCAGACTGAAAGGATACTGATGGTTCAGGTAATGGAAGCCTAAAACAATATAGATATAAAAAAGGAATGATTAAGCTATTTCATACATCCGACTGGCATTTGGGTAATGTCTTTCATGAATTCGTCCGGGATGATGAGCATCATCATTTTTTGGACTGGTTGCTTGTACAGATGAAGTCGGAACAGCCCGATGCTTTACTGATTGCCGGTGACGTGTTTGATCATGTCAATCCTTCAGCGGCCTCTCAACGCTTATATTATGAATTTTTGGCGCGAGTTGTTACGGAATTGCCTGGTTTGCAGGCGATTGTCATAGCCGGAAATCATGATTCCGCTTACCGTCTGGAAGCTCCCGACGCATTTTTCAGTTTGATGAATGTACATGTGAAGGGAGCTGTCAAGCGGAATAAGGATATGGAGATTGATTATGATGATCTGGTTTTGCCGGTTGTGTCACGGAAATCACCGGACGAACGTTTGCTTTGTGTGGCTGTGCCGTATCTTCGTCAGGGAGATTACCCGCCGGCAGAAAGCTTGAGTGAATCCATGAATCTGTTCTTTTCCCGTGCGTCTGAAACTGCAGGCCGTTTACGACGGGGGAATGAACCATTGGTACTGATGGCTCACTTCTATGCTACGGGAGCAGAAATTGCGGAAGATAGCAGTGAGAGAATCTGGGTAGGCGGACAGGAAGCCGTGAATGCCGGTAGTTTGCCTGAGGACTGGAGCTATGTGGCTTTGGGACACATACATAAACGTCAGACCGTAGCCGGTCAGGATACGGTGCGCTATAGTGGCAGTGTGTTGCCGATGTCTTTCTCCGAGAGAAGTTACAGGCATGGAGTGGAATGTGTGGAAATAGGTCCGGACGGTCAATGTGTGCGACGGTTTCTGGAATATACCCCACTGCGAACTTTGGTTTCCATACCGGAAGAAGGCCCTAAACCGTTAGATGAAGTCCTGGAGCGGATCAGGCATGATTTACCATCGCGTAAGATGTCGCCTAATGAAAGCTTGTGGCCTTATCTGGAGATCAGGGTCTTGCTGGATAAGGTAGAATTGCAGATGAATCAGAAAATCATGAAAATTCTGGAACAGAAAGCTGTGCGTTTCTGTAGTTTGCGGGTGTTTTATGAAGAACAGACTTCGGCACGGCAGGAAGATAGTCCAACCACTCTTGCCGATTTGAATGCTGTGACTGCCTTGGATGTGGCCCGGATTATTTATAAAAGGAAATATCATTTGGATATGCCTGAAGAATTGGAAACCTTGTTTAACGAAGCTTATGAAGCTGCATTAAAGGATATCTCGGATGAAAATAATTAGAATCAGAATAGAAAATCTGGCCTCTTTTGAAGGCAGGCATGATATTGACTTTTCGGAAGAGCCTTTGCGGAGCAGCGGGCTGTTTACGATTGTGGGGGCGACCGGCAGTGGCAAGAGTACTTGCCTGGATGCCTTGTCCTTATCGTTGTACGGAACATCTCCCCGTTTTCGTGATGCGACCAAGGTTGTGGTATATGCTGAGTCCGGTGAGAATGGCGGGGATATCCAGGCTACGAATGATCCGCGTAATATTCTTCGGAAAGGTTGTAGGGAATGTCTGGCTGAAACGGAATTTGTGGGACAGGACGGTCAGACTTATCTGGCATCATGGTCAGCCTCTTATTATAAAAGTAAAAAGCCACAACGCAGACTGGAGAACCTGAAAACGCGGCAAGTCTGGTTGGCCTCGCAAAACAGGGACAGACCAAATTCTGATGAATTGGAACTTAGAGCACAAATAGAGCGGGTCGTCGGACTGGATTATGAGCAGTTTACACGGACTGTGATGTTGGCTCAGAACAGTTTTGCCAATTTTTTGAGAGCTGACGGGGCTGATAAGGGACGTTTGCTTGAGAAACTGACGGGAACTGAAATTTATTCCCGGATCAGTCAGAAAATTTATGAACGTTACAAGCAAATGACTGAGGCGGTGCAAGAACTGGAAATGAAGTTGGATTCATTTCGTTTGCATTTGATGGATGAAGATACTTTTTCGAAAAACAGTGCGGAACAGACAGGATTGAAAGAACGTTTGAATATTCTGGCTAAAGAACGAGAGGGCTGGCAGGATAAGCAACGTTGGTTTGCACGTGACAGGGAGATCAAGGAACAGATCCGTATGCAGTCTCTGCGTTTGGAAGAAGCCAAAAGAGAATTGGCCATACATGAGGCGGATATCAGAAAACTGAAACGGTGGGATGCCATTCAGGAAATTTATCCGCAGTGTATACAAGTTCATTCGTATGCGGATCAGCGGAAACAGGAACAGACCGTTGTTGAGAATCTCTTGAAAATGCAGGAGGAGAATCAGAAGCGTGTTGAGCTAATGGCGACAGAGGTTCAAAAGATACAGCAAAAGTTGGAAACTTTACAGAATATGCAGGAGAAGATGAGACCCAAATGGGCTGAATATCGGACCTTGTATGGTGAATGGAAACAAAAGGCTGTCCAACGTCAGGAATTGAAGGTTAAAGTTTGCGATAGCCAAAAGTTGGTTGATGACTTGGCAAAACAACTTTTTGTTAATAAAAAACGATTGACGGAGTTTATATCTCAGAGACGACTCTTGGAAGAGGAGTTTAATTCATTCCGTATGGAATCCGCTTTTGTAGACAGAATTCCGGCTATTGTCAATGATTTGCAGCGACTAGCCTTATTATGCCGTCAATATGAGCAACTTGAAAAGCTTTGCAAGAAGCTGGAAGAAAATATCTTGCCAGGTCTGGGAGCTCGCTTGAATCAACAGGTTGCTGAATACAGACAGCTGAACGGCAGGTACGAGGAACAAAACCAGAAATTGCAGAACCTGCGTGGGAAAGTCAATCCGGAAGATACACAAGTCTTACAGCATGAGGGAGAGGGATATACCCGAGAACGTCAGCAGTTGGATGAGGCGTTGAGTCTATGGAAGAATTTGGCTGAAAATGCAAGGCTGCTTTATGAAGTTCAGCTTGAGAAGCAACGTCTTGAGGTCTGTGAGCAGCGGTGTGCAGATCAGGAACAACAGTTGCAGAAAGAAGTGGATCGGCTGGATGCGGTGACTGAAGGTTTGAAAGAAGCTTACCATCTTTCCGTAGCACAGAATGTCGGTTTGTTGCGGCGTCAGCTTGTGGAGAATGTGCCTTGTCCGGTATGCGGGTCGCTCCATCATCCTTATGCGGCAGACGAACAGGCTTATGAACAGGCTGTTTCTGCTATGCGGAAATCATTGGATGAGAAATTAACCCGATTGGACGTACTCAAAAAGGATCTGGATCGCGTTAAGCGTGATCATGCACGTATTAAAGGAGCAGAGCAGGTACAATATCAGAATGAAAAACAAATGTTTGTCCGGCGTGATGAGCTTGTTGCATTATGGCATAATGGAGTTGATAGGCTTTGTGAGTTGCCGGAATCATTGGAATATGATGAAACAAAATGGACAAAGGGTATCGTGTTGTATGAAGAAACAAGAAGCAGGACAGATCGGCTGATTGTATCCTGGCGTGAGAAATGGCAAGTTCACACTAAAATGTTGGAAGAGTACCGTCAGCTTACTGAGATCGTGCAAAAGACAGCTGGTTTGCTAAGCAGTTCAGAGCAGGAAATTAATAAATTGAAGATAGAAACAGGTAAAGCGGAACTGCAATTACAGCAGGAGACGGCTCGCTTGAAAGAATTATCTTCTGAGAGAAAAACTTTATTTGAACAGTTGGATACTGTACTTGGTGCGATTGACGGGCAGTGGAAGACAGCCTGGATGGCAGATCCTGAAAAATATGGTGCCACTTTGGATCATAAAAGAGTGCGTTATCGTGAAGTGACGGAAAAGCTTAATCATTTACTTGTAGAAGTCGGTAGAATGCAGGCGCAGACAGGTAATCAGGAGAAGGAGTTAAAGTCCCGTGAAGCAGAGTTGAAACAGGAAACTGATCGTGATAGCTTGGCGGTGCAGGAACTTCATAGGCTTGATCAGATTTTGAAGAATATGTTTGACGGTCAAACAGCCGATCAGGTTGAGCAGGAATGTAATAAGAAAGTGATGAATGCCCGAAAAGACTATGAATCCAGTCAGCAGGGTGTAGAACGGCTCAGGCAGAGATTATCGGAGGATGAGGGACGTCTGAATCAGTCGAAGGAAAAAATAGAAGGGCTTGACCGTCATGTTCAGTCGTTAGAAGATATCATATCCGCATGGCTTGAGCAGTATGGTCGCAATCATGATGACATGGATCGCGAGCAACTGGAAAGATTGATCAACGAACAGCAGGATTGGGATGGGTTACGTCAGAAACTGGCCACATTAAGAAAGATTGTGGATTCGGCACAGAGCGTTTATGATGTTATTTTGAAGTCGGAACAGGAACATGGTGTGTCTCATCCTCAGGAAACCGAGCAGCAGTTGGAAGAGAAACTTGCTACATGTGCTGTCCGTATTGAAGAAACAGAAAAACGGATCAGTGAGATTTCAGTTTTGCTGGCACTTCATCATAAGGCTTTGGCAGAACTGGGGAGTAAAGAAAAGCTGTATCGCGACACTGTTGAACTTTGTGAGAAATGGAAGTTGCTTAATAAAGTGTTTGGTACGGCTGACGGTAACCGTTATAGAGAAAAGGCGCAATGCTTTACATTGGCTGTACTGGTTGAACATGCCAATGAACAGTTGCGTCAGCTGACATCGCGTTATGCATTGGCTCAAATACCTGATTCATTGGGATTGAAGATTATCGATCATGACAGAGGGGATGAAGAAAGGGCTATCAGTACCTTGTCAGGAGGCGAGACATTTCTGGTCAGTCTGTCATTGGCTTTAGGGTTGAGTGCTCTTTCATGCAAAAAAATGCGAATAGGCACCTTATTTGTTGACGAGGGCTTTGGAACACTGGATTCGCAGAGTCTGGTGATCGTGATAGAAGCTTTGTCACGGCTGCAGTCAGCACAAGGCCGGCAAGTAGGTGTAATCAGTCATACGGAAGAAATGCGTAACAGCATTCCTACTCGTATCCAGATTGTTAAGGAAAGTACGGGAGGAAAGAGCCATATAGAGATTTATCCCAAAGCATAAAGCTGAAAACTAAAACCAAATCCCCCTTGATTTGAACTGTCTGTTCGAATCAAGGGGGATTTGGTTTTTGGAAAAAGTGATAAACGGCAAAGGACCGGTTATTTCAGAAAATCTGCAATAAAACGGTCGAGTTCGTTGCCTCGCATTTCCTTACCTACAATTATACCGTCCTGATTGATGAGAATGGTATAGGGGATGGATGTTACCCCATAGAGTTCCGTCATTTTGTTGTCCCACGAGCGCAGCTCAGACAATTGTGGCCATGTCATGTTCATGGTCTTGATTGCGTCTTTCCATTTTTGAGCATCCTCATCGAAAGAAATACCAATGATTTCCAATCCTTTGGATTTATATTTTTTGTACAGTTCCACAACGTTAGGCATTTCGGCGCGACATGGCCCGCACCAGCTGGCCCAGCAATCAATTAAGGTGAGTTTGTTCTTGCTTATGATTTCGCTGAGTTTAATTTCTTTTCCGTCAATGGATGGAATCGTTACATCGATAAAATGTTGTCCGGTTGCTGTAGACTTGGATTGCTCGGCTTCCGTAAGGATGTGTTTGATAATACTTTGGTTCCGATAGCTTTCCGGCAACTTTTCTATAATGGAAATGGTTTCATCCGGTGAATACATGTTGTAACTGGAGATAAAGATAAAAAATCCGGCAGGCTTCTGCAGATTGTCCATCATGGTTTTCTTGATCAGCTCTGTCGCTTTCTTATCTAAATTGCTCAGTTCTTCCGAACCTTGAAAGTCTTCCATGTTTCCACCGTTTTGGCTGACGGCTTTTTCATAGAGTTGGTCCATCTGTTCATGAATACGATATATCGAATCAATAAACGTCTGGTAAATGTCGTTATTTTCCGTGCCGGATACTTTGCTCTTACTGCCAATATCAAGGCGGATATTTCCTTTTTCCAGGAAGAAGATATTATTGAAAAGATCTTCTCCACGGCTGTAATAATAAGTGCAGATTACAGTAGAATCGGCATCTTCATTCAATTGAAAGCGGCCATCCTTGATGATAATAGTATCAGACGGGATGAATTTGCCTTCATCCATTCTGGCGATGAAGAGCGTATCGCCATCTTTGGCGTTTTCGACGTATCCTTCGACTTTACATTGATTGGAGTGGCAGGCAAAAATCAGAGGTAGACCGGCCAATAAAGATAGGTAGTGATGTTTCATGTAAAAAATAAAAAGAGGCTGTCTGGCAAAATGATATTTTTGATTTTATCATTTTCCTAGACAGCCTTGGATAATTAATTTGTATTAAATTAGATATTGTGAACTGATGGATTCGTTACTTTCCACACGGCGGATTGTTTCAGCCAGAATATCAGCGATGCTGATTTGCTTGACTTTGGCGCAACGGTTGGAATAAGGAATACTGTCAGTAAAGACAAGTTCTTCAAGTGCTGAATCCTGAACACGTTCTGAAGCAGGACCTGACATGACGCAATGTGTAGCAATGGCACGTACGGAGTGAGCTCCGTTCTCTTTCATCAGATTGGCTGCCATAGTGATGGTTCCTGCCGTATCAACCATATCGTCAATCAATACGACATCCGCATCCTTAACGTCACCGATTATTTGCATGTTGGCTACTTCATTGGGTTTTCTGCGTGTCTTGTTGCAGAGTACCAATGGGCATTCCAGGAATTTGGCATAAGTGCTGGCACGTTTGGAACCACCCACATCCGGAGCGGCGATCACCAGGTTCTTGAGCTTGAGTGATTCGATGTAAGGCAACATGACACTTGATGCATAGAGGTGGTCTACCGGTACATCAAAGAAACCCTGTTCCTGATCAGCATGGAGGTCCATCGTGATCAGACGGTCGATTCCGGCTACGCTCAGCATGTCGGCTACTAATTTGGCACCGATGGATACACGAGGCTTGTCCTTACGGTCCTGACGAGCCCAGCCAAAATAAGGAATGACTGCGATGATGCTGTGAGCAGAAGCACGCTTGGCGGCATCTATCATTAACAGCAGTTCCATCAGGTTGTCTGAATTAGGAAATGTGGACTGTACTAAGAATACATCGCGTCCGCGGATAGACTCTTCATAGGATACGGAAAACTCTCCGTCCGCAAAATGGGTAATAACCAGCTTGCCTAACGGACATCCTAAGCTGGCACAGATTTTCTCAGCCAAATACTTGGATTTGGTGCCTGAAAAGACCATGAAAGAATTATTCTCGCTCATTCTCTATAACTTTAATGTGTTGTCAGTCTATTGCTTTTCTTAGTTTTCTGAAATGGTTGATCAGCTCCTTGTAATCCAAAGTAGAATGAATATTGAAGCGGTTCCACAAGTCACCCAATATAACGGCGCCGCCGAATCCCAAATCTTTAATGATCGGCAGATTCTCAATGCTGATACCTCCCAACGCCATTACGCTTTTGTCAATAATGCCGTTTTGAGCTGCTTCTTTCAGCACATCAAGTTCGAATGCGGACGTATAGCTGGATTTTGAGATACTGTCGAAAATAGGACTTAGAAACGCATAAGTGAATCGTTTCTTTTCTTCTTTTAATTCTTCCAGATTGTGGAATGATTTGCTCAGATGGCCTTTATAATTGGCTGGAGCTTCTGGATTACGGCTATTCAGGTGAATGCCTTTCAGATTAAATTCGTCTTTCAGATAAAAATGTTCATGCACTACGATCTGATTGTGATGGCTGGCGGGCAATAAGGTTAACAGACGCTCAGAATATACTGGTTCTGAACCCGGCTTGCGAAGGTGAAGTATATCCAGACCTTCTTCAAACAAGGCAGTGAGTATCTTGTCTTCCTCCACAAAAAAATCCGGAGTCGTCAATAATATCAGTTTCATAGGTACTTTATCGCTAATTGATATGCAAAGATAACAAAAAAACTATATTGTCCATAAGACTTGCTTTTATTTCTTTTATTTTTCATTTAAAATACAAAAGTCTTACGCAAAGCAGGATTTGTATGCGTTTTTGTTATCCTCTTTGCTATCTACTTGAATAAGAGTGGCGTATTTTACTTATACTATGTCAGTAGACCGGATATGGTGTCCGGCGTATGGCCGGGTGATGTCGCGTTGATAGTTTATTTACAATATAAACTGCCTGTATATTCACAAGAGAATAATACAGGCAGAGAAATCAAATAGTATGATTTGATTTATTTTTTAAGTTTTTCGATAATCATTTCTGCAACTTTCTTACCGCTCATGAGCATTCCTCCGAAGATAGGTCCCATGCGTGGAGTTCCGGATACAGCTGAAGCAGCCATACCACAAACGTACAGTCCCGGATAAATTTCCTTGGTGCCTTTTACAACTTCATCTTCGCCGGCTACTACATCAAGTGAACGTTCGCCAATGACAGCACCTGTTTCCGTATCCAGCTTGATGCCGTTTTTACGGGCTACAGTGCAGCACATCTCACTGTCATGTCCGGTTCCGTCTACTACGCATTTGGCGAGAATATTCAACGGGTCTACATGTAATCCTTCACGGAGTACGGGAGTCCAGTTGACAACTACACCGCTGACTACATTATTCTTGAAAATCACGTCTTCAACAGAATAGCAGTTGAAGATGGTCGCACCAGCGTGTACGGCATGATAAAGCAATGAGGCTGTGCTTTCTACTGAATCCATTACGTACAGGCCGTCTTCAAACGGAGCGTACTTGATGTCGAAATCGCGTACGATATCCATGGCTTCTTCCTGTACGACGATTTGGTTGAACATCATGGCGCCTCCCCACATACCACCACCGGGAGACAACTTACGGTCGAACTGGGCAACCTTCAGACCGGCCTTGGCCAGATAATAAGCAGCTACGATACCTGAAGGACCTCCACCTACGATGGCTACGTCAAGGTTGAGATTCTTCTGCATTTTCTCAAAGTAGGTACTGATAATACCTTGTGATACTTTTGTTTCGATCATTTTTGTTTGTTTTTTAAATATGATAGCTTGTCGTTGTTTAATGCTTGTCTTCTTCGTTCAGCCGTGCTTGTTCTTCCGGATCGTAATCACAGTTTCTCAAACGTTGGCTGATGCGCATGGCGCAGAAATTAGGTCCGCACATGGTGCAGTATTTACCGTTGAAATGGTTACCTGCCTTGTAATATTCCAATGCCCGGTCAGGATCCAGACTTAGATTGAACTGGTCCTTCCAGCGGAATTCATATCGGGCAAGGCTCAGGGCGTTGTCGCGGACGGTGGCTCCGGGATGTCCTTTGGCGATGTCTGCCGCATGTGCAGCGATCTTGTAAGTGATAACACCAGTTCGTACATCCTCCTTGTTGGGAAGTCCAAGATGTTCTTTCGGAGTGACATAGCAAAGCATGGCTGTTCCGTACCAGCCAATTTGTGCCGCACCGATAGCGCTGGTGATGTGGTCGTATCCGGGTGCAATGTCTGTTACAAGCGGCCCCAGTGTGTAGAATGGCGCCTCATGACATTTTTCGATTTGCCGGTCCATATTCTCCCGGATCTTTTGCATGGGGACGTGTCCCGGGCCTTCGATGAAAGCCTGGACGTTTTTGGCCCATGCACGTTGTACTAATTCTCCCATGGTGTCGAGTTCGGCAAATTGGGCACGGTCATTGGCATCATAAATAGCTCCCGGACGCAATCCGTCACCGAGAGAAACAGCTACGTCATATTGTGCCAGTATGTCGCAGATATCATCAAAATGTTCATACAGGAAGCTTTCCTTCTGGTGATATGTGCACCATTGCGAGATAATGCTGCCGCCGCGGCTAACCATACCGCAAAGTCTTTCGTTGGCATAATGAACGTTTTTAAGGCGGATACCGCAATGGATGGTGAAATAGTCTACACCTTGTTCGCACTGTTCAATCAAAGTATCACGGAACAGTTCCCACGTCAGATCCTCTGCTTTTCCATTGACTTTCTCCATAGCCTGGTACATCGGTACAGTTCCTACGGGTACAGGACAGTTGCGGATGATCCATTCGCGTGTCTCATGGATATTTTCTCCTGTTGACAGATCCATGAGTGTGTCACCGCCCCATTTGCAGCTCCATACGCATTTCTCCACTTCTTCCTCAATGCTTGAAGTGGTGGCGGAGTTACCGATGTTCGTATTGATTTTGACCAGGAAATTGCGGCCAATGATCATCGGTTCTGCTTCAGGATGATTGATGCTGGCAGGGAGAACAGCGCGTCCGGCTGCGATTTCGTCTCTGACGAATTCCGGTGTGATATGCGTGTCGATACCAAGATCCTTGCAGTTCATGTTCTCGCGGATGGCTACATACTCCATTTCAGGCGTGATGATGCCCTGTTTGGCATAATACATCTGTGAGATCTGTTTGCCGGCTTTGGCCCGATATGGTAAGGCGATATGTTCGAAGCGCAGGTGGTCCAGATTCTTGTCGGCAAGTCTGGCTTTGCCGTATTCAGAGGTAAGGCTGCTGAGCTGTTCCACATCGCCACGTTTAAGGATCCATTCTTCGCGGAGTCTGGGGAGTCCCTGTTTGAGATCTATTTCAATGTTGGGGTCGCTGTACGGACCACTTGTGTCATAGACATATACCGGTGCATTTTCGCGCATCACTTTTTCACCGTTTTCAATGGTAACGGTAGGAGTAAGGTTGATTTTGCGCATAGCTACGCGGATGTCCGGATAAAGATGACCATTGAGGTAAACTTTTTCTGAGTCCGGATAACTAATTCTGATTTTGTCTTCCATATATAATAATGTATAAACGTATTATTAGTGATGATATAAGAGTTAAACTAGCGTGAGCAATCTTTGCATTTCTGCTGTAGGCTCTTCAGCCCGGAGTATGGTTCCGCTAATAGCAATGCCACTGACGCCTGTATTCATAATGGCAGGAATATCTTCAGCAGTAATACCCCCGATGGCGATGACAGGCAACGACAGACCATTTTCATTCATTTGGCTGATAATTTGCCGATAACCTTCAAGGCCAAGAGTAGGAGAGAGCTTCTCCTTGGTTGTCGTGAATCTGAATGGTCCACATCCTATATAGTCAGCTCCTCTTCGTGCATGCATTACAATGTCTTCGTATGTGTTGGCTGTTCCGCCAATGATATATGAAGGGCCTAGGATTTTGCGTGCTTCATCAATAGGCATATCCTGTTTTCCCAAATGAACACCGTCTGCATGGAGTTCTTTCACGAGTTCAGTATGATCGTCGATAATAAAGGTTGCTCCGTATGTTTGACATAGTTTTCCTACTTCAGTGCCGATCTGCAGCCATTCTTCGGTTGTGGCATTTTTCATACGTAGCTGAATCCATTTGCATCCTCCTTCAAGAGCCATTCTGGCTGAGTCCAGATAAGAATATTGTGCAGTGAAATGCGTGATAAATTGTAATTTCTGCATATTCTGTATTTTTTTTAAAAAAGAGGGGCGAATGAAAGAATCCTGTCTGTGAGGTGATGTCGGATGAAACACAATCCCTTCGGCAGCATTATCTGCATCAGGTTCACAGGGTATAATCTCAGCCGTTTTCAAATGAAAAGGCACCCCTTTGCGCTGACAAAGTTAGCAATAATAATTAAATAACAATAGGAAAGAGGAAAAAATAAGTTGCGCTCGTCTTATGACAATGGAGAAAGGATATTTATATGTAGGAATAAACGGATGAAGAGATAGCAGGTAGAGAGAAAAAGGGAAACGGTCCCTGACATTATTCCAGACGGCCGTTCAATGAGAAATATGAAGGGACAGAAAAGGTTAAACATAATAACTTATAGGAAGAAAGAGCAGGTAAAACCCTCCTTTTATTAATTTTGCATAAAAAATCTCTTCCGTATGTCACAAATGAGCGTAAACTGCGTAATAAGGATAAAAACGTAGAACAAATTAAAATGCAGATTATGAAAATCAGAACATTTACATGGGCTATTGGTATGGCTACAATATGCCTCTTTTCATGCCATAGTGGAAGTCAGGGTGTGGCGATGACAGACCACGTGATGATCGGGGGTATGGCGAATGGTGGCGAAATGGAGAAAACGCTTGAAGTGGTCAGATTCAGCGGGATAGAATCAAGACTGGCTGTAGACATTCACTACACTCAGGGGGCGGAATACAGCGTAAAGGTACGTGCCAGTCAGGATGTAATGGATCGGGCCAGCATTTTCGTAAGCGGTTCTACTCTTATCCTGAAAATGAAAAAGGATGCGGAGGATGATGACCGGGACACTCGTGACAAGAAGCTCACCCTGTTTGTTACGGCTCCGAAAATCAATTCTCTGGAGAACAGCGGCAGCATGAAGTTCAAAACGATGCAGATGGGCAATGGCGGACTGCATATCGTAAACAAGGGACAGCTTGATGTCTGCGTACAAAAGATTGTCGGTAAAAGCGGAAACGGATTGAGTATAGACAACACCGGCAGAATGACGGTTGAGGCGTCGGATGTGGATATGACACAGGTTTCGTTGGAGAACAAGGGAGTGCTGACCTTTACCCATAATGGCCTAAAGAGTGAAAAAATGACGATAGACAATTTCGGAAAGATGACATTCTCGGGCAAGGTGACCAGCCAAACGGCTGACCTTAACAATGCGGGAGTATGCCATGTGACCAGTGCATTCAATCTGACGGACAGTTATACGTTTAACAACAGCGGTCGATTTGACATGATCGGCGATGTCAGTGGTAAGGAGGCTTGTCTGAAAAATCTGGGGGTGTGCCGGATGGAAAGCTCTTTTGACGTGACAGGTTCTTATTCTTACAGTAATTCGGGACGCTCGGAAGGTCACGGAGATGTAGTGGCGCGCACCATCAGTATATTCAATTCCGGTATTGACAAGAAGGAAGGAAAACTGAATGCAGATGGTCTGACTATGAAAATAAGCGGAAAGAGTCATTATGATATGGATTACGCAGGTGGCGATGTCACGCTCGACTGTAAGGGTGTAGGACATTTCAATCTGGGGCTGGACTGCCGGAGCATCAAGGTGAACTCGAGCGGTCGGATCAACGTGACACTTTCCGGAACGGCCGATAATACATTGCTGGAGGGGTCAGGTGTCTCGCATGTCAATACATCGAAACTGAATAAGTTCTGAATAGAGACGCCCGAAAATGGCAACAGACCATGCGGAACGTTTACCGTGAGTAAAACGGTATCGCATGAAATGAGAGAACAATACTGCACAAAGAATATCAATGACAACAGAGGAATTTGAATGTGAGGCCGGACAGTTGCGCCCCATGCTAGTGGCGGTGGCAGAACGCATGCTGGGTGACAACGGCATGGCGGAAGATGTTGCGCAAGAGACACTTGCCAAGCTGTGGGTCATGCGCGACGGACTGCAGGCACCTATGGCGGCTCTGGCGCGTGTTGTTGTCAGAAATTTGTGCGTGGACAGTATGCGAAGACGGCGTGCGGTAACGGTCTCGTTATCTCCCGAACGGCAGAATGTGGAGGAGATGACAGCAGACAATGATCCGTTCGTTCGCGTGATGAAGGTTATCGACCGGCTGCCGGCGGCTCAGCAGATTGCATTGCGTTTGCATCATATTGATGGCATGACGACGGCTGACATCGCCAGACTGACCGGAGCAAGTGAGGCTGCCGTGCGCAAGACGCTTAGCAGGGCACGTATGGCTGTGAGAAAACATTATCTTGAGGATCTTGAAAATGAACACTAGAAAGACAAAAGAAATAGAAAAACTTGTAGAGCGTTTTTTCGACGGCGAGACGACACTGGAAGAAGAAGCTCGGTTATACCGCCTGTTCAGGAGCAAACGGTTGCCGGAAAGTCTCGAACGGTTACGCCCTTTGATGGAAGCTTTCAGTTCAATGCGTATTGAAGAACCGTATCGGACTGCATCTGTCAGGCCGCTATGGCGCTTGCTGGCAGGTGCGGTGGCGGTACTGGCTTTGGTGGCAGGCCTTTCTTTCTATTCAGACTATTGCGAGGATCGGTCGCTGGCACGTATTTATGGCGGTAGCTATGTGATACAGAACGGCCGGCGCATAGACGATCTCAGTGCCATACGTGACGATATTGAAAAAACTCTGGCTGATTCACGGTATATTGAAGAGCGGGCCGAATTCAGCGTGGTAGACCATGCGGAGCAGGATGTCCTCAATAACATCTCCGATCCCGATATACGCCATGAAGTGGAACAGATGTTGAACGAATAAAAACGCGAATATGAAAATACGTAAGACAATCATAACGGTGCTGATGCTGTTTGCGGCGATGGTGAATGCCACGGCGCAGAACAGCATTGATGAGATGATGGACAACTACTCCTCATGCGGTAACAGTAAATATACCTCGGCTGTGGAGCGCGATGCCAATACACATCAAGTACTGAAAGTGGTGAAAGTGCTGGAACTGACGTATTCCGGGATAGATGAATTTATTGCTGCATTCAGGCGTGAGTCTAAAGAGGGTAACTTTACGGAAAAACAAGACACTAAAACCCTGACACTCATGATCGCTGTGAAAGGTGAGCGTCACAACCGCATATACATGATGCAGTGTACTGGCGCATATATGCCGGGTAAGCGTCACACAAAATATCAAAAGGCCAAGATTACGGTCATCATTAAATAAGGATCGCCATTTCATGCTGTCTGATTGCATTCATCGGCAATCTGTATTTGTTTCAGGAACCTGCTTGCCTTCCTTGGTCAGGAGAAGAGGGGGGTAAAAGCAGAAAAGTGTGCCAAAAGGCACACTTTTGTGTTTGTTTGTTTGAAAAAAGCTATAGAATGTGTTTGTTTATGCCTCAGCAGGAGCTTCAGTTGACTCTTCTGCAGCAGCATCAGCAGTTGCGGCAGCCTCAGCCTCTGCTTTTGCAGCAGCTTCAGCAGCTTTCTTTTCTGCTACTTTTTTTGCGATCTCTTCATTGATTTTCTTCTCAGCTTCTAAGCGAGCTTCAGTAGCGGCTTTCTTGTCAGCAGCTTTTTTAGCTTCGAAAGCATCGATACCTTTCTGTTTGTCACTCTTCCAAGCTTCGAATTTAGCCTGAGCAGTTGCTTCATCAAAAGCACCCTTCTTTACACCGCCGCGAAGATGTTTCATCAAATAAACACCTTCCTTTGAAAGGATGTTGCGTACAGTGTCGGTAGGCTGTGCACCAGTTTCTACCCAATAAAGAGCACGATCGAATTTCAAATCTACAGTGGCCGGATTGGTGTTCGGATTGTACGTACCAATTTTTTCTGTAAACTTACCATCACGTGGCGCTCTTACGTCTGCAATAACAATGCTGTAGAAGGCATAACCTTTACGGCCGTTGCGTTGCAATCTGATTTTTGTTGCCATAAATTTAATTAATTATAGGTTTGAAATATGCCGTCATCTCGTAACGGCGGCGCAAAATTACACTTTTTCTTTGAATTGACAAAGATAATAGCGCTTTTTCTTTTTAATTTTTTTCTGCAAGTAGAATACTGTCTTCTCTTATATTAAATAGGAGAAAGCGGATCTGGTTTGTCTTTGTAAAGAGTGGTATGGAAAATGTTATTCGAATAGTAGAAATGAGACAGGTCTGAAGAGTTCGTTATACCTATTTAATATCTGTTTTTATGCTTCTGTTAAAAAAACAAAATCATTAGATTTTATATAAATAATTAGATACTGTGTACGTAAATAAATGCTACATTTGCATCAATTTGTAATACTGAGTTTGCAAAATGACGCAAATTATAACACATCGAGGTACTGTGAAAAGCATTGAGGGTAAGCATGTGCGTGTCCGCATACTACAAGCATCGGCATGTGCTACATGTGAAGCCAAAAAATTATGCAGTTCCTCAGAAAGTAAGGAAAAGTGGATAGATGTGGTGACCCCCGATGCCGCAGAATATAAAATAAATGAAGAGGTCATGTTGGTCGGTACGTGGCGCAGCAGTTTTTGGGCTGTTGTGTTGGCTTATGTCATACCATTGCTGGTATTGCTTACAGCTTTGTTTCTGTCGATTCATTTTACTCACAGCGAGCCGCTCTCAGCTCTTATGGCTTTGTTGTCCGTGATGGTTTATTATTTTGTATTGTTTTTGCTTAAATTCAAACTGTCGAGGAAATTTCTATTTTCAATCAAACATTTAAACTTATAATGGTATGTATGTAATTGTAATTGCAGTGATCATCTTGGGATTGGTGGGATTGATTTCCGCCATCGTATTGTATGTCGCTTCCAAGAAGTTTGCTGTTGAAGAAGATCCGCGTATAGCACAAGTTGCAGAGGTGTTACCTCAGGCCAACTGTGGCGGATGTGGTTATCCCGGTTGCTCGGGTTTTGCGGCTGCTTGTGTGAAAGCTGCAAAAGAAGGGTCGCTGGAAGGTAAGTTATGTCCTGTAGGAGGCCAGCCTGTTATGGAAAAGGTGGCCGGAATCCTGGGGATGAGTGTGACGGAATCGGCTCCTAAGGTTGCTGTAGTTCGTTGTAATGGTACTTGCGAGAATCGTCCGCGGGTAGTGGAATACAACGGAGTGCGTAGTTGCCGTGTACAGCTGTTGGCCGGAACAGGTGAGACTGCTTGTGCCTTTGGTTGTTTGGGTGGAGGCGATTGTGTGGCAGCCTGCCAGTTTGGTGCACTGAAGATTAATCCTGTAACCGGTATGCCGGAAGTGGATGAAGATTTGTGTACGGCTTGTGGCGCTTGTGCTAAGACTTGTCCGCGTAAGGTTATTGAATTGCGCCCGAGAGGACCGAAGAACAGACGAATGGTAGTCATGTGTGTCAACCGTGATAAGGGAGCCGTTGCCAACAAGACATGCAAGGCTTCTTGTATTGGTTGTGGCAAATGTGTGAAGGTTTGTCCGTTTGAGGCTATTACGCTGAATAATAATTTGGCCTATATTGATCCTGAAAAGTGCAAGCTTTGCCGCAAATGTGAGGAAGCTTGTCCGAAGGGAGCTATTCATGCTATCAATTTCCCTCCCCGTAAGCCAAAGACTGAAACAGTTCAACCGGGCTCAGCAGAAACTAATGTTAAGGAACAGGCTTCTGCACCGTCGGCTAAAACGGTGGAATCTGCGCAGAATTAATTTTGAATCATTATAATAAAAATCAAATATTGTGAAAACGTTTAAGATTGGTGGAGTTCATCCATCTGAAAACAAACTGTCAGCCGAAAGTCCTATCCGTCCTGCCGGTATTCCTCAACAGGCTGTATTTTCCCTTTATCAGCATATAGGTGCACCTGCAAAGCCTGTTGTTCAGAAGGGAGATGCTGTAAAAGTGGGTACGCTTTTGGCAGAAGCCGATGGTTTTGTTTCGGCTCCGATATATTCATCCGTGTCTGGCAAGGTGAACAAGATTGATGCGATAGTAGATGCCAGTGGTTATCGTCGTCCGGCTATTTTTGTGGACGTGGAAGGTGACGAATGGGAAGATACTATAGATCGCTCTGCGGATTTGGTCAGATTGACGGATCGTCCGGATCTGACACCGGAACTGATTGTGGAAAAAATCAAGGCTGCCGGTATTGTCGGTATGGGTGGCGCAACGTTTCCCTGTCATGTCAAATTGACTCCTCCAAAGGGTCAGAAGGCTGAGTGTGTGATTATCAATGCAGTAGAGTGCGAACCTTATCTGACTGCAGACCATCGGCTTATGCTTGAGAAGGCAGACGAGATATTGGTTGGAACCTCATTGATAATGAAGGCGGTTGATGTACATAAAGGGTATATCGGAATAGAAAATAATAAGCCGGATGCCATTCGACTTATGACAGAAAAGGCGAAAGCATATCCCTTTATTGAGGTTGTACCCTTGCAGGTAAAATATCCACAAGGAGGTGAAAAACAATTGATTGCTGCAATAACGGGACGTGAGGTGCCTGCACCGCCGGCATTGCCTATTAATGTAGGCGCTGTGGTGCAAAACGTGGGTACGACATACGCCATATATGAAGCGGTTATGAAAAACAAACCGTTGTTTGAGCGTGTGATTACGGTAACAGGCAAGAGCTTGAAACAACCTGCCAATTTCCTGGCACGTATCGGAACCCCTATGAAACAGCTTATTGAAGAGTGTGGCGGATTGCCTGAGGATACAGGTAAGGTAATAGGCGGTGGCCCGATGATGGGTAAGGCATTGATGAATCTGGACTTGCCGGTATGCAAAGGATCGTCAGGTCTGTTGGTTATGCCGGAAAAAGAATCACGTCGCCGTGCCATACAGCCGTGTATACGTTGTGCCAAGTGCGTGAGTGCCTGTCCGATGGGACTGGAGCCTTATTTACTGGCTACTGCTTCTGCTATGCGCAATTGGGAATTGGTTGAGGAAAATGACATCACCTCATGTATTGAATGTGGATCGTGTCAGTTTACTTGTCCGTCCAACCGTCCGATGTTGGATAATATCCGCTTGGGCAAGACGACAGTAATGGCACTTATCCGTGCACGTAACATTAAAAAATAAAGCAATCTATTATGGCAAAAAAATTAATCGTGTCACTGTCTCCTCATGTGCATAGCACGGACAGTGTACAAAGAAATATGTATGGGGTTTGCATTGCTCTGATACCGGCCTTGCTTACTTCACTGATTTTTTTCGGTTTGGGAGCGGTCATTGTGTTGGCTACTTCTGTCCTGGCCTGCGTTTTCTTTGAATGGGCCATTAACGCGTATATCCTTAAACGGGACAATCTGACCATTACTGATGGTTCGGCTATCCTGACAGGTCTTCTTCTTGGTTTTAATTTGCCTTCCAACTTGCCAATATGGATTATTCTGATAGGTGCATTGGTCGCTATCGGTATAGGCAAGATGACTTTTGGAGGTTTGGGCTGTAATCCGTTCAATCCGGCATTGGTCGGTCGTGTATTCCTGTTGGTGTCTTTCCCCGTACAAATGACCACATGGCCTGTGCCGGGAAATCTTACCGCCTATCTTGATGCTGAAACAGCAGCTACTCCTTTGTCCATTATGAAAGGTGCTATCAAGGCCGGCGATTCTTCGGTACTTGAACAATTGCCCGATTCTCTCAGTCTGTTGATTGGTCAGACAGGTGGATGTCTGGGTGAGGTCAGTGCATTGGCTTTGCTGATCGGACTGATATATATGCTTGTACGCAGAATCATAACATGGCATATTCCGGTTTCTATTCTGGTGACTGTATTCGTATTGTCAGGACTGTTGCATTTGTATAATCCTGTATATGCTTCGCCTTTTGTGGTTCTGATGACGGGTGGACTGATGTTGGGTGCCTGTTTCATGGCTACAGATTATGTGACATCACCTATGACAGCCAAGGGTCAAATCGTATATGGAGTGGCAATAGGATTCCTTACGGTTGTAATACGTACGTTTGGAGCCTATCCGGAAGGAATGTCATTTGCCATATTGATTATGAATGCTTTTACTCCGTTAATTAATACCTATTGTAAACCAAAACGATTCGGGGAGGTAATCAAGAAATGAAAAAGTTAGAATCTTCACTGGTTAATATGGTGGTCGTATTGACGGTCATCTCTGTGATTGCCGGAGGTTTGTTGGCCTATATCAACAAAGTGACGCAAGAACCTATCGCTGCGATAAATGAAAAGAATCTTCAGGATGGTATTAAAAAAGTGATCTTGGGTAGTGAGACAGGTGAACTGAATGTAGAACAGCCTGTCGAGACAGACGGTTTTGTGATCTACCAGACTGATAAGGGTACGGCCGTGAAAGCTGTTGAGAACGGTTTCGGAGGACCACTTGAGATTCTGGTCGGTTTTGACGAGGCTGGTAATATATTGGGTTACACCGTACTGTCTACAGTGGAAACTCCGGGACTTGGTGTAAAGGCTGATACTTGGTTCCAAAAAGGTCAGAAAGGTGATATTATTGGTAAGAACCCAGGTGAGAAGGAGCTTTCAGTGTCCAAGGATGGTGGTGAAATCGATGCCATTACAGCTTCTACCATTACCAGTCGCGCATTCCTTAACGCAGTTAACCATGCCTATAAAGCCTATAAAGGCCAGTCTACTGATGCCAATAGCGGAGCTACTGCTACGAACTGGGATGCAGAAGAAAGTGAAACAAATAATCAATAATAAGCAGAAAGGAGTTTAAGACTATGAATAATTTTAAAGTATTGATGAATGGAATCATCAAGGAGAATCCGACGTTCGTGCTCCTTTTGGGTATGTGTCCGACATTGGGAACAACTTCTTCGGCTTTGAACGGTATGTCAATGGGATTGGCAACTACGTTTGTGCTGATCTGTTCCAACATGGTTATATCTCTTATTAAGAATCTTATTCCTGACATGGTGCGTATACCGGCGTTTATTGTGGTCATAGCGTCTTTTGTGACCGCCTTGCAAATGTGTATGCAAGCTTATGTGCCAGGCATATATGCTTCGCTGGGTTTGTTTATTCCGTTAATTGTGGTCAACTGTATCATTCTTGGACGTGCTGAGGCTTTTGCCAGCAAGCATGGTGTGATTCCGTCATTTTTTGATGGATTGGGAATGGGTATCGGTTTTACCCTGGCGCTGACTCTTTTGGGCGCAGTGCGTGAGTTGCTTGGAACGGGCAAGATTTTCGGATGGGCTATCTGGCCGGAAGATTATGGTATGCTGATGTTCGTTTTGGCTCCTGGTGCATTCATTGTTTTGGGATATTTGATTGCGATTGTGAATAAAATAAGAAAGGCATAAATAAAAAGTGATCACTATGGAGACTATATATCAATATTTAATTGTATTTATTACTGCTATATTCATTAACAATGTAGTATTGTCTCAGATTTTGGGAATCTGTCCTTTCTTGGGTGTATCCAAGAAAATCAATACTGCATTGGGTATGTCGGCAGCCGTGGCTTTTGTCTTGGTTCTGGCCACTTTGGTAACTTATCTGTTACAATATTATGTACTTGATCCCAATGGCTTGGGTTATTTGCAGACCATTGCTTTTATCCTGGTTATAGCAGCTCTGGTGCAGATGGTTGAAATAATTCTGAAGAAAGTTTCTCCTTCGCTTTATCAGGCATTGGGCGTCTTTCTTCCTTTGATTACGACTAACTGTGCCGTTCTTGGTGTGGCCATCTTGGTTATCCAGAAAGATTTTAATCTGATTATGGGTGTATGGTATGCATTAAGTACTGCATTAGGATTTGGTCTTGCCCTTGTCGTATTCGCCGGTATACGTGAACAATTGAGCATGATACCTGTTCCCAAAGGAGTACAAGGAATGAGTATTGCATTGATTACTGCAGGATTACTGGCTATGGCCTTTATGGGTTTCAGTGGCGTTGACAACGGACTGAAAGCTTTCCTGGGAATCTGATAATATTCAGATAACATATAGAGCAGAAATAGCCTGGAAAAAAAAACGGGTTGTTTCTGCTTTTTTGTTTGATTTTCTGATACAACCTATCTTAAATTTTATTATATTTGCTACATATAAGTGAATTTTGAAACTAACTAATATGAAAGAAACAATTTTAGTGACCGGTGGAACCGGATTTATTGGATCACATACTACCGTAGAACTTCAGCAGGCAGGCTATGAAGTAGTTATTGTCGATAATCTTTCTAATTCTCAGGAAGATGTTCTTGATGGTATAGAGCAGATTACTGGTATCCGCCCGGCATTTGAGAAGGTCGATTTACGCGATTTTGATGCAACAGAAGAAGTATTTAAGAAATATCCTAAGATTAGCGGAATTATTCATTTTGCAGCAAGTAAGGCTGTAGGTGAGAGCGTACAGAAGCCTTTGTTATACTATCATAACAATATTGTTTCTTTGATTAATCTGTTGAGCTTGATGCCGAAATATAACGTTAAAGGTATTATCTTCTCATCTTCATGTACGGTTTATGGACAACCTGATGTATTGCCGGCTACTGAGGAAACACCGATTAAAAAGGCAGAAAGTCCTTACGGTAATACCAAGCAGATTAATGAAGAAATTATTGTGGATACAATAAAGAGCGGAGCTCCGATCAAGTCAATTATCTTGCGTTACTTTAATCCGATAGGTGCACATCCTACGGCATTGATTGGTGAAATGCCGAATGGCGTACCACAGAATCTGATTCCTTACCTGACTCAGACAGCTATGGGTATTCGTGAACAGTTGAGCGTTTTCGGTGACGACTATGACACACCTGATGGTTCATGTATCCGTGACTATATATATGTAGTTGATTTGGCTAAGGCTCATGTATGTGCCATGACTCGTATCATGGAAAATGAGTCACAGGAGCCTGTTGAAGTATTCAATATCGGAACCGGTAAGGGTACATCTGTATTGGAGTTGATTCATGCTTTCGAAAATGCAACTGGCGTGAAATTGAATTACAAGATTGTTGACCGTCGTGCCGGAGATATTGAAAAAGTATGGGGCAATGTAGACAAAGCCAATAAAGTTCTGGGATGGAAGGCTGAGACGCCGCTTGAAGATGTCTTGGCTTCTGCTTGGAAGTGGCAGTGCGCATTGCGTGAAAGAGGTATCATGTAATTAAATTGTATATCGCTATATGCGTTTTCTGTGCCCCGGTTCAGAATCATTTTCATATGTGAATATTTAGAATGATTATGCCTGTATCTTTTACAAGCAGACTGAGTGGCATAGTAGTTTTGTCGTGTTTTATTTTGTGTTTGTGTTGTGGCTATCTTTCGGCGTGAGTCGAAAGATAGCTTTTTCTTAATAAGAATGGAGTTTATGAATCAGGTTTATAATTTTATTGCCGGTATATTGTCAGTGTTTGGGGTAGAAGCGGATTCTCTTGTGGCAGGATCCGGACATCGGCTGTTTCTGCTTTTCCTGTCGCTGCTTTTTTCTTGGTTTGTCTATTGGGTGACATATAGCTTTGTCCGTCCGTTGGTGAAGCGGCTCGTTTCGAAAACTCATGCACTTTGGGATGATTATCTCTTGAATGATACGGTATTGCACAGCTCGTGCAGGTTGATTCCACCGGTTATTATATTGATAGCGTTTTCGTTTATTTATGCACACGGACATGTTATTCCTGAAACAGAACGTGTAGCCGCAAATTTTGTTGAACGTATCATTAAGGTTTACCTGGTTATAATGGTTATCCGTTGGGGATTTGGCTTCCTGAATGGAGTACGTAAAGTGGCAGAGCAACATGCCTCACAGCGAAGTTATCTGACAGGCCTGTTCCAATTGGTAAAAATCGCCATACTTTTTATTGGCACGATTATTATTATTGGTATTCTAATTGACCGGTCTCCTTTGGCGTTGATTGCCGGATTAGGTGCATTGGCAACGGTGCTGATGTTGATATTCAAGGATCCCATACTTGGAATGGTTTCAGGGGTACAGCTTTCTGCAAATGATATGTTGCGTAAGGGCGACTGGATCACGATGAATAGCAGTGGGGCTAATGGTATAGTGGAAGAAGTGACGCTGACTACGGTTAAGGTGCGTAACTTCGATAATACGATTACCACTATTCCGCCCTATACATTGGTAAGTCAGTCTTTTCAAAACTGGCGGGCGATGCAGCAGAGTGGGGGAAGAAGGGTCAAGCGAGCCATTTATATTGATATGCAGTCTGTGCGGCTTTGTACGGATGAAGAAAGGCAACGGTATGAAGAGAAAGGTTGGATTGACGTTTACGTAGATTCCTCCCAACTGGTTAATCTGACTGTATTTCGAAATGTGGTGGAAAAGTATTTGCGTTCTCTTGCTCAGATTAATCAGAATCTACGCCTGATGGTCAGACAATTGGAACCTACCCCGCAGGGACTGCCTTTGGAACTTTACTTTTATCTTTATGAGAAAGAATGGACAGCTTATGAGCATCAGGTCAGTGATATAATGGCACAGGTGCTGGTATGGCTTCCACAGTTCGGATTACAGTCTTATCAGATGCCTGCGGGGACAGATTTCAATAAAAAGTCAGACGGTTACTTGTCAGACGGCTTATAGCCAGATGAGTGTCTTAATGGACGTAAGGATTATATTGTTTTTCAAAACCTATTTGAGTGCGGATACCGTGTCCGGTATAGACATTGACTTCATCCGGCAGTGAAAACAGTTTATCCTTGATGCTGCGACTCAGATCTTCAAAGCTTCCGCCTGCAATATCGGTGCGTCCGATGCTCGCGTAGAACAGTGTGTCGCCTGCAAAGAGTACCTTCTCTGATTCACAATAGAAGCAAATACTGCCAGGTGAATGTCCCGGAGTAGAGATAACTTTCAAGGTATGAGTGCCGAACTGTATTTCATTGCCATCCTGAAGAAATGCCGCTGGTTCCGGAAGCTGGTCTGTTGTCATATAATGGCGTAGAGGACCAAAGAGATCTGCTCCCATTCCGTGATAGATATCCATGTCTGCTGCGTTAAACTCAGGTCCCAGACCGTATGTTTCTTTGATGAAAGCAGCACCGAAGCAGTGGTCGTAGTGCATGTGGGTACATAAGTGATGGCGAAGTTTCAGTTGGTTGGCATTGATCAGATCTGTCAGCTTCTGACGGTCTGACGGTTGTAGTGCCCCGCAATCGATGACTACGGCTTCCTTGCTCTCGTCGAATACTACATAACAGTTTTCTTCGAGCATGTTCATCTGTATGGTTTGAATCTTAAGCATAGTTGTCTGTTTTTAGAGTGATACATAAACCAGTTTCTTGGTCTTGAAGAATTCTTCTTCATAAAAATCGTCAAGTGAGGTAATCATTGCATGATGACGGAAAGGCTGGATTTCATTTTCCAGTTCACCACCCTTAAGGCAAAGCACTCCGTTAGGCAAAGCATTGTGATTTTCTTTTTTGATATTTTTGCGTATGATTTTTACAAGATCAGCAAGAGGCATGACGGCGCGGCTTACAACGAAGTCAAACAGGGCTTTTTCCTCTTCTGCGCGACAGTGGCGGAATGAGACATTGGACAGTCCTATTTCTTTGGCCACTTCAGTGCATACCTTGATCTTCTTTCCTATGCTGTCGACAAGATGAAAGTGGCACTCAGGGAAAAGGATGGCCAAGGGAATTCCAGGGAATCCGCCTCCTGTCCCTAAATCCATGATCTCAGTGCCGGGCTTGAAACGTATGGCTTTGGCTATGCTCATGGAATGCAGGACATGATGTTCATACAGATTGTCAATGTCTTTTCGTGAGATAACATTGATCTTGGAGTTCCAGTCATGATAGAGACTGTCCAGTTGTGATAGTTGTTCTATCTGTATGGGAGTCAGTTCTGGAAAATAATGACGAATTTGTTCCATATATGCTAATTTTTTGTTGTTAAAATCGAAGAAAGTTGTTTGTACGACAGTCGGATACGAATGGGGCCGATGTCGTATGGAGCTATTTCGTATACATTGTATAGAAATTCCATACTGTCTTTTCCTAATTTGAAATTTGAAGTTATATAGAAATCGGTAGTATTTAAAATACCTTTTTCTGATAGTTCTTTTACGTCTTTACTGTTAAACTGCCGCACCAGTTCGTCTTGCAATAATCTGGTCAGTTCGGACTGGTAATTGGGCGTGAAGATATTGTTGAGCAGAATCTTTTCGCCGTTTTCTGGGTTGAAGTTCAAGTAAAAGGTCTGGTTATATTCGTGTGCCCCTCCTTCGTAGCGGGATGTATGTATTTCATAACTGATGCAGTCTTGAAAACCTGTGGAATGACTTGTCTTGATATTGAAACGGTAATTATACCAGTTGGCATTCATGCCGTTTTGGATGTCAGCCTGATATAGGTCAAAAAGTTTTTCCTTGTATTCACGTGTTTGTGCACGATAGAAAGAATCGATAGCAGTCGTTATTGATGAAAGATTGTAATTGAATGTTTGTTGTATGATTTCGCTGTTGATTCTTCGGGCTGTCATTTCGGGTGCAGTCATTTCATCCATCATTACGGTAATATGGTAAGCAGGTTCTTTTTCTGAATCCAGCGGGATATTTTTTTCCAGTGTTAATGTTCTGAAATGGCATTGCTCAGCTTTACTTTGCTTTTGGCAGGAAGTGAGGAGAAGAACTGTAACAGCCATGATACCGAATGGCAGAAATTTTACTTTCATTTTTACTTTGTTTTTAACTACAAATGTACTATAAAAAAGTGATATTCCGAAAAAATAAGATCAGGTAAATAGATGGGTCTTTATTGCGGAATGGCCAGTTTTGTTCTTTTTGTGTGAAGTGGAATTCGATGAATGGTATGGCAGGTATGCTTCTTTTCGATGGTCCGATGAAACAGTTTGTGATAAAGAACCGGTCAAATAAGATGATTTTCTTTTTCAATTCCAGAGATTATCATTATCTTTGTCATGAAATAAACGGATAATAATCAATAACAGATAAATCAATATTATGCTTTCAGTAGAAGAATTGAATGACAGACTGATAGACTTGGCTTTTGCTGAGGATATCGGTGATGGAGATCATACTACACTGTGTTGTATTCCGGCTGATGCCATGGGTAAATCAAAATTGCTGATCAAGGAAGAAGGCGTCCTGGCCGGAATAGAAATAGCCAAAGAAGTATTCCATCGTTTTGATCCTACCATGCAGGTGGAAGTCTTTATACAGGACGGAGCTCATGTTAAGCCGGGGGATGTGGCGATGGTGGTTACGGGAAAAGTGCAGAGCCTTTTGCAGACCGAGCGTCTGATGTTGAACATCATGCAGCGTATGAGTGGCATCGCAACGATGACCAGTAAATATGTAGAACGCCTTAAGGGCACAAAGACCAGGGTGTTGGATACAAGAAAGACAACGCCGGGTATGCGTATGCTGGAGAAGGCTGCCGTAAAGATCGGAGGAGGTGTCAATCACAGAATAGGTCTTTTTGATATGATCCTGTTAAAAGACAATCATGTGGATTTTGCCGGAGGTATCGCCAATGCCATTAACCGTTGTCATGAGTATTTGAAGGCTAAGGGTAAGGATCTGAAAATTGAAATTGAAGTACGCAATTTTGATGAATTGCAGCAGGTGTTGGAAATAGGTGGTGTTGATCGGATTATGCTGGATAACTTTACACCGGCCGATACCAAGAAAGCGGTTGAAATGATCGGTGGCCGTTTTGAAACAGAATCCAGTGGTGGTATTACTTTTGATACCTTGCGGGATTATGCAGAATGTGGCGTGGATTATATTTCCGTTGGTGCCCTCACTCATTCGGTGAAAGGTCTTGATATGAGTTTCAAGGCTTGTTGATTGTTTTATTTTTGAGAACTGTCTGATATCGATTGCCGGTTCTGCTTTACTGTTCCGTAATGAATGGCAAGGCAGGGCAGGTGATCTTTTTTTATTAATTAATATGGATGGAATGAAGCATTTGAAATGGTATATACTGCTGGCGGGATGTCTTTATTCAGGCGCAAGTCTGTTTGCACAGGGATCATCATGGCATTCACCGGTAGAGATTCCGTGTCTGCTTTCCGGCAGTTTCGGAGAGCCGCGTCCCAATCATTTCCATTGTGGAATTGATGTCAAGACTCAGGGAGTGGTGAATAAAAGGATATTGGCTGTAGGTGATGGTTATGTTTCCCGTATGACGGTGGGAAAAAACGGGTTCGGTAATGCCCTTTACGTGACGCATCCCAATGGTTTGGTTTCTGTCTATTGCCATCTGAATGATTTCGTTCCGGCTCTTCATCAGTTACTGAGGCAGCAGCAGTATAAGGAACAGAATGACGAAGTGGATGTTCGGCTTCAGCCGGGTGTTTTTCCTGTCAAGGCTGGTATGTGGATTGCCTATAGTGGAAATACAGGTGCTTCTTTAGCCCCACATCTTCATTTGGAGTTTCAGAAACCGCTGGGCGGTGACATGTTTGATCTTGTAGATCCGTTACCTTACTTTACTCATTTGATAAAAGATGATATGCCTCCTCGGATACATGGTATAAAACTGTATGCTTCATCCGGAAAGGGAATTATTGACGGAAGCGGAAAATCAGTCAGTTTTTCTCCAGGAAAGGATGGTCGTGTCGTCTGTAATGCATGGGGGCGAATCGGTGCAGCCGTATGGGCGGATGATTATATGAATGGAACCGGCAATAAGTTCGGTGTTTATCGTATCATATTGAATGTTGATGGTCATACCGTGTTTAAAAGTGAGCTGGATCAGTTCCGTTTTGATGAGAATCCCATGGTTAATGCATGGGGGGATTATGCCCATTTCCGAAAAACCAGACACTGGTATCTGAAATCTTTTCTTGAACCCGGTAATAAACTGGATTTTATTACGGTAGGTTCCAATCAGGGTTGGATAGACATCAATGAGGAACGTTTATACCATTTTGAATATATTCTTGAAGACTTGAAAGGAAACAGAACGGTCACACGGTTTGCTGTTTTGGGTAAACAGGATGAAATGGCTTTGAGAAAGGAAGAAGAAAAGGAAAGAGCTCGTCGGAATTCACCGGATTTTCTTGTGGCTAATCAGACTCATGTAGTCCAGCGTCCTGGCATGGAATTGCGTATACCGAACGGGGCTTTGGCTAAAGACGAACGGCTGGAGATAGAAATGACAGCCAAACCGGATTGTGTGTCGAATACGTACCGGTTCAGTGACGATGAAATACCTTTGCTCAAACGGGCTACCTTGATGATCTCGCCTAAAAAGGCGACTGGCGATCTTTCCAAATACTATATAGCTTCTTCTAAAGGCTATGTGGGCAATCAGTATGATAAGGGATGGTTGGTGGCCCAGATCAGAGACCTTACCGAAACGTATGAAATCATGCAGGATACGGTGCCTCCTGTTGTAGCACCTGTAGGAGCGTGGATAGGACGTAACGCAGCCATACTGAAGGTAAAGGTTACAGATAAACATACCGGAGTAAAACGTTTTAAGGCCAATGTGGATGGTGCTTTTATCTTGTTTGTAAGAGATGATAATGTATGGACTTGCAGACTGAAAGAATCGCCTTTAAAGAAGGAAGGGAAAATGCGGGCTCTGACAATAGAGGTCGAAGACCGCTGTGGAAACAAGGAAGTGTACAGACAAAAATTTATTTATTAATGATAAAAACAAATATAATGAGAATTAAACTGGTTGCGGTATTGGCAGCTTTGGTGCTTATGGTTGACAGAAGCGAGGCTTGTACCAATTTGATTGTAGGAAAGAAAGCGTCTGCTGACGGTTCGGTTATTGTGTCATACAGTGCCGATGATTTCGGAAGTTTTGGTTATCTGGCCCATTATCCTGCTGCTTGTCATGCAAAGGGGCAGACCCGATCTGTCTATAGTTGGGAAACCAATAATTATTTGGGTGAGATAGAAGAAGCTAAGGAAACATATAATGTGGTCGGCAACATGAATGAATTTCAGGTTACGATTACCGAAACAACATTCGGCGGCCGGTCGGAGTTGGCGGATTCTACGGGATTGCTGGATTATGGTAGCCTGATCTATATAGCATTGCAACGTTCTCGTTCTGCCAGAGAGGCCATAGATGTAATGACCGGTCTTGTCGAAAAATATGGTTATTGCAGTGAAGGCGAAAGTTTTACTGTTGCAGATAAGAATGAAGCCTGGATAATGGAACTTATCGGTAAGGGACCCGGACGCAAGGGAGCAGTCTGGGTGGCTGTCCGGGTGCCGGATGACTGCATCAGTGCGCATGCCAATCATAGCCGTATCCGGAAATTTCCCTTAAATGACAAGGCCAACTGTATTTATTCAAAGGATGTGATCAGTCTGGCTCGTGAAAAGGGATATTTTAATGGAAAGGATGAGGACTTTTCGTTTAGCGAAGCTTATGCTCCGGCGGATTTTGGCGCACTGCGTTTTTGTGAAGCCAGAGTCTGGAGCTATTTCAACAAGTTTGTAGACGGCATGGACCGGTATTTGCCTTATGCTTCCGGAGAAGATGTGAAGGCAGAACCGATGCCTTTATTCGTGAAACCCAAGCAGAAGATTTCCGTACAGGATATAAAGGATATGATGCGTGATCATTATGAGGGAACGCCTTTTGATATGACAAAAGATTTGGGCATGGGACCTTATGAAGCTCCATACAGGCCGACGCCTCTTACATTTAAGGTCGGAGAGAAGGAATATTTCAATGAGCGTCCTATATCTACTCAGCAGTCAGCCTTTGTGATGGTGGCTCAGATGCGAAACTGGCTGCCTGATTATGTTGGCGGTGTGCTTTGGTTCGGGTGCGATGACGCTAACATGGTAGCATTTACTCCGGTATATTGTTGTACGGTAGATGTTCCAGACTGTTATTCCGACAGGGTCGCCAATGCGTTGAATTTTTCGTTCAAGAGTGCATTTTGGGTATGTAATTGGGTCAGCACAATGGTTTATCCCCGTTATTGCCAACTTTTCGGTGATTTGAAAAAGGTTCGTGACCGTTTGGAATCCGATTATAATAGTTTGCAGGAGAAAACAGAAAAAGAGGCCATCAGTTTGTCGGAAAAAGAAGGCGAGTTGAAGGCTAAAGCTTATCTTTCAGCTTATTCCTGTCGTGCAGCGGAAAACATGCTTAATCAGTGGATGGATTTGGGACAATATCTGATGGTAAAATATAACGACGGAATTATACGACCTGAGAAGGATGGCCGTTTTGAACGCACACCTGGTGGATACGGCGTACCGGTCAATCGTCCCGGATATCCGGAGCGTTACCGTAAACAGATTGTTAAGGAAACCCAAACAAAGTATGAAATGAAATAAATAGGATAAAATTCTTAAAATCATCATTCATTCATTAGGTTTTATGAGGCGAAATAATTAATTTTGCTGCTTAGAGAAAGAAAATCGAAATTCACTAAACATAATTTGAAATATGGATAATGAACTGATCAAGTCCTGTGAAGCAAAGGCACAGGCATGGATAAATTCTTCAGTATATGATGCCGACACCCAGGCTCAGGTCAAGAAAATGCTGGATAATCCTGATAAGACGGATTTGGTAGAAAGTTTCTATCAGAATCTCGAGTTTGGTACAGGAGGTTTGCGTGGCATTATGGGTGTAGGTACAAATCGCATGAATATATATACGGTAGGTGCTGCTACACAGGGACTGTCAAACTATCTGAATAAGAATTTCAGTAATCTGAATCAGATTTCTGTGGTTGTAGGTCATGATTGTCGTAACAACAGCCGTCTTTTCGCAGAAGTTTCTGCTAATATTTTCGCTGCTAACGGCATTAAGGTCTATTTGTTCGAGGATATGCGTCCTACTCCTGAGATGTCATTCGCTATCCGTCATTTGGGATGCCAGAGCGGTATTATTCTGACCGCTTCTCATAACCCGAAAGAATATAACGGTTACAAGGCATATTGGGATGACGGTGCACAGGTATTGGCTCCTCATGATAAGGGCATCATAGAGGAAGTCAATAAAGTGGGAGCGGAAGATATCAAAGGCCTGAATACAGTTTTGGATTCAGCTAATCCGCTGATTGAAATAATCGGCAAGGAGATAGATCAGGTTTATCTTGAAAAGATCAAGACTATTTCCATTGATCCGGAGGTGATTCAGCGTCAGAAGGACATGAAGATCGTTTATACGCCTATACATGGTACAGGAATGATGCTTATTCCACAGTCTTTGAAGTTGTGGGGCTTTGAGAATGTGCATACCGTTCCGGAGCAGATGATCAAGGATGGTAATTTCCCGACAGTACAGTCACCTAACCCTGAAAATGCAGAAGCTCTGTCAATGGCTATTGCGTTGGCGAAGAAAATCGATGCCGATATCGTCATGGCTTCCGATCCTGATGCAGACCGTGTAGGAATGGCTTGCAAGAACAGTGAAGGCGAATGGGTATTGGTTAATGGAAACCAGACTTGTATGATTTTCCTTTATTACATCATCAAGAACCGTATTGCCATGGGTAAGATGAAAGGAAATGAATTTATTGTCAAGACTATCGTAACAACAGAACTTATCAAAGCCATTGCAGATAAGAACAACGTTGAAATGTACGATTGTTATACAGGCTTTAAGTGGATTGCCCGTCAGATCCGTCTTAATGAAGGTGTTAAGCAGTACATTGGTGGTGGTGAGGAATCTTATGGATTCCTGGCTCAGGATTTTGTTCGTGACAAGGATGCTGTTTCGGCTTGTTCACTGTTGGCTGAAATTTGTGCATGGGCCAAGGATCAGGGCAAAACTTTGTTTGACGTATTGATGGACATTTATGTAGAATACGGTTTCTCATTGAATCATACCATTAATGTCGTTAAGCCGGGTAAATCCGGTGCAGACGAGATCAAGCAAATGATGACGGATTTCCGTACCAATGCACCGAAAGAACTGGCCGGATCTCCTGTTATATTGACAAAGGATTATCAGACGCTGAAAGCAACGGATGCCAATGGTGAAGTTGTCGCAATAGACCAGCCGGAACCTTCCAATGTACTTCAGTGGTATACGGCTGACGGTACAAAGGTGAGTGTACGTCCTTCCGGTACTGAACCTAAAATCAAGTTCTATATCGAAGTTTTGGGTGAAATGAAGTGTGCCGGTTGCTACAAGAAGGCAGAAGAAGCAGCTATGCAGAAAGTGGAAGCCGTAAAGCAGTCTTTGGGCTTGTAATCACAAGCACATAGTGAATAAAAAGTTGTTGCTGAGAGATTATGATCTCTGTCAGGTAACAATAATGATATAAAATTAAGGCCAGCATGTGTCGTAAAGGTGCATGCGGGCCTTGTTTTATAGTAGTAAATTCCATTATTGTATACATCATAAAATAGAATATGAGAGAAAATGTGATGCCGGATGAGCCGGCTTACTGGTTTGTCTTCTGTAAGGACGAACTTTTGCTGGAGAAGAACGAAAAAGGAGAACCAGGTCGGATTCCGTTTGGCGTATTGCCACCAGTAGCTCTTTCAGATTGGCATACCGTTCACCGCATTACGCCAATGTCGGATCAGCATCCTTGCAGGGCGGTTTCTTTGGACAGGCCTGTCATCGAAAATGAGCGTTATGTCATGGTCGGTCTTCGTGCTTCATTCGATATCTTGGATCATGCCTTGTACAGAAAAGCAGGTAAAGCTGCTGAGATCTTATATTGGGATCAGAATACCCGTTTTTGTGGAGTTTGTGGTGCACCGATGCGTCTGCATACTGACATTAGCAAAAGGTGTACGAATTGTGGTAAGGAGGTTTGGCCTCAGTTGTCTACGGCAATTATTGTACTGGTCCGTCGGCAGGATGACAAAATACTGTTGGTGCATGCCCATAATCTCAGAGGCAATTATTATGGACTGGTAGCAGGATTTGTGGAAACAGGCGAGACTCTGGAAGAGTGTGTCCGACGTGAAGTGAGGGAGGAGACAGGACTTGAGATAGATCACATCCGTTATTTTGGAAGTCAGCCCTGGCCGTATCCTTGTGGACTGATGGTAGGATTCTTTGCCGATTACGTATCAGGTGATTTACATCTGCAGCGCAGCGAGTTGGCTTATGGCGGATGGTTTGGCAGAGATGAACTGCCTCCGATTCCCGGAAAACTTTCCATGGCTCGCATGTTGATAGATCATTGGCTTGAAGATGCTGATAAACATTAGCTTTATGTGCAGTCAGATAAAATAAGGGATAGGCAAGTTTTCTTTCTCAATTATTTTTTTGATAAAAAGTATCTTGAAATTTTGCATATTCAGAAAAAAGTCGTACCTTTGCATCGCTTTAGAAAAATAAAGCCTTCTTCTCGAGAAGCCTTGGAAAGGTGGTAGAGTGGTCGATTACAGCGGTCTTGAAAACCGCCGTGCTGAGAGGCACCGGGGGTTCGAATCCCTCCCTTTCCGCAGAATAAAAATGACATGAAAATTTTTCATGTCATTTTTTTTATAAATACCAATTTACAGATAGGGCAGGGGCTTGATCATTTGGTTTTATGTGTATCAGTCTCTTTTTTCAAAGCTTCCTTGAGTGCAATGAGAGCGAACAGATGCGCAGAGGTCATATTAGGATAGCGTTTTTTGTTTTTTTCGAGTTCCTCATTAAGCTGTTTGACAATCTGGCGATATTCGGTTTCGTTTTTTTCCGTGACTCTCAATGTAAATGTAAATTCGCCCAGTGTTACATTGATGAGATAACGTTCCGGTTTGGCGATCAGTATATCACTTTCGTCATCACTGTCACCTTCTTCTTTTGTCAGTTTATCCATGAAGCGTATAAACCAAAGATATATTTTTTTAAAGAATGATATTTTCATTGTTTTATGCCGTTTTGATTATACAGATAATTGATGATACTTTGCCAGTCCGGGAATTGCTGACTACCAAACTGAATCCATTCTCCTTCAAACTCACTCGTTCCATTTTTATCTCTGTCATCGATCAGATACTCCCCTTTACAAAGGTTCTTGCAATGTGTGATGATTAGCCGTTTATGGAAAATGTTATCCAAGTGAGTAGTGACCCATTTCAGTTTGTCAGACCATGCGGAAGGATTGTTCCAAGGAGCGGTAGAAAGGATATACAGGTCAAAATACTTGTGGAGTTCATGCATGGCCTCAATGGCTCCCGGCATAGGTTTCATTTGAGCGAAGATACCTGGAACTTCATCCAGACGGTTTTCGAATGCAGATCTGGTCACATCATCCAACTGGTCAATTCCCGATTGAAAATCTACCAGTACATTATCCATGTCCACGTAGATCCGTTTTTGAGGGAAAGACAACTGTTTGTCACGTTTGTCATAGGCATTCCGGATTTCAGTAAGAATATCGCAGAATTCTTTTGGAGTCAGTATGGTTCTGTAACTGTCAGGATTTCCGGAAGTGTGAACCAGAGTTATGCCGCGGGTTGCCATTAGAGCTGCGCGGAAACGCTCGTTCTGATCGAACATGGCCTGATAAGCCCGTTTGATCAGAGTTTGATAATTTTTGCTCTGTCGGTCTATAGCCTGACCTTTCCACCATACGGTCTGATCGGTTTGCCAGGAGGTGACACTCTGTTTTCTGGCATTACCTCCTTTCATGCTGCAGATCTGGCGTTGTTTATCCGGATCCGGACGTTTCAGGGATTGCAGAAAACCCTCCATGCTACCGCACAACATGCCGTCTATTTTGAAACTGTTGCTGCACAGATTGCTCAGCACGTTGGATGGATAAAGTCCGTTGGAACGGATATCCAGTGTATTGGATTCCCGGTCATAAAAATCCTTTAAATCATGACCGTTTCTTGTTGTTTCAAATTCATTTTCCATATAAGAAATGAGGTTGTTTTTTATTTTCTGTAAATGATGAGGTGTATCATTCTATTTTAGCGAGTATGGCCGTATAGTTGTCATCTCCTTGTCTGTTGCATAGCCAGTCGATGACATCCAGAATCTCGTCCGGTTCTTTGTCTTCCTCCATGGTGACAGTCTTGAGAATTTCCGAGGCTATACACTTATATACTCCGTCAGAACAAATCAGAATACGGTCACCTGGCATGATCTCAAATTGGACTATGTCCGGTTCAGCCTGTTCCGGATGGTAGGAGAAGAAGCATTTTTCCACAACTTCCCATCCAAAGTCGAGCCGGACGTGGTCTTTGGTTTGGTAGACCACATGATCCTTGTTCGTATTGGTAATGTCGTCATAGTCGTAATATCCTTTTCTGAACACGTAACATCGGCTGTCGCCAATGTGGGCAATCGTTACTTTGTTGTTCTCAATGCTGGCCATGACCATAGTGGTGCCCATCTGGCAGGATCGGAGAAGGTCTGAACGTTCGTCAATGGCTTTTGAGGCTTTCAGGCAGGCTTCTTTTATTTTGGATTCCTCGTCAGGCCTGTCGGCTGATGCGTTCCAGAAGTTGCTTATTGTATCCACGACGGTTTGGCTGGCCACTTCTCCCATGGCATGTCCACCCATGCCGTCGCAAATGATACCGCTCCAGCGCGATTTCTCCGGCATTTCTATTATTTTGTAAGCATCTTCATTGTTTTGCCGTTTTCCGGTTTTACTGATTGTTGCGTATTTGATGTTCATGGTTTTGATAAATTAAGAGTGTATACCTGTCTGTGATATATATTTAAATATAAGAGAGGAAACTAAGTGTGTTTTTCTATCATTGCGTAGCAAATAATATTCTCAGCAAGTGATTTTGATCGGTATTTTTTTAGAATAAGGTTATGTGGTTATGTGTGAAATATTGAAAGTGCCGTTTGGCAGACTTTTCAATACTGAGAGCAAGTAAAGTTATGAAAAAATAATGAGAAATAATAATAAAACAAATATATTCTTATTCCGAATAAGAATATATAGTAGTCTGATCCTGATATTGCTATTTCCAATAATGCTATATTGATGAACGTCTTGTAAAATGATAAAAATGTATTCGTCTTTTCTTTAGATCAAAAAGTTTTTTTGCATAACAAGTAAAAATAAGCCTGATTTTTTTGTTTGTTTAAAAGTAAAATGATAATTTTGTCTATTGACAATTAAATGGATCTTATGTAGAGTCATATTGAGTCCAGTTACGGTCGGTTATATGCAGGTGATAGTGATTAAGGACTATAAGTCTGCATTTGATGTGGCTGTCAATTAATGATAATGTAGTTGTCCGGTTAATTCCTGCAGATGTTTTGTTCGGAAATGCAGTCGACAAACAGAAAGCATTGATCATTATATTAAATAAATTGCTTATCAGTGATAGATTCGTGAATCCTTGTCCTTCTATTCTATAAATGCATTTAAAAAAAGAAAAGACAGGGATGTTCACTTAAAAGAGAATAAAATTTAAGACAGGACAAGCGGTACTTACTTCTTGTTTATCCTACTTCATGGGCCAGTACCGCAATTTCCTGTTTATATCAAACAAAGATTAAGACCGGTTGGCGTTGACAGTTTGTCTTTACCGTTTAATAGGTTTTAATCATAATAGCCAGTCACGAAGAATATGGAAAAGGAAATCAATGAAGCAATGAACAAGGTAGCCCTACGTTACGGAGGAATCTATCTGGATGTCGACAAGCATAATCAGGATGTACGGCTTTACAAACCTTTCGTTTCTCTTATTTTTATGATGAAGAATTTGGCTGAGTGTGGTTATACGCTCAGTGAGGAACTGTTGCACGCCTTGGCTTTACAGCCGGATTCTGTTTTAAGGTCAATAACAGAGACCGTTTTAAATACGATGGGAGAACATCGTAATTGGACTCCGCTGGTGAAGGGCTGGAATGTACCTACCAATGAAACCCTTTTGGATCGTGCTGTGGCGTATTTCTTTACGATGTTTAATCAGACAGAAGGTGGAACCACGCTTCCTTGCGGGCATATTATACCTGATGGTACATTCCATATAGAACGTTATAACGGTTGTCCGCTATGCGGTACTCCGTTCGTATACAGTGAACTGATATATAAAGGGCATGGGAGTAAACTCAAGGAACTGGATCTTTTTACCCGGAAAGATATGGAAGATGTGTTCCGTAAGTTGTTGGAATCCCCGGTTCCTCTTGATGCGACAGAACTTGATTCCTTGAAGCTGTTGATTGGCTGTATGGAAATCCCTGAGGGAGTAGATATCAAGGTAAAAGAAAGCTGTATGGTTGTTGTATCAGCATTACTCAGTCAAGGGCGTGAGGATGAAGCGGCTGCTTTTCTAAAAACGCCCCGTGACATACTTCGTTTTTTATGGTATCAGCATACAGGTAAAACCATCATTATCAGGCCTAAAACATTGGTATCAGTTTATGGAAAATGGAATAATAATATTTTAGATCGTCATGCAGATGCAAAAGATCAGCTTTCCAGAAAATCACTGAGACTCAAATACCATCGTAATGAGTGTCGTAGGATTGCCGGATGGCTGAATGCCCTGCCTATGGATCCGGTTCAAATGGCTGAGAACATGCATCCTCACCGTGGCATGTGGGTGAGATTCATTCGTGCTTTACGTCTGGCTGAATATGCAAAAAAGCCTGGTTATGAGAAATTGTCCCGGTTAATGGATGTTTTTTACAATGAAAGGTACATTACCTGGGAAGCCCGGCTGAACGATGCCATTGACCTGATGGATCAGGATACTGCTTTTGCCGTGTTGTCTGAACGGCCAGGGCAGTTTGCCAGATATTTGTTCTCGACCATGCTCAGATTCGGTTATGAACCTACTTTGGAGGCTTTCCGTCAGGTTGCTGGTGCCATTCCGTTACGGCTTATCCTTTCATTGGTCAAGGTAGCCGAGTCATATTTTGATGTAGATGTGGCGCGGTATGCAAGTCCTGTTACAGGAGGAAAAGTACTGATTCAACCCAATAATATGCTTCGTTTCTATTCTAAGGAAGAATGTACAGAAATGGTGGTTGCTGTCAATAAGCTGTTGGAAGATGTTGTATTTGACTTTTTTACAAAAAAGAAAACGGATCACCATAAGATGTTCATCGACCCCGGGCTGTTTGATATCCCGGTGGCAGTTGGTGATCGTTCAACAGTCATACAGGATGCTTCGTGTGCTCTGCAGGGAATGCGTTTTCATGTAGAAGGCGATAAGGTTCGCGTATTTATGCAATGGGGAGTAGGTTTGCCTGCGCAACATCTTGACATGGATTTGAGTTGCAGTATTCTTTACGATGATAAAAGGGATGAATGTGCGTATTATGCTTTGTCTACAGTAGGAGCCTGTCATTCTGGTGATATCCAGTATATACCTGATCAAATCGGTACAGCGGAATATATAGAATTGGATATTCCTGAACTTTACAATGCCGGGGCTAAATACGTTGTGTTGATGTGTAATGCCTATTCAAATGTAAAGTTAGTTCCCAATCTTCTGGTTGGCTGGATGTCTTCGGAATATCGGATGGAGATTTCGGAAGAATCAGGAGTGGCGTATGATCCGTCCTGTGTACAGCACATGGTGCGTATATCGCAGAATAATCTTTCGAGAGGACTTACTTTTGGAATTCTGGAAGTTGCGACCCGTGAGATTACGTGGTTGGAAGTGTCCAATCAGAATCAGGTCGGCTGTTTGTGTAGCGTATCGGCAATTATTGATTATCTTAAACAATTGCGACAGAAATATACTGTTGGCCAGTTGCTTGAATCAAAGGCTCGTGCGCAAGGTTATGAGCTGGTCGATTCTCCTGATAAGGCTGATGAATCCTATACCAGCAGATGGGCTATGAATCCTTCCAATGTCACAGCATTATTGGACTGATGTCGCGGTTGTGGTGTAGAAAAAAGTGCTATCTTGATTTCTGGTTGATAAATACATGTTATTCTGAAAAAAAGCATAGTCCGGATGTTGATTAAACAACATCCGGATATTTTTGTAAATTAAATTTCAATTGATATCAAGAAGCCCAATCTCTGTTCTAATTTGTTTTTAATGATATAGATGGATACCTCTGTTGATTGGTCTTTTCTTTATAATAATCCGGATATCAGATACTTTGGTTATGGCGCGACATGCAGAATAACCCTTCTGTAAGATGTGAGGGATGGCTTGCCATTATCCTTTACTTTCAGGATAATATGTATGGTATGGTTGGCTGCATCCTCGGGGACAAGAAAACGGCAAAGTCCGTTTTGCGAAACCTCCAGTTTGATATCTTTTTTATATGTGGATGGCTCCTTGTAGATTTCCCATGAGAATTTCAGTTCGTCTTTATCCGGATCATACGACTTTTTAGCATTTAGGTTCATCGTCTTACCGGCTTTGACATTCATTTCGATAATGTCTTTACCACGGTTTCTGCCAATGGCTGCTATGGGGTGATGGTTGGCTTTTTGGTAGTCGGGGCAGACGGTCCATTGCATTCTGGCTGCAAAGTCGTTGATTATTTCATCCTTCCATTTGCTGATGGCCTGTCCGCCTTCCGGTGCGGACGGAATCATATAGTAGGGATCATATTGGGTTTCATCAAGTCCGTTTCTTTTTACCCAATCCATACCTCTTATGCCCTCGGCGCGTTTCGTGTCAAATCGTCCGCCCCATCCTCCAAATTCAGGATGCTCTGGTACATTGAGTCCGTTGTTCAGACAGTAAAGGAAAGATGGGGTGTCGCCTTCAGTTGCCCATATTCTGTCGGGATAGAGCGCTCCCAACGGACCGACTGTCTGCACATGTGTCTTGATCCACTCGTCTGAAGGCGGCCAGCCATAAACCTGTTTGTTGCGGATATAGATAAGTTCGGGATAATTCTTTGTAATCCACGCTCCTGCGTCGTCTTGTCCCAAAACGTCATAAACACGGATTTTTCTGACGAACTCATCGACCTGTTCCTTTGTCCTGGTTTGGCTGACTTTCCAGAGAGCCTGTGCCAGCGTGTTCAGTCCAGACCACGCTGTGATCCATACGGGACGCGGGTCCTTTTTGTCTACTGTAGCGATAATCCATTCTGAGCCTTCACTGTCTTTTCCTTCACCCACTCCGTGCATGGCTGCTTCCGTCTGTCCTTGTTTGACGACTGATCTGAGATATTCGGCAGAGGGAAAGTTCTTGTGATGGACCAGAAGGTTGGGAAGAACAGTTTCATAGCCGTCAATGATTTTGTGAATCAGGCTCATTGCTCCTTTACCGTATGGCACCCAGGCATGTTGGGAAATAAACCCTTCCAGTTCTACCTGATCCAGCGAGACAAGCAGGTGTACCAGTGATTGGGTATCATCCGGATCAGATCCTCCGATGTCGGACATGGCTATCATTCTGGTCTGTGAGAATCCATAAAGACCAGGTACTAGAAATAATAAGGCAAGAAGTTTCTTTTTCATCTTATGATTGTTTTGGTTGTTTTGACGGAATTGTTGTGATAATAGATTTTCTTAATGACCAATCCCAGGCCGGAAATACGATGTAGTCTTTGGCCGGATAGATTGAAATATTCAATATGGTCTCCCAAATGAATAAACCTGTTGCCGGTAATGACGCACTGTGATGCATTTGTCATCGTGATGCATGCCTTCAGACAGGTGACGTTGGAAAATTCAATTCCTTCTATCCAGATATGGCTTTTATTGCTGATATCCATAAAAGCCACATTGTTGTCTGCGTCGGTATTGTCAGTTTGGCTAAGGACCACTTTACCGCTGCCGGGTTGGGCGCAGCATACAATATAGCCGTCGGTCTCATTGCCGGAATGCTTGAAACAGATGTTCATTTCAGAATAGCATCCTCCGGCAATGAAGATGGTATCACCGGCTTTTGCTATGTCAGCTGCCTGTTGTATGGTTTTGAACGGTGCCGACAATGTTCCGTTGCCGTTTCCGGATGGAGATACGTAAAAGCTTCCGGCTTTACAGGCAGATGCGGCAAATAGAAATATGATTATATTGAAAAGTCTGTTTTTCCGCATAGCTTTAAGTGTCAAGTATAGAAATGTAGTCCAGAATGCAAATATAATATTGGCTTCTGATTGAAAAGACTATATTTCATGAAAATAACTGTCAGAAACCTAGATTTTTACTGTTTGTCATAGAAACAGGCCCGTTTTTTTGGTATTTTATCTGTGAATTCCTGTCTGTTTCGGACTATGCCAGTTTTTCAGAATGACGATAAATCTGTTGGGATTCAGAAAACTTGTACAGTCAATACCGGTTTTTATGCCGATTTTTATTTTCTTTATGATAGAAAAGCGGATGATATGACTTCTGTTATTAATAACTGAATGACCAGTAATGAAAACTATTGAATAACGAAATATTAGTATTATGGTACAGACAATCACTAAAGAATGGGAAATAACGAAGACTTATATTTTTGATGTGGCTTCAAGAGATGGAATTATCAATCTGGACTGGAATGACTTTGAATCCAGAGCTCGAAATATGAAGGTAGCAGTAGCCGTAAAGGTTGATGAACCGTCGACTGTCGGTGAACTGGCGCAAAAGGCGATTGGAGTGGTCCTGGACTATATGGGAAATGATTTGGGAAGCGTGATAGTTGCCATATCATTCAAACCTGATGATGAAATGTTGATGGGGGAAATGGAAAGTTTATGTGATAGCTTCTCTGGTTTGAAGGAGAGAGAAATTGACATGCTGTGGGGCATACAGTCCTCTAATGAGATTGAGAATAAACGGTGTGTTTCCGTTTTTGCATTTGAAAAACAATAATAAAAAAATAATAAGAAGATGAAAGTAGGATTGAATTTTGAAGAGATTTCAGGTTATGTGAAAGGACACTATGGGATTTGTCCTCAGTTGAAGAAGGTTGATGGTAAGACACTTGAAGTATCTTACGCTCCGGGCCGGTTCATTCCGGCTATAAAGCTTGTAGCGAAGATTGAAGCGGTGCGGAAGGATGTGGTATGCATGTCATACGATTGCAGCAAGGCTGTAGGATTGATTATTGCCGGTTTGGTCTGTCATCTTGAAGGAAAAATGCCTGAAGGAATTGAAATAAATACAGAAGACAAACGTATTAATCTGTTTCTTGAACGAATTAATGAAATAGATAAAGTAATGACCTGTCTTCAACTGAATGATATCTGCATTAATGAAGATGGTATAGAAGTTTCTATGATTTTGAAATAATCTTACGACTTTAGGCAAATTTCTATTGGATCTGGAGTATATTGAAGCATGGAATGGATATTTATGTTTCAATATGTTTCCGGTTTTTTTGTTTCTTTTTCAGAAAAGAAAATGGCACCGGTTTTTATGAGTTTTGTGTTTCTCTGTTTCCAACTCATCGGTGTCATTTTTATTCTTAATTAGATGTATGGTTCCCTCGGCTGTTCCGTTCGGTTTGAACTCGAGAAATCATCAAGACCGGTTTCTGTGCTTTTGGAATTCAAAGCATACTTTATACCATTGGAATTTTAAGAAAAAAATATTAACTTTGTCAACACAGGTCTGTCGACAGCACAGTGATGATGCTTTGCTGACAGATTGCGGAAGTCAAGAAAAATGGAAAAGGAGTATGGAATCAAGGCAATATAAATTTAATGAATCCACGCTGACCGTGAAGTTTGGAAATATTCTCGAATCTCATGCAGACGTTATCGTAAGTTCCGATGACTGTTATGTCACTATGGGAGGCGGTGTGTCATACGCTATTCTTAGAGCGGGTGGTGATACAATTATCAAGGATGCACGGAAACTGTGTCCCGCATCTCTTGGTGATGTCGTTGTGACCACAGCCGGTACATTGAAATATCAGAAGTATGTGTATCATTGTATTACCATTGATAAAAAACGCAGAATGCAAATTCTGGCTAGCCAAGTGACGGAAGAAGATGTCCTGAACTACCTTCTGCAACATGCCGTGGATAAATGTTTTCAACTTATGCAGGCAATGGATGTCATGTCTATTGCTTTTCCTGCCATTGGTGCCGGATCTGCACGGATACCCATACGGAAAGTAATAGAACAAATGTCCATAGCCATAGCGCGTAATCTTGGCCATACCAATAAAAAGTTGAGCGTGGAACTGTATTTGTACGACATATACAATCTTTATTCTGAATCCGATTATATTACACTTTTTGAAAGTCTCGCGTCAAAGGCTGCTTTGCTGGAGTATAAGAAAAGTTTGGCCGGTGAAGAAGAGGACAAGGACATGGTACCGGTAAACAAGGACATTATCCTTCCGACCCGCGATACGATGAAACATCAGGTGTTCATCAGTTATTCCCGAAAGGACAAGGATGTTATCGGATACTTGTGTGACATACTGAAGAAAAATGGTATAGAGTATTGGATAGATAAAGAAGGAATCTTCAGCAGTTTCAACTATAAGGAATTGATTGTTGACGCGATTGAGGTTTCAAAGGCTGTTGTTTTTGTCAGTTCAGCCCGTTCCAATGCTTCCATCAATGTTATCAGGGAGATAGGTTATGCGGTAAATATGAATAAACCCATTGTTCCTCTTATGTTGGATGAGGCTCCGTATGCTAAAAGTATCCGTCTCGACCTTTCAGACATTGACCAGATTGATTTCAAAAATCCTCTTGCAGCAAGTAAAAAGCTGATAACTAGTTTGATGTATATACTGAATAAATAACGTGATTCTGGTGGGCTTATAGTAGTTGTAACTGTGAGTTATCAGTTTCTTGGATAGGGTATGTATGCAGGGGGAATTGGATGTCAAATTTTGAATGCGGCATCAAATATGTATACGTATAAATAATTCCAGACCGTTTTTGATTCCGGATTGAAGTTAGGGCCTAGGGATATGCCATATGGTATATGTCAATTCTTTATTGTTTATCCCAACTGAAAAATCTTCGATATAAGGAATCCGGTTTTAAGAGAATAGGGGGCTTACATCATAATTCAACGGTTGGGCCCAAATCCTACCATCTGTTTCTTTTCCTGCCTATTATTCAATAATTCATAGTAAACTTCCACATAGGCGAATCCATCATTATTCAGACTAATTGTAAGGATTTTCTTTAGATGAAAATATTGATATTGCACAATGCTATCAGATAATTCCCGTTCTATTCTTTCCAGAGTATATTCCTCAAAATATCCTTCACCCCTTCACATCCCTTTGTTTATGCGGCTTTTGGGGTGAAGGGGATCCTTCACAACTCCTTCACCGGAGGGTTCACGGAGAATAATAAGACAAATATGACAAATGTCCTGATAAAGTCATAATTCAATAATTCTGACATTTTCAAAAAAGTAAGCTTTACTTTTTAAAAAGTAAGGTTTACTTTTTTGAAAGTAAACCGAGTTTTCGGGAAGATCTCCCAGTCTTTTGAAAAAATGAAAAATGGTTTTTTAACTGCCAGAATGTCAGTTCGAAACAAACCGGTAGAGGCGCTTTTCTGCCTGCTGGTGAAGCTGTTTTTACATAGGTCTTTTTTGTCAGTCGTTCAGCCGATCGTGGCTTAGACTCGGCGTAAATCGGTGAGGGAGGTCGTGAAGGCCGTGAAGAAGTAGGATTCACAAATATTTATCTTGTAATCAATGGGTTATAATGTCAGGTGAAGAGGTGGATATAAAGTCGGAAAAAATCCCTTTTAGGGTAAGTTCTGGGACCAAACCGACCTGACTGGGTATTTTCAGGCTTTAAGAATAATTGGAAAACAGGGTAGGAGGTTTTGTGTGTGGCTGATGCCGGATGCATACGTGAGCAATGCGTCTGGTATATCAGGTGTCTGCCTGTCCGGACAGGTTGGATTTATTGTGGGGTGTTTTTTAATAATCCGAAAAACAGTATTTTACGTATAAAAATGACTATAAGTGTCTTAATGTAACCAAAAATGCCACATGAAGCCCAAATGTACCGGGGACGACATGGCCATGTATTATCTTTGTAAGAGAAAATAATGTGATGTATGAAACAGTTTTGCAAATTGATCCGTCGGTCCATATCCAGATGGAAAGGTAAACGGCAGACTTTACGTCAGAATGCCGTGGAGATACAAAGTGAAGAATGGAAGGAAGAACAGAATGCCAGTTCGTCTTCCGTCACATCAACAGACAGTCAGGTCTTGGCTGCTACAGGAAAAAACGTTATTTGTCGGCTGTCAGATTCCATTCCGGAACATTTGTCTGCCGGATCGTTAGCCGCAGAACATGTCCGGCAGACTGGTAGATGCAGGGTGTCCAGCCCTTGTTTGGCCTTGTTGTGTTTTGGTGATAGAATCCGGGTGAAGATCAATTCTTCGTGAATCGGTATTCATTTGGTGTGCATCCTACTTTCTTTTTGAAAAGTCTGGACATGTGTTGCGGGTACTGGAACCCTAAAGAATAGGCTATCTCGCTCAATGAGGCCTGTGAACCGAGGATTCTTTCCTTGGCAAAATCAATGACCTTGCCCTGAATGTAGTCCTGTGCTGTTTTTCCGGTTATTTTCTTGACCAGGTCACCGAAATAGTTTGGGGAAAGGCAAATTTTGTCTGCAAAATATTTGACTGTTGGAAGACCGTAAGTTTCAGCACTTTTGCCATTGAAATAATTGTCTATCAGTTCTTCAAATTTCACCAGGATATCGTTGTTTTCTTTTTCGCGTGTGATGAACTGTCTTTCGTAGAAGCGCATGCAATAATTGAGAGCCAGTTCGATATTCATGATGATCAGTGACTTGCTGTGCTTGTCTGTGCCGTTTTTCAGTTCGGACCGGATATGGCTCAGGCAGTCCAGAAAAATCTGTTTTTCTTCTTCGGACAGGTGAAGGGCCTCGTTTGATGCATACGAGAAAAAAGAATATTGCCGGATGTTTTTGCCTAGTGAGGTGCCGTGGATCAGGTCTGGGTGGAAGAGCAAGCCGATGACCGGTTGTGAGGTCTGGGCAGAGTTGGTCACGGTGACGCTCTGTCCGGGTGCAAAACTGACAATGGTGCCGTCCTGATAGTCATACGGCCTCCGGCCATAATGAAGGTCGCAGGTTTTGTACATCTTGAGGAAAATGGCATACAGACCATAATTGATCTGTACGTCGTTGAGTGCCTTTGTGGCGTTTCTCAAGTCAACAACGGTGACGAGCGGATGCTGGGTGTCAAAACCATACAAGTCGTTATATTGGCTGATGCTTTCCAAATTGATAGTTTCCATTGCAGTATGTATTTTGCCGGCGCAGACCGAAAGAGACGATAGCCTGCTTCCTGTGTTTGTAAATTCGGGTTGTGGATACAAATATAATCTTTTTTCCTGAAATATGTACATGTTCACATATAATTTTGGGAATCTCATGCCGGCTTGACGGGTGAAATGCTGATGCATTATGTGTAAATTGCTGATTATAAAAATAGAATATCGTTCTAATGCTATAAATATCCTATTGATGAATATTTGACAATGTGGATTTTGATCTGTTTAACGCTCGGTCAACAGGCGGCCATCTACGGAGCCCATTACATGATAAATGATTTGTGGATACATAGTGTTATCAATTTAGTTTATAATTGGACGTCAAAATAGAATATTCGGACTGATGACCGAAGAGTTGCCGATACAATAAGGCTAATATGCGCGGTTGATAAAAGCCGAACTCTCCAGCCACCTGCTCTAATGAGCAACCATCCTTGCGAACACGTTTCTTAATGTATTCCATCATCTTTAGGCGGATATACTCAGCAAGCGTCTTTCCTGTTTCTACACGTACTACTTCGTTCAGATAAGCTGTCGAAAGAGTGGAAAGCGCAGATTCGACCCGGCAGATTCCATCTTCCAGAGATTTTTGTCCACATAGGGAAAAATAGCGGGAGAGTGTCCTGTCTACTGTTGCAAGATATTCTTGACAAATGTCGGAACGGCAGGCAAACTGACGTTCATAAAAGCGGAGACAATAATCCAACAATAATTCTACACCCACAGATACCAATCGTAGACTGTAAGGGTCTATATCCCGCTGCAGTTCTTCATGGATATGATTCAAACGGTCTTGTACGATATGCTTCTCCTGCAGGGAAAGATGCAGTGATTCATTCTCCCGATAATCAAAGAAAGTATAGTCCGCTTTCTTGAATACAAGGCTCTTGGTACTAAACAGTTCCGGACGTAACAGGAGCCCCGATATACTACCGTCCATCGCATCTTCGTGACTGATACAGATTGTATCTCCCAGTTTTGTGAATGTAAGCGTGCCGTATTGAAAATCGACACATTGCCTGCCATAGCGTATTTCTCCACACCGTGTCCTTACAAAACGGACTGCATAGAAGTTACCTGTAAAACACAACGTAGTATCATCTTCGAGTTGTCCCGGATCAATGACCGCTACTTGAGGATGTAATGTCGGTTGACGCATCTGTTTATTGAACTCGTCTATAGTGAGTGACTGTATATCGTTCATTACTATTATTTGTTTTTATGTGCTGATACAAAAATACCGTTTCCGTCGTGGTGCGTCTATACACAGATTACGGATTGAAACACCAAAATCAACGAAAACGGTATGAGTTCCAATGAAAGCATCTCAAGTATTGGATGAGATGGATTCATTACAAATGTTTACCAAAGAAATCAGTTAGTTTGTTTACAGCCTTATCTACATATTCCGGTATCCAATACGTCTGGATGTGTCTTGCACCAGGGATTAGATACAATTCCTTGTCATTCGTTCCAGTAGCTTTGCTGAAACATTGTTCGGTCATATAGAACGTGTCGGCAAGACTACCTGCCATCATTAACAACGGTTGGTTGATGAGATACATTCCCTCACTGGCATCAAATGCCATCAGATCGATCAGACTGCTCTTTGTATAACGGAAGGTAGAACCCGGATGCGCGTGAGATTGAAGGTAATACTCATAACCGTCACGATAGAGATCGAACGGAAGCTGTTTGGCCTGTTCCGGCGTCATTCCACTCATATCACCTACATACTCAGGAGCTTCTCCGTTGGCTTCTTTCTGACGTGCAGCACAGGCGTCTGCAAGTCGTTGTTGCACATCGCCGAACTGTGAATCAAGGAAGCCATTACGACGTACCAGTCCGGAGTTGAACATACTGAGTGTGGCAACTGCCTTGAAACGTTTGTCAGTCTGTGCAGCTTTAAGCGTATAGCCACCTCCGCCACATATACCGAGTATACCGATACGATTTGCATCCACTCCGGGATATTGTGCCAGTATATCGGCTGCACGATGGATATCTTCGATACGGCTGGCCGGCTTGTCTACATTGCGCGGTTCACCCTCGCTCCCACCTTGATAGGCGGCATCAAATGCCAGACAAATGTAACCCTGTTCCGCCATCCGCTGGCTGTACAATCCTGCCACCTGTTCCTTACATCCACCGTTTGGATGTGCAACGACAAGAGCGGGATAGCTTCTTGAAACTTCATATCCGGCTGGAGTATAAACGTTGGCGACAATCTTCAAGCCATTCAAGTCGTAAGTAATGCGATGGATATTAACTTTGCCCGTTTCATTCTTGGTGATAGCTCCCCGATAAACCAGTCCGAAAGGATTGTCGTTAGGACTTTGGATAGCAGAGAAATCCTCTGAAATAAATGGTTGTTTGTTTTGAGCGGCTGAAGCTCCGGCGAACAAAAGTGCAGTAACACCGCACAACATTGTCTTTAATAAGGTATTCATAATTTTTTTCTTTTAGAAGTTTGTTACATGCATTCTTTCAATATCTCAAACAGTTCATCACGGGAAAACTGCTTGCAGCATCCCGGCATCAGTAAACAAGTATCTGCAGCGGCACGGAGGATACTTTCGTCCTTAATGCCCATTTCGCTCCAATGCGATGGTAAGCCGATTTCCTTTATAAAAGCCTCCAACGCTTCGATACCAAGTATAGCAGTCTGTTCTACCGTATCACCCTTTACATTCCATACCCGTTCCGCCATACGAGCCAGTTTTTCTTTGCCCTCATTCAGCAAATGGCGATAGAGAACCGGATGGATAACCGCCAACGCCTTTCCGTGGTTGCAGTCGGTATAGGCTCCTACGGCATGTTCCAGCATATGGCATTGAAAATCGGTCTGCTTGCCGAGTTTTAGCAGACTGTTTTCCGCAAGGGCAGAATCCCACATCAGTTCTCCACGGGCAAAATCATTGTCCGGATCGACTATCAGTTCACGGAGGTTTTTGATGACGTTACGCATGACCGCTTCATTGATTTCATCGGAGAGATTGTCCGTTTGAGGTTTGCCCATATAGATTTCCATACAATGACTCAACGTGTCGAATGCACCGCTGACGACTTGCCCCATCGGAAGAGTCCGTGTCAAGTCGCTGTCCAGTATAGCAAAACTGTAGTAAGCGCCTGTCAACGGCTGTTTCAGTTTCTTTTCGGTGTGGGTGATAACCGCCCCGTTGTTCTGCTCGGCACCCGTTCCTGATGCTGTTACGATAGCGCCCATAGGCACAAATTCAGTAGGATACTGGTGCTTCGTGTACTGCATCTCCCAAATATCCTCGTCTAATTTTACTTGTGCTGATACTACCTTGCAGCAGTCGATAACCGATCCGCCGCCCACGGCAAGGATGAAGTCTATGTTGTATTCACGCACCAGTCGTGCACCTTCCTGTACCTTGTCGTAAGTAGGATTGGGCATAATGCCTCCGAAGTCCACCACGTTCTTGCCACGTTCGTGCAGCCAGCTTATAATTTTGTCATACAGCCCTGTGCGTTTCAGCGAGCTGCCGCCGTATGCCAGCAGCACATTCTGTCCTATACGGTCTAATTCTTCCTTGATTGCGTTCTCTGCGCACCCTTTGCCAAAATGTTGGCGGACAGGGTATTGATAAGTAAAACTATTCATAAATGTCTTTGCTTTTTCTGTTTATTCATCACTTTTCGGAAAGAAGAACGGCAATGCATTGTACAGATATTCCGGAATAGGACGGAACTCATGCCGTGCGCCTTCTTTCTGATGAAAGGTCATATTAGCCGTATTGAACATGTTGTTCAAACGTGCCATACCTTCTATTTGAAGAAGTATCTCTCTATAAGCGGAGTCGTTTGTCCCACTTGCCGCCCAGATATAGAAACCTGTTCCGGCATAAGGTGACTGTTGTACCCTTTCTGCCAAATAAGCTGCTGTATCGTCAGGACGATTCATCCCGGCAAACCGTCCCAAAGACCAGCAAATAAAGTATCGGAATGCGTTCAATGTTTCATCAAAGGCATACCAGGTGGTGACTGCTCCCATTGAAAAACCACCGATGGCACGGTGACTGCGTGATACTTCAATACCTTCCCTGTCGGTTGTTTCCGCATACGTGTGGTAACGGCCTTCTACAGCAGGAATCAGGTCGTTTACCAATTCTATGGGCAAAGCCCTGCAGTAAGGGTCTGCATCCGCATAGTCTGGTGTAGGCTGTCCGTAGTTGTAGCTGGGTGTGACCACAATCATCGGGTCAATATCACCGTGAGCTATCATTTGGTCGAGCAGTTTGCGTACCACACCATTTTCATCTTCAAAGGTGGATGCCGCCGTACTGTAATGACCGTGTACAAAATAGAGGATATTGTACCGTTGGCTTTCATTATATCCATAAGGCAGATAGACGTATGTCGTATTGGTACGTTTCGCACCAGTGCCTTCTGCATAGTCCCGTGTGGCATAATCGATGCGGACTATGCTGCCTCTTTTTTCGGCTTCCTGCTCATAACCGTCTGGTACAGCATGTGTGAAGCTGATCATTGCCACGTCATCAGACGAAGGATTTTCTTCTCCGTTGTCTGGATAAATTGGTGTTTCAACTTCAGAGTCATCTGTACTACAAGCCACAAGCGGTAGGGAAAGCAGCAGGATGCTAAGGAATGATATTATTTTGTGTGTCATTTTGTTTAAAATTTATAGTTGGGTCGTAACAGTGACAACAGCTTATAGTCGAAATCTTTCCTTACCTCACATTTGTTCCCAAATATCATCGTGTTTCCGTTTTCACGGGTAAAAGCAGGCCATGAAGGAAGTCCTTCGTGATTGGGATTGCCGGTACGGGCGAAATTTATCCATGCTTTGCTGATGCGCTCTTCCAACTCCTTGACTTCCGAGCCTCCGGCAGAGGCTGCAGGTGACAGACTGGTGTTGCTGAATACAAACGGTATTTCCGAACAATGGTATGACATGGCAAAACCTCCGTGAATAGGTGTGTCCCAGGCAAACAAATAATTATATACAGGAGCCCCATGCTGGTCGGCTTTCAAGCGGGCTGTCTTCAAGGCAGGCAGTCTCAACATTGTATCTATGTAAAGTGCTTCGCTGATGGAACGACCGGGATAGGCAGATGTGAAGGCAGCAACAACCGAGTCTGTACGGTTTCCGAATCGTGCTTGCAACTTTTTCATTGTCTCTTCCTTATTCCATGTGTGCATATTGTCATGGGCAGATTTATCCGGATTTCCCAACATCGGCATTGTAGTCCATTCGGTCATACACGAACCGATAAGCAACGGAATATCCTTTGCCTGTAAAGCAATGGAATCTATGACCGGCTGATATGGCAGATAGTCACCGTCTACCACGGGAGTCCATAGCAGTCCAGGATTACCCCAACTGTCTATGCTGTTTTCCTCTTGAGCGGTTTGAGCCATTGCCTTATTTCCTGCTGCCATCAATTGGCTGTAGGGAATGGTTTGTAGCTTGTCGGCATTTTGCGGTGAGATTCCTAATGAGTCAAGCATCAGTTCTGCTACCCGGTGTGCTGTCTTTTGCGTAACATTGGTCATTCCACAAGCTTCTACAGCTCCGCTCTGAACGATGGCCTTATGGAACAGCCCCTGTGCAGCCGGAACTGTCATCAGTACCAGTACTTTGGCACCTCCACCTGATTGCCCGAATAGAGTGACATTGTTTGGATCACCTCCAAAGACAGCAATGTTCTTCTGTATCCATTGCAGGGCTGCTACCATATCCATCGTACCGACATTACCGGAGTATTTATATTTTTCACTGTAAGCGGACAAATCAAGAAAGCCGAGCATATTCAGCCGATGGTTAACCGACACTACCACAACATCTCCTTTGCGACTCAGGTTTGCTCCATCATAAACCAGTTGCTCGATGGCAGAACCAGTCTGAAACCCACCTCCGTGCAACCACACCATTACCGGACGTTTCTTGCCGTCGTTGATGCCTGGAGTCCATACGTTCAGGTTCAGGCAATCCTCTCCCTCAGCAGGGTGCTCATGCATGGCGATGAAGTCGTTTCCTTGTGGTATGGGAGCCTGCGGACATATCTCTCCATATGTATTAAATATCCGTACCGTATCCCAAATATCGGGCTGTTCAGGTGGCATAAAGCGTGCAGCTTTGGCGTATGGAATGCCTTTGAAGCTGTAGATGCTGTCCGCATATACACCTTGTGCCTGACCACTTGTCAAGCTGACCACTTTGCTTTGTTCCTGAACACAGGAACAAAGCAAAAAAAGGCTTACCAACAAATAACCTATTGTTTTCATAATTCCTCTTTAATTTTGTTGTTCCAACATTCCTATCCGTTCCAGCCATTGGAGGATGCCTTCTTCCGAGCCGGCCACACTGCTACGTGAAATGCTATATCCATTTACCATTGTGGCATTAGGTTCCATTCCAGCAATGTCATCCACTGTTCCTGACCAGCCACTACCTCCATGTGAGGAAAAAGGAATAATTGTTTTACCTGCAAAATCGTATTCGTCAAAGAATGAATACATAGCCATAGGCATCTGATACCACCAAATGGGATAGCCCACAAAGATGACATCATAATCATCAAAGTTTTCTATGTCGGTAGCAAGAGCTGGATATATATTATTCTGCCGCTCATTGTCGGCTTGTGAAGCCAAATCATCGAAATTACCCGGATAAGGTGTTGCTGTCTGTATTCTTACCATATCAGCTCCAGTAGCTTCACCTATCACGGTAGCCATATATTCTACACTTCCATACAAATCTCCGTTTACAATCACACGGCTAGCGGAAGTATTGGCATCCACCCCATCCGGTAGGGGTTCAGAAAAATAAGCGATAAGTATATGATGATTTGTTCCAGGCACCACTTCTTCAGTCGGGGAACTGATATTGTTATCTTCGTTGTCACTGCACGAAGCAAGTATTAACGATACGCAGAACAATGCGAAATATGTATATATTCTCATTTTTTATCCTCCATTATTTGATAACTCTAATTTCTTTTAACCATTCTGTGATACCGTCCGTATTTCTGCTAACGGCACCGAATCCTTTCAAGTGTTTGGCATCAGGTGTGAGTTCTGCAATCTTGGCAAGGGTCTCGTCACGGTAGGTAGATGCGTAGGTACAGAAAGGAATGACCGTCTTGCCCTTAAAATTATAACTTTCGGTAAAAGTATTGATAATCATTGGTGCAGTCCACCACCATACAGGACAACCGATAAAGATTGTATCATAACTGTCCCAATCTTCCACCTTGTTCTTGATAGCAGGGCGGGCATTCTGTTCCTTTTCTTTCTTTGCTACCTCTGTACAAGGTTTATAGTCTGTAGGATATGGCTTTACCGGATCGATACGGAAGAGTGTGCCGCCGGTCTGTCCGGCAATATACTCTGCCACATGCTGCGTGTTGCCACTCCAACTGAAATAAGCAATTAATGTTTTGCCATTTTGTGCGTACAGATTCATTCCTCCTATTAGGATAAGGGCGATAAGGATAATAATCTTTGTTCTCATATTTGTTCTTATTTACTGGTTATGTTACTCGATGATTCCTATTTCCCGCAACCACGCTTCCACGCCGTTGATGTTACGTCCGCTTGTACCGAAGCCTTCTAAATGTTCTGAGTCTGGTGTGAGAGCTACTATGCGCTGCAATGTCGCGTCACGACCTGTCGAAGCATATGTGCAGAATGGTATGACGGTCTTTCCCGTGAAGTTGTACTCCTCACTTTCTAAAAACGACCATATCGGCATTGGTGCGTCACCCCACCAGACGGGACATCCTACGAAAATGGTGTCGTATTGTTCCATATTCTCAACTGTTCCGCTCAATTCCGGACGTATTCCGTTTTCCAGTTCTTCACGTGCCACCTCGGTACATTCCGTATAATCTTCTGGATACGGAATAACTGTCTCAATGCGGTATAAAGTGCCTCCAGTCAGATTGGCAATGGCTTGGGCTACTGTACCTGTATTATTGGTACGAGTAAAGTAGGCAATAAGAATATTGCTGTCTCCCGACGGTTCATCCGGATTGGCCGTGTCATCTGGATTGTCTGTGGAATCGTCTGGTGTTTCGGGTTGTTCTGTTCCAGGATCTTCCATTATGGGATCATCATTCCCGCAAGCGTTGAAAGTAAAGGCTGAAAGTACCATCATCAGGTAAACTAAATACTTTTTCATTGTTTCTATGTTTTTATGGGTTATTTTTCTTTATAACTGTTGTATTCCTCATCTGTCACAGGTTCCAGCCACGTTACGCCCCCTTTGTCCAGTTGGGTACCTATGGCGATGTGTGTAAACTCACTGTCAGGAGCCGCGCCGTGCCAATGGATGACATCGGGGGCAATCTTCACTACGTTTCCAGGCAGCAGCAGTTGGATAGGTTTCCCTTTTTCCTGATAATATCCTTTGCCGGAAGTGCAGAGCAGGATTTGTCCGCCTTTATGGCTGTGCCAGCTGTTTCGGCATCCGGGAGCAAATGTCACGTTGGCTACAGTACATCCAAAACCATCTTGTGGTGCGACATAGCCTTGCAACCAAGCCTTGTCCGTAAAGTTCGGATTGTCTGGCATCAGCATACCGAGTGCGAACGGGTCGTCACCTTTTCTCAGACCGTTCACGATAGCCGCCATTTGCTGAAGCTGGCTTTCGGTAATACCCTGACGCAGGCAAATAGCTGAATGCGACTTTAACATCGGTTCCACACCCTTTCCCATAGCTGAAAGAATGGATACAGTAGCCAGCTCGCGTTCCTGCCATGTCAAAAGATCGCGTTCAAAAATGTCGCAGAATAAATGTTCTTTCAGGTATTGCTCAATAACTGGAGCAAAAGCGGCATACCCTGTCTTGGGGGCATCTTTGGGCGCACCACTTAACTTTTCAAGAAGTTCCGCACCTCGGGTGTATTTATCCTGAGAGCCTGTAACGGGAGATGCGTCACGTCCTATAGTATCAATAATACCCTGTGCCTTGCGTTCATTCAACACTTCCATAAAAGTTTGCAGGGCACGCAGGCTGCGGGGAAATCCACAATAAGCATAGGCGTGTACCAAAACCTCCTTGATTTCATTTACCGTCATTCCATTGTCCAAGCCACGGGCAAGGGATATTTTCAGGCTATCCAACTCACCTTGTGCCGTTGTCGAAGCGATAAATACGATATCTTGCTGGCGAATACTCAGCGTATCCTTCTGCTGCGCTTGCGCAGATTGATAAAAGCTTAACATAATAATTACAATAAATAGAATCGTTGTTCTCATAATGTTTTCTGTCTTAATTATTTTGTCACAAAGTTACAGTGCAGTTCGTAGCCTGTCCATACACAGATTACAGATAGAAACACCAATATCAACGAATGTATTTTCTTACGCATTGCCCCCTGTTTATATTCAAAAAAAGCACCCCCAAAAATTTTCATTTCGAGGATGCTTGAGTCTATATATTATGTGACTAAGAAGAACTTATTAATTCAATCTTTTTTCTTTTATCCAATCAAATAACATATCGGCAAGTTGCACATTATTTTTCTCAGCAAAAAGGAAATGCGAATTGCCCTTGATTCCCTGTTCTGGCAGATGTACCACCGTGGCATCGCCACCGTGACGATTGATACACTCTGCAAACAACCGTGCCATTTGCAGACGTACCCTCCAGCTATCCATAGCCCAATTGTCGCTTGGCTTATCAGGAATATAATCACCATAATAAATAATGATGGGGAAACGGGTCAGTTTTTCAAAATCTGCCAAAGGAATGGATGTTGCCCCCAGTGCACCGAACGGACTGATAGTCTGTAAGGGTTCCGGCACTTCACCTTCAGGAAAAACGAAACCGCTACCGGGCTCATAGGAAACGATAGCACGTACCTTGTCGGTCTTGATAGCGGTATGCCATCCCGGTTCACCTCCTTGTGAGTGTGTAATGAGAATACCGCCACCAATTTTATTCATAAGAGCTGCAACATCGGTTGCAATCAGTTGTGCATCATAGGCACCCGTGTTGGGTGTGATTTGGCGGAAAAACTGATCCAGGGATTCTTCACTTTGTGGGAACTGGCTGTTTTCATAATAATTGGGCCATATTCCCATACGGAAATTCTCAAACCAGAACTGGTCATCGGGAGTAGCCTTGATATTTTCATCAACTGTGCTGCGTCCGGCTCGCCCGCGGCGTGGTTGGTCTATCAGGTACGTACTGAAACCACGTCGCAGGAAAAGTGTAGCGAACCCTTCCCGTCCATCGGGAGTACTTTCCCATGTTTTGGCAGACTGACCGGCTCCGTGAAGGAATACGAGCGGATACCTTCGTGTGTTTGCCGGAATTTGATAAGACACATAGGCATGGTCACCGTGCAAGGTCTGACCGTTCTCTTCCAGTGGCTGATTCGTGTCGTATGTACCTTGTGCGGTTTTCACTGTCCCGCCAATAAGGAAACTACCTTGTTCACGAATGGCAATAATGCTGTCATTTGTTTGTACTTCACTTTGTATGGAAGACGATTGTCCGCAAGCAGCACACAGGGTTAACACTGCGGACAGAACGATGTAATTGATATGTTTCATATTCATTTTACTGTTAGTTTTGTTCCACCGTACACATCGGACATTGACATTGTGTCCAGCGCATGGTCTATCTGTTTCACTTCCTCTTCCGACAAAAGGACATCTACTGCACCTGCATTCTCTTTCAACCGATCGGACTTGCGTGTGCCAGGAATGGGTACTATCCATGGCTTTTTGCAGAGCACCCACGCAAGGGATATTTGTGCAGGGGTCACATGTCTTTCACTTGCGATGCGACGTATGAACTGCAGCAGTTCGTAATTTTTTTTATAGCTTTCAGGCTGAAATTGCGGCATTCCTGCCCGGTAGTCCGTGCGTTCGTCGAAATGTGAGGCCGCGTCATAGCGATCGCTGAGCAGTCCGTTAGCTAGTGGTGAAAAAGCCACCAAACCAATGCCCAATTCCTCCAATATTGGGAACATGGTTTCGTGCCAGCGAGCCATCATCGAATAGCGGTTTTGAACGGCAGTAAGAGGGCAGACGGCATTTGCATGACGTATGTCTGCTTCTGGCGCCTCCGACAATCCCCAATAAAGCACTTTGCCTTCTTTAATCAGATCCTGCATAGTTCCTGCTACTTCTTCAATTGGAATCTGCGGGTCGGGACGGTGCTGGTAGTAGAGATCGATATAGTCCGTCTGTAAACGGCGGAGTGAACACTCCACTGCTTTTCTAATCGTTGTGGGACGTGAATCCGATATTAAAGGGTAAGGGGCACGTCCGCTTTCCATATCAAAGCGCAGACCAAACTTCGTGGCAATGATAATCTTATTACGATAAGCTTTCAAGGCATTACCCAGCAACTCCTCATTGTCGTGAGTATTGTCAGGCGTACCATAGATTTCAGCTGTATCGAAGAAGTCATAACCCATATCCACAGCTTTTGCCAGCAGCTCCGTCATTTCCCGATGGTCGGCTGGTGCACCATAAGCATGGCTCATACCCATACAACCCAAACCTATGGCAGAAACACGAAGTCCTCTGTTCCCCAGGTTTCTGTATTTCATATTTGAATCTCCTTTATAATAGTTCTTCTCCGTCCTTGAAAGCCGTTCCAACTGTTTCGCCCAATACACGGTAAGTACGTGCTGATGAGTCGAAGGATAATGGTTTCAATTTATCAAAATCTACTCTGCCCATATCGTCCAATATGGATTCGTCGGCCTGCATGTTTAGAACTTCGCCTACCACGTACATTTCGCCCAAGCGTTCTTCCATACTGATTACCTTGCACTCCAAGGTCAGAGGGTATTCCTCGATGACGGGCGCATCGACAAAAGAACTCTTTGACACGTGCACACCTGCCACTTTTATCTTGTTTACCTTATGTCCCGACACGAGACCAAAGTAATCCGACAGCACCAAGTTGTCTAGATTGGCGATGCTCAATGTAAAGGCTTTCTTCTTCAGCAGGTTTTCTGTGGTCTTATGACCGATAGCTAAGTTCAACGCCACGTGATGAGCCGAGCATTGTCCGCCCCAGGCGGCGTTCATCGCATCGGGTGTTTCATTCTCATCGTAAGTCGCTACAATCAGTACCGGCAGTGGAGCCAGTATCGTTTTCTTTCCAAAGTTCTTTTTCATTGTATCTCTATGTTTAATCATTTATTATTCAATGCCGCGTCACGTTTCCCTTTGCCCCACAGCTGCCACGAGTTCACGATGTTCTGCCAAATGATGTAGCAGCTGGGTGCAACGGAGATGACGGGCGACAGATAAGTATAGGCCGTCCAGATGGCAAGCAGCGTGTTCTTTTGTCCGCCAGCCTGCCCGTAACTGATGTAGTCGTGGTAGTGCTTGCCCACCAGCTTGCCCGTGCCGAACTGCCAGACGCAGACTATCAATCCCGATGCGGCAAGCAGCAAGAGTACATGCGGGTCGAAATGACTGTTCACCACCGAGCGGACCGTCAGACCGATGGCGATGATGAGCGAGATGCCCCACAAATAGAACGCAAGGCTTCCGCAGAATTTCACCACAAGGCTATGCAGCTTCGGCATAAACTCCCTCAATGCCCATGCCGTCAGGAACGGGCAGATGAGCAACGGGAACACGTGCCACAGGATGAGCAAAAACTGCTCCAGAAACGACCCTGCCGAGTGCATCTCCACCAAGGGAAATACGGCAGGAATCATTACAGCCGCCACCAGATTGCTGACGATGGTGTAAGTGGTCAGCGTGGTCTCGTTGCCGCCCAGCCGTCCGGCAATGACAGCCGCCGCCGTACCCGTCGGGGCAATCAGACAGACCAATGCGCCTTGCGCCACCACCCGGTAGGGGGAATCGGGGAAATAATGCGTCGGCACGGCCACCGCCAGGCAACATATCAGCTGAAACAAAATCATCACCACGTGCCACCGCATGATGCGCATCTCATGCGGATTGACTTTGCAGAAGGTCGTAAACAGCATCACGAATATAAAGAAGGGCATAATATAGTCGTCAGCCCCATTCGCCAATGCTTTGAGTGGGGCGAGCCACGGAATGTAGTGGAACATAAAATAGACGGCAAAGCCCGCACACATACCGAGCGGCAGCGTCCACATCTTGAAGAAACGGATAATCTTTTCTCGCATATTCAATCAGTTTGTTCGATGTTGCAAAGTTACGGCAACGGAATACGCCCGTCCATACACAGATTACGGATTGAAGCACCAATTTCGACGAAAGGAAATATCTCGGATAGGGCTTCTAGAAGATTCTTACCAACGTCCGAGGGCTTCCACATGTCTAAAACTACAGAATAAGTGCTGTCCGAGCCTCCGATAGTACTTATTTTCTTCGAGAACCACTATCCGACCCTCGGATAGTGCTTATCCTGACGGATTGGCGTTGTCGGAGATATTGGCTCCAAATGTAAATAGACCTTAGTCCGGAACTGAGGGTATCTAAGTCCGTTACTGATATAGGCTCACATCCGGAGTGAGGTTTACGCCATATCATCCCCGGTCTTGACCACCGGCACGCAGATGATCTTGTGGAACGGGATGAACGCTGCCACTATTACAAGGTCGATGGCGAGCATCAGCATATAGCCCAATATCGCCTTAATGCCGATGAGGGTTGCCTGCTGTTGCAAGGTGGTGTAGAAACTGTTGTCTGCCAGTTGTGTCGCCGCTCCCTTTTTATCGGCGGTCGCACCGTAAGTGTGGCTCATTCCCATACAACCAAGCCCCACGGCGGAGGCGCGGAGGCCGTTGCGTCCAAATTCTCTGTACTTCATATGTCAGACTCCTTTCCCTAATTCATACGCCTGTTGCATAAATGCCGTGCCCTTTACGCTGCCTTTCCGCCCTAGCCCGATGGCCTTCACCATCCCTCGTTCCGTGGGGTTGGGCAGGCACATCACGAAGCCACGGAAACCCGTGATAGCAAAGTCGGCTGTGCTTTCGGCACGGTCCGCACAAGCGGTGATATAATAAAACTCCTTGTCCTTTAGGTCCATAAAGTGCGAGTAGGTGCGGTCGATAAGCGTCTTCATCTGCCCGTTGATGTTCATAAAGTAAACGGGACTGGCCAGCACGATGATGTCGGCATCCAACATCTTACTGACAATCATCGGCGCATCGTCCGTAGCCACGTCCGCACTGTCGCCCACGTGACGCTCGTCCACCTCCTGGAAGAACCGGATATCATAGTCTTCCAAGAACAGCTTTTCTACCCGTGCGCCCGCTTCCTTCGCTCCGCGTGCGAACTCGTCGCAGAGCAGATCGGTATTACCCCCGCGCCTCGGACTTCCGGAGAGGATAAGCACGTTCTTGTGTGCCTTCTTGATGGTGGAGGTGTCGGAATAATTAATACCATAACAGTTCTCTTCGGCTTCCGCCATTTGCTTCTTGCCGTTCCCGCAGGATGCGAATAGCCCTACGGAAAGGGCAATGGCGATAGATGAAATGATGTGTCTCATAATGTTTCTTGCTTTTGTATTTTACAGTTTTGTTCCCCACACCATTCGCTTCACATCATCCAATGTAGCGTTGAAGATGCGTTGCTCCTTGTTGAGCGAACGTATTTGCTGCATCTCGTCGTCGCTGAGAGTAAAATCAAATATCTGGATATTTTCCTTTATATAATCGGGTTTGGTGGCACCGGGTATGACGGAGAAACCTTCTTGAATGTGCCAGCGCAGGATGATTTGGGCTGGCGATTTACCATGGTTATCAGCTATCTTCGTAATGACCGAATCACGAAGTAACAAGCCTTGACTCTGTGCACCTCCCAGCGGATACCAGCATTCCACCTGGATGCCGTACTTGGCAGCTTTCTTACGCATTTCTGTCCGTTGAGCATAAGGATGGCATTCTATTTGGAGTACAGCGGGTTTGATGGTGGATTTCTCCATTATTTCGTTAAACACCTCGTCATTGGCATCGAAGTTGCTGATGCCGAGCGCACGTACTTTGCCCATCTGTACGGCCTTTTCCATATCTTTCCACGCACCCACAAAGTCGCCAACGGGCTGGTGGACATAGAGCAGGTCTATGTAGTCCGTCTGAAGCCGGGCAAGCATTTCATCAATGGCTTTCAGCGTTTTACCTTCGCCGTATTCTGTAGGCCAGAGCTTGCTGGTTATCCAGATTTCTTCGCGTGGAATGCCGCTTTCCTTAACAGCTTCACCCGCACCTTCTTCATCGTAGTAAGCATGTGCAGTGTCAATGTGACGATAACCTGCACGCAAAGCGGTAAGACACGACTGCTTGCATATTTCGTTGGAGCCTTGCAGAAAGGTACCCAGTCCGAAGCGTGGCATCTCCACACCGTTGTTCAACTTAACTACTGGTACACCGGCGGTTGTCGTCTTTTCTTGTGCATTCATTGCACATAAGCCACCTATCAGCAGGATGGCGAAGAAGATGATTTTTTTCAATCTGTTCATATCCGTTCATTTTTAGTGGTTTATTGTCTGTTGCTTTCTTTAATGCTCCACAGCGACACGTGATCGTTGCGGTAGCGGGCATTGGGATTCACCTCGCCGCGTGACAGCAACGGGTCATCGGGCAGGTCGGCAAACTGTATGGCTTTCTGTGGACAGTTGTGGATGCAGGCAAAACAGAAGTCGCAGTCACCTTCAGCCTTTACCCCCGTGGAGGTCAGTTCGTAATTGCCGCGCGGACATACTTCTGTACAAATGGCACAGCCAATACAGGCATCTGTCACCTGAAAATATCTTTCGCTTCGTTTCAGAAATCCTACTTCGGGGTCAAGACGGGAAAAGGACATAAAGCCATCGTGGTTACGGCGGTCTTCCGCAGTGGCGGGCTTTATCCATTTCCGTTGTTTCAGCAAATCAGCCTTTATCTTCTCCACTTGTTCGGGGATGTGCTTATCTATCTTCATCTGCTCGTTCATGTCAAAATTGGGAAGCCAGTTGTCCACCATAACGAGGGTATTGATATAGTCGAATTTTGTACCTGCTTTCTGTGAGATTCCGTTCCACAGTTCGGCTGCATTGAAGTCAAGCATCCCATAAGTGAGTACGGCAAACTTGTAGTCAGCCTTGATTCTTGCCTGCTTGATAAAATTACGTACCATATTCGGTGGCATGTGTCCGTATATAGGATAAATGATGCCTACCTCATCTGCCTCGAAATCGTAACGGTTCTGCTTTACCATTTGTGGAATACTGAGCAGCTCGGTATTCTCGTCCGCCAGTTGGCGGGCGATATAAAGGCTGTTTCCTGTGGCAGTGAAGTAAAGAATAATACGTTTCTTCTTTTCTCCGCCGTAAGAGGTCAATGCGGAGGGCATACTCAATGCTGCAGCTCCCGCCACGAACAGCCCCATCCGTTTCAAGGCATCTCGACGGGAAATACCCTTGTTGTTATCATTATCATTATCTTTACCCATATTCAATGCGATATTATTTGTATCAAAAAGTTGTCGAACCACGTAGTCCATTCTCCTTGTACGCCGAAACCGTGTGGCCAGCCATCCAGTACATGTTCTTCTACCTGCACCCCGGCTTCACGGGCAGCGTTGGCGTTGGCAATGAACTGGCGGTAGAACGGATCTTCCGTGCCGTAAGTATAGAATGTGGGAGGAATATTTCCGGCACGCAAATCATCTACGTTGTTATTTGATACGCTCAACCGTCCGTAGAACGAGTAAATCATGCCGATGGCGCATACGTCGGCCGAAACCTGGTCGAGTTCATCGGGTATATACCCATCGTCCAGTGCCGTTCCGTTTACTTGTCCGTCGAAGTGCAATGCTTCATCGCCACAGAGGATGCCGCCCGCGGAGAAGCCTACCGATGCGATATGATTGGAGTCAATGCCATAGTCGGCGGCATGGCTGCGGACATAACGGATGGCTCGGGCCAAATCCAGACTACCTTCTTCCATCGTATAGGGACGGACACGATAGTTCACTACAAAACTTTGCCAACCCAGTTCTGCTAACCGCCGGGCAACGGGTGCTCCTTCATTGGGACTACGGAACATGAACGCCCCGCCCGGGCAAACCATCACGGCACCTTTCACCTCCACATTGTCCGGTACAGGATACCACACCATATTGGGACAGAAGTCTGGGTCGTCCTGATAATTGCCGTTGTTTCTGGTATAGCTTGTTACTGCCGGCATATTGCCTTTGGGCCAAAGATAAATCTGTAGTTGCATCTCGTCCTCGCTGCCTTCTCCGCCGTCTTCGTCCGCGGTGGTAAAGCGGCGTGCCGTTCCATACACCGTACCCGACGCAAGGGTGGCGTATGCACGGACATAGTAAGTAGTGCCGGGAGTAAGTCCCATTATATAGCAGGCAAATGATTCGGGAGATCCGTCCGATGCCGCATGCGAACCGCTCACGGTCGGCTCGGCGGAGGTTCCCCAGCAGATACCGAACTCGGTGATGTCTTCCATGTTACCGGAGATGCGTCCGCCGGAAATGGCGGATGTGGCGGTAATGTCGGTCGTAACAATGGTTTCTATCGTTACTTCCGGCAACCATTCGTTTTCTTCTGTGTTGTTGCAAGCCGTTGCCGTTGTCGCGGCAAGCAGCAGGCAGAATATCTGGAATATTGTTCTCATACGCAAATTATCGGATAAAGTTTGTATGTAGCCTTTCTTCGGTTTCGAAGGGGTGAGTACTGTCGCGCAGGTTGCGCAGCATCCAAGTCATGTTGCGAGCCAGCGTGCGCATGGTTTGCAGGCCTTCCGCATCCTGCAAGGCTTCGCCCGGATTCCGCCCGTGCACGCTGTTCCAGTATTGTGACGGAACGACGGGCATATTGAGTATGGTGAAGTATTTGTTCAGCCGGTCGAAAGTGGCGGTGGCTCCTCCGCGACGGCAGACCACCACGGATGCCGCCGGCTTGTACTGTGCCAACCGGCCGCTGGAATAGAACAGGCGGTCGAGCAAGGCACAGAGGCTTCCCGACGGTCTGCCGAAATAGACTGGCGAACCGATGATGATGCCATCCGCTTCCGCCAGTTTCTCGCGCAAGGTCAGGTACGTTTCATCCTGAAATACGCAGACACCTTTTTCCCTGCACTTGTAACAACCGATACACCCCTGCACGGGACGGTTGCCGACGTGGACGATTTCAGCCTCCATGCCTTCTTCTTCCAACGTTCTCGCCACTTCCGAAAGTGCGGTAAACGTATTTCCACTGCGATGCGGACTTCCGTTTACCAACAGCACTTTCAGTCGCTTGTCCTTATTTGCTCTTACCATAATTGCAAAGCCATTTCACCGTCTGCGGGTCATAGTGTGAGAAGAACAGGCTCTGCCCCAAGTCCAACTGGCGGATGCGCTGCATGTCCTCGTTGCTCAACGTGAAGTCGAACACATTGATATTTTGCTCCATACGTTCCTTGCGGACAGATTTCGGAATGACAATCACGCCGCGTTGGATGAGGTAGCGCAGGGCGGTCTGTGCCGCGCTCTTGTCGTATTTTGCGCCGACGGCTATCAGTGTTTCGTTACCGAAGAAGTTGTTGCGCCCTTCGGCGAACGGTCCCCATGCCATAATGTGTGTGCCGTATTGCTCCATAATCTTCTGCGCCTCTATCTGTTGGTTGAACACGTGCGTTTCAACCTGATTGACCATAGGCGGTATTTCGCTGAACTCCGCCAGGTCGATGAAGCGGTCGGGATAGAAGTTTGATACGCCGATGGCACGCAGCTTGCCAGCCTTGTACGCTTCCTCCATTGCACGCCATGTGCCGTAATAATCGCTGAACGGCTGATGAATGAGTAGCAGATCGATGTAGTCGGTCTGAAGTTTGCGTAAAGATTCATCAATAGAGGCTTTTGCACGCTCGTAGCCGGCATTGGAAATCCATACCTTCGTCACAATAAACAGTTCCTCGCGTGGCACACCGCAATTCCTGATGGCATTACCCACGTTCTGTTCGTTGCCATACGCCTGTGCCGTATCAATCAGGCGGTAGCCTGCGCTGATGGCATCCCTTACGCACCGTTCACATTCTGATGGTGAAACTTGATAGACTCCATAACCCAAAATAGGCATTTCCACGCCGTTGCTTAATTTTACTGTATCCATATTCATTTTATTTTTAATGTATTATCAAAGTTATGATGCAAAATTACATCGGTAAAAGTCTTCTGTCCATACACAGATTACAGATATAAACACCCATTTTACCGAATGGACTTGTCGGGGATACCCATAATACACATTAGTTCAGATGTGAGTTCATGTTTGAACTTTTTTATCGGTTTTCTTCCCAGAAACGGACTGCACCGTCAATCCAGCCTTCGGCACTTGTACCTATACCCAGTCCAAAACCATGACGTAGGTTAGGATAAAGGTGAAATTCTGCCGGTATGCCAATAGCCTGCAATGCTTCCGTACGACGGCGCATTGTATTTGGATTGGCAATTCCATCGTTCGATCCAACTACAGCATACGTTGGCGGATCTTGCCGTGTGTATTCACTGTGTCCTGTGTATGCCATTACTACCGTACTTGGACGTGGAAGTTGCGCACCTCCAAAAGCAGCAGTGCCATAAGAACCGATATAAGCCGCCATACGCGCTCCCGCTGAACTGCCCCACACGGAGTAGCCAGCTGTATCGACTTGCAATTCCGTGGCGTGACGGAAGATATACTCAATACCTGCAGCCAAGTCTTCACAAGCTGTTTGCGCACTGCCAGTCTGATATTGGATAACAAAAACATTATATCCCATCTGGCTCAAAACCAATGCGTGAGGAAAGCCTTCGTGAATGGAACCTACATACGAGAATCCGCCTCCGGGACAGATAACAGCGAACGGTGCGCCCGGTCGTCCGCGGAAGAAGAACAGCCCGGCATCCTCACGTCCCAGGTCATAATAAATTCTGCGTCCGGTGGCTACCGAATCAATCATTTGATTGATATAACCTACACACCGCTCCGCATCTATGTAATTATGGTAAGGAAGTAACCGAGACACATTAGAAAGCTGCATGTCTGCATCATACCCCCATTCCAGTGGCAGAATGTAGCGGCTGAACCCGTTGAATGCAGGATGGGTTAATACATCGGCAATAGTACTGTGGATAGTAAGGTGCTCCTTGGTTTCAGAAACAGAAATGTTTTCGTTGTCGGAAGGTGGATAGGATTCGTATTGTTTTTTGTCACAATTACTGAAAGATAATGTTGCCATAAGCAGACAGATATTGATAATCATTTTCATTTTGACTTTATAATTTTGATAATGCAAAGGTAGTATGTAAGTGATCCTTCATCTATACACAGATTACAGAATGGAACACCAATATCAACGAAATTCCGACTGTAAGATTAATATCCAGACTATCGAATAACACATATCACTGAATCTTGCACCGATTTTACAGATTTGACTTTCAGTACGATAAAAAGACCATAAAAAAAAGTATTTTTGTAACATTAACTAAAATAATTGAGGGAAATATGGGAGACATAATAAATATCAGTAACATTCATGATTACAATGAGTTTTTGGGGATTGAAACACTCAACCCTTTGGTCACGTTTATCGATTTTCGGGAAGTTAAGGTACTAAAACATAAACGTAAGTATTACGGCTTCTATGGCATTTATTTGAAAGAAAAGATACATGGTAAACTGACATACGGTCGTAGCCAGTATGACTATCAGGAAGGTACGTTGGTTTTTGTGGCTCCAGGGCAAGTAGCAGGTATTGATGATGGCGGTGAAACTGTCAATCCGGAAGGTTACGCTCTATTATTCCATCCTGATTTGTTGCGTGGCACAAGCCTGGCCCGTAAGATGAAGGAATATACTTTTTTTTCTTACGAAGTAAATGAAGCTTTGCATATGTCCGAGCGTGAACGACAGACTATTTTCAACTGCTTTGCTGAAATACAAGAAGAATTGCATCACATTATTGACAAGCATAGTCGCGGCATTATCACTTCCAATATTGAAGTCCTGCTCAATCATTGTCTTCGTTTTTATGACCGTCAGTTTGCCACACGTGAGGTTATCAACCGCGATGTACTTACACGTTTTGAGGCATTGATGCTTGATTACTTTAATTCAGACAAGCCGGAACAAAATGGTTTGCCCACAGTTGCATGGTGTGCCGACCAACTGCATTTCTCAGCCAACTATTTCGGCGACCTTATCAAGAAAGAGACAGGAAAGTCAGCCATCGAATACATCCATCTCGCCGTTATTAATCGTGTAAAGGAATTGTTGGCGAGTACAAGCAAAACGGTTAGTGAGATTGCTTACGAAGTAGGATTCCAATATCCTCATCATTTAAGCCGAGTGTTCAAAAAGGTAGTGGGATGTACACCGAATGAGTTTAAGTGCAATAACCGTTTATAAACTTCTCAAAATGCAGGTAAATACAATGCTATTTTGTAATATCTATTTTTTTACTAAAATTGGTAAGGAAGTCGGTTCCCATTTTGTGCTTGTCAAGAAATCCAAATTCTTCTTTAATGATTGCTTATATTCTAATACAACGAATGGCCTCTGCCTTATTAGTATTTCGATGCAAAATATTTGAACAGGAACTTCGTCACTTTTTCTCGAATTGTGATATAATGTAATATTTCAGTCCCTCCTTGTATTAGAATACAAAATGAAAAATGGAATGAAACGTACAGAACGGAGACTGAAATCCAAGGGAATCCGCAATCATAAACCCAGTGATGCACATGCCTATTTCGCGTTCAGATACGACCGCAACTATATCCGCAGGAAAATGGGGGACGTGACTCATCTGCCTTTTTCACGTGGTTCGGACCGTACCGGTTTCTTTGAGTTCGGTTATGAACATCCCAATATTCCGATCTGGAGCTATCTGCAATCATTCTTTCATCGCAGGATCGGTACCAGTGCAGATCGTGTCCTTAATGATTTTTACAGATTAGGATGGAAAAACGTGAAGGAAATGTATTATTATTGGGATTCTTTTGTCCTTCCTTTGCATGAGCATGTCAAATGGCGTCGGAATTATTATTATATACGTGACGGTGTATTGGTTTATTGTGCCTGATGCTCCGTGACGGAAATTTTGTCCTGATGTCGGATGTTTTTCTGATGGGGCCAGCCTCATGAACGACGGGACCAGCCGTGTTTAACGGTATGGATCAATGATAGGGATGTGAACGTTAAAGTTTGTTGGTTTTGAGAAGACGACGGATTTTGTATACTCTTGTTTATCAGTGATTACCGTTTCTGGTTCTTATCCAGTCGGCCTGTGCCGTACTTGTCAGATGCCGGCAATTGTTATAACTTTGTGACCGTAAAACCAGTACAGTGAATTTATGCACAAAGAAATTACATTAATAAACGGGAAAACCATACCTGTTATCGGTTTCGGAACCTGGCAGGCACCGAACGGACAGGTTACGTCTGATGCAGTAAAGACTGCTTTGACGGCGGGCTACCGTCATGTAGATGGGGCTGCCGTGTATGGCAACGAAACTTTTGTGGGAAAGGCTTTGACTGAATTTGTTTCAGAAAGTGGCGTGAAGCGTGAAGAGCTGTTTGTCACCAGTAAGGTGTGGAATACCGAGCGTGGGTATGACAGAACGATAGCAGCCTTTCATAAAACCTTGAAAGATCTCAATCAGGAATACCTTGATCTGTATCTGATTCATTGGCCGGCATCAGTTTCACAGTTTGAGAATTGGGAAGAACTCAATGCGGAAACATGGCGGGCTCTTGAAACCCTGTATGCTGAAGGGCTGGTAAAAGCCATTGGCGTGAGCAATTTCTATGTCTCTCATTTGGAGTCTCTTTTGCAACATGCAAAGGTTCAGCCTATGGTAAACCAGATTGAAATCCATCCGGGACAGACGCAGGCTGAGGTTGTAGAATTTTGTCGTCGTCATCAGATTGCAGTGGAAGCCTGGAGTCCGTTGGGAACGGGCAGATTGCTCCAGAACAAGGATCTGGCCGATATTGCTGCCAGATATCACAAGTCGGTGGCTCAGCTTTGTATCCGTTGGTCTTTACAGAACGGGTTGATTCCGTTGCCCAAATCGGTTACGCCCGAACGTATCATACAGAATTTTGATGTATTTGATTTTGAGATATCGCCGGAAGATATGGCCTGTATCAATCAGATGTCTTATTGCGGCGGTTCAGGTCTTCATCCGGATCAGATTGATTTTTAATATAATAGTCTATGAAAGCATTACTTATTAACGGTAGTCCCCGAAAAAACGGGAATACGCATGTCGCATTGAGCGAAGTGGCCCGACAGTTGGAAAAATACGGTATTGAGTCGGAGATCGTATGGATTGGTACAAAAGCCGTGCAGGGCTGTATTGCCTGCTACCAGTGCGGTTCTCTCGGCCAGTGTGCCTTTAAGGATGAGCTTTATCTTACGGTAAGGGAAAAGTTGAAAGAGTCGGATGCTCTTATTGTGGGTTCTCCTACTTATTATGGCGGTCCTAATGGTTCGTTGTGTGCCTTGCTCGACCGTCTGTTCCTTTCGTGCAAAGCTGATATCGTAAACAAGGTTTGGGCCTCGGTTGCCGTATGTCGTCGTGGTGGTGCCAGCACGACATTCCAGAGACTGAACCTGTATGCCGACATGAGCAATATGGTGCATGCCACCTCGCAATACTGGAATATAGCTTATGGCCGTGCACCGGAAGATACTAAGCAGGACTCAGAAGGACTGCAGACCATGCGTACGCTGGCCGATAATGTGGCCTGGTTACTGAAATGTACTCAGAGCCGTAAGGACGAAATTCCTGAAAGGGAAGCATGGGCGCCACTTAATTATATCCGTTAGGAACATAAGGGAAAGTCTGTGTATGGTCTGAAAAACGGACACATAAGCAAAGTCTTAAGAATGGGGCAGTGTAAACGCTGTCCCTTTTTTATATATGGCTGTTTCTTTGGTTTGATAGCATGACCTTTATTGGGGTTTGTCAGAATAAGCAATTTTTTGTTTTTATCATCATGACAAATAAAGAATCAGTTATCCGGTGTATCAGGAAAACCATTTTATCCGGTAAAAAACAAAAACCGGAATTCTGGGTATAAATTCTGTAATTCATCTACTGCAATATTCCGTAAAAAATGGCAATTTTGCATGTGGTCAGAGACTTTATGGCCAGAACAATATGAATGAATTATCAAACCGGATATGAAAATGAAAAAAATCTTGATTTTATCGTCCAGTCCGAGACGTGGCGGTAATTCCGATACGCTGTGTGACGAACTGATGCGCGGTGCAATGGAAAGCGGTCATCAGGTGACAAAAGTGTTTTTGAGGGACAAAGAGATTCATCCTTGTCTGGGATGCAGTGTCTGCAGTCAGTATGGCAGACCTTGTCCGCAGAAAGATGATGCGGAAGAGGTGATCAGACTGATGCTGGAGGCGGATGTACTGGTAATGGGAACACCGGTGTATTTCTATTCCATGAGCGCACAGATGAAGATGATGCTCGACCGTTGTTGTGGTCCTTATAAGGAAATGAAGAACAAGGAGTTCTATTTCATTGCAACGGCAGCTGAAGAAGATCCGGCCATTATGGATCGTGTGGTGGACAGTTTCAGGGGATTCCTGGATTGTCTGGAAAACCCTGTGATCAAAGGAACCGTTTTCTGTGGCGGGGTATGGCATACAGGAGAGATCTATGGCAAACCTGCAATGACGGAGGCCTATGAAACCGGCAAGCGGATTTGATGTGAAATCATAAAAGTGATGTAGAAGAAATGATGACACTGGAGGATTTTTTACGTTATGTGGAAACGGGGAAGCCTTTGAGTACACCCGATGTTGCGGAATTTATGCACCGGATGAGTGATGAGGCCCGACGTATTACTTTTGAATTGAACGGCTCTTATCATACTCAGGAAGAAGTAAGGACGCTTCTGTCACGGTTGTTTGGGCGTGAGGTTGATCCGGGATTGCGGGTCTTCCCGCCGTTCTATACTGATTTCGGAAAAAATATCAGGATTGGCCGGAATGTGTTTATCAATGCCTGTTGCCATTTTCAGGATCATGGCGGTGTGACGATTGGAGATAATTGCCAGATCGGCCATAATGTCGTTTTCGCGACTTTGAATCATGGTGAGGAACCGGAGCAAAGATGTTATACCGTACCGGCTCCGATTACGTTAGGGAAAAATGTCTGGGTAGGGTCGAATGCAACCATCTTGCAGGGTGTGACGATCGGGGATAATGCAATCGTGGCAGCCGGTGCAGTGGTGACCAAAGACGTGCCGGCTGATACAATAGTGGGGGGAGTGCCGGCACGTCATATCCGGAATATAAAAAAATCCGGTCAATGATTTGGCGGATATCCTGAAAACCTGTATATTTGCGGCAAAGGCGGTGAGTGTGCCGCTTTTGCCTATTTTTTAATAGCTTTTGTGTATGAAGAATAATTCAATGAAACAGCGTGTCAGATTTGACAGAAGGGAGTAAAAACTTTCTTCTACATAATCCTGTCATGGCGTGTTCATTGACTTATTGGACCCCTACTTCTGCGACTGAGAGTTTGGTAGCTTAAAGTTAGTGGAGCAGAAGAAGTATGGGTATAGCTTTGAGTATACCCTTTTGTATTTTTATTCTTTTATTAATTTCAAAACAAAAGCTATGAAATCGGGAAAAATTTTATTTGATAATTCATCAGATGAGTATAATGAATTGATGCAGTATGACATGTCCTTTTATCCGGAATGGGATGAGGACAATGATCTGCTATGTGATAATGAAGCCGGTTCGTCAGAACCGTCGAATGACAAGGCTATGTCAGAACCGGTGGGGCAGGTCTGTGCGGAGCTGAAACATGTAAGTATAATGCGCCCCGCAGACTGTCGGCGTGAAGGCATGTTCTCATCCGGAAAAATCCATTTGCGTGTAAAGACCGGAAGGTGTCGTGAAGGGCAGTACAGCGCGATGGTCTATATGTCTACCGGTATTCTGGTTGCCAGTGAAATACGTGTGATCGGCAGAAAACAGGTGGAAAGAAATGAACTGAGGTTCAGTCCGTATTCTCATGCCATATGGTGTGAAGATGATTATTTTGTTGTATTCCTTTATGAAGATGAACCTTTTGCTTTGTCAAAATTCAGGTATGAGGGGAAAGACCTGCATGCGTTGCCGGTCCATTCTCTTGGTTCTGATGACTGGGAATACCAGCTCGTAAAATACTGGGATGATCCGCTGAATAAATCGGAAGAAAACAAACCGGTGTCGTTATTGGACTGGTTTCAGATCCAGAAGCTCACCGGATTGGGAAGCGTGCGCCGCAAATTGGTCGGCCTGACGGACATAAGTGCTTTTAACCAGCGCTGCGGGCAATACGGTGTGAAAAGGATGAAGCTGCATACCTCTGCAGTTATTGAAACTCCAAATCTGGAAAAAGGCGAACAGCTGGCCCGTTCACTATCCGGAATCCTCAATCTGGATGCGGCTGAAATGCTGATGATTGACTGTGAACATCCCACAGCCGAGTGTAGTGACCTGACAAACTGTTTGCAGGATGATTTCCAGAATTATGCCGCGTTTATATACCATCTTCCGGCTTTGCTGAAGCCTTCTTCGGCTTTATTCCTGCACCGGTTGGAACAGGCGGTAATTTCTCACAAACTGTATTGGGTACCTGTGCTTTGTGGTTCGGCTGACGAGATCCGTCAGTTGATGGCTGCTTCGCCCGTGTTGGCCAAGGCTTTTCGGAAAGAGGATTATTATGTGATGCATGAGGAGACAATGGCAGAATGGCTCTGTACGTTCCAGCGCGTGTTGTCTGAAACATCATTTACGTTATCTGCAGCTGCAGAACACAGGTTGGTTCTTCAAGCAAGAGACAATTGGAATATTGTAAGGAAATGGGACAGACATGATATCCGTTGTTTTATCAGGGAATATTTGTCCGAACGTTTCAGACGCCGTTTGCAGGCCAGGATTCTTTCCAACCCTAAGGATGCAACGGATATGGACGTCAGTCAGCTGACGACTTTACAGCCGGAGGATATCTGTCTTCCGGATTACAGACCGGACGAACAGTCCAGGGACATTTCGGGCAGTTTGCAGGAATACGAAGCCAGTATGCGTGAACTTCATGCTTTGGTCGGACTTTCGTCTTTGAAGGCTGAGCTGGATGACATGCTGATGGTGGCCCGTTTTGAGGCGGCCCGCCAGAAGTTGGGTGTGTATGGTTCGTTTCACATGCTTCATCACATGCTGTTTACGGGTAATCCCGGAACCGGCAAGACCACAGTGGCCCGGTTGATCGGAAAAATATTCAAGTCGCTCGGTCTCTTGTCGAAAGGTGAAGTGATAGAGGTGGAGCGCAGGCAACTGGTCGGGGCTTATATCGGGCATACTGAAGAAAGAATGACCGAATTGCTGAAAAAGGCCAAGGGAAATGTCCTGTTTGTAGATGAGGCATACACGTTGTGTGACACGAAGGAGGATCGGAAGGATTTTGGAAACCACGTCATAGAGAGCCTGTTGTCTGTCATGACAGATCCGCACTCGGATATACTGGTGATATTTGCGGGGTATGAGGATGAGATGGAACGTCTGATGGAAGTCAATCAGGGACTGAAAGGACGGTTTGGCCACCATTTCCATTTCGATGATTACAATGCAGATGAACTGGTAGAGATAGCCCGGTTGTATCTGAATGAAAGAAGTTGCCAGCTGGTGCCGGAAGCAGAGACAAAGCTGAAGGAAGCTGTTTCACGTTTCCTGATGCAGAAGTCGCGTACTTTCAGTAATGCCCGTTGGATGCTCCATTTTGTAACGTCCGGTATTCTTCCGGTCATGGCCCGTCGGATCATGGAGGGAGGCGTAGTGGATAAGGTTGACCTGTTCCGTCGTGTAGAGGAGACAGACGTGTCGGGAGCCGTATTGAAACTGAATTTGTTCCCTGCGGTTACCAAACCGGAAACATCGCGGAAACGAATAGGTTTTATTGCCTGAAACGGGTTTGCAGGTATAGGCGGAAAACGCAGCCGGTATGGCCGGATTTCTGCCTGTGCCAAAAAAAGATTACCTTTGCAAAATCTAAAGCATGACATCAATATGAAAACTTACCGTTATCTTTTTTTTGATCTGGACGGCACGCTGGTGGATTCCGCACTGGGAATTGTCCGTTCGGCACAGTATGCGCTGAGCCATTTTGGCGTACAGGTGGATGACATCCGTACGCTTTATCCTTTTGTCGGGCCGCCATTGGAAGATTCATTCAAGGAGTTTTATCATTTTTCGACAGAAAAGGCCAGGGAGGCAGTGGCTGTTTACCGTGAACGTTATGTGTCGGTCGGACTATATGAAAGCCAGCGTTTTCCGGGAGTGGAAGAATGCCTGAAGACTTTGAAGTCACGCGGCTATCATCTGGTAATTGCTACATCGAAAATGAAATACATGGCAGACACGGTGTTGAAAGAGTTCGGACTGATGCCGTATTTTGAATTTGTAGGCGGGAGAGATGATGAGGGCGTTTTGCATACCAAGGCAGACGTGATCAGGCACATATTGTCCGAACTGGATCTGGAGGCCGCCAAAGCGGATATTCTGATGATCGGCGACCGGAAGTACGACGTGATCGGTGCGAAAGAAGTGGGACTGGACAGCATGGGTGTCTTGTTCGGCTATGGAGGGCGCGAAGAACTTGAAACGGCCGGAGTGACCTATCTGGCCGAAAGTTATGCAGATCTTCTGGAGCAATTGCCATAAAAAGAACTGTCAGGTTGATGGGCATATTTCTTTCATTTTTGACTAAAAATTGTTTAAAAGGCTACTTTTTATTTAAACTTTTGTAGTTTTGTATGTCTAATGAAAAGCATAATTAAACGAAGACTTGATAACTGTTTCGTTCGATGCTGTAAGAAATAGAACTTATCCTAAGAAAACAACCTAAAAATAAGACAGTTTATGAACAAAAAAACAAAATGGGCACTGGTCATATTCATTGTCTGTTGTTTGGTCGTTTGGGGATTCTATTCCCAAATGCCAAAACAGAATGAAGAATTGCAGCAGGCCGAGAAAGTGAAATCCACTTCGTCGGGAAACAAAAAAATTCTTAATGTGAATGGTTTGCGTATCAAGACCGGCAAACTTACGGATGAATTCCAGGTCACGGGTTCGCTCATACCCGATGAAGAAGTCAACCTGTCATTTGAAACTTCCGGACAGGTCGTTGAGATTAATTTTAATGAAGGTTCGCATGTCAAGAAAGGGCAGTTGCTGGCCAAGGTGAATGACCGTCAGTTGCAGGCCGAACTCAGAAGGCTTACCGTGCAGCTGAAACTGGCCAATGACCGCGTGGACCGTCAGCGACGGCTTTTGCAGCGCGATGCCGTGAGTCAGGAAGCCTATGAACAGGTGCGTACGGAACTGGAAACATTAAAGGCAGACATAGAAGTTGTCAAGGCACAGATTGCCCTGACAGAGTTGCGTGCACCATTTGACGGTGTGATCGGTTTGCGCCAGATCAGTGTGGGTGCCTATGCTTCTCCTACTACGGTAGTGAGCAAACTGACCCGTATCGTTCCGCTGAAAGTGGAGTTTTATGTGTCCGAGCGTTATGCCAGCGATATCAAACCGGGTACAGGACTTAACTTTACCATTGACGGATCATTGGAGTCTTATCCGGCAAAGGTATATGCCAAGGAGTCTGCAGTGGATTTGGAAACCCGTACGCTGGCTGTCCGTGCCATTTATGCCAATCCGGGAGGCAAACTTACGCCGGGACGGTATGTCAGCATCACGCTGAAGAAACAGGAGATAGACAATGCCATAGCCATTCCGGCTGAAGCTATCGTACCGGAAATGGGCAAGGACAAGGTATTCCTGTATAAATCAGGAAAAGCGCAGCCTGTGGAGATCGTGGCCGGTCTGCGTACCGAGGCTCAGGTGCAGGTGCTCAAGGGATTGAAGGTTGGAGATACTTTGATCACATCCGGTACGTTGCAGTTGCGTACGGATTTGCCGGTGGTATTGGATCGTGTGGATTAACCCAAAAGAGGAGAGCTTATGAATATTTCAGAATTAAGTATTCGCCGACCGGTACTGGCTACGGTGATGACGGTCATCATCCTCTTGTTTGGTATCATCGGTTATTTTTATTTAGGTGTGAGGGAATATCCGTCAGTGGATAATCCTATCATATCCGTTACCTGTTCGTATGCGGGTGCCAATGCGGATGTCATAGAGAATCAGATTACGGAACCTTTGGAACAGAACATCAACGGTATTCCGGGTATCCGTTCTCTGACGAGTGTGAGCCAGCAGGGACAAAGCCGTATTACGGTGGAATTTGAATTGTCGGTCGATCTGGAAACGGCGGCCAATGACGTGCGTGACAAGGTGTCACGTGCGCAACGTTATCTGCCGGACGACTGCGACCCGCCGACCGTTTCGAAGGCAGATGCCGATGCGTCTCCTATCCTGATGGTGGCTTTGCAGAGTGAGAAACGTTCGCTGCTTGAATTGAGTGAGATTGCCGACCTGACGGTCAAAGAGCAGTTGCAGACGATTTCTGATGTCAGCAGTGTGTCTATCTGGGGAGAGAAAAAATACTCCATGCGCCTTTGGCTTGACCCGATCAAAATGGCCGGATATGGTATTACGCCGATGGATGTGAAAACGGCGGTGGACAAGGAAAATGTGGAATTGCCTTCAGGAAGTATTGAGGGTAATACGATAGAGCTGAATATCCGTACCATGGGTCTGATGAATACGGCCAAGATGTTTGATGATCTGATTATCAAGAATGACGGTAGCCAGATTATCCGTTTCAGTGATATCGGACGTGCGGAACTGGGTGCAGCCGACATTCAGAGTTACATGAAGATGAATGGGGTGCCGATGGTCGGTGTCGTTGTCGTGCCGCAGCCTGGAGCCAATCATATAGATATCGCTGATGCCGTTTATCAGCGTATGGAACAGATGAAAAAGGACTTGCCGGAGGATGTGCATTACAGTTACGGATTTGACAATACCAAGTTTATACGTGCGTCTATTGACGAGGTAAAACAGACTGTATATGAGGCGTTCGTGCTTGTGATTATCATCATTTTCCTTTTCCTGCGCGACTGGCGCGTGACGCTGGTGCCCTGTATCGTTATTCCGGTATCCCTTATCGGTTCATTCTTTGTCATGTATCTGTTGGGATTCTCCATTAATGTGCTGACCATGCTGGCGATTGTGTTGGCTGTAGGTCTGGTTGTGGATGACGCCATCGTGATGACCGAGAATATTTATATCCGAATAGAAAAAGGCATGTCGCCCAAAGAAGCCGGTATTGAGGGTGCCAAGGAAATATTCTTTGCCGTTATCTCTACAACGGTTACACTGGTGGCCGTGTTCTTTCCGATTGTCTTCATGGAAGGAACGACCGGACGCCTGTTCCGTGAATTCAGTATGGTGATTTCGGGATCCATTATCATTTCTTCGTTTGCAGCCTTGACCTTTACCCCCATGTTGGCCACCAAACTGCTCAAGCAGCAGAAAAAGAAAAACTTCTTTTATCAGATCACGGAGCCTTTCTTCGTGGGGATGAACAACGTCTACAGTAAGTCGTTGCAGTTTATCCTTCGCCATAGGGTGTGGACATTGCCGTTTATGGCCGTAATGGTCGGCGCCATCTTTTATCTCTGGAATCTTATTCCTTCGGAAATGGCTCCTCTGGAGGACCGTTCAATGATCACGGTCAATACAAAGGGGCCTGAAGGCGCAACCTATGAATATATGCGGGATTATACGGAAGACATCAATCTGTTGGTTGACTCCCTGATTCCCGATGCCGAAGCGGTGACGGCACGTGTGTCGAGCGGTAGCGGTAATGTGCAGATCATGCTGAAAGACATGCGCCTGCGTGATTACAGTCAGATGGAAGTAGCGGAAAAACTTTCAAAAGCCGTCCAGAAGAAAACGAAGGCACGTGCTTTCGTCCAGCAGCAGTCTTCATTCGGCGGACGAAGAGCCAGTATGCCGGTGCAGTATGTCTTGCAGGCTACCAATATAGAAAAACTGGAAAAGGTATTGCCGGAATTTATGGCGAAGGTATATGAAAATCCTACATTCCAGATGGCGGATGTGGATTTGAAGTTCAGTATGCCGGAAGCCCGCATACACATCAACCGTGACAAGGCCAACATATTGGGTGTCAGTACGCGCGACCTTGCACAGACCCTGCAGTACGGGTTGAGCGGACAGCGTATGGGATACTTCTATATGAACGGCAAGCAGTATGAGATTCTAGGGGAAATCAACCGTCAGCAACGTAACAAACCGGCCGACCTGAAAGCCATTTACCTGCGAAGCAAGGACGGACAGATGATCCAGATGGATAACCTGATCGAGTTGGAGAGCAGTATTGCACCGCCCAAACTGTACCGTTACAACCGTTTTGTTTCTGCTACGATTTCGGCCGGTCTGGCTGATGGCAAGACCATAGGGCAGGGACTGGACGAGATGGACAAGATAGCCAAGGAAGTGTTGGATGATACGTTCCGTACATCACTGGCCGGAGACTCCAAGGAATACCGCGAGAGTTCGTCCAGTCTGATGTTTGCCTTCATCCTGGCACTGGTATTGATCTATCTTATTCTTGCTGCACAGTTTGAGAGTTTCAAGGATCCGCTTATTATCATGCTTACGGTGCCGCTGGCTATTACCGGTGCACTGGTATTTATGTATTTCGGGGATATCACCATGAACATCTTCAGTCAGATCGGTATTATCATGCTGATCGGACTGGTGGCCAAGAACGGTATCCTGATTGTGGAATTCGCGAACCTGAAGCAGGAAAACGGAGAAGACAAGATGACAGCCATACATGACGCTGCATTGCAGCGTCTGCGTCCGATTCTGATGACCAGTGCTTCTACCGTGTTAGGTTTGATCCCGTTGGCTTTCGCTACAGGCGAAGGCTGTAATCAGCGTATTGCGATGGGTGTAGCCGTAGTGGGAGGTATGTTGGTTTCCACATTCCTGACCATGTATGTGGTTCCCGCTATTTACAGTTATATTTCAACAAACCGAATTAATCAGAAAAAGAATGAAGAAAAATAAATGGATTACAGGACTCTTCCTGCTGTGTCATCTGGCAGCCTTTTCCCAACCGGAGTGGGACAGGTTGGGAACAAGGACACTTCAGGAGTGTCTTGAGACAGGGTTGAGCAATAACTATTCCATCCGTATGGTGCTCAACCGTCAGCAGGTGAGTGAGAATAATGCCACTAAGGCGAATGCCGGTATGTTGCCTACTGTAGATTTGTCCGCTTCTTATGGTGGTGACCTGAGTACAACCAGGACAACGGACCGTCCGACGGGAGTCCGGTCAACGGAACGTAATGCTTATGATCAGACAGTCAATGCCGGAGTTGATCTGAACTGGACCATATTCGACGGATTCAGTATCCTGACTAATTACAAGCAGCTGCAGTTGTTGAAGGAGCAAGGAGAACTTCAGACCCGAATAGCCATTGAGGATTTTGTGTCTGCCCTTACAGCCGAATATTATAATTTCATTCAGGAAAAAATCCGTTTGAAGAATTTCAGATACGCCATGTCGCTCTCCAAGGAGCGCATGCGTATTGTCGAATTGCGCTATAATATCGGTGATAATTCCGGATTGGATTATTTGCAGGCCAAGGTGGATTTCAATGCCGACAGCGCGCAGTACATGCGTCAGCAGGAAGCCTTGAAAACTTCGCTCATCAAGATTAATGAACTGATGGGTAATGATGATGTGACGGCTTTTGTGGGTATCCGTGACACGACAATTGACGTGAATCCGAATCTGGATTTCGAAAGTCTGTGGGTGTCTACTCTTGAAACGAATGCCTCCTTGCTGGAGGCGGGTCAGAATACCGAACTGGCACGTATGGATTACAAGAAAGTCATGTCGCGCGACTATCCTTATTTGCGTTTGAACGCCGGATATGGGTATACGCTGAACAAATATGCCGTATCAACGACAAGACAGCGTGACAACTGGGGACTGAATGCCGGACTGACAATCGGCTTTAATCTGTTCGACGGCAAAAGGAAAATGCAGAAACGGAATGCGGAACTGGCTGTTGATTATGCCGAACTGGAAAGAGAAAACCTGAAGCTGGCGCTTAAATCTCAGTTGCACAATCTGTGGCAGGCTTATCAGAATAACTGGCAGGTTCTGCTCCTGGAACGTGAAAACATCATAGCGGCTCAGGATAATTATGAGGTAGCTTATCAAAGTTATCTTGACGGTGGTCTTTCCGGAATAGAAATGCGTGAAGCCCAAAAAAGTCTGCTGGATGCGGAAGAACGTATTCTGACAGCAGAATATGATACGAAGATGTGTGAGATTTCACTCCTCCAGATCAGCGGTAAGGTGTTGCAGTATTTAAATGGGGATTAGAGCCTTAATCTCTGATCACTTACAATAAAAATGATTCCTTTGTTGAATAGAGGTTGGGAAACCGGAATTCACAAAGGAATCATTTTTTTTATCGGGAACTGTTCTCAGTTGAGTCTTTTAAAGCTTGACCTGTATTTTCTTACCTGTATAGGTCACTGTCTTTTCCTGACCGTTGGCCGTTCTGACGGTGAACTGACGTTTGTCGAGCATGCCGTTGAATTCACCCTGACGTTTACCGATTGTCAGTGTACGCTTGGCATTGTTCCATGTCATCGGTATTTCAGAATAAGCTCCTTTTTCGTAATTGTAGTTGTCGAATTCATCTTCGTAAAGTGTGAAACTGCCGTCAGCTCCGGGATAGACGCAGAGTGTAAGATGATCCCATTTCTTTTCTCCGGAATACTGTACATCCGGACCGACGGGAATGATACTTCCTGCGCGGACGAAGAGCGGAATGCGGTTGAATGTGGTCTTGACAGATATTTTCTGACCTCCTTCGGCTGTTTCGTTAGTCCAGTAGTTATACCATTTTGTGCCAGCCGGCAAATATACTTCCATCTGTTTGGACTGGGTGAAGTCAACAGAGATGGGAGCAGACGTACTGGTGCCGTTGTTGTCGCGGTTCCAACCTTCGTTTTCCTTCAGGTCTTTCTGTACTGTTTCAGGAGTATATTGTGCCTGTGCAACCGGTGCGACAAGGAAAGCTTTGCCGAACATATATTCGTTGGTGATATCCCAGCACTGCTTGTCATCAATAAAGTCCATGAAGAGTGCGCGCATGAAGGTGGACTGTCTGTGTGAAACGTCCCAAGAGGTGGAATAGATATAAGGCAACAGGCTGTAGCGGAGCTTGACTGCATCTACAAGTGCATCATATACCGGTTCGCCCTTTTTACCGTACCAGTAGAATTCACGTGGAACGTCGGTACCGTGACTACGCATCATCGGACAGAACGTACCGAATTGCAACCAGCGTACATATAGTTCCTGATACATCGGATTTTTGGTGGCCGTGTTGTCAGCCCAGCTTGTGTTGTAAGAACCTGCGAAGAAACCGCCCAAGTCTGAATTCCAATGCGGCATACCTGTCAGAGAGTAATTCAGTCCGGCAGTAATTTGTTTGCGGAAAGAATCCCATGATGATGATACGTCACCAGACCATACATTGGAGGCGTAGCGCTGTTGTCCGAGGAAACCGGAACGTGTCAGGATGATGACGCGCTTGTCACTTGTGGTGGCACGTTGATGATCGTATACTCCTCCTACAGTCATGAGAGGGTAGACATTGCGTACACTGCGGTATGAGCCCAGATAAGTCTGATGGTCAAAATCGCTGTCTTTTTGGTTAAAATGGTCAGGTTCCGTTGAATCCATCCACCATCCGTCCATGCCCAGCTGGAAAATGCCTTTATTCAGATGATCCCAATAAATATCACGTGCTTTGGGGTTGTAACAGTCGTATACCCGTACACCAGAAGGATAGTCCAAATTAGGAGGCCAGCCTTCAACACCTGATTGTGGCCATGTCTCGATGTCGAAGAGCATGCCTTCCTTGTCCATTGCGCGATAAGGTTTTGTGGCAGGACCAAAAGAAGACCAAATGGAGATCATCATGCGGGCGTTCATGTCATGAACCTTGTCGATCATTTCTTTCGGACGGCTGAATGACGGATTCTGGAAGTCCATGGCATTCCACAAATAGTTGTTTCCCCAATATTGCCAGTCCTGGATAATACAGTCCAAAGGAATTCCCAGTTCACGGTATTTCCTTACCACACCGACAGTTTCATCCTGGCTTTTATAACGCTCCTTGCTTTGCATGAAACCATAACTCCAGAGCGGCATCATTGGTACTTCTCCGGTCAGATGGCGGACTGCAGCAATGACTCCGTCGGCAGACTGGCCGTACATGAAATAATAATCAATACAGTCGCCTACTACGGAACTGAAAGAGGTTTCCTGATTATTGTCGGTGTAGGTGGTTGCTGAGTAATTGTCCCAGTAAACGCCATATCCTTTGGTAGACTGGAAAATGGGTGAAACATCTTCTACGTTACCTTGTGCCAGAACCTTGGTCATGTTGCGTTGCATCATTTTACCGTTCTGTAATTGGCCAAGGCCGTAAAGTCCTTCTTCCTTATCGGTTTGGAAACCCTGATAAACAATATAAGTCTGTCGGCCGGCATCATTGGTTTTCGTAAAAGGCCGGTCGTTTTTCAGTTCTTTCAGTAAGATGCTTCCGTCTGGTTTGGCATAAGTCAGTGTGCCGTTTTTGGTGTCAAGTGTGACGGTAAGAGATTGGCTTTTCATTGTGATGAGGCCATCACCGGATGAGGTTACGCGGAGATCCGTTTTGGCCGGTTGGGCAATGACGGACAAACTTTTCTTTTCTACGTTTTGGCCTTGTGGCGTCTTGAGAACTCTGAGACTTCCCGGTGTGAACCATTGAATCTCAACATTAACGTTAGGATCGGCTACCGTTGTTTTGATGCCATTTTCTGTCCGCTGAAATGTCTGTGCCTGACTGGTACTGATAAGCAGGCTTAATGCAACATATATACAGATACGTTTCATAATGGTTATTTAAATAATTGGTTATTAGATTGGCAGAGATTGTTTGTTGTTGGCTTCATATCCAATTTAACCAGCCGAAAGAGTAAATACGGTGCATTCTTCTTTCGGCTGTTGTTTTATTTCTTGAATTTCCACCAGTTGAAATTGAACAGTTCGCCATCACCTCCCTTGAATACGAGGAAAAGGTTATGGATACCACCTGTTTTTTCCAGGTCACATTCGAAGGTTTTCCATGAATCGGTACCTCCGGTAGGTTTGATGGGGCATGTTCCTAAGAGAGTTCCGGTCGGACTGTCCAGTCTGATTTCGATTTCTCCCTTTACGAAGGAGGCTACATTGGCTTGAAAACGTTTGGCTCCTTTCTTGAAGTCGACCGCGTCTATTTCGATGTAGTCACCATTATGGATGGAAGTGATGTAAATGCCGTTTTCTTCGTCTTGACCGGTCTTGACACCTTCACTCCAGGCCATGGTTTCGGCTTCAGTGCGTTGGAACGGATTCAGGTTGCCAACAGGTGTAACCGCCTTGCCTTCTTTCCACCACGGTAACTCTTTGATGGTGCCGTCGGGGTTGAATTCCATTTCGGCTACACAGATGGAGCGCCTTTCGTGGTGAATGTCGGTAATGGCAAAATTGAGTTCATAATTAAATCCGAAGACGTAAGACTTGCCTTTATAGTCGATTATTCCGGGATGGTTGCCTGATGAACGTCCGTTGGGTTTCATGATGTAGCCCTTGAATTCCCACGGACCAATTGGTGAATCGGCCATGGCATATCCGATACCTTCAGGACAGCAGGTGCTGGCATAGGCATTATAATAATGGCCGTTCTTTTTAAATACCCATGGGCCTTCCTGATAATGGAACGGGTCTTTTTTGCCTTTCTCCTTGCGGATGAGTGGGTCCTTGGTGATTTCGCCGGAATAAGATATCATGTCTTCATTAAGCTTGACGTACCAAAGATTGGGATTTCCCCAATAGAGATAGGCCTGTCCGTCATCGTCAATCAGTACAGTGGGGTCGATACTGTCGTAATTGCTTCCGATCAGAGGTTTGCCCAGCGGATCCTTGAACGGACCGAACGGGCTGTCGGCGACCAGAACACCGATACCACGGCCTTGTACAGGACAATAAAAATAGAATTTACCGTTGCGTTCCACACATTGGGGAGCCCAGGCGCCATTTTCATAACCGCCCCAACTTCCGTTACCGGGATCTGCCCATTTGAAATTGTGAAGATCGGCAATCGGGCCGTGGTCGGTCCAGTTGACCATATCGGTGGAAGTGTATAGAAGCCAGTCTTTCATCCTGAAACCAGCCATGCCTTCAGGTGCGTAATCTTCATCATGGCCAGTATACAGATAAACGACATCCTTATAGACCAGCGGTGCCGGATCTGCTGTAAATTTGGTCTGTATGATCGGACGTTGTGCCATGACAGACTGCGAGGCAAGAGCCATAGAGAACAGTAATGTTAGTCCTGTTTTAAGATGTTTGGTTTTCATGTGTTGATATTCTTTTTAGATTAAGTTTTATATGTTTAGGTAATTTTGTCCGTTTTGATATGGAGATAGAGAATTATTTGATTTCCCACCAGTCCAGCATGAAAAGATTTCTTTTTTGCTGTTTGCTGCCGTGGAAAACAAAGTAAAGATCATGTACACCGTTTATGTTTTTCAGTTCGGTTTCGAAAGTCTTGAGCTCGCTTTTTGTGTTGGTGATTTCAATTGAACCCAGATAAGTTCCTTCCGGTGAATCTATCCGGATTTCCATGGTTCCTCCATAAAGATGACAGGATGCACTGACCTTGAATGAAGAAGTACCCTTGTTGAAATCCACACCCTTAAGCATCAGGTATTCGCCATCATCAATGTCTGTGACGAGCTGGTTCCACTTGTCTCTGCTCCAGAGATTCTTGGGAGTTGTCTTCAATCCGTATCCCCAAGCCATGGTTTCAGCTTCTACCTTTCGGTACGGATTGAAATGTTCGATCTGTTCGAGCTTGCAGTCTTGGAAATAAGGTAATTCGCGGATCGTTCCGTCCGGATTGTATTCCATTTCTGCAATGGATACGGATCGGCGTTCTGCATGTCGGCTGGTTTCGAGTCGTAACAGATCATAATTCAGACCGAAACAGTAAGATTTTCCTTTATAGTCAATGATGCCCGGATGATTACCGCGTGTACGGGGCGTGTGGTTCATGATATGTCCCTTATATTCCCAAGGACCGGTGGCCTTGTCGCTCATGGCGTAGCCGATACCTTCAGGACAACAGGTGGAAGCAAAAGCCAGGTAATAGTGACCGTTGCGTTTGTAGAACCATGGGCCTTCCTGATAGTCGTCAATTCTCGGCAGTTTGACAATTTCTCCCGAATAGGATATCATGTCTTCGTTAAGTTTGACATAATAGACATTGGGATTTCCCCAGTACATGTATGCCTGACCGTCATCATCTATAAAGACTGAAGGATCAATGTCCTCCCAATGTTCCTTTTGCCATACCAGAGGCTTTCCGATAGGATCCTTAAAAGGACCATAAGGTGAATCTGCTACAAGAACACCTATGCCATGACCATGAATGGGACAATACATATAGAATTTGCCGTTGCGCTCGACTACACATTCGGCCCATGCGCCATTGTCACCTTTATACCATTTGAAATCTTTCAGAGATGCTACGGCACCACGGTCCTGCCAGTTGACCATGTCGGTAGAAGTATAAAGCAACCAGTCTTTCATGTTGAAACCTTCTGCATTGTCTTCGTCGTGTGTGGTGTAGAGAAAGACTGTGTCGTTGTAAACGTAGGGTGCCGGGTCGGCCGTGTACTTGGTCTGTATGACCGGCATGTTGATTGACTGAGATGATAAATTGGCCTGTTGGGCTGCCAATACTCCGGAAAAGGTTAAGAGAAGTCCGGTAATTCCTGTTCTTGCATTCATAGTTTTTATAGATTATGCCATTGGGAATAGAAATGGCTGTGATTAATTATAGGATTATGATTCGATATGGGAAATTGCTTCCGTAAATCGTATGACAAAAATAAATTAAATATTCAAGATGGGGTTTTTATGATGTATCATTTATTTTGCATTTTGATACATGAAAGGATACTGAGGTTGAAATGTTCCAATGAGATTTGATCAATGATGAAACAGATGCTTTTTTTTGTTTGATCAGCTATGTCAATTTGTGGTTAAAATAAAACGGTAGGTTGCAGACTGATCTTTTTTTATCAGTTACTGTACGGTTGATAAGAGATTATGTCAAGACTGAGACAGGAAATGATAGGGAAAAAACATAAACGGATTTTGGAGAATATCGTTTTTTCAGTGTTACATAAGTTTTTTAGTGTGAAACATTGCATGTTTGTTTCTTGTTGAAATTCATTATGTTATGTTTATAAGTAAAAGACATGAGTGTTATGCCTCAGATGAGAAACAATATGCGGAATTTGTAGAGTAAGGTGTTAAATAAAGAGGAGGCCGGTTTGTGCCGGTTTCCGGAGACTGCAAGTCATCAACTGTATTTTTCTTTCTTTTTAGAGCGATACTCCTTAGCGGTTTTTCGTTTCTTTATTGTATCTTTGCTGCAAAATCGTTTTTTATGGCAGAAGTGAGAAAAACTGGTCGCAGAACCAGCCGTAGCAGTGTGAATGTGCCGCAGGAGGATGCCTACGGTCATGTGCAGCCCCAGGCCGTGGAATTGGAAGAAGCCGTTCTGGGAGCTTTGATGATAGAGAAAGATGCCTATTCTCTGGTCAGTGAAATTCTCCGTCCGGAAAGTTTTTATGATCACAGGCATCAGTTGATATATGAAGCCATTCGTACGTTGAACATCCAGCAAAAGCCGGTGGATATTCTGACCGTTACCGAGCAACTCAATACCATGGGTAAGTTGGATGAAGTAGGGGGACCTTTTTATGTAACACAATTGAGCGGTAAGGTCGCTTCTTCTGCCCATATAGAATTTCATGCCCGCATCATTGCACAGAAATTTCTGGCCCGTGAACTGATAACCTTTACCAGTCAGGTTCAGACCAAGGCTTTTGATGCGACAGTGGACGTGGATGACCTGATGCAGGAAGCCGAAGGCAAGCTTTTCGAAATATCCCAGCAGAACATGAAAAAGGATTACACCCAGATCAATCCGGTTATTCATGAAGCTTATGAGATGTTGCAGAAAGCGGCAGCGCGAAGTGACGGACTGAGTGGTTTGAGCAGTGGGTTTGAGAAACTGGACAAGATGACGTCAGGATGGCAGAATTCCGATCTGATTATTATTGCAGCCCGTCCTGCCATGGGTAAAACGGCATTTGTGCTTTCGATGGCCAAGAAAATGGCTGTAGACATGAAGATCCCGTGTGCGATGTTTTCTCTTGAAATGAGCAATGTGCAGCTGGTCAACCGTATGATTGTCAATGTATGTGAGATTCCGGGTGAAAAAATCAAAAGCGGTCAGTTGGCACCTTATGAATGGGGACAGCTCGACAGTAAGATTACCCAGCTTTATGATGCGCCGTTTTATGTAGATGATACGCCTTCCTTGTCAGTATTCGAACTGCGTACCAAAGCCCGTCGTCTGGTGCGTGAACATGGTGTGAAGATTATCATGATAGACTATCTTCAGCTGATGAATGCCAGCGGTATGTCATTCGGAAGCCGTCAGGAAGAGGTGAGTACGATTTCTCGCTCGCTGAAAGGACTGGCCAAGGAATTGAATATTCCGATCATAGCGTTGAGTCAGCTCAACCGTGGAGTGGAGAGCCGTGAAGGTATAGAAGGCAAACGTCCTCAGTTGAGTGACCTTCGTGAATCGGGTGCCATAGAGCAGGATGCCGATATGGTTTGTTTTATTCATCGTCCGGAGTATTATAAGATTTACCAGGATGACAAGGGACGTGATCTGCATGGTATGGCAGAGATCATTATTGCCAAGCATCGTAATGGTGCGGTAGGTGATGTTTTGCTTAAATTCCGTGGTGAGTATGCCCGCTTTCAGGATCCTGATGAGGATGCCTATATCCCGATGCCGGGTGAAACGGCAGTGTATGGTTCGAAAATGAATGACGGCAATGTGCCTCTTCCTTCTTCGGATATGATTCCTCCCGAAGGCATGAACTCGCCCTTTGGAGGACCCTTGCCGGACAATTCTACACCTTTTTAGTGTAAGCTGAAGGAAAGAGAAGATGCCAAGCTCTTGGTGATTGTAAATTACATGAGGCTTTGTCGGCTTTCTTCTTGCAATTTTGCATGAAAAAATGTAATTTTGCGCGTTATTTCGAAATAAATTAATTTATCAAGATATGAATATTTCTTATAATTGGCTGAAAGAGTATGTCGATTTTGATCTGACTGCTCAGGAAGTCGCTGATGCCCTGACTTCAGAAGGACTTGAAGTAGGTAGCGTAGAAGAAGTACAGCCGGTCAAGGGTGGTTTGCAAGGACTGGTTATTGGTGAAGTATTGACATGTGAACCCCATCCAAATTCGGATCATATGCATATTTGCATGGTTAACCTGGGAGAAGGTGATCCGGTGCAGATCGTATGTGGTGCCGCCAATGTGGCTGCAGGACAGAAAGTAGTGGTTGCAACCCTTGGTTGTAAACTGTATGATGGAGATGAATGTTTTACCATCAAGAAATCAAAACTCAGAGGAGTGGAAAGTAACGGTATGATCTGTGCGGAAGATGAAATCGGTATCGGTACTGATCATAACGGAATTATTGTTTTGCCTCAAGAGGCTGTGCCCGGAACTCCTGCTGCAGAATATTATCAGCTGAAAAGCGATTATCTGATAGAAGTGGATATTACGCCTAACCGTGCGGATGCCTGCTCTCATTACGGCGTAGCGCGTGACTTGTATGCATGGTTGGTTCAGAATGGTTATCAGACTTCAATTCACCGTCCCGGATGCGAGAACTTTAGTGTGGACAATCATGATTTGGACTATGAAGTTGAAGTTCAGAATACAGAGGCTTGTCCGCGTTATTGTGCAGTGACAATTAAGAACTGCGAAGTTAAGGAGAGTCCGGAATGGTTGCAGGATAAGTTACGTATTATCGGTTTGCGTCCGATCAACAATATCGTGGATATCACAAACTACATCATGTTTGCTTATGGTCAGCCGTTGCATTGCTTTGATGCGGATATGATCAAAGGTAACAAGATCGTAGTGAAGACAATGCCGGAAGGAACCCCGTTTGTAACACTGGATGGCGTGGAACATAAGCTTAGTGAACGTGATCTGGCTATTTGCAATACGGAAGAGCCGATGTGTATAGCCGGTGTGTTCGGTGGTAAGGGAAGCGGTACTTATGAAACAACCCGCAATGTATTGCTTGAAAGTGCCTATTTCAATCCGACATGGATTCGTAAGAGTGCCCGTCGTCACGGATTGAGTACGGATGCTTCATTCCGTTTTGAACGTGGTATCGATCCTAACGGTACAATATACGCCTTGAAACAGGCTGCCATTCTTTGCCGTGAGTTGGCAGGAGGTGAGATTGCCATGGAAATCAAGGATGTTTATCCCAATCCTCTTCCTGATTTCTTTGTTGACTTGGAGTATGATTATGTTCATGCATTGATTGGTAAAGAGATCGGTGCAGAAACAATCAAGAGTATTGTGACAAGTCTGGAGATGAAGATTCTGGAAGAGACTGCAAATGGTATTAAATTGCAGATTCCGGCTTATCGTGTGGATGTGCAGCGCCCGTGCGATGTGGTGGAAGATATTTTGCGTATATACGGATATAATAATGTGGAAATACCGTCTGCCGTAAAATCAACTCTCAATGTCAAGGGTGATGAAGACAAGAGTCATAAACTTCAGAATATTATAGCAGAACAGCTTGTCGGATGCGGATTCAATGAGATTCTTAACAATTCACTGAACCGTTCTGCCTATTACGACGGACTGGAATCTTATCCATCAGAGAATTTGGTTAAATTGATCAATCCGTTGAGTTCAGATCTGAATTCCATGCGTCAGACCCTTCTGTTTGGCGGATTGGAGTGCATTGCCCATAATGCCAATCGCAAGAATGCGGACTTGAAATTCTTTGAATTTGGTAATTGCTATTATTTCCATAAGGAAAACAAATGTCCGGATATCATTCCTGGTGTAAGCAGCAGTCGTGATCCAGAGGTGATCAAACATGTACTTGATGCTTATTCTGAAGATTATCATCTGGGTCTGTGGGTAACTGGCAAACGGGTGTCTGGTTCTTGGGCTCATCCGGATGAGGACAGCAATTTTTATGAACTCAAGGCTTATGTGTTGAACATATTGCAGCGATTGGGCGTGAACTTCGGAAATCTGGTTTTTGCAGAAAGTAAGAATGATTTGTTCGCAAAGGGACTTGAGATTCAGAATAGAGGCGGAAAGGTTCTGGTGATGATGGGTATTGTCAGTCATAAGATTCAAAAGGCTTTGGATGTAGACAATGAAGTATATTATGCCGATCTGAACTGGAAACTTCTGATGAAGGCTATTAAGAATAATGTCGTAAGCTATAAGGAAATCAGTAAATTCCCGGCAGTAAGCCGTGACTTGGCCTTATTGCTCGACAAGCAAGTGGAATTTGCAGAAATAGAGAAAGTGGCTTATGCTACGGAAAAGAAACTTCTGAAGGAAGTCAGACTTTTCGATGTATATGAAGGAAAGAATCTGGAAGCCGGAAAGAAGAGCTATGCCGTCAACTTTATTCTGCAGGATGAAACGAAAACGCTTAATGACAAGCAGATCGATGCCATCATGAATAAGCTGATTGCCAGTCTCGAAACCAAGCTTGGTGCCAAACTGAGATAATCCCGATCATGAAGGGCCTGGTAGTAGCTAAGGTGGTGTATTACATACTGGTATTCTGCTGGTTGTTGCAGATCACCTTTCAGGGATATACACGAGCACTGGTTATTCCAACCGTCGTATTGATCGTGTATGGTCTTTGGCTGAATTATAAAATGAGAAATTCAAAAGATAACTTCAATAAAAATTAAATTCCAATGGGAAGAGCATTTGAATATAGAAAAGCTGCAAAGCTGAAAAGATGGGGCCACATGGCCAAAACATTTACTAAACTGGGTAAACAGATCGCCATTGCTGTAAAGGCAGGTGGACCGGAACCTGAAAACAATCCGACATTACGTTCAATTATTGCGACTTGTAAGCGTGAAAACATGCCGAAGGATAATATTGAGCGTGCTATCAAGAACGCAATGGGTAAGGACCAGAGTGAATATAAAGGCATGACTTATGAAGGTTATGGTCCTCATGGTATTGCTGTATTCGTAGATACACTTACGGATAATCCTACACGTACTGTTGCTGATGTACGTTCTGTATTTAATAAATTCTCCGGTACACTCGGAAATATGGGTTCATTGGCTTATTTGTTCGACCATAAGTGTGTATTCACTTTCAAGAAGAAGGCTGATGTTGATATGGATGAGTTGATTCTGGATCTGATTGATTATGGAGTAGAGGAAGACTACGATTTGGATGAAGAAGAAGGAACAGTGACAATCTATGGTGATCCTAAGAGCTACGGTGCTATTCAGAAGCATCTGGAAGAGCAGGGATTCGAGGATGTCGGTGGTGAGTTTACCTATATTCCGAATGACCTGAAGGAGGTTACTCCCGAAGAGCGTGAAACAATCAACAAAATGGTTGACCGTCTGGAGGAATTCGATGATGTACAGACTGTTTATACTAATATGAAACCGGAAGAGGCGTAAGTTATAGTATATATATGACAGTATAATTAAATATTGAAAAGCGGAAGAATGCACTTGGCATCCTTCCGCTTTTTTAATGCAGATGTTGGTATTGGAAAAGTTTAATAATAAATGTCGGAAAGAAAATGAAACTTTATACGGTTTATCTTTTTGATTTTGATTATACATTAGTGGATTCTTCGCGCGGAATCGTTCAGTGTTTTCGCAATGTGTTGACCAAACACGGATATGATCAGGTAGACGACCTGACGATCAAACGAACCATTGGCAAGACGCTCGAGCAGTCCTTTTCTATTATGACCGGTATTACTGATGCCGAGACCCTGGCACTTTACAGGAAGGAATATGTGAGAGAAGCAGACCAATATATGACAGTCAACACAAAACTGTTTCCTGAGACCATTCAGGTCCTGAAACGTTTGAAAGAAAATGGAGCGAGGCTGGGTATTATTTCTACCAAATACCGTTACCGGATATGGGAACTCATGAGCCAGTATCTATCAGAAGATTTTCTGGATATTGTGGTTGGCGGGGAAGATGTGAGCTGTCCTAAGCCTGATCCGGAGGGGCTTCGTCACGCGTTGTCTGTTTTGGGCGTCAGTCCACAGGAAGTCCTTTATGTGGGTGATAGCATTGTGGATGCAGAAACCGCCCGTGCGGCAGGAGTTGATTTTGCAGGAGTGCTTCACGGTATGACCACGAGAGAGGAATTGTGCCGGTATCCACACGTGGTAATTTTGCCTGACTTGTGTGGTTTGTCCGACTAGTGGAGTGCGTTTTATACCATGTCTTCTCCCGTGTGGATAACAGGTACACGTACAGTCTTGTGGAAAGGGATGAATCTTGAAATGACAGCAATGACAAGTGTAATTAAAAAAAGCCAGCCCAACAGATGCTTAAGTGCCAATAGGGTACTTTGTTGCTGCAACACATTGTAAAGTGTGTTTGTAGCCATCTGTGTGGCTTCGTTCATGCTGTGACCTTCCGCAAGACTGGAGTTTAATGCCGTCTGCCACTTGTTGGCTGCCAGAATATCGGTTCCAGAGAAATTTTCGGAAAGTTTTACCATGTATTTTTGTTGTAAGTGATAAAGGGCATTGTTATAAAATGCAGATGCAATGACTGGTGTCAGTACGGACCGGAATGTGATAAGGAAAAATGCGTTTGAGAGCAGATATTTGGGATGCAGGTCCTCGACGGCAAAAAGTGCAAAGGCGATGATCAGCGTAAGCATGCCCAAACCGCGTACAAACATGGGCAGGTAGAGCATTTCATAAGTACTGTCCGGTGATACCCCAAAATAAAGTATTCCGAAAAACAGTGCGAAACATCCCATACCGGCAGCTATCAGGAATCTGAAACGCCACCGTTGCCATCGGAACCACCAGAAACAGATTATGGCACCTGCCAGATAGCCGGGAATGAGCCAGATATATAGCGTAAAGCTATGTGTATTGTCTACGTGCAGTACTGTTGTCAGATAACTGGTAAGAAGGCTGGTGGATGTACTGAAAAACATGACCAGCATCATGTAGAAATAGCCCAATATGGCTTTCCACTGAAACAAGGGTTTCAGACTGACGTATGGATGTGGGGAATGAAACTGCTCCCACAGAAAAATAGCGACAAGAAGTGGAGCTATTACGATATAGATGCAGATCCTTGATGAAGCCATCCAGTCTAATGTTTTACCATAAGTGATGACATAAATAAGCATGAGCAGTCCCGTGGAAATGATAAGCATTTCGCGAGGATGTAATTCTTTCCAGGGGATTGGGCGTGAAGGACGGTCATTGCGGAAAAATATGATGACAGCCAGAATGGCTATGAGCAGAAGCAACATCATGAAATAATACATGTACTTCCAGTCGTAATGATAAGCCAATAAGGCGGTGATAACCATGGAAAGCTGTCCGCAACCAAAAACAAGAGGATAGAAATAGGCATAGAATTCACTGCGGACATCTCCAGGACTGAAAACAAATTTGATCCGTCTGATGACCCACAACATCAGAAAACCCTTGAGGAATCCAATAATGAAACTTGTGCCGATCAGCAGTTCTATGTTGGCTTGTCTGGCACAAAAGCAGCTTAGTAAGAATTGAAGGCTAAGGTCGATAAGCAGAAGTGATTTGCTGGAGAGGGCATTCAGAATCTTGGGGACGATTGGATAAGATACGGCCATACCGGCAGAAGCTGCGTAGTAGCCGATGGTAATGTCTTCCGTATAGACTCCCAATGTGCTGGATACTTCTACCATGCTACCTGTATAGGTGCCGTTGAGCATGGCAATAGGAAGCATGATCAGGAACAGGGTGGCAATAGCCATGCTGTCTGGTACCCAGGAGCGTGCCGGGATCTCAAGTTCGCGGGCTGTTTTCATTTTCTTTTCAATGCTTCAGTTTCTACCATCATGCCGGCTCGCAACAATTCCATACTTTTATCGTCTATGCGATCGAAATCAATACGTACGGGAATACGCTGCTGTACCTTGACAAAGTTACCGGCTGAATTGTCTGTCGGGACGAGTGAATATTTGGATCCTGTCGCTTCTGATATGGCTGTAACATGGCCATGGAGTATGCGGCCCGGCAGTCCGTCTACTTTGATGCGTACGGGTTGTCCGATGTAGATATTGGCTATTTGGGTTTCACGATAATTGGCAGTGATCCATTTGCCGGATTGCCGGACAATGTAGGACAAGGTTTGTCCGGCATTGACGTATTGTCCGGTTTCCAGGGTACGTCTTCCCATATAACCGCTGTATGGAGCTGTAACAACCGTATACGAGAGATTCAGGTTGGCCAGGTCCAGTGCAGCTTCGGCTCTTAGGATTCCGGCTTCTACGTTCACTTGTTTTTTATTGGTTTCATCGTATTGTGAATGGGCTGCTTCTTTCTGACGCAGCAGGGCTTCATATCTTGCCCGTGCAGCCTCATAGTTGGCTTTGGCCTGATCAAACTGCTGTTCGGGTATGGATTCTTCTTTCAGCAGCCTTTCATAACGGTGATAGTCCTGTTCTGCCTGCCAGAGTATGGCCTGAGCTTCTGCCAGGTTGGCATCCTGTTCGGCTATGCGGGTATGTGAGGTTTTTATACCGGACGACAAGACTTCCTGTGATCCTTTGGCATCTAACAGCGATGCCTGTGCTTCTTTCTGACGGATGAGGTATTCGCGGTTATCAAGGATAACCAGAGTGTCGCCGGCATTGACAGACTGATGCTCCTTGAAACGGACTTCCTTGATATATCCGGCTACTCGTACATTGACAGGTGCTATATATTGGTCGACAAAAGCGTCATTGGTGATTTCATAATTAATATAGCGCCAGAAATAATGGGCTGTCCAGGTCAATCCTGATCCGGCTATTAGAATGCAGATAACGTTAAGAATAATATTGCGTCGTTTTTGTCGTTTCAGGCGTTTGTATTTCAGTTGGAGTACAGACATAGTTGATTTTATTTTTAGAATTGGTTATAAAGCACCGATAGCCCGTTGCAATGTGTAGTAGGTATAAATGACCTGAGTACGCGCCGTTGTCAGTTTTAACTCGGCATTGAGTCGAAGATTGTCAGCGTCAAGCAGGTCGGTTAGGATTGTCAACTGGTTCATATAGCGGTTATACATGATGCGGTAATTTTCTTCAGCCTGTTTTACAGACAGTTTTAATGCTTCCACCCGATCTATGGCTTCCTTGTGTTTGAGTAAGGCCGTTTGTATGTCCATGTGTATGTTTTGTTGTTTCTGTTCTTCTGCATTGTGAGCCAGACGGACATTCAGTTGGGCTTCTTTCATTTTATGCCGGTTATGATAAAGGGATGAAATCGGATACGAAAAGGATAATCCTATATTCCAGCTGTTGTTGTAAAGATCAGCCAAAGTACGCGATATTGGTCGGGCCAGGGTATTGGATGCTGTAAGTGATAATTGGGGTAATTGTCCGGCACGCGTGAGATTGGTATTGTTGACAGCCAGTTCTGTCTGTTTCTGCAGTAGCTGCATTGAAGGATCCGATAGTAGTGCGTGCTCAACATAATCATGATAAGTGCCGACCCGGTATTCCCGGGTGAGTAATGTGGTGTCGGGTACCAATAGAAGCCGTTCGTCTAATCCTAAAAGAATATCGAGTCTCTGAGATATAATATGGATATTGTTTTCTGTTTCCTTTACGGAAAGGCGATCATCCGTCAATTGCATTTCACTACGCAAAACATCATTGTTTGTGATAAGGCCTTCAGCTTTCATGCGTCGGATATCCTTCAGGCGCCGTTCGGATTCTTCAATATTGCGGTTCAGTACCAGATGCTGTTTGTAGAGATTGAAAAGATCCAGATACTGTTGGAGCAAGGCCAGTTTGATGTCTGCTGCATCAGCAGAGGTTTGCAGTTTGGCCAGTTCCTTCTGCAGGTCAGCCTGTCGGATGGCATAGCGTATTTTTCCACCTTGATAAAGAGGTTGACTGAAGTCAATGGCATAGTTTTGTTGCCAGTCTGGTGATTCTGGATGTGTGGCATGACTTAGACCGTTTTGCCATACAATCGGCTGTCCCAGATAACCACCCCGAAGTCCTATATTGATTTCCGGCAGACGTGAATTGCGTGCAGTTTGGGCTTGTTTGTCTGCAATCTGTTCTTTAATACGGTCTGCTGCCAGATGCAGGTGATAGGATGAGGCTCGTTCGAAAAGCTGCTCAATATTCAGATTGAGTGTATCTTGTTCTGAAGCCTGAATATATGGAGTTGGCAGTATGGGAGTACATAAGATGAAAATGTACTTTTTAATATGTTTCAATAGCATGCTGTAATTCCTTTAACAATTCTTCTGTCTGACTGAGTTTGTCATGGCCTAACAGGTGTTCTATTCTTTTATAATAAGCCGTAAGGGTAGGGGCAATCCATTGGTGGAATTCTTCCCCTTTTTCTGTCAGATAAACTAATTTGTTGCGTCGGTCTTTAGGATCTTCATGCCGACAAACATATCCTTTTCGTTCCAGATTACCGATCAGGCTGGTCAGGCAGGCTTTGTCTTTAGCGATGCGTTCGGCTAAAATCTGTTGGCTGATACCTTGTTCATTCCAAAGGCAGCTCATAACCTGAAGCATTTCAAAGGTAATACCTGCGCCTGAATTTTTCAGTAAACGTTGCATGGCTTGGCGTGAAGCCATACGTGTACGGATCAGCTGTAGAATACATGATCTGGATCCTGGATTTTCAGACATTTCCATTTTTGAAAGTTTCGGTCTTGAATTTGTGATGCAAAGGTAATCTTTTCTTTTAAATTAGTCAAACGTTTGACTAATTATTCAGATGTTACCAGGTTCTAATTAAGAATATTTTGAATGAGAATTTGATCGTATTCTTTGATATGGATATCATGTTTTTTTAAGAATAAAGACTATCTTTGTATTTGTGAGAAGCAAATTGTTCAATGAATATGTTTATATTAAAATATTTATTATGAATAGTTTAAGAAAATGTTTGTGGTTAGGTATACTGGCCTCTTTATTATCAGCGTGTCATGATCATAATCAGAAAAAAGTGGATATGGCGTCTGCAACAGATTCTGTAACTGATAATGTGGAAGTCAAGACTATATCGAGTAATGATGTGGAAATAACGTGGATTAAGGATAATGTGGGCGATCATCTGATGCCTCTAAATCTGTTTAAGGATATTCCACAACGTCTTATAGACAGTTTGGGGATTAATGACGGGATTCCATCTTCCATGAGTGCTTTCCTGGTTAAACGGGACAGCATCCAGATTCTTTTTGATACGGGAAAAGGCAATCCAGACAGCCGCTTGATTCCGAATCTCAAATCGTTAGGTGTGGATCCAGATGATATCCAATACATTTATCTGACACATTTTCATGGCGATCATATAGGAGGGATGATGCATGGTGATACGGTTGTTTTTCCTCATGCAGAGATCTATGCTTCAAAAGTGGAGTATGAAGCCTGGATGGCAATGCCGGATCAGAATAAAGATATGGTGAGAAAGACAATGTCAGCTTATAAAGAGCATTTGCATCTGTTTGAGTTTAATGATACGTTGCCTGGACATGTCGTTGCCTTAAATGCAGTTGGACACACACCAGGTCATACTGTTTTTGAGGTTGGTGACTTTTTGATTGTGGGGGATCTGGTTCATGGTGCTGCACTTCAGATAGCTGATCCTGATATTTGTGCTTCTTATGATATGAATCCGAAGTCAGCAGTGGTGACCCGTCGCCATTTCTTGGAATATGCCCGGACACATCATCTGGTTATGGCTGGTATGCATTTGCCTGTACCGGCTTTCTGGTCATGGAATAAATAAGTGGTGAATAGGATGACATTTTAAAATGAAGAAATCCTCCAGATAGAGATAACTGACAAGACGATTTCTTCATTTGGGGATAATTGGTTTAATACAAAACCTGGATCATTCTTTTTCGATACAGGGTTCGGATTTCTGCTTATTCAAGACAAGCATCCAATTCTTTTGCGATAGCCTCTTTGTCGAGATGTTGGCCGATAAACACGATTTTCTGCATTCGGTCTCCATATTGGGCATCCCAGTCATGCATCAGTCCGGGTTCCTGTTGCATCAGTTGGATCAGATCTTCTTCTGGTGCTGTGGCATACCAGAGACCGGCTTCACGGAGCTGTTTTTGTGTGCCGGCCTGTTCGAAGAGGAATGACATGTCTCGATCGTTACTGAAGTAGCAGATACCTTTGGCACGTATTACGTTGCGTGGCCAGTGCTTGGAAATGAATTCATTGAATTTATGCAGTTTGAAAGCAGGCCTACGGTAATATACGAAAGTTCCGATGCCGTATTCTTCCACTTCACCGCCTTCGTGATGATGATGGTGGTGGTGGTGATGCTCTTCATTGTCTTCATTGTCGTGATGATGGTGGTGTACTTCATGGTCTTCCTCTGTATGCTCATGATGCTTGCCATGTGCTTCAAGTTCTTCTTCTTCAGTGGCCAAACGTTCGATACCGCGAATCCATCCAGCTGATGTTGCTACACGTTCAAAGTTGAACAGATCAGTGTGAATCAGTTTTTCCAGTGCTACATTGGCATAGTCACATTCGATGATCTCAGCACCGGGTTGGAGGGTTTGCAGAATTTTCCGGATACGTTTCAGTTCCTCCGGTTGTACTTCGCTGGCTTTGTTCAGCAAGATGATGTTGCAGAATTCAATTTGCTGGATAACCAGATTTTCAATATCTTCTTCATCTATGTTGTTTCTGGTCAGTTCTTCACCACAGGCAAATTCACTTTGCAGGCGGAGGGCGTCAACAACAGTAGTGATGCTGTCCAGACGACAGATTCCATGACGTGTATATTCTTTGCCAAGTCTTGGAATAGAGCAAATGGTTTGTGCGATGGGTTCGGGTTCGCAGATACCGCTGGCTTCAATGACTATATAGTCGAAACGTTCTGTTTCCAAAAGTTCGTTGATCTGTTCAATCAGATCGGCTTTAAGCGTACAGCAGATGCATCCGTTCTGCAGTGCAACAAGACTGTCGTCTTTTTTACCGACAACTCCACCTTTCTGGATCAGGTCGGCATCAATATTCACTTCACCGATATCATTGACAATAACGGCAAATTTGATGCCTTTTTCATTGGCCAGAATGTGGTTGACTAGTGTCGTTTTTCCGCTGCCCAGATAACCGGTCAGGAGCAGTACTGGAATTTCTTTTTCTCTCATGATTACTATTTTGTGTTTATAAAACTAATTTCTTGCAGGCAGATTTATTTCGATTATATTGTTCCTGGGGAAAAGATTTTTAATCATGATCTTCATGATCCTATTCATGTATTTTATATATCTCGGCTGGTGGCATTATTGCCGCTTTTCCCATTAAGAGTAATACATGCGACTTTCATCGTGTGGTATTATTGATAACAGAACAATAGGTTCAAACATGATACCGAGCAATTCCTGTACGACTTCTTGTCGCACATGTTTCTGCAAATATAATACAAACTGGAGAATATTGGAAACGATAATAATGTTCTGATGTTGTCTTTTTGTTTAATAGATTACAAAAAGGTTAAATCAGTATAAACAGAAATTTAAGTTTGGAGGTTTGTAGCAGATAAGAAATGAATGGATTCACAAATATAGAGGGTGATCATAAAATCATAATTTCTATCCTGCTGAAGGGTGTACAACTGTTTTTTAAAACATTCGTATTTATTTTTCATTTTCTATTCATATCTTTGTATTTTGTTTCTTAGCTGTTCAAATAGAAATATTAAAACTTATTTAAATATAAAGACATGAAATACTATTATCAGACAAAAGGTACCTGCAGTCGCGTGATTGAGGTGGAAATTAATAAAGGTATTGTGGAATCTGTTCGTTTCGAGGGCGGTTGTCATGGCAATCTTCAGGGAATTTCCAGTTTGGTGAGAGGAATGAAAGTGGAAGATGTCATACGCAAATTGGATGGGATACGTTGTGGCGTAAAGTCTACGTCTTGTCCTGATCAGCTGTGTCGGGCTCTTGAGGAGGCAATGCAAGCGCAGTAGAATAAAAATAACAGAGAAGTTACCATAGGAAAAATCCGATGATAACTTCTCTGTTATTTTTATATGTTACCTTATTTATTGTATATTAGTAACTTGATATAGGCTTATTCTATCATTCCTTTAACATTGTCAGTGCGGAAACCACGCAAAAAGTCTTCAATCTTCATGCGTTTCTTGCCGGATAGCTGTACTTCCTTCAGATTAAGGAAACCGTCCTTGACAGCTACTTTCATGTAATTTTTGCCATCAGATATGATTTCGCCTGTTGCAAACTGATGTGAGGCCGGTTCTTTCTCAGTCGTATATATCTTCATCGTGAGGCGTTTGCCGTCCTTCATTTCCATTTCTGTCCATGCAGCAGGATAGGGTGAAAGTCCTCTTATGAAATCATATATTTGTTTGAGGTTCTTTCCTGTCCAGTCTATGCGGCATGTTTCCTTGAAGATTTTCGGGGCAGGACGGAGTGGCTCGTCTGTGATGACATTTTCCTGTGGAATCGGATGTACGCTACCGTCAAGGATATGATCGACAGTTTCTGTCACAAGCTGTGCACCGAGTGTCATCAGTTTGTCGTGCACAATACCCACATTGTCTGTATCAGCAATAGGAATTTTGACCTGCTGAATGATTTCGCCGGTATCGATTTCATGTTTCAGGAAGAAAGTCGTAATACCGGTTTCCGTATCACCATTGATAACCGCCCAGTTGATAGGGGCTGCTCCGCGGTATTGTGGCAGAAGGGAAGCATGGAGGTTGAATGTGCCCAAACGTGGCATGTTCCATACCACTTCCGGCAGCATACGGAAAGCCACCACAATCTGAAGGTCAGCTTTCAATGCGCGCAACTCCTCAACAAAAGCCTCATCTTTCAGCTTGACAGGTTGCAGGACGCGCAGACCATGTTCTACTGCATATTGTTTCACCGGACTGGCCTGAAGCGTATCCTGATGACGTCCTACCGGTTTGTCGGGCATAGTGATGACGCCCACAACATTATATCCACCTTCGACGAGGCTTTTGAGGCTTTCCACCGCAAATTCCGGTGTACCCATATAAACTATTCTCAGTTCTTCTTTTTTCATACCAGATTATCATTTAAATTAATCATCAGACAAGTCGGCCATGGTCTTGCGGTAATTGGTCAGAACCCGTGATTTACGGATAAAGCCCATAAAGATTCCTTCTGTATCAACCACAGGCAAAGTCCACATGCCAGTCTTGTCGAAAGTCATGACTACAACGTCCATTGAATCGTTGATATTGAGTCGGGCCACCGGTTCGCTCATCAGTTCACTGATTTTAAACCTGTGGTAGAGTTCCTGGCGGAACATGATGGGGCGGACATTGTCCAGATAGACGATACCGACCAGTTTATGCTGACGGTCTACAACGGGGAAGACATCCCGTCTTGAATTGGATATGTAGGATACCAGTTGGCGGAGATCCATATCCGGATAAAGATATTCATCATATTTTTCGATAACGGAATCCATGCTCATCAAAGTCAGGATGGCACGGTCTTTATGATGGGTCAGCAATTGGCCTTTTTTGGCCAGACGCATGGAATAGATGCTGTGAGGCTCAAAGGCAATGATGGTCAGATAAGCACATACGGATACGATCATCAATGGCATAAAAAGCTGATATCCACCTGTCAGTTCTGCAATAAGGAAAATACCTGTCAATGGGGCATGCATCACACCGCTCATCAGACCGCACATGCCCAGCATGGCAAAATTACGTTCCGGAAGATTGATGTGCAGGATTTCATTGATATTCCATATTCTGGAGAAAATGAACCCCGATATACATCCCAAAAACAGACTGGGAGCAAAGATACCGCCACAGCCTCCTCCACCATTGGTGGCAGTTGAGGCAAAGACCTTGAATATCAGTACAAGTGCCAGATAAAGCAGTAACAGGTTGCCGTGACCGTAAAAGAGCGAACTGTCCATAGCCGTATCCCAGTCTTCAGGTCCTTCACCATTTAGCAGCAAGTCGATAAGATCATACCCTTCACCGTAAAGCGACGGAAACAGATAGATCAGAATGCTCAACATGGATCCGCCAATGAGTAGTTTGATGTACGGATTGGTGTATTTACGGAAAATGTCTTCCAGTGAATTCATGGTTCGCGTGAAATAAAGTGACACCAGTCCGCAGAAAATACCCAGCATGATGTAGGCTGGTATTTTGTTGACAGCAAAGGAGTTAAGCAGATGAAACTCAAAGATCGTATTGGTACCGGACAGAGCAAATGTCAGTCCGGCTGCTGTTACGCAGGACACCAGAAGGGGTAGGAGTGAGGCCATGGTCAGGTCAATCATCAACACCTCAAGTGTAAAGACTAGACCGGCTATCGGAGCTTTGAATATGCCTGCTACGGCTCCGGCTGCTCCGCATCCTACCAACAGCATCAAGGTCTTGTTGTTAAGTCCGAAAATGCGGCCCAGATTGGATCCGATGGCAGAGCCGGTCAGAACAATTGGAGCTTCAGCACCTACCGAACCACCGAATCCGATGGTAATGGCACTGGCGAATACGCTCGACCATGTATTGTGACTTTTGATCTGACTCTGTTTCCGGGCGATGGCAAATAGAATCTTGGTGACACCATGACTGATGTCATCCTTGACAATGTAGCGTACGAACAGTCCGGTCAGGAAAATACCGATGACGGGATAGACCAGATAGAGCAGGTTGGAAGCCGTTACATCAAACTGATAGGTTAAGAGAAACTGGATCTGATGGATCAGCCATTTCAGGAGAAGGCCTGCAAGTGCGGTGAAAATACCCACAATAAAACTTAATAGCAAGATGAATTTATGCTCGCTGAAATGCATTCGCCGCCAAATAAACAGGCGTTCGAATAACGTGTATTGTCTGCTGGCCGTATTTCTCATAATCCGTGCGTTTATTTTCTGATAATGCTCACTTCACCGTTGGCGCCAAGCTTGATGATACTGCTCGGGGTGGATTTGCTTTTCTCATTACGGCGGCTTACCGCGATATAGTCGACAGCATTCTTGATTTCTTCGCTGATTTCCGAGAAATTGGCCGGCGACGGTTCACCACTTATATTGGCTGAGGTGGACACAATGGCTTTCTGAAAACGGTAACAGAGCTGATGGCTGAATTCTTCGCGCGTAACTCTGATGCCTATACTGCCGTCTTCAGCCAGCAGGTTGGGAGCCAGATTCTTGCCTTCATCAAAAATGACGGTAAGTGGCTTGGTGGCATATTCAATCACATCCCATGCCACATTAGGCACTTGTTTGACATACTGTTGCAAACGGTCGGCTGAGTCGACCAGGCAAATGAGGGCCTTGCTGTCAGCCCGTTTTTTTATCTCATATACCCGTCTGACGGCTTCTTCGTTGGTAGCATCGCATCCTATTCCCCAAATGGTATCTGTAGGATAGAGTATGACGCCACCTTTGCGCATCACTTCTATGGCTTGTTTGATATCTTCTTCAAAATTCATATTTCTTGTTTAGTTTAGTTGGTCTGATTAAAATTCACTTGTAAAGTGGAACTTGATATGCTCAAAGTCCGATTGGGCCATTTGCAGCACATAGTTGCTGTCTGCAAGGAACACATCCCTGCCGTCACGGTCCTTGGCCATGAACTGGTATTTACGTTTCTTGAATGCCTCAAGCTGAACCTCATCGTCACTTTCTATCCAGCAGGCTTTATAGAGGCTTACCGGTTCCCATCTGCATTTGGCGTTATATTCGTTTTCCAGACGGTACTGGATAACTTCAAACTGAAGCTGTCCTACAGTACCGATCAGTTTGCGGCCGTTGAACTGGTTGACAAACAGCTGTGCCACACCTTCGTCCATGAGCTGTTCAATACCTTTGTTAAGCTGCTTGGTTTTCATTGGATCGGCATTTTCAATGTATTTGAACATTTCCGGTGAGAAGCTTGGCAGACCGCGGAAGTGGATTAATTCTCCTTCGGTCAGCGTGTCGCCGATCTTGAATATGCCGTTGTCTGGCAGACCTACAATGTCACCCGGATAAGCTTCGTCGATTGTACTCTTTTTTTGAGCCATGAATTGTGTAGGCGAAGAGAATCTCAGAATTTTGTTCTGGCGGACATGCAGGTATGGTGCATTACGCACGAACTTACCGGAGCAGACTTTACAGAAGGCAATGCATGAACGGTGGTTGGGGTCGATATTGGCTGTGATTTTGAAAATAAAGCCGCTGAATTTCGGTTCTTCCGGCATAACCATACGTTCTTCAGCCTTGGTCGGACGTGGACTTGGTGCGATCTTGACAAAGCAGTCAAGCAATTCCTTGACACCGAAATTATTGAGGGCAGAACCGAAAAAGACCGGTGCCACATCGGCGTCCAGATAGTGGTTCACGTCAAAGGCCGGGTAGACGCCGTCAACCAGTTCCAGATCAGCCCGCAGTTTTTCTGCGTCAGCCTCACCGACATGCTGCTCCAGTTCATTACTGTGGATGTCCACTTCTATTTTTTCAGTCACTTTCTGCTTGTCTGGAGTGAACAGGTCAAGGTGTTGTTCGTATATGTTGTACACGCCCTTGAAACGCTGTCCCTGATTGATCGGCCAGCTTAGTGGGCGTACTTTGATCTGGAGTTCGCTTTCAAGTTCATCGAGCAGATCGAAGGGATCTTTTCCCTCACGGTCCATTTTGTTGATGAAAATGATAACGGGTGTTTTGCGCATACGGCAAACTGTCATCAGTTTACGTGTCTGGGCTTCCACACCTTTGGCACTGTCCACCACGATAATGGCGCTGTCTACGGCCGTCAGCGTGCGGAACGTATCTTCGGCGAAATCCTGGTGACCCGGTGTATCGAGGATATTGACCTTATAGCCTTCATAGTCGAATTCCATTACGGATGTAGTGACAGAGATACCACGCTGTTTTTCAATTTCCATCCAGTCACTGGTAGCCGTTTTTTTGATTTTGTTGCTTTTGACGGCTCCGGCCACCTGAATCTGTCCACCGAAGAGCAGGAGCTTTTCAGTCAGGGTGGTTTTACCGGCATCCGGGTGAGATATGATGGCAAAGGTTCTTCTTCTTTCTATTTCGTTCATGTTGCAGGATAGGGTTATTTATTTTCCAATATTTTAATACATTCTTCCAGTGATTCTTCCCAATATGGAATTTCTATCTGGTAGGTTTCTTTTATTTTGGTCTTGTCGAGCACGGAATAGTGTGGTCGTGCGGCCGGGGTCGGATACTCACAGGTGTGGAGCGGGCGTACATGGCAATTCTTGATACCGGCAATGCGGTGAATGGCCTTGGTGAAGTCGTACCATGAGATAACCCCTTCGTTACTGAAATGATAAACTCCCGGCACGATACCTTTGTTGATGGCCGTGAATATGACACGTGCCAGATCTCGGGCATAAGTAGGCGTACCTATCTGATCGAAAATTACGCCTAGAGACGTCTTTTCGCGGCCGAGACGAAGCATGGTCTTGACAAAGTTATTACCGAAAGTGGAATAAAGCCACGCCGTACGTATGATCATGGCATTGTCGCAACTGTTCATGACTGCTGTTTCACCGGCCAGTTTCGTTCTGCCGTAAACGGATGTAGGACAAGTCTGGTCTTTTTCCGTATAAGGAATGTGTCCGTTACCGTCAAATACGTAGTCTGTAGAGACCTGTATCATGCAGCCTCCCCGTTTCTGAACGGCTTTGGCCAGATAGCCCGGTGCAAGATGATTGAGTACGTCACAGAAATCTTCGGCCGATTCCGCTTTGTCTACAGCCGTGAATGCGGCACAGTTGACCACGCAGTCAATTTCATTATGGGTGATAAAGGTATTGACAGCCTCTTCATTGGTGATATCCAGTTCGGCTACATCCGTGAAAAAACAGGTGTATGAATCATTTTCTTTGGCCAGCAGTTGCATTTCATTGCCTAGCTGTCCGTTACAACCTGTGATTAAGATTCTTTTTATCATAGTCATATTAGTCAAATTTCAGAGAACCAGCCTTATCTTGTTTGTAATAATCAGACAACATGCCGAGCAGTTTGGTTATGTCTGCTACTGCCCGTGAGGTGTCCTCGCTGACTTCTTTTTTCTGCAGTTTCAGCATCATGACTCCGTAGAGCGCGTCAAAACAGTTTTCCAGTTCCGGAATATCCTTTTTGTCACCTTTGTTCCGTAGCTCCACAATGTAAGGCAAGGCTTTGTAATAGGCAGCCGAATAAAACGGAAACTTAGGTGAGTGGAGCAGTTGCAGATGCAGGTCGGTCAGAATAAGGATAATGTTCTTGTTGATCTGCAGATGGCCGCTTTGCTGTACATTTTCCGAGCGCATCATGTCGATCAGGTTGGAATACCATTCCTCCAGTTCTTTTTCCTTTTCCCCGTCAGCCTTGAACTTACTCAGGTAGTTTGCCTTCAGTTCATCCAGGTTGAGGTGGTAGGCACGTATGATATCTTCAACCTGCCACATGTAAAGCAGATATTCGGCAATGTTTTTTTCTTTCAGGATTTTGGCAATATACATATCGGTTCTTTATAAGGAAAGGCCCGTAATTGTGATCATGAATCCGGCTATGGCCGCCACGATGACAACACCGCCTATTATTCTGTTTAAGATGAATATTTCTTTTACCTTGAATCGTGTACGTACTTTATTGATGGCATAAGCCAGGGCAAACCACCAGATCAGCGCGCCGATAAAAATGGACAGATAGCCCAGCGACTGTTGGAATACGTGATCCGGTATGACGAATGTAAACCGGGCAAAAAGAGCCACAAACAGAAAAATAATCAGAGGATTGGAGAACGTGACGAAGAAAGCCGTCACGAAATTGTGTATCAGGGTGCCCTTGTTCTGCGAAGCCGGTCGGATGGATTCTGCCGGATTACTTCTGTAGGTGTACAGACCGAAGAAGAACAGCATGATACTGCCGATAAGTTGCAGGTAGAACATGTTGGTCTTGTTTTCGATGAACTCAACGACAAAACTCATGCCGAATCCCGTGATTAGAGCATAGACAATGTCACTGAGTGCGGCGCCGATGCCTGTGACAAAGCCAAACCATCTTCCTTTATTTAATGTGCGCTGAATACATAACACACCAACCGGCCCCATAGGAGCCGATGCCACAATGCCTATTAACAGGCCTTTGAGTATTATATCTAATGTACTGACAGGTTCAAACCACATAATAAATGCAAAATTCGCATTTTTTTATGAGAATATGAAAAAAACGACTTTGTTTTTTTCTTTTTTTCCCCGAGTATTTGCTATTTTTGTATGGATTGATTGATCATTTTTAAACTGAGAATATTTATGGAAAAGAAACCTTATGTGATAGGACTGGACCTGGGTGGCACTAATTCTGTGTTCGGTATAGTGGATGAAAATGCCAATGTGATAGCGACTTCTTCTATCCGTACGACAGGGCAGAACGATCTCAATGCCTATATGGATGCAGCGATGAGTGCCCTGAATCCTCTGATAGAGAAAGTTGGAGGTATTGAGAATATCAAGGGAATGGGTATAGGAGCACCCAACGGGAATTATTATACGGGCAATATAGAATATGCGCCTAATTTGCCGTGGAAGGGTATTGTGCCGTTTTCCAAATTGTTCAGTGAGCGTCTCGGAGTACCGGTTGTACTGACCAACGATGCCAACGCGGCAGCTTTGGGTGAGATGACTTACGGTGTAGCCAAGGGAATGAAGAACTTTATCATGATTACACTGGGTACCGGTGTGGGCAGTGGTATTGTTGTCAACGGTGAACTGGTGTACGGATGCGACGGTTTTGCCGGAGAATTGGGACATGTGACGATTGACTATTCCGACAAGGCCCGTCAGTGTGGTTGCGGCCGTAAGGGATGTCTTGAAGCATATTGTTCGGCTACGGGAGTCGTGCGTACGGCCAAGGAGATTCTCTTTACTACAGACAAACCCAGCAGTCTGAGAGAGATTCCTATCGACGAGATTACTTCACGTGATGTGTCCATAGCAGCTGAACATGGTGATGAAGTGGCTTTGGATATCTATCATTTTACGGGAGACCTGTTAGGAAAGGCTTGTGCCAATTTCACTGTGTTCTCCAGTCCGGAAGCTTATGTTTTCTTTGGTGGTCTGACCAAGGCCGGCAATTTGCTGATGGATCCGATAAAGGAAGCATATAATCAGTATGTGATGCCAATCTACAAGGGTAAGGCCAAGATGCTTATCTCACAGTTGGATGATGCTCAGGCCGCAGTGCTTGGTGCGAGTGCCCTGGCATGGAATATCCGTACGGAAGACTGATCACCTTAGAGGTTGGTGTAGAGGTTTCTGATACATTAAGGAATATGGCAGAAGGTTTCGCAGGAAAGTCGGATCCTTCTGCTATTTTTTATTTGTATTCTCCAATGATTTCATGAAGTTCATAAAATCATTGGCATAAGTTCTGCCTATCGGAATTTCATACTGTAATCCGTCGGTGGTCAGTTGGGTATGCGAAAAACATGCTATGTGCTTGACCGATATGATGTATGATTTGTGTACACGTACGAATTGTCCTTCCGGCAGGGCATCCTGAATGACTTTAAGACTTGTTCTCGACAGGACATAAGGTTTGTGGCATCTGAAAATCTTGGTATAGTTTTCCATTGCTTCAATGTAAATGATATCCTTGACAGGTATCACCACATTGTTATATTCCTGTTTGACTATAAGACTGGCCTTTTCCGTGGATGCTTTTTGGATTTCTATTTTTTTGAGAGCCTTTTCTACAGCTTTCTGAAAGCGTTCGTATGCAAAAGGCTTATGCAGAAAATCCACAGCATCCAGATTGAATCCGTCGATGGCAAATTGCACGTGTGCGGTAGTGAAGATAAATTCGCTTTCTGCAGGGAGTTCCTTCGCAATCTCCAGTCCGCTGATTCCGTTCATTTCGATATCCAGAAAGACCAGATCGGGCTTTTCGTTTTTGATGGCATTCAGTCCGGTTCCGGGATCTGTATAGCAGCTCAGATCCATCAGTCCGCAGCGCTGGCAGAAGCGTTCGATAATAGTCAGAGCCAGAGGCTCGTCGTCAATGGCAATGCAGGTGATTTTTTTCATTTCAACTTGATTTTCAGATCAACATGATAAGTTCCCTCTTTTTCTTCCGTTTTCAGATCGAAGCGTTGGGGATACAGCAGTTCCAGTCTTTTACGGCAATTGGCTATTCCAATGGCCGGTTCGTTTGTTCTGTCCTTTCTGATAATTCTGTTTTGTGTGGCAAATTCCAGAAGGCCGTTTTTGACTTTAAGCCGGATCTGTATGTGTGAGTCTTCTTCTGAAGATGTGCCGTACTTAAAGGCATTTTCTATGAAGGTGATCAGGATCATGGGAGGAATGGGCACATGGTTGTCGTCCGTTTCGCAAGAAAAGCTTATTTGCGTATGTGGGTTGAGTCTCAGCTTTTGCAGATCGATATATTGACGTATGTAGGTAATCTCTTTATCAATATCAATGGTGTCTGATTCCGTTTGTCTGTACATGTATTTCAGCATGTCGGAAAAGGTGATGAAAGCTTTTTCGGTGTGTTCGGACTGGGTTACGACCAGTGCATAGAGCGTGTTCAGCGTATTGAAGAGAAAATGCGGGTTGATTTGTGATTTGTATAACGCCAGTTCTGCCTTGTTTTTTTCTGCTTCGATTTCGTGTTTGGAAAGGATTTGTCTGAACAACTCGAATGTCAGTTCTATGGAGAGTGAGAAGCCGGTAACGATGAAGAAGAAATACCAGACGGTTTGTGACCGGAGATACCGCCGCGCTTCATATCTCACAGGTGAGGTGACACTGTCGTCGTAAGGCATGGGAAACATGCTGATCAATCCGGTAATGCAGACCAGAATGACGATGACGGTCAGTATGGTCAGGTATTTTTGTTCAGTACCAGTGACGGGATATTGATCTTGCGGTAGGCAAAATAAAGGGCATAAAGGTAGACAATGAGTGTCAGCATGAAGGCGGTGTGGTGTACAATCCACTTCTCGACGGGCGCCAGCATGATGACGATGGGCAGGATGACCAGGCAGAAAAGCAGGTCAATGCAAATGGTGATTCTGTTTTGTTTCATAGTGCAAAAATAAGATATTCCGTCAGCATATCAAATAGACGGCCATGTCACTTGTCAGCACATTTTTCCGTTGGTCAACACATGCTTAAAAGACAATGGAAAACTATATAGTTTTGCAAAAACTTTAATAATCATCTACCCCAAAATGAAACATTTTATTTTAGCCTTTTTCTTATCGTCAGTGTTGATGTCCTGTAAGAATCAGCAAACTGAAACAGCGTCATCATCCTATAAGACGATGACTGTGAGTAAGTCCGACAGGTTGTTGAAATCAGATTATGCCGCAACGGTAACAGGCCGCCAGCATGTAGAGATCCGTCCGCAGGTAAGCGGCACGATTACCCGCATTTGTATTAATGAAGGTGCCCCCGTCAGGAAAGGGCAGGTGCTGTTTGTGATTGATCAGGTTCCGTACAAGGCTGCCTTGCAGACGGCACGGGCCAATGTGAAAACAGCGAAAGCCAAACTGGCTACGGCACGGTTGACAGCCAGAAGCAAAGAAGAGCTTCATAAGGAGAATGTCGTGTCGGATTACGATCTTCAGACGGCGCGGAATGCACAGGCCGAAGCCGAGGCTGCTTTGGCGCAGGCTGAAGCCGAGGAAGTCAATGCCCGTAACAATCTGTCCTATACTGAAGTCAAAAGCCCGGTCGACGGTGTGGCCAGCATGATCCCTTACAAGGTAGGAGCATTGGTGAACAGCAGTATTTCCGAACCTTTGGTGACCGTATCCGATGACAGTTCGGTTTATGCTTATTTTTCGTTGGCCGAAAATCAGGTCCTTGACTTGTTGCAGCAGTATGGTTCTCTTCAGAAGGCTATTGAAGACATGCCCGAGGTGGAGCTCGAAATGAGTAACGGCAAGATTTTTGCTCATAAGGGACGGATAGATGCCATTAGCGGCACGATTGATAACGGGACCGGATCGGTCAGTCTGCGCGCCGAATTTACTAATCCGGAAGGTTTGTTGCGCAACGGCAGCAGTGTGAAGGTGCTTTTGCCTTCGATGCGCAAACAATGTATAGTCATACCCCAGACGGCCACTTACGAGATCCAGAACAAGACATTCGTCTATAAGATCGTCGACGGCTATACGAAATCGCAGTCCATCGAAGTCTTCAAGCTCAATAACGGTACGGAGTATATTGTGGAGAGTGGTTTGAAGGCCGGTGATACGATTGTGGCCGAAGGAGCCGGACTGGTAAAAGAAGGGATTAAAATAGATCATACGCAAAAATAATCGGATATGAAGATCAAGACATTTATAGACCGTCCGATATTGGCGGTTGTTATTTCAGTACTGATATTGATAGTCGGCTTGATCGGACTTTCACAGCTGCCGATCGAGCAATATCCGGAGATTGCACCGCCCACCGTGAAAGTTTCTGCCACTTATACCGGTGCGAATGCCGAGACTGTACAAAAGAGTGTGATAGTACCTTTGGAAGAAGTTATTAACGGTGTGGAAAACATGTCTTACATGGTTTCGTCTGCCACGAATACCGGTTCGGCCAGTATCAGCATCTATTTCCGTCAGGGTACGGATCCCGATATGGCGTTTGTAAATGTACAGAACCGTATTGCTACGGCGCAAGGCTTGTTGCCGGCCGAAGTCACCAAGACCGATATTACCGTACGTAAGCGCCAGACCAGTAACATCAAGTCATTGGCCCTTTACAGTCCGGATGACAGCTATGATCAGAAGTTCCTCGTCAATTATCTGAAAATCAATATTGAACCTCGTCTGTCTCGTATACCGGGTGTCGGTGAGGTCAATGTGATGGAGCGGATTATTCTCTGCGTATCTGGTTGGATCCCAATAAGATGTCCAGATACGGACTGGTGCCGGCTGACATCACTCAGGTACTCGACGAGCAGAATGTGGAGGCACCGACAGGTACATTGGGTGCCCATTCCAACAATACCTTCCAGTATGTGTTGAAATACCGCGGACGTTATGAGGAAGAGACGGACTACGGCAATCTGGTTGTCAAGTCACTGCCGGACGGTTCGTTGCTGAAACTGAAGGATGTGGCGAAGATCGAACTGGGATCAGTCAATTATGATTATGTCGGTGAGGTTAGCGGACATCCCGGTGCCAACTGTATGATTGCGCAGACGTCAGGTTCCAATGCCAATGAAATCATTGAACAGATTGATGCCGAGGTGGCCAAAATATCCGAAACTCTGCCGCCCGGAATGGAACTGGTGGATCTGATGAGTTCGAAAGACTTCTTGGATGCTTCTATTCACAATGTGGTCAAGACTCTGATTGAAGCCATCATACTGGTTGTGCTCGTTGTATATGTCTTCCTGCAGAGTATGCGGGCCACGGTGATACCTACCGTGTCCATCATTGTGAGTCTGATCGGTACGTTTGCTTTCCTGTATGCAGCCGGATTCGGTCTCAACATGCTGACGCTTTTCGCTTTGGTGCTGGTTATCGGTACGGTTGTGGATGATGCGATTGTGGTGGTGGAAGCCGTTCAGGCCCAGTTTGACGTGTTCAGGCTATGGGTAATGTCACTTCCGCTTTGATTACGACAACCTTCGTGTTTATGGCCGTGTTTATTCCGGTTTGTTTCATAGGCGGTACGACAGGAATCTTCTACACCCAGTTCGGACTGACCATGGCTGTGGCCGTGGCTATATCCGCATTGAATGCCCTGACGCTCAGTCCGGCACTGTGTGCTTTGATCATGACTCCTCATGCCGATACGGCCAGTGGGGAAAAGTTAAGTTTTTCTTCCCGTTTCCACATTGCATTTGATACGGCATTCCATCGTCTTGTAGGAAAATATAAGTTTGGTGTGCTTTTCTTTCTGAAGCGTAAATGGCTGTCCGCTTTGTTGCTTGTAATGGCCTGTGCCGGACTGCTGGTTCTGATGAAGACCACCAAGACCGGTTTGGCTCCGCAGGAGGATATGGGTACCATCTTTATGAATATACAGACTCCTCCGGGCAGCAACCTTTCGGAAACGGAAAGAGTGATGAATGACGTGGAGAAACGTATCAGGGAAATTCCTGAAATCAAGATGTATTCCAAGGTCACCGGAAACAGTATGATCAACGGTCAGAGTGCGTCCAGCGGACAGTTTATTATCCGTTTGCAACCATGGGAAGAGCGCGAAGGCGAGGAGCACGAGATCAATGCCGTCATCAACAAGATATATGCCAAGACCGATGACATCAAGGGAGCAACCATCCGGGCCTTTGCGCAGCCAATGATTCCGGGTTACGGTACGAGTAACGGCTTTGAAATTTATGTGCAGGACCAAAAAGGCGGTTCGGTTGAGGAACTGTTGACTTGTACCCGCACGTTTATCGATGCCCTCAACAAACGTCCCGAGATTTCGCGTGCCTATACGTCGTTTGACACCAAATATCCGCAATATCTGGTCGAAGTGGATGCCGCTTTGTGCAAGCGCAACGGGGTTTCACCGTCCGATGTGCTGAGTACTCTGTCCGGTTATGTCGGAGGAAGTTATTCATCCAACATGAACCGTTTCTCCAAATTGTATCGCGTCATGGTTCAGGCTTCACCGGAATTCCGCCTGAATACAGCCTCACTCAATAATATCTTTGTCCGTAATGAGAGCGGTGAGATGTCACCCATCGGTCAGTATCTTAAGTTGACCCGTGTATACGGATCGGAAATCCTTTCCCGTTTCAACATGTTCTCGGCCATCTCCATCAACGGTGTTCCGGCCGACGGATACAGTTCCGGTCAGGCCATACAGGCCATACAGGAAGTAGCCAGAGAAGTCCTGCCCGCCGGTTACGGCTATGAATTCGGCGGTATGTCACGTGAGGAAGCTTCGGTCGGTAATACGGCAGCTCTGGTTTTCGTGGTTTGTGTCATATTCATTTACCTTATCCTTTGTGCCTTGTATGAGAGCCTGTTCATCCCCTTTGCCGTCATACTTTCCGTTCCATTCGGACTGGCCGGCAGTTTCCTTTTTGCCAAGATGTTCGGTCTGGAGAACAACATCTATATGCAGACCGGTTTGATCATGTTGATCGGCCTTTTGTCAAAGACAGCCATTCTGCTGACTGAATATGCTTCCGAGCGCCGTCTCCACGGCATGACCATTTCAGAAGCCGCCATGTCTGCCGCCAAGGTCCGTCTCCGTCCTATTCTGATGACCTCACTGACCATGATATTCGGATTGTTGCCGATGATGTTCGCCACTGGTGTGGGAGCCAACGGTAATATCTCTTTGGGTGTGGGTACTGTAGGCGGTATGCTGATCGGTACGGTTGCTCTTTTGTTTGTGGTGCCGGTGTTGTTCACGCTCTTTCAGTATGTTCAGGAAAAGGTTATGCCGGGACGTCGTCAGCCGGTAAAGACCCAGGAAAATGATGTCTAATTACAGTAAAGAAAAATGAAAAAGATCATGATAGCCTTGATCGGCATCCTGCCATTGAGTGGATGCCATAAAAGTTGTTTCATGATACGAAGTCGTGAGATTTCCAATGGGTCTGCCGGAAATCATGAACTGTCTTGTGTACCCCTGTCGGCAGACTGATGTTTATAGGTTGTTTTTTACTTGCTGCAGCCGTCCGGATGTGAATCCCGACGGCTGTATTCATAAAATAAAAAGACCGGAAAGAGATAACCTGTTGAAAATATCCTTATATTTGTGAGGCCGGTCTTCTGATTATCCGGCGTTAACCTTAAATTTTGACTGACAATGCAACATAAAAAGAGATTTCTGCTTCTTTTGTCTTTTTCATGTCTGATGTGGCCGTACGGCTATTCAGCTTCGGATGATATCCGTTCGCAGACACAATGGGCTTCTGTGGAAGCTATTGGTGAAGACGTTCGTGTGCCGGTAGTGGGCGGACATGCTTCTTCATTCCAGCCCGGTGCGGATATCACACAGTCTTTCGACGGTGATTACAGTACCGATTACCATTCCAGTTGGAATAATGCGGCCGCAGACTATTTTCCCATTACGTTGGAATACCGTTTCGAGCGTGATTCGGAAATGGATTATTTCATCTATTACCCTCGCAAGTTCGGTCGCAACGGTCTTTTCGGACTGGTGGAAATTTCGTATGCCACTTATGATGACGATGACGGGCCGGATACGAAATGGCATCGGCTGATGGATTATGACTTCAAAGGCTATTCGGTTGCAGTCAAGGTTAATTTTCCCGGGCGGCTGACCAATGTGATGGCCATACGGTTTACGATGCGTTCCGGGATCGGTGACGGACAAGGTTTTGTGTCATGTGCCGAGATGGAATTTTACCGTCGGGAAAGCACCCCGTTTGATTATGGTACGCTGTTTACCGATCCTTCATGCTCCGCACTCAAACCGGGCATTGGGAAGTCTGATATCCGAGCGTGCCGGAATCCCTTTTACCGTGAACTGGCCAACCGTCTGTCAGACGGCAGTTATGACCGGAGATTCAGGGTCAGACCATACCGGGCTTATCCGCATCCCGATGTTCTGGCTGCCAGTAACAAGACGAACCCTTATAGCCTGATGGACAATCCTACGGGCATTTCGGTCAGCAAGGGCGAGACGCTGGTAGTGCTGGTGTCCGATTACAGGGATGAAATCGTTTCCCTGAGGGTGCAGAATCTTGATGCACCTGATTCCGACGGTGCACTGAATGCCGAGAATTATCCTCTGTCTCCCGGTGTCAACAAACTCTGTATGAAAGATAAGGGACTGGTTTACGTGATGTATCATTCCGACAAGCCTGCGTCAGCCCCTCCCGTGACCCTTCATTTTGTGACCGGAACAGTCAACGGCTATTACGACAGTCAGGATCCTGCACATCGCGGACGGGCACAGGAACTGCTCGATCATGCCACGGATGACTATTTCGATGTGTTGGGCCGCTATGCGCATCTGACTTTTCCAGTGCAACGCTTCAAACAGCATACCCGCGATCTGGACTCCCTTATTGCGATATATGACCGTATCGTCTATAACGAACTGGAACTGCTTGGGCTTGTGAAATATGGGCGGATGCCCGAAAACAGGATGTATCTTAATGTGATGTACCACAGTTACATGTATGCCATGCCTTACCGTATGGGCTTTCATGACAGGACGCTGGCCGATCTTTGCAATGAGGACATTCTGACAACCTCGGCCTGTTGGGGACCGGCCCATGAGATGGGGCATGGCAATCAGACGTCTCCCGGCATGAAATGGTTGGGTACGACGGAGGTGACCAACAATATCATGTCTGAATATATCCAGACTACGGTATTGGGGCAGCCGTCCCGCCTTCAGGTGGAAAACATGAATGACGAGGTTTCTCCCAACCGGTATTCCAAAAGCTGGAACAGTATACTGGTGGAACAGAAACCTCATGCGGCAGAAGAAGACGTGTTCTGCAAACTCGTACCTTTCTGGCAGCTGGAACTTTATTTCGGTAAGGTGAAAGGACTGACACCGCATCTTCAGGATGACAAGGGCGGTTTCTATCCGGATGTCTTTGAATACTACAGGACTCATCCCGATGCGGAAAATGCCGGACGTCAGCAGCTGGAATTCGTTTATGTGGCCAGTCTGGCTTCCGGAATGGATCTGACGGACTTCTTCCGGAAATGGGGCTTCCTGACACCAGTGGATGTGGAACTGACGGATTATGTACGGGGACGTCTGACCGTGACAAAGGCAGATGTGGATGCCGTTGTGAAGCGTGTGAAATCACTGGGCTATCCCAAACCGGCCGTACCTCTCGAGTATATTACGGACAATACGGTCGGCCTGTTCAGGAGCGGAGCTCCCATACGGAAAGGCACGGCTCTCAGGACCGGCGACCGGCTGGTTATACGGAACTGGGAAAATGTGGTGGCATACGAAGTGAGAAAGAATACGGCTGACGGTCCTCTGGTCTGCGTGTCGGATGGGGTGTTGTTCCCTTCGCCAACGGTGTCATTTTCTGTCAAGGGCGGATGGGATGACAGTTATCGCGTTTATGCCGTAGCTGTGGACAACAGTCGTGTGGAAGTGGAATTGGCGGATCAGGATGCGGCTCGGTAGAGACTAAACTTGAAAACTTTGTTTTCGTTTGTCTTTACACTCGCCTTTCACTACCTTTGGATAAGCTAGGATGCGGCTCGGTAGAGATCAAACTTGAAAACTTCGTTTTCGTTTGTCTTTACACTCGCCTTTCACTACCTTTGCATGTAGAATGATAAAATCATAAACAAACAGATGATGATGGAACCAGTATTGAAAGTTTTTGTGGCCGGTTCTAAGGACCTTAAAAATGAACGGATGATCTGCCGTTCCGTATGCAACAGGTTGCAGAACCAGTGGGGAATCATTGTGACCAAGTCTTTTGAGGATTTTCCTGAAACCATTTCCCGTGAGGGACACCAGAATGAATATAACACTTTTATCCGTGAGCAGGCTGACGTGGTGATGTTCGTGTTTTCCGGAAAGGTGGGTGAGATCACGCGTGCGGAATTCGAACACGCCTGGCATGCCTTTACTGAAAACGGCCATCCGCAGATTCTGGTCTATATCGATCAGTCGGAACAGGCCGCATCTTCGGATATAGATGATCTGAAAAGTCTTCTTTCCGCCAAAGGGCAGTATTATATGGAATATGCCGATACCGGACAGTTGGAACAGATGATGGAGCAACATCTCAACAAGATACTTGTGAATCTTAAACGGAAAATTCTGTCTGATATAAAGGAAACAGATACAAAGGAAACCGACATAAAGGAGTCGGGTGGTCTGCTCAAGGCTTTGGGCGTCACGGCCTGGATTGTCGGTATCTGGTGTCTGCTTGCCTTGATCGGCGGAGTAGGAATGTACATATATGACTGTCGCCTCTCACGAACCGAATGCATCAACCTGGCAGCCCGATATGTGGAAGCAGGCCGTAACGGTGAGGTGATGTATTATTTCCCTGATGCCACTTATGTTTACGACAGCCAGACCGGTACACTGGATATTATGTCCCGTGAGAATAAAGCGTCTTCAGCCGATGTGACCTTAGCGAAGATGGAGCATGCCGCTTTCGGAGCAACAGCTTCCCTCCTGTTTGCCAGAGTATTCAAGTTCAAGGCCAAGGGAAACGGCAAGGCTCTTCTGGGGTATATGGCCGGTATTGCAGCCGGTGTGGTCGGTTGCGGTGTTGGTTGTGTTGTCGAACAGATGATCTTCCCGCCACAGTATTCCCGTCCTGTCAGGGAACTGCTCTCCGAGGAGTCGAACTGGCCGGAAGTGATCGGTAAAAGTAATCCCTCCCATTGGTTCTGAATATCATGAAAATAAAATCTGTATATGAGAAATACGGTTGCCTGATCAATCTGGGCCTGGTGATAGCCGGTTTCTATCTGCTGGTCAAGGTTTCCGAGTTGTACGATGCTCATGAGGAGCGGAAGGCAGACAAGGCAGCCCTGGTGGCAGCCCGTGGTGACAGCTGTCTGAGAATGAACAATGTGGCCGAAGCAGTCGGCTATTTCAAGTCTGCCTATGCGATTTATGGTTCGGACAGTCTGGCCGCCAGAATATTGGCCTGCGAACAGTATCAGAACCATACGGATGAGGCGGTCAGATGGCTGGATGAACTTCAGGACAGGGTGGGAGAGAGCGATTTCATTACCATGCGCCGTTGCGATATCATGCTTCAGGACGGCGACACGGCGTCAGTCCGTACCATGTTGGATGCCATTATTGATGATCCTGTCCGATTACCCTCCACTTGGCTTAGCCGTTCCATGTTTGACATCTGGTGGAACAGTGATGCGGACTATACCAGGGCATCGCGCTACTTCAACTATTATGTGGCCTATCTCGGTAAACTGATGGCCATCACGAGACGGTTAGCCATCGCCAAAGATACGGCCGAATATGATGAGGTCGGTAAAAAACTGTTCCGTCTGGCAGAGGACAGGGCCGATGATTATGCCGTTATGAACGGCTACCTTGATCTACTGCGTGAGAATCCCCGTGTCTTTTACCTTATCGATTGGAAAGAACAGGTCGCACATACCAGTTATGTTGCGGGAATAGGCGGTTATGACACCCGCAATGTCATAATGCTGGTCAGTCAGTTGAAATGGAATCTTTTCAACGGTATTCTTTTCTTCAAACATCAGCGTGACGGATATGATGCCGCTGTCGACTACGCATTGGACATCACCTGTCATAACACCTGCAATACCGACAGCTACAATAATTATTCCAAGTTTATTTTCGGGATTTATCTGGGAGCCCGTTACAAGGACCGGTTTCCTACCCGTCTGACAAAAGCCGATCTTGATCGCATCATAAGGGAGACTCCGGATACGGTAAACAGATCCGTGCGGACATTCCTGACGGTAGGACGCGTGGCCCGGAAACTGCCCGGAATTTCGGTGAAAAAGTCGGTGCGGGGCGACCGGTTTAAGGATCCAGTTCTCATATTGAGCTGTAATGACTGGAACTGGCAGAATGATTCACTGACCTTTCCGGATTATGTCAGCCGGCATGCAACCGATCTGAAAATCCTGCGGTATATTGACGATAATTTCAATCCCTGTACGTCCATGACCGAAGAAGACAAGTTCGGGCTCGAAGTGGAGCTGGTGCCGGTCAGTCGTCAGGAAATGGCTGTCTACCAGGCCGAATATGACAAAGGAAAGAGATAATATGATTAATTGGATAATTTGAAATATGAAAAAATTGAAATACCTGATATTGGCAGTATGTTCCGGCATGACCGTATGCAGTGTGGCTCAGTCCGTGTTGCCTCAGGCAAAAGTCGTCTGTCCTGATTCTGTAGTTTGTCATAACGAGTTTGTATATAGTGTGACGGTACCTGTCGATTCCGGTTATCCGGTTATTGTGGTTCCTCCTTTTAAAGAAGCCGGACTCGATGTTATGTCGGGACCTTCTCTCGACAGGATGCATCATGTCATGAATGTCAATGGGAAGAATTCGGAAATAAGAAAGGTCAGTTATTCCTATAAGCTTAAATGTGATCAGGTGAAGACGATAGTGATTCCCGAATATATCATTAAAAGTGGCAGGAATGTGCGGCTCTATAAAGTGCCTGTAAGGGAAATATCCTGTATGCCGGCCTCTTCGCTCCGGCAGAAAACCCGTGGTAAGATGGATTCCACTTTTGTTCTGGTCAGACCGGAACTCAGTAAGGATCGGATCAGACTCGGGGATTCCATTCGGGTTGTCATGAAGTTATACACCTCAGAGAATCTTAATTCCGTGGAAAAGGTTCGGCGGATACCCGATTATTCCTTGGCGAGTGATATCGAGACCGACAGTGTAATGGCCTTCATGCCTGATACTCTCAATGGTCGGAAATGTGCTTCAGTCATTTTGGATCAATACTGGATCTGTCCATTGAAAACGGGCAAATACGAGTTGCCTTCCATACGTTTTGCAGCTCAAATCAAGAAAATGAAGGAAGGGGTTGATCCTTTTGAAGCATTCTTTGACGGTGATTCGTCATACGATTATACGACGATACATGCTACCACCGAACCTCTCTTTTTTCGGGTCAGTAAAGGGGAGCAGGAGATCGACAGTCCCGTAAGGGAAAAAACCGATTATGTTCGTTCGGATATGTTGTTGGCATTGGATATTTCCGGCAGTATGGGCGGTCTTGATTTCCCCTTGTCCCGTTTGGATGTTGCCAAGGGTATGATAGACAGGTTGGCCAGTGACAGACCCTGTGATGTCGTACCGTTTTCCGATCAGCGGCGTGAGGTGCTTGCTATCCCGCAAATGGCAAATGAATTGAGTTCCCTGAAATGTCAAGAGGATTCCCGAACTGCATTATACGATGTCTGTTTGTCTGCTGTTTATGACAATCTGTATCATGGTCGCCATTATAGTGATGTGGTACTGTTTACTGACGGCCATGATAATGGCAGTCATGTTTCCTTGCGTACGGTGGCGGATGTAATGGCTGCCATGAAAATAAGGGTTCATATAGTAAAGCTCAATGCCGGAAAAGATTCAGTCAGATACAATATGAATGGTCAACTCTTGAGCTTTCCCAATCAGTTGGCTGGTCAGCAGGATGATTTGTCTTTTTTAGCCGGTTTTACCGGAGGCGGTTATTGGGAACTTACGGACATGGCCAGAATGGATCGTGTGGTATCTGAAATCCGTCAGAACCTGTCCTCATCCGAATTAAATGCCGATATTTCCGGACAAACGTCGCTTTCCGGTTTCAGGATGGATCTGTTGTTGGAAAAAATCTACCATCAGTTTTATCTTTCTCCGTATGCGCGTTCAGAATCAGAATCCAGTGAGGAATAAACTGGATTCTGTCTGACAGAACCTGTTCTGTATTTTGTCTGATTTAAGAAAAAATGTAGAATCCAAAAATTAATCTGACATGTTGAAAATTAAGGTAGTCTTTCAGAGGATAAAAGGGTGTCGCTATACGGGTGGAGTCAGATCGTCCAACGGATGGATCGCTTCCTATGAAGAATATGTTTATATAAAAGGTGCTTTTGCAAGTGATGTCTTGCCTCCAATGTCCCATCAGGATGCATTGGCTCTAAAAAAGATCATAGAAGTTTACTGTTCGTCAGAAAAGAGACGTAAAATGGACAGAGAATTTTATTACAGTGAATATGAGGAAGAAGAGTGGATTAAAGGATGTGCAGATCAGTTGAATGATATTATCAAGGGAATTTATGATTTTGAGATTGTTGCTCAGGAAGGCACTCAGGGTAAATGTATATATGATTTGTATCAGATGCTGTCGGAAGCCGTTCATCCCGTATCAGAAACGTTGTCCGATGTTTCCGATAAATGGAATGATCATTTGTTAGCTCTTAATCAAACATTTAATTCGGAAGAGGAAAAACTGATAGCTTTATTTAAGGAGCTGACAAGAGAATTAAGTTGTAAGTTTCAGTATGAGTATTATGTGAAGTCATCGTCCAATATGGTAAGAAAATTACTTGATTCAAACTTTGACTTGAGTAAACCGGTTTTTTATATTAAAAAGGAAAAACTTCATGTGAGCCGTTTCTATTCTTTTTTTAAAGATTGTCATCTTGAAGAAAGTGTCCGTTGGCGTGACAAACTTTATAAAAAGGTGTATGCATTGGATATCGCATTTGCTTGGGGAGATGATGCATTGGTTTGGGAACTGCTGAGAAAAGGATTTTACAGATGTCAGATTTTACCGGCTCGGTCTGAAAAAAACAGTGAAAGCCGTAGTCTGGTAGTATTGAAGAAAATAGCCAATATTGAATGTGAAGATGGTTATGGCGATACAGTTGCCAATCTGACTAATGAAGAGATTATAGATGGTTTGCAGACCATAACTGATTCTGATTATGATTTTGAATATCCTGTAAATACACTTTATATTAATGGTATATCTTTCAGTTTGGATGAAATTAAGAGAATCAAGTATAATTACGGACTGATCTATACAACTTGGGTGGATGATAAGTATTCTTACGGTAGTTTGGAAAGCAATTATAAGGAAGATTATGAAGATTTGTCAGACAGGATTTCTGAAGCTTTTCCCCGTTCTTTGGATTATTTTAAGTATTTTCGTACGCGCTATCTGATAAATCAGCATCAGTGTCAAACAGAATAAACATATTGGATTATGAAATTATATGAAGTAGTTTTCAGTCCAACGGGCGGAACACAGAAGGTTTCCGGCTTTCTGTCCAAAGAATTGGGAGGGAAGACCGTCAAGATTGATTTGTCGGATTATAAGACAGATTTCAGTAAGTTCGGACTGACCGGTGAGGATATCGCCATAATAGCCATACCGTCCTACAGTGGTCGGGTACCGGTTCCGGCTGCAGAACGTCTTTCGCGGATTCAGGCCAATGGGGCTAAAGCCATTGTAGTCTGTGTTTACGGAAACCGCGCCTATGAAGATACGTTGGCTGAACTTCAGGATATAGTGGAGCGTGCCGGTTTTACGGTGATTGCGGCGGTAGCTGCCGTTGCCGAACATTCCATTGCCCGACGCTATGCGGCAAACAGACCCGATCAGGAGGATTATAACCGACTCAGGGCGTTCGCTCGTATGATCCGTGCCAAACTGGACCGTTGCGACAGCTCTACACCTGCCATACCGGGTAACAGACCCTACCGGAAAAGTGGAAAAGTCGGTCTGGTGCCCAAAATAACTTCTGCATGTACCGGTTGCGGTCTCTGTGCTTCAAGGTGTCCTGTTGCAGCCATCGACAGAGCGAATCCCGGCAAGGTCGACCGCAAGGCTTGCATTTCCTGCATGCGTTGTGTGTCGGTCTGTCCGCACCAGGCCCGTAAACTCAATGGTTTTCTTCTTGCCATCGTCAACATGATGCTTAAAAAAGCATGTACCGTGAGAAAGGAAAACGAACTTTATATCTGAAGTATGGAAAAATATTCCGGAAGTAATCGGTATGAATGAATACCTTCCGGAAACACTCACCGAGAGTATATAATGTCTTGATGGCCGTTCTTAAACTGCGAACTCATTGTTTAAGAACGGCCATCCCGTTTTGTAAAACCGATATGATCAAACCGGATTTCCCCTTGTCTGAAATGAAATGTCGATAATGTGCTATGCTTTATCGATATTATTCAATAAATACGTCGTATGATGTAGTTATATTTGCAATAACCTTAATGAAAGACGGAAACTGTCGGTGCGGATTGGTCGCTTCTTCATTTGTGACCGGCATGCAGACAGGTTTCTTTATTTCCTTAATGTGACTACTATCAGTGAATAACACAAAAAAAGATAAGAAATGGCATGAAAAAGGTTATGACGGTTGCTGTTGGTGCCCTGGCGGCATTGAACATGCAGGCTCAAAACTTGTTGAACGGCAGTTTTGAGGACGGATTGGACAATTGGGAGACTTCGAATCTTGCAGTTCAGGGGAATGAATCCTTTTTATTGAAATCGGGGAATAATTATCTGGAGAAGTGGACTTCCAGAGGGAGTACGGTTGGCAGTGCCAGTGTGTCTCAGACTGTAAAAGCACTTCCGGCAGGAATCTATACCTTAACGGTTTCTGCTCAGAATATTCAGGAAGACACTCCCGCCAATAAGCAGAAGGGAGCGTGGATCTTTGCCAATGATCTGCAGTTGGAAGTCAGTGAAACAAAAGACTACAGCCTGTCTGTTCCTCTGATAACAGGACAGTTGACAGTCGGTTTCAAGGCTGTTGACGCTACGGGCAACTGGCTGGCGTTGGATAATTTCAGACTGGAGTGTACGGATACGCAGTCAGAAGAACTCAGGGCTGAACTGTTAAAGCTGATCAAGGCATCCGAGCAGTATACGGACAGCCTGATGAGCGAGTCGTCCATGTCCGCCTTGAAAAAAGCGATTGCGGAGGCACAGGCCTTTTATGACCAGCAAACTTGTGACGGTATCGGGGAAGTGGGCGTTGCACTGGTGCAAGCACAGAAAGCCGCTGAAGATGCCATTTTCCAATACAAGAAAGACCATGCCAGCATGGATAATCTGCTGGATCTGACATCCTGGCTGTCGAATCCCGATTTTGAGGATGGATTTACAGGCTGGGTTAATTCAGGAATGCAGTTACAGGCCAACGAATCCTTTATACACAAGAACGGCATCAACTACGTGGAAAAATGGGTAGGTCAGGGCAGTCCGGCCGGTGACGGTTCCGTGACCCAGACCGTCAAGGGGCAGGATCCCGGTATATATATCCTGAAAGCCGTGGCACAGAATATTCAGCAGGACAAGCCGACAGTCAAACAGACCGGTGCCTGTCTGTTCGGAGCACAGAGTGAAACCCCGGTACAGACAGCCGGTGAATATACGTTGCAGTTCACCAACATTGACAGTTGTTTCAACATGGGCTTCAGAGCCGCCAATGCCACCGGAAACTGGTTATGCGTGGATCATTTCAGACTGTATTATGCCGGATGGACGATGGAAGCGTTAAGATCGGAACTGCAGAAACGAATCGGATCAGCCCGGGCGCTGTTGGGTTCCGTGATGCAGGAAGCCTGCAACAAGTCACTGCAGGATGCCATTACGGCAGCTGAAGACGTTTGTACGTCGGACGACACCCCGGCGCGTTATACAACAGTTGCAGGTGCCTTGACAAAGGCCGTGGCAGATGCAGACAGCAGTATAACAGCCTATAAGGCGTTCGATGCAGCCATTATCGAAGCCGAAACTGTTTATGCCGACGGCACGGGCGAGGGCGCGGACAGCTATAAGGCAACGATTGATGAAGCGAAGGACGTATACGACAGACGCGATAGTCCGACAGATGAAGTATATGCCTGGATTGAACGGCTGAATGATGCCGGCCTGCATTACAGGGTCGACAATGCTACGGGAGAAGTGCCCGTGGTGGTTACCGACAAGCGTTATGCGCGTGGATGTATTGAAGCCTTCGGGCGCAGTACGATCACGGGCGTGCCGGAATCGGAAATCCTGGAGAGCGGTTTTGTTTATAGCGAGACCAATCCCGAACCGACTGTTTATGACGAGAAGAGTACCGACTATCTGGAGTATAACGGACGTATTTACCGCATGCCGATGAAACCCGGTACATTGTATTACATCCGTGCGTACGCCATGACGACAGGCTATGCGGTGGGATATGGTGATGTCATCCGCATCAGTACCTTGCCCAAAGGCAATGTCACATGGAGTTATGATTACGGCAGTGACGATCCCGCACAGAATTCACGTATCGAGACCGCCGTTTCTGAAGCAACAGGCTGGTGGGCCAACTATACCAGCATCGACGGTTTTCACCTGGATGCCCATTGGAGTCCCGGCACACCGACAGCCGATTGCGGTTATGGAGGCTATATGCGTATTGGTACCAATATGGGACAACGTTGTGGTACGGTCATGCACGAAATGGGTCACGGCATAGGTACGGGAACCCTCGATGTGTGGGGTGGTTGGGTACAATCTCCGCTCCGTCAGGTGGTCAACGGCGACTGGTGTGGTGACAGGGCTAATGAAGCCGTTCGTTTTTGGGAGAATAATGACAATGTATGGATATGCGCGGCTTATGATGGCGGCCATTGGGGAATACACAATTACGGCCAGCCATACGAAGACGGAGGAGGCGGAACAGCCTTGTGGATGAACAAATATGCCATAAACGGAGCGCATCTGGAACCCGGAGCCTGGGCCGGACCGTCGGACTGGAACGGCACGCAGCACCTGTTCATCGGTAACAGCATCATCAACCAGGGATTCTGTGAAGATGGAATCATTCCGGTGGGTGCATGGAGCGGCGGATCCTATTTGCCCGCCTACGTATTTGAGCATCGCGATGATGTGAAATACTACCTGACCAACGAAGATGCCGATCGCGGACGTATGACTGCCTATCTGACGGAACAGGCTGACGGTTCGCTCAAATGGGTGACTGCAGATGGCGGTGTACCGGTGGACAATGACAGTACGGCCTGGTATATCAGTTTTGATGCATCCAAGCAATATTATCAGTTCTGCAATGCGGCCACGGGTCACTATATCAGTCGTGTTTCTGCCGGTGCCAACGGATTTAAGGCCGTAGAGAAAGCACGGCCGGCTGATGAGGAGGATTTCCATCTGTTGCGTCGCCGCAAGGCCGATGCCGGAGATGAGGCATACCGCGGTTATTGGATGATGAATCCTTCCAGCAAGACTTGTCTGACCGCCTATGTTTCGGGCAATACCGGAACGATGGGTCAAAACCTTTATGACGAGGCCAGCGACCAGCGCTGGCTGATCCTGACAGCCGAAGGAGCCGACGACCTCAATTCGGAAGAAGCAAAGAGGTACAGAGGACTGTTGACCGAACTTATAGCCAACTTGCGTAACGTATTGCAGACACCCTATGAGGAAAACACGGAAGGGGCAGACAGCCATGGCGAGCTGCTTTCCGTATTGGATGATGTGGAAATCCGGATGGGGACCGAAACTTCATCTCAGGAACTTGAACAAATGTATACGTCGACCTATCAGTCCGGTATTGATTATCTCGGCAGTGTCAGTCCGAAATACGCGACACAGCCATTCGACATTACTTTCATTGTGAAGAATCCTTCACTGAAAGAGGACTCCAAGGGTTGGACCGATACGCCGGCTCACAGTTACGGCTGTTGTGAATTCTATCAGACGGAATTTGATTTCAGCCAGACAGTGACAGGCATGCCACGAGGAAACTACAAACTGACCGTTCAGGGATTCCAGCGCCCGGGAAATGCATCCGATGCCTATTCTGATTTTATCAACAATCAGAATAATGTGAACACCTATGTTTATCTGGGCAGTCGTAAGTCAAAGATCAGTCATATCGCCGTGAATGCCCAAACCAGGAAACTGGGCGGTTCGGAATCAGCTGTAGGCAGTCCCGTGAAATACATTCCGAATGACATGCAGGCAGCAAGTATTTACTTCGATAATGAATTATATCAGAATGAAGTGTCATATAAGTTATTGTATAACAATAGGGATCTCACTTTCGGTATAAGTTGTGCTTCAGCGAGCGATTATTATTGGACGATATTCTCTAATTTCCATTTATACTATTACGGCTCGCTCACGCCTTCAGGTATAGAAGACGGTGTGAAGATGGATCCGGATCAGCAGGAGGATTTGCCTGTCTATGATCTCCAGGGCCGACGCGTTATCGGCGATGTGCTTCGCCCCGGCATATACATACGAGGTGGAAAGAAGATCATGATCAAATAATTTTACAGATTGAATAAAGACAATATTGTCCGTAACCAACGAAACTGTAAGTTGGATTACGGGCAATATTGCTTTTTATACGGATTCAGGTCGCTCCGTCACCGAAGTCCACGAAATAAAAGTTTTCTTTTTGGGGTGATGCTGTGAAGAAAACAGCCTGTCTGTTACTTATGGGTATTGTGGGGAAATGATTGTCGTTCATTCATAACTGATGTCTGATTAAGAATCGGTTAATGTTAGGAATAACTCTAAATTCAATATCATTTATGCGATTGAGAACATATTTTCGTGTCTTCGATCATATATTTTCCTTTTTAAACACAAATTACGTGACAAAACTATTATTTATATAATAAATCTCTGTAACTTTAGAAACTGAGAGTATGATGGTAATCATGTCAATGTTATGATTATTAGTTGTAAATTTAATGTTTGTCATAATATTTCTAGTGGTCAAATAAGTATGTTAACTCTTATGTTGAACTTTTGTTAAATAATATGATTGTGTATGGAATATGATATATTTGTAAGTTATCGTAGAGTCGATTCACAAGGACGTGTAGAAGGTAGAGATATAGCTCGGTTATTGACAAAGGAGCTTAAATTATATGGCTATAATGTATTTTTTGATTATAGCGAAATAAAAGATAATGATTTCGAGGACGCTATATTGCCAGCAATAAGAAACTGTAAGATATTTATACTTTTACTTACTGCTAATGCACTTGTCAGATGTATAGATGAACGTGATTGGGTGAGACGTGAGATAATGGAAGCCTATAATTCAGGTCGGAAGATTATAACAGTTAATCCTGGATATGAATTTAAAGAATTTCCAATAAATTTGCCTAAGTCTTTAATTTTTTTAAAGACTATACAGATGTCTGTAATTGATGTAGAGTCCAATTTTGAGGTGACAGTTAAAAAGATGATACAGGATCGTATTCAATCAGTAGTGCCAGATAGTAGGATAATAGATATAAAATCAGATAATAGTGAATTGGTCAGATTTGAATTGAGTGGGCAAATGTTTGAAATTCCAGATGAGTTTTTTAATACTGAAGTTTATAAAGCAATAAAACGATCTTATGAGTAAGTTTAAGTTTAATATATCTGATAATATGGGATTTGAAGATCATACAGAATGGGTCTCTGATATGAAATGGCCAAAATCTAGAAAAGTATTCCTGTTTATGATAGGTGGATCTGGAGCTTCGATAATAGAGCCAATTCTATATTATTTTTTTAGTCGAGTTGCTGAAGCAAAATATAAGATAATTCCTGTTTATGTAGACAGAAATTTTCATTCAGAAATAGTATCACGTAGCATTAGTTCTATAAAGGATTATCAAACATATTGTGCATTTACCGCTTCTAACAGTGTTGTGATGAATCCTTATTTTTTTATAGATAATGATTCCATGTTTAATGGGGATAATAATCTTAGTATGATACTGGATAAAATTACATCAGATGATACGGTGGTCTTTTCTTATTCTCTTTACAATAAGCAGAATCTTAAAACAAGGGATTTGCTAGTTGGTTTTATACGTAGAAATATATCGGCAAGAATATTTAATATGGTGTTTTTGCCTTATTTTAGACTGAATTTTGGTGATGAAAATTTCCTTGCTCCAGAAGACTATGTAAAATATAATCTAAGGTCTTCTACTGACTTACTTCCTGATGAATATGTCTTTTACGCAGGTTTGTCTAAACCTAGTAGTTATATAAATAGTGATTACCAGAGGAATCCGTTTAATGTGGTTTCCCTTATTTTATCGTATGCCTTAATTACATTTATAGAGAAGGAGAATGAAGAAATAGGTAGCTACAATTATTTTAATCTGGAAATGAAGCCAAAATATAATTTTAATGATTTGTTTCCGGGATCTGAATTGCGGAAAATAGTATTAAATTCAGATTTTAGGATGATTTGTTGGAATTTGATTTTTCAGACTAAGGGATTTAGAATTTTTAATTTTAATTTGGATCCAGAGATTATTAAGTCAATAGATAGTTATTATAGTCATGCCTCTTACCTTATAAAAGAATTGGGTGATATGACAATACATCAGGAAATGCAGATTTATTTACGAAAACAGAAAGATTATAATTTTGATAGTATTTGGAAGGAATTTTTTCGTTATGACTTTTATTTTGTAAAGTCTAGACATTCAAGAAATTCTTTTTTGAATGAAGTGTTATCGTATGTTGATGTTGATGTGATGAATACTTCAAATATGGTCATTCATGAAATTATAAAATCTATAGATCAGTACTTTAAAATACATTGGCAAGAAATAGAAAAATTGTATTATTGAATAAAAGAAGATGATGAACGTTTGACTGTTCTGTAACCATTCTATTTTCCGCCTTGACACACATCGCAACCTAACATATCTTTGCGCCGTAACCTTTAACAAAAATGATTATGGCAAAAGAGAAAGTAAACTACCAGGAGGTATATGACCTCTACCAGTTATGCAGCGAGACCAAGGATCTTCGGGAGTTCTGTGCTGATTATGGAGTAAATTACGACAAGTTCATGAACTGGCAGCGTCACCAGCTGTGGAGCGAGAAGTTAGGCAAGACAGTCCAGGTTGAGCAGCCCAAGGTTGCCAAAGTCCGGATAACCGGCAAGCCTTGCAACAGTCCAACCGTAAAGTTGGAGGTGAAACAACCTGA